>TARA_B110000196_G_scaffold319302_1_pt1 | contig 19468 bp, 10 predicted proteins | sample TARA_B110000196 | Tara Oceans TARA_B110000196 (sample SAMEA4397072) | marine metagenome | biome: Polar Biome; feature: [MES] marine water layer (ENVO:01000295) within the mesopelagic zone...; material: water (ENVO:00002006), including particulate matter (ENVO:01000060) such... | reverse complement strand
ATGAGGGCAAACCCCGCCGCGAGTGTCAGCTTTGTGAGTAAGGCACTCATGTGCGTCGTTTAGGCGGCAATTTTCGATATCCACGAGCTCTTTAATGACATTCAGTAATTTATCTACATCCTGTTTTTTGGTTTTTGAGTAAGCATCAATAAGCAACAATGCTTTTTCTTCTTTCTCTAGATCACCATCTAAAAGAGCAATAATCCCTTGTCTAAAGTGAGGTTTACTTAAACGAACCATAATTTCTTCCTTGAAATTAAGCCGGGTTTTTATATACAACCCGGCTGATAGACTAACCTTGTCGACGTCGTAACGCAGGATCATTTTCTAATGAAGGATCATCCATATCAAAGCTTAGTTTTGGCGAGAGACCTTCCGACATATATTTCATTAATGGACTTTTAATAACAAAGCTCATTGGATCATCTTTGGTAGTAACCATAGAGCGAGTAAGCTCTGGCATTACATTTAAATGATCTTGCATATTACTTTCCAGCTTTTTAATCATTGTAGTCTGTTGGGCCCTTGCATAACGGTCAAGTTCTTCATACCCACTTGGGGCTTCAGCCTTTTGCCCCGTTTGTCTAACTTCTTCAAAAGCAAGATATTGCCCCTTAGCAATGTTAATTGCTTCTTCAATATCATCAGGGGTAACCTGACTTTCAAAGTTCTGCTCCTCTTTCAACCTCTCGATAGATGAAGTTAAACCGTGAAGACAAATATCTAAATCAGACAAGTTTAGCTCTTTATTTATAGGGAACTTAAGTGTTTCATTCCCCAAAATTGCTTCACTTCCGTTTTTAAGCAAAGCTTTAATCTGAGATTCACGACGAGAAGCGAACATCATCCCGAACTTCTCGTTAACTTCTTCCATGTTTTTTATCAAATCAGGATGAGTAACTAAACGTTCAATTTGAGAAATTTCATCGGGGGACAAACCGGCCTTACCCTCTTTTCTGCTTGCAGACAGAACAAGCGTCGTCACTGCGAGCTCAAGCTTTTGCTCCCATAACTTACGGTCATCTTCAGACATATTCTTAAAGTCATCCGATTTGAAATCAACAAGCTCAACAGAAATGGGAGTTTTATCCCCGCTCAACGTTTTCAATTTCATCACAGGCAACGTACCAACAACACCTTTAAGTGATATGCCACTATCCGAGAACTGCTGAAGCTGCTTGGCAGAATAAGTGTTAAAAACTTCATCATCGAGCGCGACATTAGTTGTCATGCGAATGTTCTGTGCCATCGTACTTGAAGCACACTGCTTTTTAATCACATCAATCAATGGTTGCAATGGGTTAATCTTTCTTTGAAACGCATACTTACCTGAAAGGTAGGGGTTTTTTACTTTGTTGTTGAGCATATACATAACTGCATTCACTTCTTGGAACACATCGCCTTCCAATCCAATGTTGTTATGTGTTTCATGAACTTTATAAGATTTTATGCCTCGAAAATCACGGTAATCATATGCTTCTTGGTAAATTTTACTTACGATTTCAGGGTTAACACCTGTTGCCTGTGCAACACCATCGATTAATCCCTTGCTAGGTTTTTTGGCTGTACTTTCATAGTGATCAAGAACCATGTCATAAACCCAGGCCATTGCGTATCTGTCAGCATTTTCATTGTTGTTAGAAACAAAATTAAGAATGTTAGCCATTAAAACATCACGGCCGTTAAATGAAGATAAAGCATCAGACTGAGCTGACGCTTCTTTCGTCATTTTCGTGACTTTCGCTTTTGTACTCTTAATCTTCTTTTTAGTGGCATCATCTGGATTATCCATGCTAAGTAGCACTTCAAGCTCTCTTTTAACCATGCCTAGCTGCTCTTGCTTTTTAACGAGAGAACTCGGATTCATTTCTTTGCCGTTACCTAGCATACGAGCGTCAACAACGCCCTGAGGAACATCTTCTAGTTTTGCAGACTTAAACTCTTTTTCCACAAGCTCGGCCACCTCAGGAAGAAGCATGAAACGGCTAAGGTTCTCACTTGGGCTTAACTCATAAGCGTAGCAATCTTGAAAGTGCTCCCACAGCTCAGGAGGAATCTCCATAGAACCAAAAGAGTCAAATTCTACTTTTTTGGTTTCTTTAACAGGCTGTTGAGAAATGATGTCGTAAACAGTCGACATTCGCATGATTTTCTCGATACTGTACCGAGGAGATGACATTGGACGAAGTTTTGAACTGAGTCCGTCAAGAAGCTCTTCTCGCGTTTCAGGCAGTAAGGTTGTCACTCGACTCTTAGGATCAAACATGTGAACTTCTTCACCACGAACACGTAAGATTTTATTCCCTTTCACAGAAGGATAATCGAACGATTCTTTTGTCTTATCAGCCAGCAACGAAGATAGATTGTAGCCTTCGTGAACACCGTCAGCAAAATCGACGTCACCACGACCTTGACCAATTGGAACAGTCATTAAATTAACATAAGCGATTTGCTTATCTTTTGCAGGTTTCGCCGTATCTAAGTGAATACTCTCAGAGAATAGCTCATAAAGTTCGGGGAAATTAACACGAATAATATTGTTGTCATAAGGAAGGTTGTGAGCTTGGACAACAACTTTCCCACAGTCCTTCAGGATATTCATCATATGCTTTTGCGCTTCTTCAGCAGAGCAACCAAATTCACTCAACTCATCTCCTGTTAAGTTTGTAAGGTTTTGCGCCTTGATTGATACCCGAATATCCTCACCACCTTCAGAACCGATAATTTGAGATGAAAGCATAAGCTTTGCTTCTTCATTAACGACGACATCTCCATTATCTAAAACAGCAAAGTTTTTAATAGCATCAGGCGTTTCACTAGACATCTTCTGAAAATCAGCTTCGGACATAATGGTGCCAGACCCTTCAACTAACTGATAAATAGCCATACCAACGTTAAAGCATTGGGCGTTACCAGCACCATCAGCCTCAACATCTAGCACCACATAACTTTTTGCGCCAGTTTCTCTAAGTGCACCTAAAATTGCTGCTTCAGTAGTAGCATGAACCGATTTTCCATCATTTGTAAATTGAAGGGCTTTTTCAGCATCTTCTCTTTTCACTTCAACAAGCGGAAGTTCCTTGTCCTGGAAATTTTCTTTATAATACTCCATCATTTCAGCGCGCTCTCGCTCTAGGGGCATTTTTATTTCTGGCACATCTTCGCGAGCCAACCTTTCACCGCTAACAACTTCATTAGCAATAAAAGATCCATTAGGAAGAAGCTTTAGCCCCAGCGCACTTTCAAAGTCATCATTGGCAACTGCTTTAAGCGCTTGGTTAGGAAGAAGTAGTGCGGTGTTTCCACCAAAATCTAAGCCTTCTGGTGTTATTACCCATTCATTATCAGCTACAAGCTCTCTTACCGTTTTCTTTTTTAAAGAATATTTATCCTCGATGGTCATGTCATTATTGATACCAAGAATTAATGTTGGCGCACTGTTTGTATCTAAGTGCAGTCGCATTTTAGACATTATTTCTTTCATCAGCGGAAGCTGAGCTGGATTAACCTTTATAACTTGTGGCAGTGGTTTCAAGTCCATCAGTTCTTTCGCAATAACCGCACTGTCGTCCGCTATTTTCTTTAAGAAAACATCAAGATCTGTTCTCGCGGGCGGAGTTATTGTTAGCCCCCCCACTTCATTGTGTCCACGGAATTCAAACTTGGCACTTGGGTTAGACTTAGACAATTCAGAAACGACTTGCCTCATATCGACTTGACCACTGACATTCATCACAATACGACCATTTGCCGTACTAGAAATAGACATATCTACAGCTTTACTCTGGCTGTGATATGCTCTTTTCAGTTGATTCGTGGTAAATACATTTTCAACATTGGTTGAAGCTGAACGGGTTATCATTGCAAAGTCATTAGAAATCTCTCTAACTAATGAATACTCTCGAACGGTTTCAAGGATGTTTTTTTCTATCGTTCCCGCATTACGGAAAACATTTTTGGCGAAATCAAGCCAACCTTCTTTAAATGAAGAGTCGAACTGGTTTTCATAGTTAAAATTGTATAAGTAAGGTCTCAACTTTTCAAAATAGTTAACATCCTCACTACCTAATGCGTCGTTTTTCGTTATTTTTTCAGCAACCATCGAACTTAGGGACTTTTTAGGTTGTTCACCACTTAGCAAATCCGGCAATATTTCATATAGTGCTCTCGCATAGTGATTTTGCTCTACAGCTTCTTTTCGCAACTTGGCGAAACGATCGACTCCATCTTGACCTATATTAACTGCAAGGTCTTGTATTCTCCCTGGCTGCCTAGAGTCAAGCCACTTACCTAAAGCTCGACCACCTCTTGCTAAAGAAGAAATCTCCACCGCTTTTTCCACATCAGCTTCTTTCAATGGTTTAAGGCGGATGTCTGAATCAACGTTATCAAGTAGGTTCGCCGCTTTTGCCATCTGTTTTAATGGCTCCATACGAGTTTTAAATTGCAAATCATCAATAGGTAACTGGCCAGAAATACGAAGTTTATCAAGCGATGAACGAAGCAGTTCGTATAAAAGGTAACCACCCGACGCTCCTCCTCCTTTACGAACTGAAAGGTGAAAGCCACCTTCTGAAAAAGGTGAAATAAGCCAACTGCGATCCATACTTTCCTCAACCCGAACACCTAGCTCAGGTCTGTGGTGGTCACAAATGATCAAACGTGCATTGGGGTACTTAGCTAAAAACTTTCCTTGGGTATCTCTTTGATTAGTCCCTAAGTCAGCAATCAATACAGTGAATTCATCGTTTTGATCTATTCCGCGTTCTTCAGCCCAACTTTCAATTTGGGAAACGCTAAAACCATGATTAGCCGGATCGTAGTCTCTTGACTGTACACTTACAGGATGATTTTCACCGCCCTGAATATCCATTATTCGCTTAGCTTCCATACCTATTGCTTGGGCTAATGAACCATCATTATCAACATCTGAAATTAACAGTATTGGGTGGCGTTCATTTATAGCATGGGAAAGGTGGTTTGAAGCCGGCTCTATTGTTGCTATTTTTCTGACTTCTTTTTCAGGGGCTAACTCGACCGAATCATCGACGCGCTCAAGCATAACATCACGAGCCAATTTTAAATCGTTTTGGTAAACATCATTAAGTGCTTTCTCAAACATAGACAGCGGAAGACTCCGCATCACACGCTGCTCTTTTAGAGTAACTAAGCTTGGGCATGAAAGGGTAACCCCCGCTCTAAATTTCTTTACTAAATCCTCTTTAGCCGGATTTTTAATATCCATGTTCAGTCCTTTGATGTTAAATCATTAAACTGATTATATCATAACAACATATGTGTTGTTAAAAATTAATTATTTTACTTTACCAGGCCAGACACAAAAGATGAGGTTGATGAAAGTGCGTTCCCCACCCCAGGCATTACGTTATCTCTTAACCTCGACATCATATTTTCGAAAGCAGAATTTTCTGGCGTTAATGCTAATCCGAAATGTTGCGCCATACCCTGTGGTATTTTTTCAAGAAGCTTGCTGCATTCTCTTGCCTCAAGATAAAGGATAACAACTACAAAAATGTCAAAAATAGTTCTATAGACCATTGATTCAATACTGTGCACAGAATCTCCAAGTCCAGTAGCATAAGCTAATGCACCAACGATAAGCACATTTACCGCGAACAAGAATGAAAAACTAACGAATGAAAGAATGATCGCAATTACGACAAACAAAAAGTACAAAGACAAACCGATCATTCTATGAAATGCTAATTTCAAATCTGATTGAAACATACCATTACTCATCGAACTAAGTGGTGAAAAAGCAAGCACTAGTTGAAGGCCTATAATTTCTTTTAACATGTCGTAAAGCCAACTAAACAGTATTGTTACCAGTTTTAAAACAAATATTAACGGAATAAAGAAGGCTAAAGCCAACCCTATAATAAGGTAAATAAGCGACACCTCTGCATACACTTGGGCGAGCATCAACTTAGACTTTCCATAAATAATCTGGAATTTTTTAGCAATCTTCTCAAGGCCCGTAGACGTGACGTATCCAATGACACTATGAAAAATAATATCCACACCTGTTCTTGATAAATAGGTAAACGGGTTCAACGTACTTGCTGCACAGTCTGATTGAGAAACCCAGCAATCAATTTGATCCCAATACAATCCAACTGATGGCAGAATGAAGAAAGTGTTAGCGCCGCCATCTCTTAGCTGTTTGGGAGAGAAAATCTCATTGAGATCATTGTCGTCAAATGCGTACAAAACCATCAATGAGGCGGGTGTTCCGCCTGTAACCGAGTATGCTGTACTTAAGTAGTCTATAACCTCTTGGTTCTCAGCATTGTCGTCGATGCTACCGAAATATAAGCCACCGGCCATCCAAGCGCCTTTGCGTATACGCCCGACTGTGCGATCGACATCATCATCGCCCGCTGTAATTTCCCCGCCAGCTTTACTCTCAAAAGTCTGCTTCACAAGAGTAAATATTGATTGCGTATCAGCCAACACAGATGCAATCAAGTTAGCCTGACTTTTCATAACATCCTTTCGCATCTGCTGCGAGCTTGAAGAGCTTAAAGGCAAACTATGTCTTGCTAAATATTCGATACCTGTGTCGCTATCAGTCAACCACACGTATTCATAGGCATCTTCTGCTATTTTTGGTGTCATACATAATTGAGATGACATTTCCATGCCAGATTCTTTACTAAAGATTGATTTCCTACATAAAAACTCATTGAGGTTCAGGGCAATATTTCTACTTGCGTTTTGAACGGAAGATTGTAAAAATATCCCCTTCAACAAGTTAATTTGTGCACCATAATTACCATCATCATTAGAGCTAAGAACAAGCCTTGCTGTACCGCACTCAGAGATGGCACTCATCCCAATACGTTGCATATAGTCAGCATTATCAACAGCACATCTTTCAGTATGGGCTAAGGCGGGGAGTGTCACATCTATCGATGGATTAATGCCATCATCAACGATTTCACCAAATATATCACTTTCATCAGCGAATGATGGGGAAGTAAGACAGCTATATAATGGATCTGATTTAAGAGATGAAGCATCAGTGATACCGGCGGCACTGATAAGATCTTTAATTATACTTTCTCTTCGCTGGATATCACATTGGTAATTAAGTGTTGTTGTCCTAAAATTTTCTGTTAATCTTGGCGTTGCTTCTTCTGCAATCAAAGAAACATTTTCACTTAAGAAAGCACCTAAGAAAAGTAACGTCACAGCATACTTTGCCAAAAAAAGAACCAAAGCAACCAAAGTTACAACGATAAATTGAGCTGTAGACATCCAACCCAAAGCAGGAATTATAAGCACCCCAGATAACCCCATTACAGAGCCGTGATGACCTAACCATTTTTTGAAGGGGACCTTCGAATCTCCCTTGCTCCACTTTAAAAGTTGCCCACCAACAATCAACACTGATAAAAATAGAAAAATGTAAGCAAAAGCCCAATTGGCAGCTTCAAGAATAGTGTGCAACGGGGAAAACATTGTGAAAATATCCGCATCAGCTTCAAACCCGTGTTCTCTCCCAGTTATACCTCTTGCCGCTTCCAAAACAGTGAAAAAAGGTTCACCCATAACCATTGATAATATTTGTACTGACAAGTCATCCGACATATAGGTGTTTTGGCATGATTCCAAAACATTTGAGTTTAAACCTTTTTCAAAATCATCCACGGAGATATTCTTAAGAGCGGCTCTGCACGCATCCACGCGAGAAAGAGCTTCTCCATCAGACGCTGCTAGTCCAGCGCTTGAAAATACGAGGAGAAGCAGGGCTGTGATAATGCTTTTAATATTCATTTTAACGCCCCATAAATCTCATAACACTACGCGTCTCTGACATACCAAACGCTTTGCGATCGCCAAATGGTGAATTAGTCATTCTTCCTAGTAACCAATCAACTGAGAAGTCATAAAAAGATTCGATTATTGTCATGATCATGTTGAACACAACAAAAATAACCCCGAAAGGTAATGCAATCATCATGACTGCTTCCACTAGCTGCTGAAGGTATGAGCTAGAATTGAAAATTGTTTCAAATTTCATATGGCGCAAAACATGGGATATGATTACATTCGACATTAACCAAGCAAGCACAACTCCCACCATAGTTAAAGGAAGCTTAAGTAATAACGCTATCCAATCCGCCCATATTGAATCCGTTTTCTCATTTAAAATATCAGCATCATCATCAAAGATTGCATCGACACCTTTGAATCCGGTCATTAATATTGTTTTCATCAACAAGTAAATAAAACCTGCAACAGCGGCTAAAACCATTACATAGGGGAAGAATGGGATCACATACGCAAATAAAACCCCAAATACCAACATGAACGTTAATATTTTATCGATTATATCGTAAACGACATCTCCGGACTCAGATAGCATATATAAAAATGCATATACCGTATGACTAAAAGCAGAGTATTTAACTAAATCAGTCTTTGATAAATAACCAAACTCATCAGTGACTGCAAAACCACCGTTCAAAAGCTCATCAATAAGTGTATTTGATGCGGCGCCGCCGGCTACGATAGCCACCGATTTCATTACACCATTAATTACAGATCGCCCACCAATTGAACCAGACTCTGTATTCGGCGTTGTTGCTTTAATCGCGTTACCCGCTACTAGTATTGTTTTACCAGCTATGGCCAACTTCAATAGGTTGCTGCCGAACGTATTAAACTCTTGTGGAATGTTGCCACAAACATAGCCGTCGTAGACCTGAAGAGGGTTTCTCACACAGGTCATCAACCTGCCCATCTGAAGCCAAGAAGCAACACTTGAAAGCTGTTCTGGCTCTCTCATAATAAGCTTAACGCTGTCACGGTCATCTAAAGAGCGCTGGAGCAGAGGCAAGATAGTCCCACCTTCAAAATTGTGATCTGGCCTTAATGCTGGAATTTTCATTCTCACTTTAGAAATCAAATCCCCATCAACCGCTTTATTCTGAATAGGAGAACGAGCGAACGTGAACTGCGTTTGGTTAAATATCCATTTAGACAATTGACTTGGCATTGGATTAGTAAATAAATTAAACATATACAAACCAGAAAGCATTGAGCCACGTTCCATTATTTGATAGTCACGAACGCGTCTGTCGTAAATACTTATAGCGTTAGAGCACGCATACATACCCCCTGACGAAAGTGAACTGGATGCACAAATACTAGAAAGGCAAGACTCCAATGAAATGCTGTCAACTTGGTCACTTGAAAAATTATCTTTAAAAACAGAGTACAGGCCGACATACGTACCACCTGACCCCTGTTTTTGAGCAAAAGATGCTTTATCCATGCAAAGTGGCAGTTGTCTATCTTTTAAAAAACCAGATTGCAGGAACTCATCTACCGGGCCAAACACATCTGGGTAAAGAAGCTTTTTAGTAACTGATTTTGACAAGCAGCGCCCCGATAATAAATGGTATAGGACGCGATCTTTTTTATTTATCGTATCATGCGGATAATCCCATGAAGCTAGAGCCTCACATTGAGATGCCCATGCGTCCAACTTAACATTACTTAATTCATAAGAAGTCCATGGCTTCATAACAAGATCTGTTGGCAGAAGTTCGCCATCAATTTCACCATTAATAGGTAATGTTAGCACTTCACTATATTTGTATGACTGCTCTGCGACATCTTCAACAATATCAGCAAAAACCTCTTTTTGAGCACTTTCAAAAATACCATCTTGCAATTCAACATCAGGTACCACTTTCTTGATTTTTTTAATTCGCTCATCATTTTTCAAGTCATAACCGAAGCTAACTGAAAGGTGGCAGGCCCCTTCTGACAACGTCCCAAAAATACGCCCATCGTCTGTTTTTCTTAACTCAAGGTCTTTAAAAAACTCGTTTTTATTCTGCCGTGTATTATCCATTCGAACACATGAATAGAATTCATTAAAGGCAGTACCTGAATCCCACTTTTTATCGGAATTTGGTATTTTAAGCGTACTTAAACCTTGGTTCTGAGACATAATCAACTCGTTCAATCCCTCATCACTTAAAGCATGGCTTTTACCAAGCATGTCGAACAATGCAATATTGAAAAGACTTGCAACACCACCAAAAGGATCGTCTCCACTTGAATTTTGAAATGTTTTAAGTGGAACGGGAGTTAAAACTATTGCGCCAAAGAAAAGCATCTTAAGATAGAAGCCTCGACGGTCTCCTGGTCGCTCCTCTTGTTCTCCTGCATTTTTCTTCATCCAAGCTTTCTCGAATAAATGCATAGCCAGCCTTAATAAGAAGTACGCAACGGTAAGGGCCCATATCGTTGACATCCCCAACCTAATGTAATGCCCCATCTGGCTATTGAAGGGTTCTGACATTAGCGTTAGCTCTGCGTCAGAAAGCGCTTCAATAGCTGCGATGTCATCACTTTCATCTAAATAGTAAAGAAGCATGTCACGCCCAAAGAAAGCATACACGAACTGATGAGAAACATTTTTCATCAACACTTCTGCTCGAACTACCATGTCCTCTTCGCCACTTTCAGCAAAAGATAAGCTTGGAAGTAAAAATGAAATTAAAATTGCAATGATTAAATGGCGTATTTTCATTTTACAAACCTGCTTTCTTAAGGGATTTCGTTAAGTCATCAACCGCTTCTTTACTTTGGTTAAAGCGTTCTTCCATTTTCTTTCTAACAGGGTCATTGGCTAGAGACATGTTCATCTTTGTTAAAAGCTGCTGACCTTTCTGATAAATCATCGTCTGCAAAAACATACCCATTTTGTTTTGCTCATTAATGCCACTTATACCCAACTTTTCAAAAAGTTCAGACTGCATAAGTTCCATAGTCTTGTATGAAAAACTCAAGCCAACGAAGTAAACATAAGCGATAAGCATCCAAGCAAAGAAAGGGTCAAGTAGATAGCGCATACCCATACCACCTTGCCCATCAAGAGGGAGAAGGTTTATCCATGATATCGTCCCACCAATAACAAACGCGATCACGTAAAAGAAATACCACGCATAAATAACCGATAATAATGACAATGAAGGCTTAAGCATTATTTCCAGACCGAAGTGAAGCCCGGCATCTTTAATGACCTGACGTTTCTCTTTAAATCGAACCCAGTACATTGCCCAAAGTAATATTGAGAACGAAGCCATCAAAACAACCATAATCCAACTAATAAACTTCATGTACAGATAAAGCATCGGCAGGAGTGGCAATAAATAAGCCAGTAGAGCACCTATAATCCAATAAAGAGCAATAAGTGTGGCAAATGTACTGAACATGTAATCTGAAGCAATACCGAGCGTGTCAGCAGTCTTTAAAATTACATTATTTACACCTGACGAACTCCCTGCTGAGCGATCACCTATGGCGCCACTAAAATAGTCCTTTTTAAACAAAACTGTTGAAGACACTAATTTTGCTGTCATTGCAATTGAGTAAAAATCGATGGCAGCAGAAACCATGTCATAGCCAAATTGATTTAATTCAATTATAGGATCGGTTATTGGGAATGGACATTTTTCTGGATCTGTCAAACAATCTTCCGGATTTTTCCCTTTACCACTTATGCTAACCCCCATTCTGTCAAGATTTTTAATTGGGTCTAAGGCGAAATCTAAAACTGTATCAAGACTCATCGCATCATCACTATGAAGTTTTGGCTGTCTCAGCATTTGCTCTTGCCTAGCTACCCAGTGACTTTTACCAACGATTGGGTCAATAACACGAGACGATCTTTCTACAGCATCAAATAATTCATCTCCGGATATGAAGTCTGGGAAAGCATCTTCAAGAGCCTCTTCCCTTTCAATAGAAAGACCAACATATTTACTGTCATATTGCGGCGTAGATAAATCGTAATGATTACTTATCTTCACCAGGCCTCTCTTGTAATCTTCAATCTTTGCATTAGCTAGGAAGAAATAACTCGCCGCCGACAAATAACCTTCCTGTCGCATTTTAACCCACCAGTTACCAACCTCTACCGTTCTCATAGCAGAACTAAAAGAAGCCTCAATTGCCCTACGCTGCTCTGAATAGCGTGAGGTCGTATCTTCCCATTTATTTTGGAAACTAGACGCAAGTTCATTGAACTCAGTAATCGTTGACTCACGTACTTCATTGAGTCCCATTTCATCTCGACCCGATATCTGTCCGTATAGCTTACCGCTCTTCCAATTAACACAACGTGCAGATGAGTCAGAAGGAAGATCAGAACGTACCTCTGCCAAAAAATCTAGAAGCATATTTGAACCGTCAAGACCATAAAAACGGTCCATGCAATTTGCCTCTATTGCAATGTCAGCAAGTTCTCTTGCTTTACTTTGGTGATAATGTAACGAAGTTAAAATTTTATTATTGTAACTTAAATCATCTGCACCTGTAGATGCACCGCTTGAATAATAAGGCGTTAAACTTTCTTTTGACCAAGCACTACCAAACGCTAAAACATTGTTAGCGTTTTGATGGTAGGCTGATATTAGTCGTCTCCAGTAAAGCCCATCTGAATCCTCTTTAATCATTTTGAAAGCCTCAGACTTCTTCAATTTAGCTGGAGGTATAGAGCCATTTACAAAAACGAGTTCTGGGTTTTCAGACCAGTCTAAAATAGCTGATTCAATATTTGATTTCATAGAACCCCAGGCGCCACTAACTACCTGCTCTACTTGAGAAGCAGTTAAACTTGGCGTTAGTGAAGATGAAATAGAATCTATATTCTCAAAGAAAAGCTCTTCACCTAACATTGTTACAAGTGGGTTCTCAAAAAACTCAGGGGTTGATACTTCAATTTTACCACACCCATATTCAACGCTAGACATTGAATAAGGAACATCACATTGTTCTATTATTAAGGGGCGATTGATAAAGTCTATTGATGACAAGCCATAATACGCATCCTCTCCATTTATGCTCATTGGGAGTTCTTTTGAATTACCCCAAGAAAATGGACCAGCACCCGATGTCTGCGCTGTTTCAAAATCAAAAACTGAATCTGTGCCATATAAGCACTTTCGATAATCTTTCAGTTTCTCAGGGTCTTGGAATGCGCTTAAATTTTTGCTTACTAAATAATTAACGGACTCATGACGACAAATTTCCATTTTCACCAAGTAGCGATATAGACCCTCAGACAAGTAATCATATCTATCAACATAATATTCACCTGTTGATCTACTAGTGCGTGACTCAGCATCAATTGATGTTTGAAATAGCCCCTGCTGAGAAGATAAGAATATACTTAAAATAAAATTAGCCATAGAAAGTGAAGAAACAGCAAGTGTGAAAACAAGCATTGTTCCTAAGAAAAATTCTTTTATCGGGATAAGCATTACGGTGCCCGCCAACCCACCAGCAACCCATGATGTTGGCGTATCTCTATGGTCACCCAATTCATTACCGGCGATAGGTATGCCGCGAATTTTTTTGAATATTATTGATATAACTAGAACACCAACATAAACGCCGATAAGCAAAATAACGAGTTTATAAAATAGGTTGAAGAGCACGAAAAGCACCCTATCTCCATAATATTCACCTAACAAATCTGGTGTCACCAATCCAGATTCATTATCGCCAAAATTAAATGAAGAAAGAGACCAAATCGGAACGAGCTCTTTAAATAAGCTAGGAAAAATCTCGTACATGATGCCAAACGCAATATCATCCTGACATAGCGTACCATCACCTGGAAGGACGCGTTCTTCTTCTGATGCACAATCTGTTTGATTAAATACATTCTCCACACCTGAATTGTCAGCGTGCACAGAAAAGGAGAAAAACAGGATCAGCGACGCTATTAAAATCCTCATAGCGCCACCAATTCCTGAAGCTCATTGAGTAGCTTTAATTTAGATTCTGGTAAATCTTGAACATGAGACTGAAGCAGTAAGGGGCAGAATATGTTGTCGTGTTGGGACACCGATTGTATCTGAAGATCTTTTCTTCTAATATTCGGATTTCTTAGCAAGTAAGCAGAAAGTAACCATTTCTCCTCATTGAGCGCTGTTTTTAATAATGCGCCACCGTTAAGGTCGGCTATTTCATCCCAGCTGTCTGGAAATTTATCATCCCACTCTTGAAGGCGCGCTATGCGTTGCTGTTCAAAGTCTTCGAACATTAACTGGGCGATACTGTCGGTAATCTTCATGCGGCCTCCTTGCTCATGTGAAAAACGCCACTTCCTGTGGCGCATTCATTGTATCACAAAACTCTACTTATAAATCTTATCTGTCATAGGTAAAAATCTAGCAAGCTGTTCTTTAAGCATTGTTTTCCGCTCATGTGAACGTCTTGAGCGAACAGTGGTTTTGATTACTTTATCATTACCAACAACATGTGCCTTAACCTGACATCGAGTTATAAGCGTATACAACCAGAATCTGTCCATTATTGAAATGTGGTTATCTGGAATTACGATAATAACGTGAGGATACTCTGAGCCTTGACTCTTGTGCCCAGTTATCGCGTAAGCTAACGTAACGTGGTACATTTCTCGTTTTGTGAACTCGACCATTCTGCCAGTCATATCCGCACGAACGACAGGATCATCTTGAGACAACCTGTCTGCTTCGTCATAGATTTCTTTAACGACGCCGATATCACCATTATAGATGCCTAAATCATAATTATTTTCGCGCTGCATGATCTTGTCGCCAGGTTCAATCTCATGCGTCCCATTTGGGAAAAAACATGACTTAACTAACGTATTGAGCTTATTTACGCCCATTTCATCTTCATTCATCGGGGCGAATATTTGAATGTCGTGCTCAGTCAAACCTTCAGCTTGAAGGTTTGAAATTACTGATCTCACTCTTTCCATTGTCTCAGTGTTATTTCGAGTTGGATAATATGACCACTCATCATCATTTGGAACATCATACCACCTACCTTCTCGAACCCCGTTGGACATATGAAGAGGTGTCGGCAAACTACCATCTGCTTTGGTGATTCGAAGAACCTGAGTCATCCAGTATGTGGGAAACCTTTTGCTATCAATCAAATCTCGATAAACAGCGCCGGCGCCAACACTTGGCAACTGTTCAACATCACCGATTAAAATAATTCGAGCGGTATAAGGCGTAGCTCTAAGCAACGCACGCAACAGACTAGTATCTAGCATTGATGTTTCATCAATAACAATAACATCAACATCAAGTGGATTTAAGTCGTTGTATATAAACTCATCACTTTCATGGGTTGCCCCGAGTGCACGATGAATGGTACTACAATCTTTATTTGTAACTTCGCGTAAACGTTGAGCGGCCTTACCTGTGGGGGAAACGGCCAGAACAGTTAAGTTTTGCTCTTCAATAAGCTGTAGCATCGTCCTCAGTAGCGTTGTTTTACCTGCACCAGGCCTACCTGTAACAATGGTAACTTTATCTAAAAATGGGGCAACAACAGCTCTTCGTTGGTGAGGCTTCAAGCTATCAAGCGAAGGGTGCTGATCATTAAAAACCAACTGTTTTTCTGCCGGTGTCTGATCAATTAATGAAAGCCGTGTGGCTATTTCTTTTTCAGCGGCATAAAACCACATCGTTTGAAGCACCCAGTCGTTTTCGTGCTTGCAACAATGAAGTCGACGCTTTGAAATTAACCAGTTCACTTCCTGCTCAATAATATATCTATCAAGTTGTAAGTAGGCAATCGACTCACTAATAACATCACTATATCGCATTAGCGTATGGCCAAAGCGGTAGCTTCCTTTCATTTGATGAAGGATAACCTCTCTGATCCGTTGTTTATCTTCTGGGTTGAAACCTGACGCCATCATAATTCTATCAAAACGAACAAAAGGTATTTTATATAACTTTCTGTACATTGAGTATGGCGACTTTTCTAGCATAGGTATCGTGTTTTCAGGGAACTGTTTAACAACTAATAACGCTTCAGTAAATGTAAATTGATAATCATTAATCAACTTAAAAACACGTTCTTGCTGAGGGATTGTTTTTTGAAAAGAATCTCTAATTTTAATAAAACGTTTAGCCCCCACCCCTTTTACCGTATTTAAAATACTAATATCGTGAGAAAGTAAGTCTAATGTTCTTTTTCCATATTCATCGACCAATTTTTTGGCAATAGAACGGGTCATTCCTTCAAAAAGACCAGACGTTAAAAAAAGATAAACACCTTCTTCTGACTTTGGTGGCATTACTTGGTATTTAGAAATATCTAAAACTTGGCCAGCTCCGCGTGGGTTTTGTTTCCATGTCCCCATGAGCCTTAGTCTATAACCCGGGTATTGAGGACCCAGCTTTCCGCTTCCCATAAACGTCGAACCATCTTCCGCTATAAACTGAATGGCACACCAATCGGTTATCTCGTTAAGATATTTTATCTTTTTTATTGTAGCTATGACGCTCAACTTTTAATCTCCCGATTCGGCTTCGTAACGAAGTTTCATAAGGTCATTTAAGCTTTCTGCAAACACTTTATGTTCCAATTTAACACCACTAATTTTACCCTCAATAACATTGCGACCATCAGATAATGACTCAATAACAAACCAATCTGTAAGGCGGGCAACTATCCCTTTTGACACTTCTTTTTGGAAGTCCCCCGACCATTTTTCGTCAATGTTCGCTTCATTATCTGTGATTGGCACAATAAGCATCGCAGGTAATTCTCGGTTTCCTTGAATGCAAGACCAGCTTTTATCGGCGACCATTCGGAACACACCACCTTTAATTGTTTCAACTACAGCGAATGAAAATCCGCTTTCGTCAAAAACATTTTTAACGCATAACGCTGCGCTTATTTCAATTTCACCAGGTGAACTTATTGCAATATCAGTAAACTTTAATTCCCCATCTAAACGTGAGCTATCGATGTTAGTCATTGTAATTTCCTTATTACTTATTTTTAGAGTTGCTTTTTTGAGTGTTTAAATTTTCAGTATGCCTGCATTCCGGAAAATGACTGCACCCGTAAAATGGACGTGATTTTGGATCGCTTTTCTTTCTCTTTATGTATAAAACGCCGGTTGAACATTTAGGACAAGGCTTAGAACCACGCCAACTGTCTTTCTCTATTCTTAATTTATTTTCAAGTTCAGAAACAAAAGAGTCTATAACCTTTTCAACATCAGAATTAAGGTTTGGGGCTCGATGCTTAAGCTTTCTTAAAAAACTAAATCGTTCTGCCAGTGATTTAGGTAAAGTGATTTGAACACCTTTCTTTTGAGAGTTAGCCACTAATGCCTCCTTGGTCTATTCACTGTTTCTTGGGTATCAGGACTTTGTTCATTAATAGGTATTCGTTGACCTGGAGAAGGCGGCAAATTATTTTTGGGTTGCGGCGGCCTTTCAAAATCTTCAATTTCTGTCCACGGTTTTCCCGCAGCGATAAAATTTTCTTTATGTTTGAAATAAGCGCTTCTCGCATAAGTGAAATCAGTGGAGCATAAGCCAACACATAATCCGATATCATCAATCTGCTGGCACAACCCTCGGCACGCTTTAACCTTATAAACATCGTCCATCTTAACCTCCTTGTCTTTGTCTTATTATATCAGATACTAACCGATTGGTGGTGAACATATTTGAACAAAAATAAAACAGGTATAAGTTATATACATTAATATTACCAAGCTTTTGACAAAAATAAAACCTATTTTCATGAAAGATATAAGCTTAAATTATCGACATCAATAAATGATGCTACAATAACGACTCAACAAATTATTAATTAGTTAAGCAACTATCAAGGAAGATAAGAATGGCTGTTAATTTGAGAAATCTTGGTGAGCGTATAGAAAAGCTTATCAAAATAGAAGATAACGACATTGAACCAAACTATGTTTATTTTCAAAAAGAAATACCTGCAACGAGCAAAATGTGTCTCGATTTGATTCACCAAAATTTAGATGAACTTTTGTCATCTGGGAAGATCAGAAAAATTAAATCGGCGCACCCTATCTTTAGGGATCTAATTGTTTTTGTAAAAAACGACATTGAAAAACACGGGCGATGGTCTTTTTGGCATTATTCTGCATTAACCATTATTACTTGCTTTCGCTATTTAGAATGCATACAACAAAACAAACATAACACCTTGGATTTATCAAAGCCTGAAAAGTGGCTGGCTGAGGGGAGCTCATATACGCTTGATGCTGCCACACTAACCTTAAAGTATATGACCGCCAAAATGTACCCTAGTGCATTAGAGAACATAATGAAAGCAATCGATGGGCCTGATGTTGATATGAATATCGCATCACGATATCTAAAAAAACGAATAGAAATGCTGCGAAGCTAGAGTGGGTTAAGGCAAAAAAAAAGCCGGCTTTTAAGTCGGCTTTTTTATAGCTAAAAATCAATCAACTAATCGATAGAGTTTGACACTAAGTCATCTTTAATTTCATTCAAACCGGAAATAATTGGCGCAGAATCAGAATCTTCAGAAACTAAATCAATAAGCGCCCCTATCAATTTAACTTTATCAGACGAGTTCTTAACACCAGGTAAAGCGGGTTTGTTAAGCTTAACTTTCAATGATTTAATTGCTGAAAGCGCATCATCAACAGAATCGCCTTCAGAAAGCAATTCATTTACGTAGTCAATTTCGTCATTTGACAACGCTTTTGAATCAGGTGCGTCACCACCAACGTTGGGCTCGTTATTGTCAGCGCTGTCCACATCCATATCTACGCCAACATGAGCAACTTCGACCTTAGCTGGCTTGATTTTCTTAGGACTTGGTTTTTGAGATGTTTTCTCTTCACCGTATTTAATGAGAAGTTCAACAAACGAATCAAGACCACGTTCACGTAAGCGCTTTAAGTCCAAGCTAGTGTATGGGCGCAAACCTATTAATGAACGACATACCGAAGTTAACAAGACCATACCATTACTTGGTCGGCTAATTAGGCCAAGACTTTCGATAGAAGAAATCTCTTTTTCAATCGCTTCGACGCTAAAGTCCAACTCTCGCTCTTTTGCAGAGCGCATAAGTGCACTTTCAAAACGACGAACAGCAACACCATTTTTACCACCTTGGTCACGAATAATTTCAATAGCTCGCAAGCCAAAGTACGATAAATCCAATTTACTTAAAATATCCATAGCAATTCCTTTTGCCTCTAAAATTTCAGTACGACCTTTTTGATTGAGTTCGTACCCTTTTCTCTCTGTGTTAAAACCAACAAACCCCCTAACAATAAGAGGTTTCAATAACAAATGCGCTTTATTACTAACGGAGTAACCGGCGTTTTCTAGCTCTCTACATACGCCATCACCCGACAATACTCCCTCTCGAAGAAGGATTGATACCAAGTCGCACTGTATCGGCGTGAGATGAAGTGTTTTTGCACCTTTTAGCTCAAAACCGAAAGGATCTTTTCTTGATTTTTGTAAGGTCGAGTGTTTGACCACCTTCGATGACAACACCTCTTCCGTTTTTTTCACTTTACTTGCCGCATAGTTCGCCCCCTTTTTCAGCGACGAAACAGGGGCAACTGCATCCACCTTAGACTTAGATAGATGAAGTG
>TARA_B110000196_G_scaffold320137_1_pt1 | contig 19609 bp, 17 predicted proteins | sample TARA_B110000196 | Tara Oceans TARA_B110000196 (sample SAMEA4397072) | marine metagenome | biome: Polar Biome; feature: [MES] marine water layer (ENVO:01000295) within the mesopelagic zone...; material: water (ENVO:00002006), including particulate matter (ENVO:01000060) such... | reverse complement strand
TAAATACTTTGCTAGCGGCGAAACGCAGAAATGAAACAGGGAAAGGGAGTGCTCGGAGGATCCGTTCGTCCGGGGAAGTCCCAGCCGTCATCTATGGTAGGGGTCAGGATCCAATTTCTTTAACTATAAACTCCCGGGAATCGAAAAAGCTGTTCCAGTCTGTTTCTGTTGAGAACACCATTATCAACTTAAAAGTTGATACCGAAGAAGAAGAATTCGAGACATTAGTTAGAGAGATACAGGTGCACCCCTATAGAGATGACATACTCCATGTAGACTTTTATTGTATTGAAAGAGGTGTGGCGCTGGAATTGGATATCCCGTTGAATTTCACAGGATCTGCTCAAGGTGTGAAAGAGGGTGGAATTCTAGAGATTGTTCTTCGCGAACTTCGTGTCAAATGTCGGCCATCCAAGATCCCTGAATATATAACTGTGGACGTTTCTAGCTTGGATGTTGGATCCTCTATCAAGGTGGGGGACCTCGCGGATGATGCAGATGTCGAACTTATGGCAGATCCAGGACAAGCTATATGTATGGTGGCCATGCCTAGGGAAGAAGTGGAAGAGGTCGAACCAGATGAAATTGATGAAGAAGGATTGGAAGAAGGTGAAGCAGAAGATCAAGATGGAGAAGAAAACGCTTAGCGGTATGAAAGTGATAGTTGGCCTGGGAAATCCTGGACCGAAATATGACAATACACGTCATAACGTTGGTTGGTGGGTTCTGGATAGATTGGCGTATGACTGGGATTTGGGAAGTTTTGAACAGGATGTTCTGGACTGCAGGATTAGGGGTGCTCTCTATGATACCAACTTCCTTCTTATGAAACCAACAACATACGTCAATAAAAGTGGTATGGCAGTATCACATTTGAGGATGTCCGAAGATTTTATTTTGGATGAAGATTTGCTTATAGTAGTTGATGACGCTTCATTGGATGCCGGGAGAATCAGATTTAGGCCTGAGGGAAGGTCCGGGGGGCACAACGGTTTAAAGTCGATCTCCGAAAGCTTGGGCACTGAATCTTATTCAAGGCTTAAAGTTGGTGTAGGAAAGCCCCTCAAAGGCATAGAACTGTCAGATTGGGTTCTATCGGAAATGCCCCAGAGAGATGAAGGGAGCGTGGTAGATCTCTTGCCGATATTAACGGAAGCAGTTCAGGTTTGGATGACTGAAGGGGTACAAGGCGCGATGAATCAATTCAATAGATGAGTTGTAGATAATATTGAAAATACAACAACCAAATAATCACACGAGGCGAAAAAATTAATGTTTGGAATTATAGAAATAACAAAATTGTCAGGAATTATAGGCCTTTTTGGACTATTACTGGCTGGCATCATTTATAGTTATGTGAAAAAGCAGTCTACTGGAAACGAGGCAATGGAAGAATTGGCAGAACAGATTCACGATGGTGCTATGGCATTCTTGCGTCGAGAATATACTCTGCTTTTAGGGTTCGTCGTCGTCATAGGTGGCCTCTTGTTTTTCGCAATATCCCACGAGACGGCCTATGCTTATCTTGCTGGTTCAATCTGTTCCGTGTTAGCTGGATTCTTCGGTATGAAATCAGCTACTAGGGCAAATGTAAGAACTTCTGCAGCTGCAAATCAGGACGGTACCGGCAAGGCTTTGAGGGTGGCTTTTTTCGGCGGTGCAGTCATGGGACTCTCAGTTGCTGCTCTTGGACTGTTAGGTATTGTTGCCATATATATTTTCGGAAACGGAGCAGGGGCGATCACCGCTGAAGAACATCAGAATTTCGCAGAAATAATCTCTGGTTTTGCTATGGGTGCAAGTACCATTGCTTTGTTTGCCCGTGTTGGAGGCGGCATTTTCACAAAAGCTGCTGACGTTGGAGCTGACCTTGTAGGCAAAGTGGAAGCAGGCATACCAGAAGATGATCCAAGAAACCCTGCTACGATAGCGGATAACGTCGGAGATAATGTCGGAGACGTAGCAGGTATGGGAGCGGATATTTTTGAATCCTACGTGGGTTCTGTGATTGCTACGATAGCTATAGCGGCAAGTTCAACTGCCCTACAAGGCAACACAGCCGTGGCGATAGCACTCCCTATCGCCACAGTGACTGTAGGCCTTTTGGCTTCGGTGCTTGGCATAGGTATGATGAAGCTCTTAGAACGCTCTGACCCAGCTTCTGCACTTCGTAATGTGACATTTATTTCGGCCTTGGTTTTTATTTGTGTTATGTATTTTGTCGTAAAAGGAATGGGCTTCGAAATGACAGTAGACGGTCGTGTATACCCTGCTTTGGGCCCTTGGTTTGCCATCGTATCGGGAACTGTGGTGGGGACACTGATCGGGTTGGTTACCGAGTACTATACATCTATGAAACCTGTTGCCAGAATTGCCAAAGCTAGTGAAACTGGAGCAGCTACAAATCTGATCACTGGATTGGCTGTAGGTATGGAATCCACTGTGATCCCAATGCTCCTGATCTGTGTGGGGATTTTCTCATCCTTTTGGTCTGCTGGCCTTTATGGCATAGGTATAGCTGCTGTGGGAATGCTTGCGACTGTGGGGATTACAATGTCTGTGGATGCCTACGGACCGATTGCTGATAATGCTGGCGGGATTAGTGAAATGAGTGGTTTGGGCCCCGAGACCAGGGCTATCACTGATTCTCTTGATGCTATTGGTAATACCACAGCTGCTCAGGGAAAAGGATTTGCTATTGGGTCGGCCGCGTTAACAACTCTAGCTCTGTTTTCAGCTTATGCTACTAAGGTGGGCCTGGCCGAGACTGGCATTGATCTGGTCAACCCGTTAGTCGTGATAGGATTGTTTCTGGGTGGAACACTACCATTTTTTTGTGCTGCGTTAACTATGACAGCAGTCGGCAGAGCTGCTCAAGGCATGGTAGAAGAAGTTCGTCGTCAATTCCGTGAAATGCCTGGAATTATGGATGGGACTCAAAAACCTGATTCAGCCAGATGTGTGGAAATATCGACAGACGCTGCTCTGAGAGAAATGATTCTCCCCGGTGTAACGGCAATTTTGGCTCCAGTTATAGTTGGCTCAGTGCTAGGGGTTGAAGCTTTAGGCGGTATGCTTGCTGGTGCTACAGTGACCGGTGTCTTAATGGCTCTGTTTATGTCAAATGCAGGTGGTGCTTGGGATAATGCAAAAAAGGTAATAGAGGGTGGTGAATACGGTGGGAAAGGATCAGACGCACATAAAGCAGCGGTTGTTGGAGATACAGTAGGAGACCCTTTCAAGGATACTTCGGGACCGTCTTTGAATATTTTAATCAAGCTTATGAGCGTAGTCTCACTCGTTTTAGCACCATGGTTCGTCAAGATTCATGAAATCGATACAGGCAACCAAGTCTCATATGTCTTCAAGCAAATTAGCAACATGTTTTTATAGAAATACTACTCAGTGAGTGACGTGAAAATTTCTGTCGAATCGAACTTCGAAAAAGCACTATCATTCGCTTCTGATCTCATTCAGATACCTTCGCTATCAGGTAGGGAAGGGGAAGTGGCAAAGCGGTTATGGGATGAGATGGAAACCCTTGGTTTTGAACAACTGAGGGTGGACGAAGTGGGTAATGTCATAGGGGTGATACCAGGTGGAGGCCAGGCCCCTCCTATCATGTTTAATTGTCATTTAGATGTTGTAGCAGAAGGTGATCATTCAGAGTGGGACTATGAACCATTTAGTGGGTTGATGTCTGGCGGATTCTTGCATGGTAGGGGTTCCATGGATATTAAGGGACCTCTGGCCCTTCAGACTTACGTGGCGGCTTCTATGAAGGGGCAATCTCGGGGAGATCTGATAGTGGCACATACGGTCTTCGAAGAATGTGGTGGCTGGGGAATGGAGCATTTGATGGAGTCGAAAATTGTCGAACCAGCTCTAGTTATAATTGGAGAAGCTACTGATGGAGATATCTGTATAGGCCATAGGGGCCGCGCTGAAGTAGAGATTACTGTTACAGGTCTGGCTGGTCATGCATCTGTTCCTAAACGAGCTAAGAATCCAATCGACCTTATTCCTGATATTGTAGCGGGAATAGAGGAAATAAAAAGAGACCAAAAGATAGACTCTATTTTGGGGGCATCTACTGTGGTAGCTACCAGTCTTGAGGTGCTACCTGAGAGCAGGAATGTTATACCTGACAGACTGACTGTGGTTTTGGACTGGAGGGTTTTACCGGAAATGAACCAAGGACAGATGATCGAACAGGTCCGAGATGCTATTACCAGACAAACAGGAAGTAATCTCGAGGGCTTTGAAGTAAAAGTAGCTACTGCAACTGAGACTCAGTGTTCATACAGTGGCCTACAACGTGAGCGTGACTCTTTTACACCTGGGTTCTTGATGGATCCCAATGATCCTTTAGTTCAAGTAGCAGCGTCGGCTGTTGGAAAACAAGGAAAAGAGGGACCTGCGGATGTTAGGCCGTGGGCATTTGCTACTGACGGTGGTTGGACAAAAGGAGTTTTCGGAATTCCTACATTGGGGTTCGCTCCAGGAAAAGAACATTTCGCTCATACCAATACAGAACGCCTAGACATAGAAGATGCTCGTTGGTCTTTCCATAAATACCCTGATCTGGTATTGGCCTTACAAAATCATCTATCCTCGTCAAATATTGTTTGAGGCACTAGTAAACCTTGTAAGCTGATATATATTAATAAGATCCCGCCCTGCTCGGTGCAGGGCCCGTGCGACACTACGGACCGTGGGGAACACCATGAGACATTATGAGATAGTTTGCATCTTCGATCCTAGTCTGGATGAGGATACTGTTGGGCAAAAATTGGAGAAGCTACATCCCTTATTGATTAGCGATGATGGTGAGGTTGTGGCCATTGATCACTGGGGAGTCAAGCAGCTGGCTTATCCTATCAAAGACAGGAATTCTGGCTATTATGTAGTAAGCCAGGTGAAGGTGAATTCGGCTACAGGGCTGCCCGAATTCGAGAGAATATTAGGACTCGACGAAACGGCACTGCGTTATTTGATCGTAGTAAACGAAGGGGAGCCAACCAATCAAGAGTCGGTTTTAGAAGAAGTTTTTCAGAAACCTGTGAAAGCTGAAGATCTGGGAGAAAGAGATCCCGATCCGCTTGAAGGCTCACAAGAAGTGGTTGGTCCAAGAGGTTCTGCAAGAAGGCGACAAATGGATGGACCACCTGTCGCTGTTCTAAACTACAAAGACGTGGATCGTCTTTCACAGTTTATAACTGAGCAGGCAAAAATTCTTCCGAAAAGGACAACTAAAGTCAGTGCATCGTTTCAGCGCCATTTAGGCAGAGCCATTAAACGTGCTCGATTTTTGGCTTTAATCCCATACGTGGTTAATCACGAAGCTTAAGATTTTTTGTGGAAAACAAAAATCAAGATCAACTGACAGGTTTGGGAGCCGCAGGTCTTCTCTGCCTAATTTTATTGATATCTGTTTTTAATCCTGGAGTTGTAGTTGCTATTTCCTTCATATGGCTTGTAGTAGTCTTTGGGCTAACCAGATGGATAGGATGGGGCATAGCAATAGTATCAGGAATAATAGTAGTGGGTGCTTCTGACATTGAAGCTCTTTGGTATCTCGAAAGAAGCTGGTCTATTTTACTCGCCGGTTGTTTTGCCTCGATTACAATGGTGTTTCCTAAAGCTTTGTTTTTCGATAGAGCGATGGGATCTCTATTTACGATGTTGAGTGTGGCAGGGGTGTTCTTTATCTGGAACTCCCAATATTGGTACTTAGTGGATGATATTATGAACCAAAATATCATGAACAATATTAAAAGAAGCCTAATGATGTTTAGTGAAATGGACACTGGAATTATGTCTCCAAATATTGTCAGAGAGATGGCGATGAAAATGGCTGGGTACCAGTTCAGATTCTTTCCAGCGTTACTTTCCCTTTCATCTTTGGCTTCAATGGCAGCAGCGTGGTGGGGTTATGTGGGCCTTTCTGGAAAAAGATTTAGGAATTTAGGGAGGTTGAACCAATTCACGTTTAATGATCATTTGGTATGGTGTTTGATATTGGGACTGGTAGCTGTAATTTGGGATTCTAGTGATGGATTGAGCCGTGTCGGAGAGAATCTCGTTCTTTTTATGACTGGGCTGTATGTCATGAGAGGTATAGCGGTGGTTTTTGTCGCAACGGGTATGTTGTTTTTTGGTAAAATGAGTTTACTTCTTGGTTTGATTTTATTCGGTCCGATAATGTTACTGATAGCCTTTGCGATAGGGCTGAGCGATATATGGTTTGATTATCGAAATAGAGTTGGGATGCTAAAGGAAAGTAACCAGTAGGAGGAAATAGTTTATGAAATTGATACTAAAGGAAACTGTCACTGGGCTGGGAAAATCTGGAGACATAGTTGAGGTAAAGGCAGGTTACGCCCGCAATTACTTGATTCCGCAAGGCCTCTCGTATACTGCCAATCCGGCTAATTTGCGCAGACTCGCGGAAGAGCAGGCTCAGTTTGATGAAGAAGCGAAGAAAGGACATCTCGAGGCGGGGCGTCGAGCAGCTCAATTAGAAGATGCACAGGTTTCTTTTCAGGTTTTGGCTGCTGAAGATGGCAAATTGTTCGGTTCTGTTACCAATCTGGATATTGTGGAACGCCTTAATGAGGGCAGCCTAGATTTTACAGTAGATCGCTCTATGGTTCAAATGGAGGATCCTCTCAAAATTATTGGAACATTTGCAGTTTCGATCCGTCTACATGAAGATGTTTTGGTGGAAATTGAGGTGCATGTAGAACATCAGGAAGAAGATTGATTTTTCCATGATAGATGTGGTTAGTAGGATGGGGGAGCTGGCTATCGAAATAAAGGGAATGGAGATAGTGGCCCTTGATCTTAGAGGAATTTCTGACGCAGCCGACTACTTTCTAATAGTAACGGGAAATTCAGACGTTCAAGTCAAAGCCATTGCACACCATATAGTTAACGAGCTTAAACTTGAAGATGTGCGCCCAGATCATATAGAGGGAATAGAATCTGGACGATGGGTCTTGATTGATTATTCGAATGTGGTCGTCCACATTTTTCACCCCCTGGAAAGAGACTTTTATCAGCTGGACGCATTGTGGGGTGATGCACCTAAGTCGGTTTTCGATTCTGATGATGTGAAAGACTATTCTAGTTAGCTAGAACAAGACAGGGAAGCGATTTGTACAGAGGGAATCTTCAAACCAGTTGTCAAGTTGATTCTGTCTCTGCTAGACCTTATGCTCATAGCTTTTAAACCTGTGGTGACAGCTTCAGGATAATTGCGTGTTTGTTAGATCAAGAGAGAGGGTAACGAATCTGAATGAAACTTCAGTCGATCACATTAAAGGGCTTCAAATCATTTGCTGATCCGACTGTCATAAATATTCATTCTGGCATAACTGCAGTTGTTGGGCCTAATGGCTGCGGAAAGTCAAATATCAGCGATGCGATTCGATGGGTTTTGGGTGAACAGCGTCCATCTGTAGTCCGGGGTGGGAAGATGGAAGAAGTGATCTTCCAGGGATCCCGTGACCGCCGACCAGTAAACCGTGCATCGGTTGTTATGACAGTGTCGAATGTGAATAAGATCCTGCCTATTGCATTCGATACAGTAGAGATTGGACGGACAGTCTATCGCGATGGTGGCAGCGATTACTCGATCAATCGTTCTGAATGTCGTTTGCGTGATGTGGCTGATTTGTGTCGAGATACTGGACTGGGAGCCAACACATATTCGGTAATAGAGAACCGAATGATAGATGCGATTTTGTCGACCAGAGCCGAAGATAGGCGCACTCTATTTGAGGAAGCAGCAGGAATCGGAAAATATAAAGATCGCCGACGGGGAGCATTGAGGAAACTTGAACAGACTGACCAAGACTTAATTAGGCTAGAGGATGTCATCGGAGAAGTTGAAACAAAAGTACGGAGTTTGAGTCAACAAAAAGGTAAGGCCGAGCGTTATAAGAATTTGAGAGATCGCAGGTTGATCGTTGAAGTGAATGTAGTCCGTGAAGAAACCACGCATTTACAATTAAGACTCGAAGAACTGGACTATGCCCTTGAATCAGAAGGTGAGACGGCCCTGGATGCCACTTCTGGCTTGAGTGTTGCAGAAACTGTTTATGAAAAACTCAAGTTGGAAGAAGTGGGTGCTGAGCGTTATGCCAGAGATGCCGAAAATACATTAGAGACGATCAGACTCAAACTGACCGAATGGGAACGTGATCTTGCTGTTGCTGAAGAACGTCGCAACTATGGCGATAGGAGATTGACTCAAATTGGGGATACGAGAAGTGACCACAGGAGTAAAGTGGAATTGTTGGTCTCTGAACAATGTAAATTAGAGGAAAACGTCGGCAATCAAAATAGTATCTTGGTGAACTTAAAAAGTGATCTAGAAATAGAAAATCAGCTGGTAACCGATTTGAAAACGGAATTGGAAGACTTAGATGGGAGAGTGCAAGAAGCTGACAACCAAGAATTGAACTTTGCAAGAAAACTAGCCTTGTTGGCCGGAGAAATAGAATCGACCAAGGGACAATTGGTCGAATTTGAAAGAGCAACTGGTGAGGTGTCCAAGAAATTGGCCAGTGCATCTGATGCACTAACTGAAATAGTGTCTCAAGGAGATTTGTTCGAAAATAGAATAGCTCCTTTGGAGGAAAACCTGAAGTTGGTGAAGGAACAACTGCGGGCAACAGAGAATAATGTTTCTAACTCTAAATTGTTGTTGCAATCTTCAAGACAGAAGTACCTGGACGCTATTGGATCTGCAAGTTCAGTCAAGGCAGAGTTTCATGTGTTGCAAGATATAGACCAAAATAAAGAAGGGATTGATGATGCAGTAAAGGCCTGTCTAGAGTTGCATGATCATGGAGTTCTAGGGTTGATTACGGATTTTATGGAAGTTTTGCCGGAAATGGATATAGCTGTTGAGTCTTATTTGGGTTCATTCTGCCAAGCTGTTGTGGTCAGAGACCATGACAGCGTAAAAACAATCTCTCGTTGGTTCTTGAATGAATGGAAGGGAGGAGGAGGATTAATTTTACTTCCTTGTGATCAAGTCCCTCAAGTAGCAGATGGAACTCTACTGAACGCCATCTCCACTAGAGGGAAGGGGGCAAGCTGGGTAAAAGCACTTGTTGGATCTGCGGACATTCTGGACACACCAGACATACAGGGTGAATCTGTTAGGACTACTGTATCAAGAGACGGAGTGGTTATCGATACTATTGGATTTGTCAGGGTCGGGAACCTTTCTAATAATCAAGGTGTCCTTGAACGCAAGAACAGGATTGTCCAGTTAAAGGATTCTCTAGAATCTAAGCAGACTATCGTTGCTGAAACAGAATTAGCGGTCATAGAAGCGGAAAAATATTTAAGTGATTCAGAAAGTATCCTTGAGACCAAACGGATTCATGTGGCTGAAGCGGAAGATCAATTACGTCGGACAAAGTCAGAAATTAAAAGTCAGGTCACTCTGCGTACTACGGTAGATTCACATCATGAAGAACTTGTTAGAAGACTTGAAGGGACCAAGGTAGCTAAAGTAAAAGCAGCAGAGCGAATAATTGATTTGGAGAAAGTTAAAAGAAAATCAGAGTTGGAGAAAACTAATATTTTAGTGGCCAGAAAATCTTTAGTAGAAAACTTGAAAAGTCTACAGATTGAATGGGAGACACACAGATCAAAAGAGAATCAACTTGAAGTGGCAGTTGTTAGGAATGAAGTAGAAATCCAAGGATTGGAAGAAAAATTAAGAGACCTACGAAGAGAAGAGAACGAGGGAGAGGAAAGGTTGAGTAAACTGTTGTCTGAGGAAATGGGTTTACAGGAAGAGATGACGAGTGTGCTAAAGCTCAAAGAAGAAGGGGCGATTGTCATGGATACACTCTTCCAGGAAAATGATCGAGCTAAGACAGCGGTGACCGAGAAAAGGATTGCACTCGAAGTGGTGGTGAGTGATCTACAAAAAATTGAGAAGGAAGTCAAATCTTACAGAGAAGCAGAAAGAAAAACTTCGGACCGTCGTCATACACTTGAACTTGAACGTCAAGAAGTCATTAGTCGCCAAAGTATCATAAGTGGAAGATTGGAAAGTGAATGGGGTCGATCATCACAGGTCCTTCTTGAAGAAATTGATGTGATTCACACTGATAATGAAGACCTCAAAAGAGAACTAGAGGGAATCCTAGAGAAATTGAATCGGATTGGTTTGGTCAATATGCTGGCTGTGGAGGAACACGAAGAACAAAATCAGAGACTTTCATTTCTTTCCGAACAAAAAGCCGACTTACTTGGTGCCAAGCAGGATCTGACGGAAGCTATTCGTCAAGTAAACGAGACTGCGATCAACTTATTTCAGGGGGCTTTCGAAGAAATAAGAGGTAATTTTCGAAGTACGTTCGATAGATTATTTGAGGGTGGGACAGCAGATATATGGCTGACGGATCCTTCAGATCCACTCGAATCAGGAATTGAAATTCATGCATCCCCTAAAGGAAAGAAAACTCAGAGAATAGAGCTACTGTCAGGAGGCGAAAGAGCTCTGACTGCGCTCTCGCTACTCTTTGGGATTTATCTATTTAAGCCCAGTCCGTTCTGTGTACTTGATGAGATAGACGCACCTTTGGATGAAAATAATATTGGGAGATTCATTCGTTTGTTGGAAGATTTCAAAGAGCAAACTCAGTTTATTTTGATTACCCATAATCCACGTTCAATTGAAGCTGCAGATTGGATTTATGGAGTGACTATGGAAGAGCCTGGGGTCAGCACTATAGTGGGTGTGCGTCTCGCCAAAGATGATATAAGCGAATGAATTCCGAATGTCTGGAGTCCCTCGGACTCTCGGAGTTGGGTGTGGGCACTGCTACCTTATCTCTATATAGAGTTTGCTGGCAATGTCTCATGTGTATAAAACCAGGAAGCTTCATCTGTAGGAAAAAGAATAATTCCGTTATTTTGTATAAGTATAGCCGACTCCTTTTGTGGGTCGCTTAATTCGATCTTCTTATGAATGAGTCTAATCAGACCACCAGGGTGAGATAGTTATGTTAGTAGTTATGAAACATGGGGCTTCAGAAACAGAAGTTAATAATGTGGTAGAAGTGATTGAGAATTTGGGCTATGAGGCTAAAGCCATGCCCGGGAAACAGAGAACAACAGTAGGATTGATGGGGAATGACGGCAGAGTAGATTCGTCCCGAATTCAAGGTCTAACTGGAGTGCTGGAGATCATCTTGGTCACTAAGCCTTATAAACAAGTCTCTAGGGAATGGCGTGAAGCAGATACCATTGTTGAAGTAGGTGGTGGGGTCACCTTCGGGGGCTCTTTAGTTCCTGTAATCGCGGGGCCTTGTTCGGTAGAAAGCGAATCACAAATAATGGATATAGCCCATCAATTAAAGGAATTGGGAGCTTCTCTTTTGCGAGGAGGAGCTTTCAAACCGAGAACATCACCTTATTCCTGGCAAGGCCTGGGTGAGAAAGGATTGGAATTGCTTGCCCGGTCGAGAGAAGCAACTGGGTTGGGTATTGTTACCGAGGTTATGGATTCAGAGAATGTGGATTTGGTTAGCCAATATGCTGATATTGTTCAAATTGGAACTCGTAACATGCAGAACTATCCATTGTTACGGAAGATTGGACAGTGTGGGAAGCCTGTGCTCTTAAAAAGAGGAATGTCCGCTACCATCACAGAATTATTACTAGCTGCTGAGTATCTGTTCGCTGAAGGCAATCAACAAGTAATTTTATGTGAGCGAGGTATAAGAAGCTTTGATAACCATACTAGAAATCTACTTGATTTGTCTGCCATCCCGGTGGTAAAGGGATTGTCACACCTACCCATAATCGCTGATCCCAGCCATGGGACTGGTGTGCGGGATAAGGTGACTCCGATGGCTAGAGCAGCTGTAGCCGCTGGAGCAGATGGTCTAATGGTAGAGGTTCATCCCAATCCAGCTGAAGCGCTCTCTGATGGAGCACAATCACTCTATCCGGATCAATTTTCAGAATTAATGAGAGAGATCAAAGTCATAGGAACAGCGATTGGACGAGAGGTCGGGTCCTAGAGGAGAATATATAGCCGAATAGACTTCCCATATGTTGAAGAGAGTCTGTGTTTATGAGTTCATTAAAATGCCTCTAACGAAGAACGAATAGCGTTGACGCTCCTCTTTATTCAACCTAAGTTCACCAGCATAAACAAGCTGGTGGATTCAATGTTCTCAAAGATAGAAATTTTGGTCGTTTATGGATTTTAAGGTGAGAACTTGACAGTGTGATGTTCGCAACCTTCCGTTTCTTTTACTTGGAATTCTAGCCCATTGTCACATATAGCTTTTGCTAGAAAATATCGCCCACGCTCATTCTGTGACGTGACTGCCCAGGAACATGTCTCTGAAACCTTAAGACGGGCTGTAACAGACGACCGTGTTGGTCATGCTTATCTGTTCTGTGGACCAAGAGGTGTTGGAAAGACCACATTGGCGAGGGTTCTGGCGATGGCTCTCAATTGTGGAAACCTGGCAAAAGACGGTGAGCCCTGTGGTACTTGTGACAGTTGTTCTCGGATTTGGAGTGGAAAGACAGCCCTTGATGTGGTTGAAATCGATGCCGCATCGAATCGGGGGGTAGACGACGCTAGGCAGCTAAGAGAACGTGCCATGTATGCTCCGTCACAGGAGAAAAATTACAAGGTCTACATTGTTGACGAAGCACACATGTTAACTAGAGAAGCTTGGAATGCTTTATTAAAAATCCTAGAAGAACCTCCTCCAAGGGTAGTATTCGTGTTTGCGACCACGGAACCCCAAAAAATACAACAGTCGGTTGCTCCAATCCTTTCTCGCTGCCAACGTTTTGATTTTCATAGAATTGGTGTCGAGGAAATTGTAAAACGCTTGGAATTTGTAGTGACGGAAGAAGGGTTTTCTTATTCTGTAGGCGCTTTGAAGGCAATTGCTCGTAAAGCAGAAGGTGGTATGAGAGATGCACTGTCGGTCCTAGACCAGGTGGTAGCTTTGACTAGTGGTGAGATCACCGATCACTCAGTAACTAGAATCTTAGGCTTGGTCCAGCACGAGCGATACCTCGATGTTTTGGACATAATAATTAGCCGGAACCACGGACAAATATTTAACTTTGTTCAAGATCTATCAGATGAGGGATATGATTTTGTCGAGTTCTATCATGGCCTCGTCGAAACCCTGAGGTATCTTCTTCAGCTGTCGTTAGGGAGCGAGCCATCTCACGTTGATGAGGAAAAGACTTCCTCTTTGAAGGAGCGAGCTAGTCATTTAAGACCTTCTGATTTATTACGGATGCTTGCCCTGGCCACGGATCTGGAAAATGCTGGAAGTTTGAAGAGGCATGCGAATTTACAGCTTATTGTAGAAATGCTCTTGCTAAGAATGAGTTATATGGAGCGAACCATAAAAATCGAAGAATTGTTAGGCCAACTTGGGACACCAAGCTCTGAAGTTAGAACAAGCCGAAAGTCAGGCGAAGAAACTGAATTTCGAGATGATGATGTGAAAGTTGAGGACGAGCAGGATTTGGAGGCTGATACACCAGCAAGAGAAACTGTTACTGATGTTGCGAGTCCAGAATTAGGCGATGATGCTGTATTCTCACAAGTATGGTCAGAGGTAATTGTGGGAGCGATTGGAATTCCTAGAGGTGGCAAACCTTTTTTGAGGGCCTGCAGGGTATACAGAGGTATGAATGGGGAGTTCATTATCCAAGGGCCTTCAGAAGAGATTATAGATAAAATTAAAGGCGATCAATTTGGTCAAGCAATCAGAGACAGAGTAATAGAACTTGTCAAAAAAGATATAGAGATCGTTTATGTATCCGAAAAAATAGAGGATACGGATATCGATGAGAAGTTGCCACGAGAACGATTGGACGCTCTTATCGAAAAGGATCCAGGCCTTCAGAGAGCGGTAGATGAACTAAATTTAGAGTTGTTGAATTGATTTGAAAGGATTGTTTTTTTGAGGAGTGTAAGATGGTAGGTTTTGGAAAAATAATGGAAATGGGACAGAAACTCCAAAAACGTGTTGGAGAATTGCAAGAGGAACTTGAGAGTATCGAGGTCTCTGGCTCCTCAGGGGGAGGAATGGTTACGGCAATTGTGAATGGGAAAGGTTCCATCCTTTCTGTTAGGATAGGAAAAACCTTGATGGGTGGAAACGATCAAGAGTTATTGGAAGATCTAGTTGTATCAGCTGTTAGCACAGCTCAAGAAAAGGCCAGTAAAATCAGCAAAAAGAAAATGAAAAGGATAACTGGAGGTTTGCCTATCCCTTTCCCAGGTCTATAGTCTGGTGTTTAGACAATTTTCTAGCTTTGCGATTTGGGTAATAGGTGAAATAGAATGTCCTTAATTCAACAACTAGTTTCGGAATTCAAGCGACTACCTGGAGTGGGTGAAAAAACGGCTCAAAGATTTGTTTACAGTCTATTGAAAAAATCCAATCAAGATCCGATCAGATTATCCAATCAGATTCGAGAAGTGGTGGAAAAAGTTCGTCCTTGCAGTTCTTGTGGAAAATTTACGGAACTGGGAGAGTGTGAGATATGCACGAATCCGAGTCGCGATATGAGCCTGATCTGTGTAGTGGAGGAAGCTCATGAAGTTGAAGCGGTTGAAAAATCTAGGGGTTATAGCGGGCTTTACCATGTCTTAGGAGGCAAGCTGTCCCCCTTGGATGGAATAGGCCCTCAAGAGCTAAATCTGGCCTCTTTGTTTGAGAGAATCAAAAGAGAAGGTTCTATTGTTCAAGAGGTGATTATTGCTACCAATTCTAGTGTTGAAGGTGAGGCCACTGCAGTCTACCTTGAAGCGGTGATCAGACCTCTCGGTCCACGGGTCAGTAGGTTGGCACGTGGGATCCCAGTAGGAGGTGACTTAGAGTACGTGGATACCTCAACCATAGTCGAGGCAATGGATAGAAGGACGGAAATGTAGATAATGAATAAAAATACTAAAAAGACTGGGCTGGCTGTAATATGTGTGGCTGTCTTAGGGATGTTGGCGACTTGGGTGATCAAGGATCAGATAGTCCGACATAGAAGAGATTTATTTAGTCAGAAATTTCTAAGACGCTTGGCAGCCCTCGGTCACATGGCTAAGGTTGAAGCTTCAGTTGATAATATCAACCTAATGAGGGATTTCATCCTTTGGGAGAAGAAAGAAACTTTAAAAGAAAGGGCTAGGTTGATTATCTCTCGTATGGAACAAGAAACATTGGCGTCTGACATTCCAAGCCTCTGACGCTCGGATAGGATCAAGGTTTATTATGAAACTAAGTTATTTTTTGGATTGACTAATGGGTTCAATTAAGAATTTGCCCAATTTGGTTACAATAGGACGTATGCTTTGTTGCCCAGCAATTTTTTTTCTAGCTCTCAGCGATTCACTGGGAGCAAAACTGGCGGCCTTCGTCCTATTTCTTTTTGCTGGAATTTCAGACTTGTGGGATGGCTATTTAGCACGGAAGTATGGTTGGATTACAGATACTGGAAAGCTGCTGGACCCTTTGGCGGATAAGTTGCTTCTGATAGCTACTTTTTTCCCTTTTTACTTTATCTCTCACCGTGAGGGTGGTGAATTTCTGATACCATATTGGGGATCACTGCCACTGTGGGTTATGGTAGTAATCTTGGGTCGAGAAATATTCGTTACTATTTTAAGGCTATGGGCCGTTGGACGAGAAGTAGTCATTCCGGCAGGAACATCAGGAAAGTATAAAGCTCTACTCCAAAATTGTTTCTCTGGTGGCCTTCTATTTTGGTATCCTTTGCAAGACATCGGTCGGGCCGGGAATTTTTCAGAGTGGCCGTATAGATTGTGGCTGGAATTCCACTCTATCTGGATCGGAGTCACACTTGCTCTTGCATTAGTATTCAGTATTTATTCAATGTTAGATTATCTCTGGAGTTATAGAAAATTGATTGGAATAAACCGGAGTGACTGATCCCACGGCTATCAATTCCGCAGTGGTTGCTGTCGGAGACGAACTTCTGTTTGGAATGACTGTGGACGGAAATGGGTCCTGGCTAAGTAAGAAGCTGACAGAGATGGGGGCACCTGTATCAGCCAGGTGGGTAATAGGAGACGATCCCACGGCTATCAAGCGTACTGTTTTGACGGCTCTAGGGAAGTCAGACTTGGTCATTGTGTGTGGTGGATTAGGACCCACTAGCGATGACCGAACAAGGCCGGCTGTGGCTGACTTGTTTGGTCTAAAATTGGTTATAGACCAAGGATTGGCTGATAAGCTTCACGGTCGATTTTCTTCGGCTGGTCATGGGACACTTCCCACCAATAATCTTGCCCAGGCCGAGGTTCCGGAAGGATCTATCGTAGTCCCCAATTATGAAGGAACAGCGCCAGGTTTAATTATAGAAGAGGGCAAAAAATCAGTGGTCCTTCTGCCAGGAGTTCCTCACGAAATGCGGTTGATGTTCGACTCAACAGTGACAGATTATATAAACCAACGCTTTCAACTGTATTTAAATCCTATATTACATAGAACTTTTAACACTAGTGGCATTCCAGAATCACTCTTGGCTGAAAAGATTGGTGAACACGTGGCGGATTTTCCTTCCGATGTTTCCTTAGCCTTTCTTCCAGGCCTACAGGGTGTCTCAGTCAGATTGACCACGGCTGTTTCTAGTGGTGAAGGAATTGCAAATCTGGATTTCTGTGAAAATCTTATCGGACCACATTTAAATCCCTACTGCTATAGTGTAGGGGAAAAAAGCCTTATCGAAGCTGTGGCTGATCGATTATTAATCGACAAGAAGAGTTTTGCTGTCAGCGAAAGCTGTACAGGTGGATTCATATCTAAGCTCATTACGGATCATCCAGGATCTTCACGTTATTTTAAAGGAGCGATAGTTGCCTACGATCCGGCTACGAAGTCGGATATTTTGGGCATCGAGAGATCACTGATTGAAAAACATGGGATCGTGTCTGAAACGATAGCATCTGCGATGGCAGAAAAGACTGCCGATATAATGAATACGGATTTTGCGATTGGATTGACTGGTGTCGCAGGCCCAGAAGGTGGCAGTCTAGCTTGTCCAGTCGGTACAGTGTGCTATGCTGTAGCAGATGGTGGTCGAGTTGTCAGTTTTCGAAAAAGGTTTATGGGCGACAGGACGTCTATCAGAGAGCGAGCTACTCAAGCAGCACTCTTTTCCTTGTTTCAAATACTGACAAAAAATACTGGATTAAGATAGATTTGATCTGGCATAAAACCCAGAATAACTCTTTGACATCAACTTGGACGCACAATGAAAGAAGAGACCACCACCAATAAAGAAGAAGCTACATGTAGTGGTAAGGAGGAAGATCATTTAGAGATTGCTTCTGATGATTCTATGATAGAAAGTAAATCTGAAGACGCAGAGTCTCTAGATAATAAACCTGAGACCGATCTAGAGATACTTGAATCAGAGCTGGCATCTAAAGAAGACAAATATATAAGGTTGGTTGCAGAGTTTACGAACTATCGTCGTAGGGTGGGGAAAGAGATGTCTGGAGCTCGTCACAAGGGACAAGCTGATCTTTTGAGCGGATTTTTGGAAGTCCTAGATGATCTGGAGCGTGTTGGCGTCACTGAGAAGACAGAATATAGTGTGAAATTTCTGATCGAAGGGATAGAGATGGTGGAGAGAAAATTCAAACAAGTATTGGACGCTTCTGGGGTAGAAATGATCGATCCTTGTGGCGAAATATTCAATCCAAATGCTATGGAAGCCATGGTCACAGTTCCTACTGATCTTCCCGAAGAAGATGGGCAAGTCTGCGAGGTCCTCCAAAAAGGATATCGGCTTGGAGATCAACTTCTGCGGGCGGCTCAAGTTTCAGTGTTAAAGGAAAAATAATCTCTACTAATGTGCTAAAAACCTGTCATGCAGTGACTTAAGAAGAAGACAAAAGGTTATGGGTCCTAAGAAAGATTTCTATAAGATGCTGAATGTTCCAGAGCACGCCACAGGACCGGAGATCAAACAAGCCTACCGAAGACTAGCGAAAAAATATCATCCGGATAGAAACCCCGATGATCCAGGAATTGCAGATCAATTTAAATTATTGGGTGAAGCCTATGGCGTCTTGTCAGATTCTAGCAAACGTAAGCAGTATGACCAAACCCGCAAATTTCCAAATATTGAGCGAGACGGTGCGGGATTTGGCGTAAGACCTTCAGGAGAACGGTTCTCATTTGAAGATTATGGAACGCTTAGTGGACTAGGTGATATTTTTAGTTCCATTTTTGATCAAAATGATCTTCGGCAATCCCCAGGGTTGGAAACCTTTAAAGGCAAGGACATTCGGTACAGATTGGAAGTTCCTTTTCAAACTGCCGTGAACGGTGGAAAAATGTCCATTAGGATACCTATCAGTGAAGATTGTAGCTTCTGTTCCGGCGGCGGACAAAAAGGAAAAGAGTCACAGCGATGCACTGAGTGCCGAGGAACAGGGCATGTTACATTCGATCGAGGACCATTTGTAAAGGCTCGACCTTGTCCAGGATGTTTTGGAAGGGGTTCGATCCCTCAAATAAAATGTAATATATGTAAAGGTTATGGCATTATACAAAAAGAACGCATCCTGCATATTAGAGTACCTAAAGGTATCGATTCTGGATCAAAATTGAGAATTTCTGGAAAAGGAGAACGAGGAATTAGAGGAAGTAATCCGGGAAATTTAATTGTCACCTTCAAAGTGAAAGCTGATGGAGTGTTCCGTAGAAAAAATCTAGATGTTTATACGACCCAAAAAATCAATTTAAAACAAGCTGTGTCTGGGGCTGATTTGTTATTAGAGACAGTCCACGGTAAGAATGTCCTTCTGAATATCCCAGAGGGAACACAAAGCGGCACTAAATTTCGGATAGGAGGTAAAGGTCTGGAAGTTAATGGTCAAGTTGGAGATCATTACGTAGAAATTAATGTTGAAATCCCTAAACATTTATCTAAAGAGCAAAAACAGTATGTCGACAAGCTCGCTCATCTGTCAAAGACTCATTCGTAGGGGATACCCGTAGAATTAGGTTCTTACGGAGAGTTCATCTCCATCTAAGGCGGACTGTATACGGCCGCCTCCTAAGACTTGATTCCCGGAAAACAATACAGCGGATTGACCTGGTGAGATAGCACGCTGAGGTGTTTTGAATTCTAAAATCATTGACTTTCCTGTGGTCCGGACTGTTGCAGGAACATCAGATGCTCCATAGCGGATCTGGACACCTAAAGTTGATCCAGATTCTGGTTCCTCATCTAGCCAGTTGAGATTTCCAATCTCTAGGGCAGGATGAAAACACTGTTCTTTAGTTCCAATGACTACTTCTCTAGTGTTGGGCCTGATTTCGACCACGTAAAAGACGTCGTTTCGACCACCACCCAACCCTTTTCGTTGCCCGACAGTATAACTTGCGAATCCTTCGTGAGTCCCGACTATGTCTCCGGTCAAAGTGACAAGGGGGCCAGGCTGCAGAGATGGATGAAGTGCAGGAAGTTTTCGCTCTAATAGATCTCTGTAGTTGCCTGATGGAACAAAACAGATTTCCTGTGACTCTGGTTTATCAGCCGTTATCAGCTTGAG
>TARA_B110000196_G_scaffold101200_1_pt1 | contig 19663 bp, 18 predicted proteins | sample TARA_B110000196 | Tara Oceans TARA_B110000196 (sample SAMEA4397072) | marine metagenome | biome: Polar Biome; feature: [MES] marine water layer (ENVO:01000295) within the mesopelagic zone...; material: water (ENVO:00002006), including particulate matter (ENVO:01000060) such... | reverse complement strand
ATTCAAAACAATGATGAAAAAACAATAGAAGGCGCTGATGGCGATTCCGCAACTTTATACAGCGTTGCTGTTGACCTAGTCTTTTAAGGAGTATGCAAATGAAAAGAACTCAATACGTTTTAATCGCCCTACTGTTATCCGCACTATCCACACTGGCTAGCGCAGAGACAGCGGTCATTGTCTCTGCTAGCAATGGCAATGGAGCGATGGATAGTACGACTATCAGTAAAATTTTCTTAGGAAAATCTAAAAGCTTTCCTGACGGCTCACAGGCTGTTCCGATCGACCAAGCTGATGGAAATCCTTCTCGCGAGGCGTTTAACGATAAGGTTTTAGGAAAGTCTGCCAGCCAACTTAAATCTTATTGGTCTCGCCTAATCTTTACCGGTAAAGGCACACCTCCTAAGCAGCATGCTAACGATGCAGCAGTGAAAGCAGAAGTTGCAGCCAATCCTAGTATGATTGGCTATATTGATGCATCTGCAGTAGACGGCAGCGTAAAAGTTGTCGGCAAATTTTAACGTTCACATAAATACCCATAACGGGCATTAGCATGATTTTAAAGGCGATGACTTATTATTAAGCATCGCCTTTTTCTTTTGCCGCATTTAGCACTACAATACTGACTTTACATTCTAACAAGGCAGATCCTGTGGCTCAGCAAGATAGCGCTACCCATCAAAAGAAAAGCTTCGGAATTCTAATGGTTAACTTAGGAACGCCTGAAGCACCCACACCCAAAGCCGTCAGAGCTTACCTAAAAGAGTTTTTATCCGATGTTCGAGTTGTCGATGCACCAAGGCTTATCTGGTGGTTTGTACTTAGAATAATTTTATTGATTCGCCCCAAGCCTGTTTCAGAAGCCTACCAAAGCATATGGACAAAAGATGGTTCGCCGTTATTGGTTATCTCTAAAAAACAGGCAGCAGCGGTTCAAAATCGATTACAAGAGATCACTGGTAGCGACATTCCTGTTGAGCTTGCCATGACCTATGGTAATCCTAATATATTGAGTGCATCGAATGCGCTTCGTAGTAGAGGCGTTGAGCGCATATTAATTCTTCCTATGTATCCGCAATTTTCGTCATCAACTACCGCGGCTATTTATGACAAGCTCTCTGACCTGCTAAAACAATGCCCTCACCTTCCTGAAATGCGCTGGATCCGTGATTATCATGACAATGCCGATTATATAAATGCTTTAGCGAATTCGGTTAAACAGCAATGGGAACAAAATGGACAGGCTGAGAAGCTATTAATGTCATTTCATGGTGTACCAGAACGCTACACCAATAAAGGCGATCCTTATGAACGCCATTGCCGAAAAACCGCTGCGCTATTAGCCGAAAATTTGAATCTGTCTGCTGAACAATGGCAGTGCTGCTTTCAATCACGCTTTGGTCGTGAAGAATGGGTTAAGCCTTATACCGATCATACCCTAAAGCAATGGGGCAAAGAGGGGGTAAAAAGTGTCGACATTATTTGCCCAGCCTTTGCGGCGGACTGTTTAGAAACACTGGAAGAAATTCAGGTTGAGAATAAAGAGTATTTCTTAGAAGCTGGTGGCGAACGTTATAACTACATTCCTGCTTTGAATGATAACCCTGACCATATCGATATGCTGAGCCAGCTTATTATTAAGCACAGCCAAGGCTGGGATTAACCTCATAATAAGGCCACGTCAATCGACAGTGGCCTTATTAACGTACAACGCTCTCAAATGTTAACGACCAAGTTCGAAGCCTGCCCTTTTTCTTTTCTAAAATAACGTTCAATCCAATAGTCAATACTGACTACTTTTCCTGCGCCAGTAAAAAACAGAGAAAGCAGCATGATTAAATACGTCACCCCAAATTCAATGCCATTATTAAGAATAACAAAATTTCCTTTTTCAGTTAGCCAAGCATAATTTCCGTGCTCTTGCAGAATGCGCTTTGCGGCGCCAACTCGATCAGCAATACCAGGATCTGTTGCACCATCAGCAATGGCTGCCCAGCCATACGGCCAATGTACTGAGAAAATAGCGACCAACATAACAATCATCAACGGTATGGTGATATAGCGCGTAGCAAAACCTATTAATAAGAAAACAGCACCAACCAGCTCGGTTGCCGTCGCTAGAAAAGCCATCACCAGAGGAAAAGGCAAACCTAGACCGTGATCAAACCAAGCTACAATGTTGTCAAAACCGTTAAATTTATTCATTCCACCCACCCACAGCGGAAAAAATAAATACAACCTTATGGCCAATGGCCCAAGCGCATCAAGTTTTCGAGCACTGTCCAGATAATCGTGCACCTTATTCATTATGACTGTTATCGACATAAACAAACCTCTCCTATTATTTTATAACTATCCTGCTAGCGTTTAGAGCCAAAGATAAGCCCTAAGCTATGCCATTGTTGTAACGTTTCAATGCCACCTTCGTAGGCAGCTTGACTGCCTTCGAGACCTGATTGTTTTAATAAGGTATTAACCAAATCATTTCCCGTTGAAAGCTGATCTTTGAGCAATAAAAACAACTGCAAAGTAAAAGTATTAGACTCAATAAAACCAATACTGTCGTCAACCTTACGATAAACAATCAATGCACTAGGCGTCGGTTGAGGATTGGCATTTTCAGCGGATATTTTATGCACTGGGTATTGATATACCACACCTTCAGCAACAGGAGACAAAACAGGTATTGCGGATAAAAGATCCGTATCATCATCAAGCTCTACCGCCAACTCTTGCGGTTCTACATCCACAAATAGCTCTAGCCATTCATAGTGCGCTAACTCATACAGATACTTTGGATCACCTGCTTGGGCCTCATATTCGCTTTCTAAATAACTCAAAAATTCTCGAGATATTTCGAGAAAATAAGGTGTTTTATTATGATGGCGTGAAAAAAAATCACGGCCAATTTCAGCCCAGCGCGCCTCCCCCATTATCTCGGCTAAAACAGGAAAAGTACCATTGAGAAACCCCATCACATTTTTAAAAAAAAGATCCCGATAAATAGCCATATGCCGATCATCAACATCTTTTGGGCGATCAATAACCTCTGGATTTTTAATATGATCAGCAAATGAGTGCTGAACGCGCACGAAGCTAGGCTGTTCTGACATGACCTACCTCTAACCGATGGCTATTTTGCGCTTGTAACAATTTAATCCGGTCAATTTCAGACATTAAATCAGCAACACTTGGAAGATTAAAATCTCTTTCTAATAAAGTAGGAAGGGTTCCATGCTGCTGGTAGGTATAAGCCAGCAAGTCCCAAACATCCTGTTTTACACTTGCACCGTGCGTATCAACCAATAAATCATTGGCTTCTTCATAATGGCCAGCAATATGAAGATATGAGATTTTATCGGTGGGGATTTGATTCAGATAATCTTTCGCATCAAAACCATGATTGGTACTGTTGACGAACACATTATTGACATCCAGTAGCAAGCGGCAATCTGATTCATCAATAACGGCCTTTAAAAATTCTATCTCACTCATCTGCTTACCCGGCTCAGCGTAAGAAGAAACATTTTCAATAATTAATGGCTGCTCAATAATATCCTGAACAATGCGAATGCGATCTGAAACATGACGAACCGCTTCAGAAGTAAAAGGGATTGGCATCAAATCATACATGTGGCCTTCACTACTGCAATAACTTAGATGCTCGCTATAAGCCTTAATACCATGTACTTTCATGAAATCACGAACCTGCTTAACGAACTCAATATCGAGTTCATCAGGGCTGCCTATAGACAAGGACAACCCGTGGCACATGAAATCAAATCGCTCGGTATAATGGCGAAACTCCTTACCAAGACGGCCACCAACACCTATCCAGTTTTCAGGCGCAACTTCCATAAAATTAATGTGTTCAGGCGTCACAGACGACAACGGGCCCAAAAGGGCCCGTCTTAGTCCGAGACCTGCGCCACTAACAGGGTAGCTTGGCATTTAGATCTCCTATTTAACAATCCGTAATGGTTGGCTTAACCGCCACACTTACCTTCACCGCACTTACCTTCGCCAGCAGATTTCTTCTTATCACCGCCACACTTACCTTCGCCGCACTTGCCTTCGCCGTCAGCTTTTTTATCTTTATCACCACCACACTTGCCTTCGCCGCACTTGCCTTCGCCGCACTTGCCTTCGCCGTCAGCTTTTTTCTCGCCACCGCATTTGCCTTCGCCACACTTACCTTCTGCTTTAGAAGCGACTTTATAGCCAGTTTTCAACTCTGTCGTTGCAAAAGGATTTTCAGCAGCTTGAGTTGCTGGAATCTGCGCCATTGCCGTTAAAAATGCACTACCCAAAAGGGCCGTTAAAGGTTTCATAGTTGATTTGGACATACATACTTCCTTAAATATTCGGTGTCAGTCTTATAGTAAAGCGAATCATTGGCAGCTAACAATAAAGCAGCGATGCTCACCTAGTTTTTTATTAGTTCAGCAGAAATCTAAAAAGTTCATTCTTTTTAAACCGTCTCCCGAGCCTGTACACATCTTTATTACGAAACGTACATCTATAAAGATAGATTCATTTTGATTTCATTCCACTTTTGGCGCAATCGTTTGTTCGATACTGGCTCATTTGTACCTAAGGGTTGGGCAAAAAGCGACATGCGCAATTCTTGCAAGAGCCAATAAAAATGCATTAAGTCAGGATTGGCATAATAAGGAATACCCAATTGCTTTACCCCAGCCTGATGCAGCGACGCCAGCTCTTCGACTTCTGCAATACGAAGTCGATCTCTTTGCAGTTGCCCTTGAAGCTTGTCCAATCGATATAAAATGCCATCCAAGTATCGAGGATAGTTTTTCAAATAGTGCCAGGGTGTTTGCACAATAAAATGCTCAGCAAAAAGTTCACCTAGCTGAGCTTTAATATCACTATAAGCAAATGCTCGGTCAATGGTTGTCTGACCCTTCATTTGTTTAAATATTTTATGCCGCGCGGGTAAAATACGCTTTAACCAGTCTATGATTTCAACAAGGGTTTTGTGCAATTCTGAACGACGTTCTAAACATTGATTAAACTCAGCTTCCGTTCTTGGTAGTTCATGATCACTAAGCAAACACAGGTTATAACACGCGTCTAAAACATCATTATAAAGTACCTGCTTTGAGGTTAGTCCTTGCGCATAAGGCATTACCGGATCTAACAATCTAAGCTCTTTACGCAAATCTTTATCAAGGCCAGGTAAAGACAATCTCAATAAACGAATAATACCCTGTCGAGTTGATAACTCTGCAATGCCTTCATCAGAATGCAGAGTCATATCAACATGGGTTTCTTTATCTATCAACATCGGATACATCCGAACTTTCAAACCATGCAGCTCACGTTCAGTAACCTTAGGTAATGAAGAAAAGTCCCATTGCGTTATGTCTAAACGATCAAATTCTTTATCCGTTAATACCGTTGCCTGCGCTTGGCCAACCCCCTCGTACTCTTCTAAAAGTAGAGAGAGATCTCGCCCCTGACCAATGACCTTATCGCCATCAATAACCTGGTAATTCATTTTAAAATGATCATCAAGTTCAATATTACGTAACTCTTCTAATTCAATTTTAATACGAAAGTTATTGTATAAAAATTGCACCATTTGTATTAACAAACCGCCATCGTTTTGCGACGCTTTTTTTAAAAACTCATCAACTGTATTAGGAACAGGAACTAACTGCTTACGAATAGGTTTAGGCAGCCCTTTTAATATCGCAATGCATTTTTCTTTAATAAAACCAGGAACCAACCAATCTGTTTGATCGATTGAAATTTGTCCTAATACCGATGCAGGAACCGTCATTGAAACACCATCATCTTTCGCACCAGGCGAAAACGCATAACTTAAAGGAAAGCTAATGCCCTCAAAGTTAAAATAACTTGGATAAAGTGCATCGGTAACGCTGTCTTCACTTTGCTTTAATAAATACTCTTTTGTAAGGTATAAAGATTTTTCTTCGGCGGGAGATTTTTTTAACCAAGCCCGTAAACTAATAACAGAAGCGACATCCGTAGGAATATGTTCATCATAAAAGTGTCCGACTACGGCATCTTCCACAACATAACTGCGCGTCCGTGTTTTCTCTTCCAACTCGGCAAGCTCAGCAATCAATGCAATATTATATTGATAAAACTTGGCTTTTAAATCGATATCATTCGTTACTAAGCCTTGCTGAATAAAAAGGTTACGAGCTTCAGGAAGATTTATGCGACTAAAATCAATCGCTCTTTTAGGATTAATAATTAACCCATATAAACTGGTTTGCTCAAACGCGATGACCTGCCCACGTTTTTTACTCCAGTGCGGCTCAAAATAACTTTTGCGCAGCAAAGGTTTAGCAAGATCTTCTAACCACTCCGGATCAATTTTAGCGACGGTTCTTGCATACAAGCGAGAAGTCTCCATCAAGTCGGCCGCAACAATCCACTTAGGACGCTTCTTATACAAGTTAGAAGCTGGAAATATCTGTAATTTACGCTGCCTTGCGCCTAAATATTCTGCGCCCTCGTCTTTTTGAGCAATGTGACTTAACAGCCCTGCTAATAATGATTTGTGAACATTTTCGTAACTTGCAGGCTCAACATTGAATTTGAAATCCATTTCACGGCATAAAATAGTCAACTGTTTATGAATGTCTCGCCACTCGCGCATACGCATATAATTAACAAAACGCTTTTGACACCACTTACGTAATTGCGAATTGGTTAACTCTTGGCGCTGTTCTTCAAAAGCATCCCAAAGATTTACGAACGATAAAAAATCAGACTCTTCATGAGCCAGCTCTTTATGTTTTTGATCGGATGCTTGTTTTTTATCTGCTGGGCGATCACGTGGATCTTGAACACTTAATGCAGAGGCAATAATTAATACTTCTCGCAGTGCATTTTGTTTCTTCGCTTGCAATAGCATTCGCGAAATACGTGGTTCAACCGGCAAGCGTGACATTTGGCGGCCAAGTTCTGTTAAGGCAAAAACAGACTCTTTACCTTGCGAGGTTACGGCTTCTAACTCTTGTAATAAATTATAACCATCTTTGATAAATCGAGAGTCTGGTGCATCAACAAATGGAAATTGATCGATATTACCTAACTTAAGAGAAATCATTTGCAAGATCACGGCGGCAAGATTGGTTCTCTGAATTTCAGGCTCAGTAAAAGCAGGACGAGATAGGTAGTCTTCTTCAGAAAACAGTCGAATACAAATACCATCCGCAACACGGCCGCAACGACCTCGTCGCTGATTTGCACTGGCTTGTGAAATTGCTTCAATGGGCAGTCGTTGAACTTTCGAGCGATAGCTGTAACGACTAATGCGCGCAACACCAGAATCAATAACATAGCGAATGCCAGGAACCGTTAAAGATGTTTCAGCAACATTGGTCGACAATATGATTCGACGACCAACCGATTCGGTAAAAATTTTACTCTGTTCAGCGGGCGTCAAGCGCGCATACAAGGGTAGAATTTGGCTATTGCGTAAATCACGATCTGTGACGATGACTTTGCGTAAATATTCTGCGCACTCACGAATTTCTCGTTCGCCTGGCAAGAAAACAAGAACATCCCCTGCTTGCTGGTTCATTCGATCTTGCTGAGCGAGCTCTTGTAAACCATGATAAATACCTTCTTGTACCGTTAAATCGGTATCATCTTCACTATCGCGCACAAGCGGGCGATATCGATCTTCAACGGGAAAGGTACGACCCGATACCTCAATAACCGGCGCATGATTAAAATGATCACTGAAGCGCTGCAAATCGATGGTGGCTGAGGTAATAACCACTTTTAAATCGGGGCGTTTAGGCAATAGTTGCTTAAGAAAACCTAATAAGAAATCAATATTCAAGCTACGTTCATGGGCTTCATCAATAATGATGCAGTCATATTCTGAAAGAAACTTATCATGTTGAGTTTGCGCTAATAAAATACCATCAGTCATCAACTTAACCCGAGTACGCTCGGTTGTTTGATCACTGAAGCGAACTTGGCAACCCACCTCTTGTCCCATTTCAACTTCAAGTTCTTGTGCAATACGACTCGCGACAGATCTTGCCGCTAAACGTCGAGGTTGAGTATGGGCAATGGTTCCCGCCTGCCCTAGTCCCAATTCTAAACATAACTTAGGCAGCTGCGTCGTTTTACCAGAACCTGTTTCACCGGCAATAATAATAACTTGGTGAGCACTTAAGGCGGCCAGAATCTCTTCTCGCTTTTGGCTAACAGGTAATGTTTCAGGATACTGAATTTTTAACGGCGATTGTCGTAAAGCTAAAGCCCGCTGACTGCGTTCGATATTTGCAATCAACCTCGCCAGTTTTTGGTCAACTGGCTTACCTTGCTTTACTAAACTAAAAATAGCCTGCAAGTCTCGATTAAAACGAAATTTATCTTTGGCTAGACATTTCTGCACGGCTTGTTTAAGTGCTTGGCGATCAAACTCGTTATTCTGGCTCACATGCAACCCAATATTTTATTCATTCAAATACACATTTAAGAGACGTTAAAAATAGTAACGCAGAAACAAAAACGCCCTACTAATAGCAGGGCGTCATTCTAACAAAATATAGCGAAGGCGTAAGCTTTAGAAAAGCTATTTAGACTTAGCTATTTCTTCGTCACGTAATTCTCGACGCAAAATCTTGCCTACGTTTGTTTTAGGCAATTCGTCACGGAATTCAACATGCTTTGGAATTTTATAAGCGGTTAGACGCTCACGAGCCCACGCCTTAACATCGGCTGCGGTTAAATTTTCATTGCTTGATACAACGAATACTTTAACGGCTTCTGACGTTTTCGCATCTGGAATGCCGATAGCCGCCGCTTCTACGATGTCAGGATGAGTAACAATCTCATCTTCAACTTCGTTTGGATAAACATTGAAGCCCGATACGATAATCATGTCTTTCTTACGATCAACAATCTTCATATAACCTTCGTCATCAATTACCGCAACATCGCCAGTTTTCAACCAACCATCACTATCAATCGATTCTGCTGTTGCTTCTGGGCGCTGCCAATAACCTTTCATTACCTGAGGGCCTTTAACACACAATTCCCCAGCTTCTCCCACCGGTAACTCATTACCGTTATCATCGATCACCTTACAGTTAGTACTCGCAACCGGCAGACCGATGGTCCCTAATTTGATATAACCAGGAGGGTTGAAAGACACAACAGGCGAGGTTTCTGTCATGCCAAAACCTTCAGCAATATCGCAATGAGTAACTTTTTTCCAAGAATCAGCCGCATCTTTGGTGAGAGCCATACCACCAGAGATGGTTAATTTAAGACCACTGAAATTCAACGCTTTAAATGCTGGTTGATTACACAAAGCAACAAACAACGTATTTAAACCAACAAAACAAGAGAACTTGGTCGTTAATAATACTTTGATGAAACCAGGAATATCACGAGGATTCGGGATCAATACGCTGTGATTACCGGTTTCAAGCAATACCATGCAGTGAACAGTAAAAGCATAAATATGATACAGAGGTAATGGCGCAATCGCCGTTTCTTTACCGGTATCCAAGGCCATTGAGAATAAACCATGACACTGCAACATATTCGCAATCAGGTTTCCGTGGGTAAGCATCGCGCCTTTAGCGACACCCGTAGTACCACCGGTATACTGAAGAACAGCAACATCATCTTGCTTTATTTCAGGTGTTGAAAACGACTTACCGTGGCCTTTTGCCAACGCTTTACGCAAAGAGATTGCATTAGGAATATTAAATGCCGGTACTTCTTTTTTAACGTATTTCACGACGCTATTAATCAGAATACGCTTAAGCGTCGTATTCATATCGCCCACTTCAGTGACGATAACCGTTTCGATAGACGTATTCGCTAAGATATCCGCGGCTTTAGAAGCCATGTTAGCTAAAACAACCAAAGCCTTTGCACCAGAATCATTAAACTGGTGTTCCATCTCGCGTTCTGTATACAGAGGGTTTGTATTAACAACCGTCATGCCTGCGCGCATTGCACCGAAGACAACAATAGGATATTGAAGAACGTTTGGCAGCTGAACAGCGATTCTATCACCGACGACTAAGTTTGTTTCATTTTGCAAATAGGCAGCAAAAGCAGCACTTTTTTCTTCAAGCTCAGCGTATGTCAACGTTTGGCCAAGACACGTAAATGCTGGATTATCAGCATACTTAGCAACAAACGTATTAAAAACCTCAATTACAGATTGATACTTAGTGGTATCAATTGTTTTAGCAAGACCTTCAGGATACTTATCCTGGAAAAATGCTTCGTTCATATCAACTCCCAATTAGATTCGTACAAAATTCGTACTAAACGCGAACTTATTATTTATGCTTCGGCTTCTTTAAAAACCCAAACACCTTTTTTTGGATGAAATATGGGCCAGAGACTACCAGTTTTTGCTAGTTCGGGCAAAAAACCTCGCTTAAAATATGCAAAAAAAGATGAAATAACAGTAATCTATCAGTGTATTGTATAAACCTATAATAAAGCCTCAAAAACGGGTCAAAACATGAACAATGAAACAACGATAGTCACAACTGAAGACGGTCGTCAGATTAAGGTAATTAGCTGGACCCCACCCCAAGCAAAAGCCTATCTCCATATTTGCCATGGAATGGCAGAGCACATTGAACGCTACAGTGAATTTGCACAGTTTATGGCCAATCAAGGCTTTATGGTTATTGGCCATAATCACCGAGGACATGGTGACCATGAAATACTCGGCCATTACAGCGACCATGATGGTTGGCTAAAAACAATCAGTGACATTGATGCCGTACAACAATCGATGTTTAAAGATTCAACATTGCCCATCTTTCTTTTTGGGCACAGCATGGGATCGTTTATTGCACAAGGTTTTGCGCTGCGCCATGGTCATAAATTAAGCGGATTAATTTTATCGGGCAGTAATTATCAAAATCCGTTGATGTATCACGCTGGACGATTAATTGCCAAGCTCGAGAATAAACGCCTAGGACTAAGAAAACCTTCTTTGCTTATGGACAAGCTGTCTTTTGCATCATTTAATAATCACTTTAAACCCACGACAACAGAATTTGATTGGTTGAGTAGAGATACAGATCAAGTAGATCGCTATATAAACGATCCTTTTTGCGGTTTTCCCTGCAGCGGAGAAACTTGGAATCAATTACTGACGGGCCTGATAGAAATAAGCAATCATCAGAACCTCGCAAAAATTCCAAGCCAATTGCCTATCTACATTTTTGGTGGCGATAAAGACCCCGTTGGGCGGTTGGGCAAAGGAATTCCGGCATTAGCTGAAAAACTACGACGATCAGGTCATGACAACGTCACAACTAAGCTTTATAAAGAGGGTCGTCACGAAATGCTCAACGAAATTTGTAAAGCACAGGTCTATGCCGACATTTCTGACTGGATTTCATCTCAATCAATATAATTTAAGCTGTAATAAGGAAGTTCCATGACTCAAATTAGTAACCGTCCCTTTAATACCATAGAAATTGGTGATTTTTGCAAACGAACTCATCAGGTCACCAATGAAGATTTATTATTATTTGCGCGCGCAAGTGGGGATTTAAACCCTCTACATCTTGATGAAGAATATGCGGCAACAACCCCCTTCAAACAACGCATTGCTCATGGCATGTTTACCGGTGGTCTTATTTCAGCGGCCCTGGCGATGGATTTACCAGGACCCGGTACTATTTATTTATCGCAAGATTTGCAGTTCAAGCGCCCTGTCTGTATTGGTGATGAATTAACAGTGATCTTAACCGCCACTGAAAAGCATGCAGAAAAACCGATCGTAATACTGTCTTGTGAAGTAACGAATCAAGATGGAAAACCTGTTGTTATTGGCACGGCAAAAGTAATGGCACCCACAACCAGTATGACGGTAGAAGCGGCGGATTTAGATAAGCTCTAAACCGTACCAAAATGAAAGACAGTTACTCAGCAGTAACTGTCTTATTCAAAGGGTGCATCCAACTGATTCAACCTGCCTGAATAATACTGCCCAGCTTTAGGTACTCGAGCGCCTTTCTCCGTGATCAATTTAAATGGAATAGACAAAGCACCCTTACCCGAGTTATAGCGCATAACAAAATGCAGATGAGGCCCTGTTGAATACCCCGTATTACCAATTCTCGCCAATACCTGCCCCTGCTCTACCCGCTGCGCTAAATTCACCGCCAAGCTGCCGTGTAAAATATGGGCATATACCGCATAGCTGCCATCGTCATGCATTACCGTCACATGGTTTGCTTTGTCTAAAAAATAATTCGCAGCGCCGCCGATTGAAAAATCATCACGAGCATCTGCAACAATACCTCCTTTAACCGCTAATATATTTTCACCAATAGGCATCGCAATATCTAAAGCATAACGACTGCCTCGGCCAGTATGACTAAAGCGCCCATTAAAACCTTGGCTAATAAAAAATTGCTTTTTATTGCTGTAAGGTGGAGAGATTGAAACACCTTTCGGCTTACTCATTGGCTCGCCTATTAAATAATAATGCTTAATATCGACATCTGCGCTTACAGAATAATCACTAGGTGACAGCAGCAATGTTTCATAAGGCTTTGCTAAGACAGACGTGAGCATAGAGTCACCGTTTTTTATGAACAGCCCATGCTGAACGGTTACCGGCAGTGGATTCATTAGCTGCCACGTTGTTACCCAGCCTTCTTTCGTTTCATTTTTTATAGATTCAAATGTCGGTCTAGGAATTTTTTTACGCGTATCTTTAATAACTAATTTTTCTACCGATGATTCATTTATTTTAGCGCGATTGAGAGATTTCTTATCACCAAAAACCCATCGGCCATTCTCATCCTGATAACGGTATAACTCTGAGGAAAGGCTAGGAAACGTAAACAGAAGAATAATCGAACATACCAGCAACCGAAGCATAATAATGTCTCAAGGGTTTTAGTCAGTGTAATATAAATAGCGCTCATAAAAAAAGCCACCCGAAGGTGACTTCTAATGTACGAGTAAAACTCAGGTGCTTAAGGAATGAATCGAATAGGAAATTCAACCACGGTAACATCCAGATTGGGCCGATTTTCAAAAGCAATCAAACGACAACGCGCCGCTAGACGTTTATGCAGTTTTTTATCATTCAGCTCACTCGTGGCAATCGAGCATTTAGAAACCTTACCATCAGGCTGAATTTCTAGCTTAAGTGTAATACTGCCCTCTAAGGCCTCATTACTGCGTAATGCTTTACGATACAAACGATCAAACGATGATTTATGCTGTTCAAATACTAAGCGTAAACCCTCTTTCGAACGACGACTCGCCGTTTCTTCTAAAGCAACTTCTTCACGGGTTAATTCAATAGCCGTCGTCTCACGAGCCGAAAGATCCTCGCCAACCGTTTCTGTTGTCAACGCGGCAATACTAACACCGCCTGACCCACGACTCGCCGCATTGCGATCAATAATAGATCCTACATCGGTAACCTGACTGCCTTTATTGGAAAGACCGCGACTGCTGGTATTCAACGCGCCGATGGGGACAGAGCCTTGAATACTGCTTAACGCCGCTAATGCATCATTACCAAATGCTTTTTTAGCACTTTCTTTTGCGGCAGCGCGTTTTTCTTTAGGCACCTCTTTTTTCACTTTGGGTTTAGGTTTAGGCTTTGGTTTTGGCTTAGGCTTCGGCTGCTCCTCAACTTTCGGCTCTGGTTTTTTCTCTACTTTCTTCTCAACCGGCTTTGGCTTCGGCTTTACTTTCGGCACCTCTGCTTTTTTCCGTTTAATCACTTTAGCCAGAGACGCCGGAACTTTCTCAAGTTCAGTACGTTTGATTTCTGGTAAATCAATTTTGGGAATAACCAAACCAATAACAAACAGGAACGCTAAGAATACGCTTAAAATAATACGAAAATTATTTTGATCAACATCACTCCAAGGCAGTGACGAAGAGCCTAAATGCAGAGTAGACATATTAGCTCGCCTCCGCTTTTTGATTCACCGCAAGAGAAATATTATTGAATTCGGCTTTCGCACACGTATCCATAATTCTCTTAAGCACCGAATAAGGCGTATCTTTATCTCCCATTATCGTTATCAGCCGCCCTTCTTCTTTAAGAGCTTCTGGCAAGGGAGAGCGAGCTGCCAAATAATCGAGTTCCTTTTTTAAAGAAGGAATAACCTCGTCTTCCATCGAGGCAATAGCGGCGACTTTTACCACAGAGCGCCCTTGCACTAATACATCATCTTTCGTTACTAAAATACGTACCGTATCTTTTAACTGATTGGCGGCGATCGATTTAGGCAATTGAATCGCATCGTTATTCAGTACTTCAGAATCATTTTGATTAAGCATCAAAAAGAAAACCAGAATGGTAAAAATATCCATTAATGCCGTTAGGTTTAACGCTGACTTCTGCGCATTGCGCTTATGATTACGTTGCATGCGCTTGGCACGCTTCGACATTTTCATGGCGTCACTCCAGGTGCATTTTGCTCAAGCGCTTCTGCATCACCTAGCGAAACTTCCGGAAATAACACGGCATCAACAACCGATGTCACGACAACCGTTTCAAAACTGCGGCTGGTATCCATAACCGCGACCAGCGTCTGATAGTCAACCTCTGGCGTTGATAGTAAGACAACATCTTTTTTATCAGGAAAGCTTTTCTTAACCTGCTGTAAGACTTCAGATAACTTTTTGTAATTATGAGCATTTTCGACCGTAGGTATAATACCAACAACGCGTGAGGCTCCACCTGCGGCAACAACAACGTTCATACCCGTTTTACGGATAGTAACTTCAACCGATACATCTTCTGGGCTAACGTTCCCAAGAGAATCTCCCAAAGGCAATTTAAGATCCAATACGGATGTTTGTGCAAAAACCATGTTTAGTAATAGCACCGGCACCAATACAATCATTAAATTCATGAAGGAAGTAATATCGAGATCGGCCTCTTGTTTTATTCTTTTATGGCGTCTCATTAAAACTACTCCGCTAACCTTCTTTGTTTGAACCTGGCTTACGCTCAGTAACGATATTCAAGAACTTCACACCAGCCATTTCGATACTGTCGATAATTTCATTGGTCTTAGCTTGTAAGAAGGTATGGCAAAGGAGTAAAGGAATCGCAGCCATCAAACCAAAAGCGGTGGTATTCATAGCAATAGAGATTGAATTTGAAAGCAACGTTGCTTTATCGGCAGGGGCTGCATTTGCCACTGCTGTAAACGCCGAAATAAGACCCATAATGGTTCCCAAAAGCCCCATCAAGGTAGCGATGTTCGCCAAGGTTGCAATGTATTGAGTTCGTTTTTCCAGCTGCGGAATGGCTTCCATGACACCTTCTTCCATCGCCAATTCGATATCGTCTCGACGGCCGGAAGAAATGCGGTTAATACCTGCTGAAAAAATGGTGGCAATCTTTGCATCAGCAGAATTGGTATAATTCAGAGCGGCACGGAAATCTCTTTTTTGAAGCATCGGTAATACATCTTCAAACGCTTGACGATTAGAAGATTTTTCTCGTGACAGAAAAATAAAACGTTCAAGAGTAATCGCTAAGCCAATCGCCAATACAATTCCAATTGGGTACATAAAAGTACCCCCTTCTTGAAAAAAGCGAATTATTGAATCCATCTACACACCCCTATTATTGTCTTTAGTTATTATTTTTTGTACAGCAGGCGCTCTATTCATTAAAAGAGCGCCGGTAACTTTATGTGAATTAATGTAAGTATACTAATACAAAAACACTAATTCTATTTATTTAGTCACATATCCTTGTGGAGTATAAGAACCATTCTGCTGGAAGTGCTCTAGATACTCGGTCTCTCTTTGCATACTCTTTTTACTGATCGGTTTTAACCAATGCTTGCGATAACTTTTTATAGGCACAAAAAGCTGCCCGGCTCCTGGCGCTGATTGCCATGGCGTTACATAAAGAACATTAGGTTCTTCACTATTACCCTGAATCGATATGCCATCTAACCGTATCACTTCTTCAGCCTGCAAGGAGACACAAGGCAAAAGTAATAAGATAACAAACAGTATTTTCATTACTCTTCCCCTGCCAATTGTTGCGGTGTCGTTACTTCAGCTTCAGTTTTATCTTTTTTTATCGTGCGAACAATGCGCTGCTCTTCTGGAACCCTACGCTTTAGACCCACCACCCAAGACTCTACCGTCGAATCTTTAGACGCGCCTTCTGTTTCGTTTAATGCAACAAGATAGCGTTCGTAATAAAAGAGCGCGGAAGCGTCATCATGCAGGTATAAATCGGATAATACCCCCAAGTTATAAAGACTGATCATATCCTCAGGGTTGCATTCAATTGCGCTTAAATACGCGACTTTAGCCTCGGAAAACCGTCCTAACTCACGAAGAATAATGCCTTTCAATGATAATGATGGACAAAACTTTTCGTCCACTGCCAATGATTTATTAATACTCATGAGGCTATCGTCATATTTCTCTAGCGATAACTGGGCAATGGCTAAATTCGACCAAGGGCCTGCAAAATCAGGGTATTCAGAGGTAATATTAAGCAGCATCACCTCTGACTGTTGAAACTTTTCATCTCTCAATAAAGTCAGTGCATCGGCAAATGATTGCGTTAATTCTGCAGATAGCATTTTTTCTGTTACCGCTTCTTGCGCATCAATAACTTTAGGTTTTGGCGGTACAGAGCTGCAACCACTTATCCCAATAGTAATAGCAATAAGCAAACAACAGCCGCGAACTGTATTAACGAATAGCATCGACATAACTTACCTTCTTTTCATATCGCGCATATTGCGCTGGCATCAACTTCGCTAAAGATGCAAAACTCTTTTTAACCCATTGATCGTAAAGACCATCAAATGTACGCCCGGTATTTGTTTGATGCACTTCGATTGCAGCCTCCTCTAGAGGAAATGCCTGATCTTCTAATAAATAACCATATTCTTCCAACGCAAGCTCATCTAGGCCTTCTGGTCGTTCTGATTCAAGCAAGCGTTGACTGAACTGGCTATAAAGCTCAGCAATTCGATAAGTCGCTGACGTTGTATACTCAAGCACGCCAATCTGAACCGCTTGAGTATAGCGATCAAGAGCCGCTTTCATTCGTTTATTTTTACGCTCAATACTTTTCGCTAACGGCAGCGTGATTTTTATTTTGTCGTATTTAATGCGTTCATTTTCAGCAAGTTCATAAGAAGCTTTTGCAGCCAAATATTTTGAGCGATCAGTTTGATCTTCTCTAGCGCCAAGGTGAAGCCATACCATTTTGTTCATCCAAAATAAACGCTTAGTATCATCCCCTTGAGTAAGATAAATTTGATCAAGTTTAAAGTGTGCTTCTACCGCAGGATCAAATGGACGCTTATAGTCATGCGCATACCGTTTATACGTTGCCAGCGCATTATCCAAATCGTTGGCTTTTTCAAAATATTGAGCTGATTGAAATAATGCAATGCGCTGCTGTTCTTTATCATTCCCTTGCAACCAGATTAATTTTAATTCGGCCGCGGCTTCCGCCCATTTTTCTTGACTTTCATAGGCAACGATTAATTTAGATGGGATGTCTTTTAATAAACGATGCTGCGGATAACGCTTTCTGAAATCTAAAAGCACTGGCACGGCTTGATCATATTTATTTTCAGCCATTAATAAAGTTGCCGCATCAAATTCTGCACTTACTTTAATATCACTCTCTGGAACCCGCGCTGCGATACGCAGCCAATTACTCACAGCCAAGTCATAATCACCTGCATTCTTGGCGGCTTCTCCTTGCTTATAAATAGAGGCGGCTAATTTTTCTCGCAAATCTTTACGTGCTTTCGTTTGTATTTTTTCATACTTTAATGCATCAATAATCGAAGATTCCGCTTGCTCGTAATTTTCTAAGTAAAAACTTGCATGACCACTCACAAGTGCAGCACCGTATTGGTGACGCAAAGATAACTGGCCTTCTGTATTTTTTGCCAGCATCGCTGTTTTAAGTGCTTGTTCATAATATTTATCGGCCAATAACATTTCAGCTGTATTAACTAAAACTTGGCCTCGTCGATTATCTTGAGGGTATTCGTCAACAAAGCGCATGGCACTAGCAACCGTCAATTGCCTCCAAATTGCTTTATCTTCTTTTTTCGGCTGGTGTTTACTGTAAGTTAAAATCGCCGCGTATCCCGATTCAGCAGCATTTTCATAACCTGGATATTGATAAGCAACAATTTCATAATGATCTTTGGCTAAAGGATATTGACGTAATTCATAAGCAACTTCCGCTAATAGAAAATGGGCCTTAGCCGCATCTGCTGCGTTAGGGAAGCTGCGAATATATTCACCATACCAATTAATAGCGGCTTGAAGTCTTAGCGCTTTACCTTTTTTCTGAGCCGTTTTTTGGCCCCACGCATGATTAAAACGCGCCAACCCCCAAATATAATTTGAGAGCCAAGGTTTAATACTTTCTTGCACCGCTACGCTATGCTGATTCCAATAATCACCACCAATGCCATAGCTCTTTATGAATATTTCCTGATGCTTACGCATCAAATTTGAATAGCCCGCTTGTTCGTAACCGGTGACAATGCGTTGATAAAAATCAGGTGCCAATGCATCATTGGGGTAACGTTTAACAAAAGCTCTCAACGTTGAAGCCCCACTTTTATAATATTTCTTGGCATAATATTGCTTCGCCAAAGTGTCATACATTAAGTGCTCGTAATGTCGATTGCCAACTCGTTGATAAAAAGTATCGATACTTTGCCAATCACCTAAATAATCAAACGTTATCGCCATGATGCTTAAAATATCATTCAGCATATTTTTCTGGCTGGCCGTCGCGGTCAGCAATTTATCTTCAGTAGAAAATTCAGCATCCAGCACTCGGGTAAAAGACATCAATGATTCATCATATTTGTTTTGCTTAAACTGCGACCAGCCAAGGAGATACTGCGCATTAAGATAGAATTTATTTTGATGATCACCGCCAGCAATCAAGCGCTGATAAGAAGATTCAGCTAAATTGTAAACCCCATTCGCATAATAGACTTCACCTAAGCGAAACAATGATTCCAAAAAATAATCCGACTCGGGGTATGCAGTGACCAACTGTTCTAGAACTCGAATAGTTTCGAAAGGTTCTCCCGCTAAAGAATAAGCTTTTGCTAACTGGTAAAGGGCAATATCGTTATCACTACGATCGGGGTATTTTAATAATAAACGCTCATAATCATTAATTGATTCACGCCCTAATGCCACATCTTGAACTTGTACTGAGGGTTCAAGTCCCGCACCACTTTCCCATAAAAGTTCGTCTTTTTGTAAACGCAAATTAGCAATGCGGTGATGAGTTTTTACTCTCAACTCTGCATTATTGGAGACTTCTAAATACGCTTTATATTTTTCCATAACCTGGTCATGAGTAATGTCATGATCACTATTCGGCGCAGTATTAACACCGACAACTTTTACATTACTTAATGTCTGATTCGAATAATCGACCGTTTGTTCCGATGCTTCAAACAACGCACAAGCGAGCAATAATTGAGTTAGGAAAAAAATCGCTAATATTCTTACCATTAAGGGCGCACCTCTATTTCAGACACATCGCCACGGGCAATTTTTCGCTGCAACGCTTCATCGTATAAACGTGCGATGGATAATCGAGAGCGCGCTAAATAATCTGTAATACGCTGCTCTTGCAGCG
>TARA_B110000196_G_scaffold257332_1_pt1 | contig 20023 bp, 40 predicted proteins | sample TARA_B110000196 | Tara Oceans TARA_B110000196 (sample SAMEA4397072) | marine metagenome | biome: Polar Biome; feature: [MES] marine water layer (ENVO:01000295) within the mesopelagic zone...; material: water (ENVO:00002006), including particulate matter (ENVO:01000060) such... | reverse complement strand
AAAGTCGGGAATTCCCGACCTATGACGACCCCAAAAAACGGGGTGTGAATGTTGATATGACCGAAATCCTTATTAAGTGGTGGCGGTTATCTCATATTGTCGGAGTAGTCCGATGTGGAGATTGATAAAATGTTGATGATAAAATGTAAGTATTGCGAAAGCAAGAACCTAACCTTGAAGGGTGAATACCCTCCGAGATTTAATTTGGACAGTTGCGAACAATGGTGCGACGATTGTGGAAAAATGGTTCAAAGATTGATGAGAAGATGAGTAGTTTATTCTTCTTATATGTATTTTGAAACTGCCGAAAACGACCCCGAACTGCCTAAATCTTGCCCGACTTGGGCATATTTGGTGTTCAAATTGACTCGTAGTAGTCCGTTTGATGGAGAAAAATAGAAACTGCCGAAATCTTGCCCGACCACTTCTAAAAGTGCCGAAAACCTGCCCGACTACTGCCGAAATCTTGCCCGAAACTGCCGAAATCTTGCCCGATATACAGAATCTTTATTAAGAGTCACAGACTTTTGAGAGTATGGCGAACAAGAAAAGACGCATCGGACAAAAGCAGACACCCCTTGTGAGAGCATCAATTATTAGATTCTTAAACGAAGTGGAATTCGCTACACAAGAAGAAATTAGCCTTCATTTGTGGGAGGATGATTCACTCCCATTATCAAGGGGCGAGCGTGTGCGAGTAGGATTGACTACCTTGAGAATGCCTGTATTCAATTACTTCTTTACTAAAAATAGTGTTGGTGAAAAGGACTATAAACGCCCTCAAAGGTTGTGGAAGAATAATTCCGACCATGTTGATTGGCGAGATGCTCATGCTCAAAGGAAGAAGGATTAGATACTCCTTCCGACAATGCGATACTTATGACAAGTGTTGAAGAAGTTATTCAGCCCTTTATCCCTATGCTAAACAGGGGTATTCCATTGGATGATTTGATAACCCCTATCCTTTCGGAAAATCCCGAACTTGTTAGGGAAGAGGTATTAGAGGCATTACAAAGCCACATTAAGCCTACCGTCACCCAAATAAAGGCTATTTCTAAGGCTGAAAAGGCTACCATTAACACAGGAAGGTATCGTGAGCGCATGAGTCGCAGGGAATACCAAAAAACCATGACTCATCTCCAAGATATAATCAACATTATCATAGATAGCCCGAATGGAGTTCGTAAATCCACCATACTCAAGGAGTTAAGGAAGGAAAACAGTCATTGGCGACCAAAAATTACTCGTTGGTTGCATGATTTATTGGAAGATGGAGTCATTTTGTCCGATGGAATCGGCAACGGAACATTGTATTATCCACCTAACATTCAAGTTCAAAATAGAGAGCGAAAGTATCATCGCCTTATTGCAGAATCTCTTCAAATAAATGGAGATATGACCATGACTCAATTAACACGCCGCTTAGGTTGTGATGGCGGAAGCAATCGCCATAAAGTGCGTATAGCAGTTCAAGACTTGGCTAACGAAGGGTGGATTGAACAGACCACTCGCAACCGTTGGGCGTGGAATCTATGAAGGTTGGAATAGTCGCTTTACATTGGCCGCCCGACTTTGGAGGTGCTGAAAAGTATAACTCAAATGTGGTTGAAGCATTGAACAATAATGATGTTGAGGCATGGGGCATCACTCCAAGAAGGAGTGTTGAAGGGATGGACAATGGAACAGAATATGTTCATCGTCTTGGAAAAGGATTAGAAACCAACCTTGAAGATTCAAGAGGTATGAAGAAATTTTTGAATGAGGCTAAATTGCACATAGGGCAAAATGGGTATTCTCATATCCTCGTTAGCAATTGTCGTAAATTGGGTTATCCATATCAAGCATTCATATCCGACCTTCAAGAAATGGGAATCAAAGTAGGAACTTTACATTTTGATTTAGACAAGATAATCCGCCTTAATTTAGAACAGATGATGAAGGATGAAGGAGATTGGGATGTTGTAGCAAAGAAAATGGAGAAATACATTAAAGGCTGTTTTAATTATGATTCCCCTTTAATTCGTGATGACGCATTGGGTTATTGGGCTATTGACTCTCCATTGTATTTCCAACCCGATTTTGTTGTTTCTTGTTCGGAATGGTCTAACAGATTTATTGATTACAAACAACGAACACCATCTTTTGTCCTGCATCCCGGATTAACAAAAAGGCCATTAAACAAGGAGAAGTTAGAAAAAGTGGACATTACTATGATAAATCCGATGTATCACAAAGGTCGCTCTTACATGGCCGATATTGTTAATGACTACAATAACAAGTGGACATATCGTATTCTGCTTGGAGGGTATGGTGGACAAAAAGAAGAATTCCTTTCAATGATAGCCGATTCATGGGCAGTTCGTGATGGGAGGGTTGAAGTTATTGACTATGTTGAAAGAATGGAGGATGTTTGGGATGCTACCAAATTGTTCATATTCCCAAGCAGATTTGAGGGATATGGGATGGCGGCTGTTGAGCCAATGATGCACGGAGTCCCTGTTATGGTTCAAGATTATCCATCAATTAGAGAGGCAGTAGGAGATGCCGCAATCATCATGCCCTATGGAGAAGATAGTAAGGAATGGGTGGAAACTATTGAAGAATTGTTCTTTGATGATGAAGAATATGCTGATTTTAAGGAGAAAGGATATAAACGGGTTAGTCAATTACTTGATAGAGAGCATGAAGAAATTTCACAATTTATTGAATTTATGGAGAAATTAACATGAAACGAGCATTGATAACAGGAGTTAATGGAATGGATGGAAGCCACTTGGCGGATTTATTATTGGAAAAGGGATATGAGGTGTATGGGGTTGAACGCCGTTCTTCTGTTAAAAACCGAATCAACACAAAGCATCTTGAGAGTAAAGAGAAATTTCATTTCCTTACCGCCGATATGACCGACCACAATTCCCTATACCGAGCCTTGAAGGTTTCCGAACCCGATGAGGTCTATAATCTTGCCGCACAATCATTTGTTGGTTCTTCGTGGTCAATACCACAACAAACAAGCGATGTTAATGGAATGGGTGTATTAAGATTACTTGAAGCAATTCGTGAATATGAACAAGTTCAAGGTTCGGCAAAGCAAATTAAGTTCTATCAAGCCTCCACAAGTGAGATGTTTGGTAAGATGGTGGAGAATCCCGCTAATGAAGAAACCCCATTTTACCCTCGCTCTCCATACGGTGTTGCTAAACTCTATGCTCATTGGATGGTGAAGAATTACCGAGAATCTCACGATATGTTCGCTTGTAGTGGAATTTTGTTTAATCACGAATCGGAAAGACGAGGAATTGAATTCGTCACACGAAAGATTTCCGATGGTGTCGCTCAAATCGCAAAGGGTCTTGAAGATATTATCATGCTTGGTAATCTTGAGTCAAAGCGTGATTGGGGTTATGCACCCGACTATGTTGAAGGAATGTGGTTGATGCTTCAACAAGATGAACCCGATGATTATGTTCTCGCAACGGGCGAATCATATTCTATCGGAGATTTTTTAGAAATTGCATTTGATGAAATTGGAATTGAAGATTGGAAACCATTCGTGGGTCAAGACCCAAGATTCTTCCGACCTGCCGAAGTGGATGTTTTGCGAGGCGATGCTACTAAGGCCAAAGAAAAATTAGGTTGGACACCGAAAACTTCATTTGAAGATTTGGTTCGTAAGATGGTTAGAAACGACCTTGAGAAGTATGATGTGTGATATTATGAATCTTTCCTCACGCAAGGATTGGAGAGTAATTCATCCCGATGATTATTTCCACCACGAATACTCTAAAACATGGAATACTGAAAGGGAGATTGAAATTGCGGTTGCTTTGCGATGGTTAAAAGAAAATCCAAACGATGTTGTTGAAGTCGGGGCAGTTATGCCTTACTATCAAGATGAAGTAAAACATGAAGTCATTGACCCTTACGATGAACGAGCAACCATTATGGACTTTATGGAAAATCAAGATTTTTTAATGATGAATGTTCTTTCTATCTCCACTATTGAACATATTGGGACAACCGATTATGCTACTGATGAAAAACAGAACATTGTTGATAAAGAGGGTGCGATTGTTGCTCTAAAACAAATTTTAGATGATGCCGATAATTGTTTGGTTTCATTCCCTGTTGGCTACAATCAATACCTTGATGAATGGGTTCACCAAAACCTTGATAAATTGAATTGTTTTGGGTATCAAAAAATCCTGTGGACTTTCAATGAATTGGATGGTCGGACAGTTCACCCTAATGGAAATGGTGAATTACACATAAGGACAGACACTCCGAAGGGTGTGAAGTCGTTATGGAATTATTATGAAACTGTAAAATCCATCAAGGGCATTCCTTATCGTCACCCATTCCCTTCGGGGAATTATGTTTTATTTATTGAGGGTTGGAAGTGAAAATAATTACTCTTGCCGCTTGGCGAAGACCCGACTATTTTCAACAAGTGGTGGAATCCCTTGAGAATGCAGAAGGGATTGAAGAGTATAAGGTATTGGTTAGCCTTGATGGTGGTTATCCAAATAAACAAATAACAATGTTTTGTATTTTGGAGGAATCTTCATTGAACTTTGAATACTTCATGCACAAAGAAAATCTTGGTTGTGCAGGGAACACAGGATTCATCCTCAAGAAAGGATTTGAGATGGCTGACCGAGTAATTCATTTTGAAGACGACACCGTTCTTCACCCCGACTGTTTGAAATTTTTAGAACACAATTTAGACAAATACGAAGATAATGATGCTATTTTCTCAATTACTGCTTATACCAATCCACAATGGAACGATATTTGCTTGGATGGTGATTGGTTAGAACCTAACATGGTCGGCATCCGAGATAGGTTCACCTGTCAAGGTTGGGCTACTTGGAAAAGGGTTTGGGAAGAAATAGAAGTTTGGTTTGGTGTGGAATTTTTGGAATCTATGCCCAATCCAATTCCACAAGGAGAAGAATTCTTGAGCCATGTCACATTAACTGACAAAGGTTCATGGGCAAACCCGATGGCTCATTATTGGCGAAGAGGCCGTTTAGAAATTGCCCCGCACACATCATTCTTACAAAACATAGGTAAGGAGGAAGGACTAAATACTTACGATATGTTATTCCATTCACAGATAGAAACACCCATGTTCAAACCCGAACAAAGAGTTAGCGATTTTGACACCGATTTTGTGGATGATTATTTGGAGGAATTAAAGTGAAATTTTCAGTAGGTTTGCTTTCATGGAAAAGAGTGTCTAACATTCGTCAAATTGTTGATGAGTATATTTTTCACGATGATTTAATTGATGAGATTATCATTTGGAATAATAACCCCGAAGAACACCTTGAATTTGGAGAAGGTTATGAGATGGTAAAAGTGGTAAATTGTTTGAATCCCGATGATTTTGGCTTAATTACTCGTTTTTGTATGGGGACACTTTCCAAAAACCAAATGATTTTACTTCAAGATGATGATTATATTCTTCCCGAAGAGTCATTGATTCGTCTAAGGGATGAGTGGATGAATGAACCTAAGAGATTTCATACATGGTTTGGTCGCAATCCAAAACCCAACGGAGATTATGCCGATGAGGTTTTAGAGGGTGATGCTGAAATTTGTGGGAGATGCTATGTCATTGACCGCAAATACTGTGGTTTAATTTTGCATGAATATCATAATCTCTCCGAAGATGAGCGCAGAATGATTCATTCTAAGGGTGACGATATTTTGGCCTCTTATGTAGTTTCACACTATACAGGACAATTACATTCGGTTCACAACATACCACACATACCATTGGATGAAAGTTATGCTCTTTCTTATGGCGAAAGTCGGCCAATGAAGCCTATGGAGTTAGAAAATGCTCTTGAAATGGATGCTTGGTATCAAGATAGAAAAGTGATGATGGATTTCTGCAAGAGGCGATATGAATGAAACCAATGGATGATGTTTTAGATGATTTTCTTGAGCGTCTTGATGATGGGAAGCCATTTGCGATTTCTCGTTGGGGAGATGGTGAATACCGACTTCTTGAAAAAATACCAATGATGAGAACAGAAGGACAGGTTGCACATAACAAAGTGTGGTCATACAATCCATACAATGAATATGAGTTAGAAGCCTCCGTAAGAATCACAGACTCTTTGACTTATGAGCATGAAGATTTATTTTGGGGAATTCCATGTCCTAACTGCACCGTCTGTAATGTATCGGGTAAAAATTATTACGAGATTTACAAAAACAAAGAAAATCTTACTTATGCAACACTATTTGTAAATGCAAACCATGAAGAAGTTCAAAGGACACTACCACAGATATTGAAAGACCGAAAAGTTATTTTCGTAGGAAATCGGGATGCAGATTTTGAGAGATTAACATTCCCTATTGAAAGACATTTCAAAGTAGGAAACAATGCTTGGTTGCACGATTATACCATTATTGATGATTTAAAAGATTATATCAGCAATTATGCAGGTGAGTTGAAACTTGTTTTCCTCTTCGCTTGTGGCCCTCTTTCTAATTATTTGATTACTGAAATTTGGAAAGAAAATCAAGACCATTTCCTTCTTGATATTGGTTCAGCCTTTGATGTGGATTTATATGGACACTCCACAAGGGGATTTCATGGAGGCAAAGGTGGTTATGGGAAATTTTGCGAATGGGACAATACAAAATGAAAGTATAAATACCCGTTGGGACAAAGGAAGTATATGCCCCTAATGATTGGTATTCAAAGACCGAGTAATTCTATTAACTCCGAAAATGATGTTCTTTCACAATTTAGTTCATTGGTGCTTACTGATGATTACATAGAACATAATTCATTGGATGATAAGTTCGGATATACAATTTTTGAAAAATTAGACTATATTGTTTTCCATGAAGAGAATTCCATAGATTTCTTTACAACCCATGTGATTAACTACATTCGCACCTTAAAAGACACAGACACCATCACAGTCAAAGAGAATGATGAAGACACAGAATTTATGTTTATTGGTTCTGCAACAGCATTCATTGAATTTTGGGATAATATGGGCGAGGAAGAATGACTGAATATGTTTCGGTAGGTGGGCCATGTCGCCGTCAATGTGATGTGGATAAGGAAACATTTGTTTGTAAATCCTGTGGAATGTCTTATCGCAAAGAGGGTGAGTAAAATGGACACTTGTTTTATTTTATTTTCCGTCATCATCTTTGGCCTTGCTATGGGTTCGGATGAACAAGAACATTAAAATACTGTTTAAGAGAGTGGATTGTTATGCGTAAGGTATTGTCTAAGATTACATCGCCCATTTTCGTTCCACTTCGCAGGTTCGTTGTTTGGGGAGATAAGACCTTTGGGACTTGCGATATGAAATTGACTCTTGAGCCTCGTTGGGAAACACACTTAGATGGTTTTGCCGACATTGATGAAGAACCTATTTCGGAATTAAAAAAGAAGTTATCAAAAGACCAAGCAAACCTTGTAGGATTAGGTGAAGATGAATGATACTCCAACATACACCGATTATTCAAGAGGTCATAAAGAAGGAGGATAAATTATGACATGGGTATGTCAGCATCCTACTTGCGATAGAGTTTCTAAAGGCTTTGCTAATGGGCGCACACTTTGTTGGGTGTGCAAACAATGTGAAAGCCGTTGGGAAAAGAAAAAGAAATCAAGAGAGGTGAACGCATGAAGAATGAATGGAATTGGATGCTTGAAAATCAAGAAGGAGAGGAAGAGGAATGACACCCATAATGGATGATTCCCTTTATGGAATTGCTTACAAATGCCGAAGAGAATGTTCAAAATGTGGAACGAGCCATTGGTATGATTTAAATGATACTGCCCACTTACTTTGTCTTGATTGTGGACACCAAGAACCTGTTGAAGACTGATGAAAAACTTTATTAACCCGATACACACCCCGCCAAATAATACTACTTAGGTGATGAATGATGGATGAATTGAAAATACGAATTGAAACCGAAGAATACATTTACGAAGAATGGATTATTGAATCGTAAGAACCTTTATCAAGGTGTTCTTATAATTGAGAATTATGTCGCAAAATGTGATTTGGGAATGCCCTACTTGTAATGAGCAAACACGATTCAAGGGATTGTGTCGTGAATGCACAGAATATGAGGATGGTGAACCTGTAAAACCAATTTACAGGATTCGTCTAAATCATAATAAAAATCCAAAGCAGACTAATAATAGAACAAGAAGTGATTATATTAACCAACGCAGACCACACCCTTCTAAGAAACAATTAGATGCGATGAAGGAAATGCTTAATTCTTCTTCAAAGGTTGTTGATTCACAAGGTCACACTTGTAGTGATGAATCTTGTTGTCCACCCGAAGAGGATTTCACCCCTGTTGGTGAGGCCATAAAAGACATAGGAGAGGAAGAATAATGGTCAATGAAGTTTTACTCAAGGAATGGTATGATGATATGCTTGATGATTGCTACCCCGAAGTAAAAGTGGGTGGCTTAATGTATGCACAATCCGTTGCACTTTATCGTCTTGACCCGATTGCTTATCAAGTAGGCATGAATGATTATGAATCTTCACTACGAACCGATTACGAGAATTATGGTTCATACAAAGAAATTTTTGAGGATGAGGAAGAATGATAATTTGTGGCGACACTATCTCCGAAATGAAGAAGATGGCTGACGAATCCGTTGATGTAATTATCACAAGCCCACCCTACAACCTTCTCAATTCAACAGGCAGTTCGCTCAAAAGTGGTAATTCTTTTAAGTGGAAAAATGCGGCCATTCAAAAAGGCTACAAATCGCATAAAGATTCAATGAAGCGAGAAGATTATGTCAATTGGATGAAAGAGTGTATAACTGAAATGTTTAGGGTCTTGAAACCAAACGGTGCTATCTTTTTCAATCACAAATTTAGAGTGCAAGGAGGGTTGATGGAAGGACACCCATTCTTGGATGATTTCAATGTTCGCCAAATGATAATATGGGCAAGAGCAGGTGGTTTTAATTTCAATGACACCTACTTTTTGCCTACTTACGAAGTAATTTACTTGATGCCTAAAACTCCCAAAGGAAAAGATGCCTTTAGACTCAAAAAAGGTGCTAACCGAAAAACTGACATTTGGAGAATCAATCAAGAAATGAAGAATCCGCATCCCGCACCATTCCCTGTGGAATTGGTGGATAACATTTTGACCTCTTGTGAGGGTAAAGTAGTTCTTGACCCATTTGGGGGTTCGGGGACTGTTGGAGTATCAGCCAAGAAGCATGGGTGGGACTACATTTTGATTGATAATTCACCCGAATACTGTGAAATGGCTCAAAAAAGGATTGATGAGTCTTAAATCTGCATTTTTGCATTGGTAAGCCCGCAGATTTTCTGAAAATCGGAAAAAACTCCGAACATCTCGGAGAAAACTCCGAATTTGGAAAAATCCCAAGTATAGATATGATGATACATTCCGAAAATTTTCCGAACTTTTCCGAAAACTTTCCGAATTTTAGAATATCCGCACTTTAGATGATAATATGACTGACATATTTAGAAAAAGGCCAATTTTGGGTAATCGCATTTTAGTTCCAATTCGGGATAAGCCTAAGCCTAAGCCTCTAAGATGGAAAAACATTATGCAACATTGGGAAGCCGAAAGAAGGTGTAGGTATTACAAGGAAAGGAAAGAATCATGGTTTAACCCACCAACAGGCTGTAAAAGTTTGGAACGAAATGCAAGTGGGACTAAATTTTGGAGGTGGGGTTGTAATTGTGATTTAGACATGACAATGGATGATGCGGTTAAGATAATGAAGGGAATCGCATTTAATTGGAATGTTGCACGAAAAAAGGTTTGAATCGGAGAGGTCAAGGTTTGAATCTTTTTTACATCAAAATCCCCGCTAAGAATAAAGTGATTAACATGAATAGAAAAATACTAATGCCCATCAAAAAGCCCGAAGAGATAAAAAGACCCCGAAATGCACTACAAGAAGCAATTGATAGGGCTTTGAGGCCACAAAAGACGGAATTACAAAAGAAGGCTGACAAGTATTATGATAAGGCTTTTGATGAATTGTGTTATGGAGTTCAGCGTTTAGAACACCTTGACAAAGGCTTGATTGTATTTACCTACTCTAACTTCTCCATCACTACGATACGAGAGTTCAAAGACGGCTCATTTAGAATTGAAGAGTTTCAAACTACACGATGTCCACCACAAGGACAAGGAAGAACAGTCGGTGATGCTTTGAACGAAGAATGGGAGGCAGAACACGCTTTGATAGCCTTTGCAGGTAAATATCGTTCACCCAAAGCAATTTTTGAAGTGGCTAAATCACTCGCTTTCAATTGTAATTAAAAGTATAAATAGGTGTTTTGAATTAGGTGATAATATGGAAGCATTACATGAACTGTTTGATGATACTTACGACGAAGTTATGGCTCTCCCCGACACGCCACACGCAGGGTTGGCTTATTGGAGGAAGAAAAAGTTATGGCTATCCTCTATCCCTATAACAAATTTAGAATGGGTGAATGTTGATGAATCATTTGACCCACATGATAGCAAAAATGAATTTTATATTGACGATGATGGATTGACAATTGCGACACCACTTCATTTTACCAATCAATTGAAGCGTATTCCACTCATCAATGTTCCAAGCGAAAGAAAGATTGTGCAAATGGCTTTGAATGCGGCACAAGCGGTGCGTAGTGGTGAACATAAGGCTTTTATCTTTTCAACATTTTCCAATATAGTTAGGCTAAAATCTTAAATACGAGTAATCGTTGGGATTGGATAACGGAGAGGAAGATATGGGAAGTAGCGATTGCGATATATGCGGAGAAAATGATTACTTGAAAGAATACAGTCTTGATGACATGAATAAGAACATTTATGTTTGTAGGACTTGCATTGAAGAAGGACTCCGACTAAGAATGAAGCAGGTTCAAGATGAATTTGATGAGTTGATGAGAAATTGGCGAGATTGACGGGTAAAAGTGAACCCATGTGAAGGATTAAATACTTATCCCACCATGATATAATCATGGCTACGCAACGAGAGTTATTGATTAAGCATTTTGAATCCCGCACATCTATTTCGGGTGTGGAGGCGGCGAACATTTACAAGATTCGTTCCCTGCCCCGCCGCATTCTTGACTTGAAGGAAATGGGTTATGAATTTGAAAGCCAATGGCGCACAGACCCAACAGGGCAACGCTACAAGCGATATACACTCCTTTCTAATCCGAATCACATCAACGATTAGATACTCCTTCGGACAAGTGATACTTATGACTCTATCCGCAGACGAATTGAAAAAGCAGAAAACCCCTACATTGGAAACCCTTATGGTTATCATTGAAGAAATCCTTGAAAGTCGTAGTGACAAATCCGCCGAGATTGCGGTTGGCGACACCGTTTCATTTGAGATTCGTAAGAATTGCGTCATTGAAGGTGAAGTCCTTGCTAAGACTGACAAGCGAGTTAAGGTGAACACTCACAAGATTTCGGGCGTTTATCAAATTGCGAGCAAGAAAGTGGACATTTTGGCTTCCAAACCTGCTGATGACACCGAAGAAGAGTGATACTATGAAATCTTTTATTGACCATTATCGTAAGTTCCGAAATGTCCTCTTTGAAGAGTGTGGAGATATGGAAGAAGACAATATCATTCTGTTGTATTCACTCTATCTTGAACACAAGAATTCTGTTAATCCCTTTGCAGGTCTTGAATCATTTTTCAGTCAATACTCATCTTTGTTCAAACCACCTAACACTGATAACCCCGACGACCCCGATTTTGATGACGACCCATTCTCAAGTAATACTACGGGCGTTTGAGAAAACCTTATTAGTGTGTGGAGGCTCGGACACTTATGAAAGTCATAGCCCTTGATATTGAAACGGCTAATCTTGATATGGATGCCGAAGGATTATCCTTTAGCAATCCGCAAGGATGGAAAACATCAGTAGTTTGCGTCTATAATTCCCACGAAGATAAAAATTATATCTTTGTTGGAGAGGCTGACTATACTCCCGCAGTTAGGAAGTGTGGAGGTAAAGTAGGACTTGTTTATCGGTTTGATTTTTTACTACATTTCTTACAGAAGTGGAGAGATGGTGGTTATTTGCTATTGACCCATAATGGTGAAGGATTTGACTTCCCAATTATGAGTAAATCAATTGGCGACGGTGGTGTTGGAAAGTGCAAAGATATTTTGGAGGGTTGGCCTCCAAGTCAAAAGTTTGATTCATCATTATATCTCAAGCAAAAGACAGGCATACGCTATCGTCTAAATCACTTGATTCACGGTATGCTTGGCGAAGACCAATCAAAGTTAATGGATGCGGCTAATGCCCCTATTGAGTGGGCTAAAGGCAATCACGAAGAAGTAATTCGCTATTGCGTTGATGATTGCCTCAAAACCTACAATGTATTCATAGGTTCACTTGATAGTGGCTATTTTACAGCCATTGGTAAGGATGAATATATTCCTGTTGAAGCACCTCGTATAGATTATCAAAATGGGTTGGGATTTTGAATGGTTGATTGTCCTACTTGTGGTTGGAAAATGACTACACGAAAAGAATATGAAACAGGTGGTTTTGTTTTTGGACATTTCATTTGCGAATCAGTTAAGGCTTGTCCCACAACAGTTAAGGTGAAATCTCCCTTGAAATGGATGATTGAAACAGGTCGTTGGAAACAAGAACCTTTATCAATAGGTTAGAGGAATGGTGAAAGCATGAACAACATTCTATTGGGAACCAATGTCTTTACAATACTCATAGTGGTATGGTTTGCATTTTATTTTAATCAAATGATTAAGGCCATGCTTGACCTTAATGATGAAATCCTTGTGGCCGCAGGTTTGCGTGAACCAAAGGTGATGGATGAGAGCCAAACGAGCCTCACCGATTTTACCCAAGAAGAGTGAAAGATATGAAGATTTCCTTAAGGGATTATTGGCGACCTATCTTTGGTCTATTTGCTCATCAACCGATGGTTTTAGCATGGTGTCATTTTACCCAAACGGCTTACTTTTCAAATCTTGGTTGGTTTAGCATACTTTCATGTCTTTATTTTATTCCTGTTTATGCTTGGTATGAACGCAAGTGTGATGAATTGGATAATTCAAATACAAATGCGGGGTGGCCTTATTGAGAATTCCCGACCCCAACCAACCACCATACCCCACCAATTTACACTTTTCCGAAGATGAAGATATTAAAATGTTGGTTTTGTTAGTCCAAGAACTCCAAAACCGAATTGCAGTATTGGAACAGAAAGTCCGATATTTGGAATCGGAAAAGAATCACCAAGAGTTTTCAAAAATGCTAAATCCTAACAAATTTAAAAGGCGATAAGTATGGGTTGGAAAGAAAAGGATTGGAAGAAAAATCAAAACAATAAAAACGGCGATAACCGCCGACAAATTGAAGAGGAAATGTTGAAGATTCAAGGACTCATCGTTTGTCCCAAATGCGATTTAACTTATTCTTTGTATCAACAAAGGTGTCCTCATTGTGATGCACCAAACAAATCTCACTATCCTGCTAAAATATGAACGCTTATTAAGGTAGTAGCCCTATCTAAAGACATGACCTTGAATGTCGTGAACTTATTGGCTACATCTCGCTTTGCAGAATATCTTGACCTTGACCACTTTTCTATTGAGGCAAATGTGGATTTTGACCCCGACAGATTTCCGGGTTTGACTTACAAGATTGCATCACCGAAAGTGTGCGCTCTCATCTTCCGAAGTGGAAGAATTGTCATCACAGGTGCAAAGACCCTTGAAGATGTTGAAACTGCACTTGCGATTACTCACAAAGCCCTCCGTGACAATGGTTGCGAAGTATGGGCAGATTATGATTATGTCATTGGGAATGTTGTAGTCACTCACGACTTGAAAAGAGAATTGAATCTTGCTAATCTCACAGTTAGACTTCCAATGACTCGCACAGAATGGGAACCGGAACAATTTCCGGGATTGATTTACCGTTTGAAAGACTCATCAGCAGTTTGTCTTATCTTCTCATCGGGCAAGTGTGTCATTACAGGAAATACTTCGCTTGAAGATGCACAAGCGGCTGTTAATTCTTTGATTACAGACTTGTCTTCATTGTGAACGATTAAATACCTGTTGGAACAATCTAAGTTCCATGAAGTCAATGCGCTCTCCGTATTTTGACTTGGATAATCCGTCTAAGTCATGGACAGCGAAAGCCGCCGATTTCAATGATGATTATACCATTGGTGGTCAAGTCGGACAGACGAACACGAAGGGTAAGATGGAGGATATTGTGAATCTATTTTACGATAGATACCAAACATTAGCCGATATGTTGAGAAACCAAGCAGGTTTCAAGGCTTCGGGAACGATTAAGCAGATTCAAAAAGAGAAAAAGAAAGGCCGACAATACAACATTGTAGGAATCGTTTTGGAATTGAGAAGGACAAAAAGTGGCGGCAAGATGGTCACAATGGAAGATTTAACCTCCACAATTGATGTTTTCGTTAGAAAAGACGACCCTGCGTGTGCTTCATTGTTCAAAGATGAAGTGGTTGGAATATCGGGTCGCTTCGGTGATGATGGAAGAATGTTTTGGGTGGACAGGGTTGTTCATCCCGACCTGCTACCAAATCATAAAAATAAAGGTGGTGCGGAATTTGACCCCGTATCAATCGCTTTTATTTCCGACCTTCACATGGGTTCAAAGAAATTCTTGGAGAGTGAATGGGATAAGATGGTGGATTGGATGAACAGTCCCGACGAAACCGCACAGAATATCAAGTGGTTAGTTCTTAGTGGCGATGTTATTGATGGTATTGGTATTTATCCCGGCCACGAAGAGAACATTTGCATCGCTAATTCTTTTGACCAATACGAGATGTGCGCTCGGAAATTGGATGAATTACCCGACCATATTACACCTATTCTCCTACCCGGAAATCACGACGCTGTTCGCCCTGCTGAACCCCAACCAATGTTAGAAGCGGGAGTCCAACAGAAGTTCAATTCCACAATCCATGTTGGAAACCCTGCAAGGATTAACTTGTCGGGAATTGATGTGCTTTCTTATCACGGAAAGGGCATTGACGATATTGTTCCGAGAGTGGAAGATGTGACTTACGAAAAACCACAAGAGGCCATGAAGTTAATGCTACAAAAGCGACACCTTGCGCCTATGTGGGGTGAAAGAAATGCTTTGAGTCCCGAAGAGGAAGACCAAATGATTATTCAAAATCCTCCCGATATTTTCGTCACAGGACATACTCACGCTCATGCGACAGAATGGTATCGTGGAGTCCCTCTCGTAGTATCATCCACATTTCAAGGCGAAACAGACTTCATGCAAATGATGGGTTATAAGCCAAAGATGGGTTATCTTTCGGTGTATAACATTCAAAACAGACAATTTAGGGTTGGTCAATTCGCTGACAATCCATGATATAATTTCTCAATGGGCGTGTGGTGTAATGGATAGCATTTTGGCCTTCTAAGCCGAAGATACGGGTTCAATTCCTGTCACGCCCGCCAAAAACCTTTAATACCGTGAACCTCACATTGTTAAACATGAACGAGAGTCCAAACGAGAAGGAACGAATGATTTTAGAATATGGCGAAAGCAAAGCCATGATTGAACGACTACAATTAGAAATCACCTATATTCGGGATTCTCTTGAGGATTTGAAGGAAGCCTATATTCTTGATGAAGACAAACCTATGGAGAGCGATTTTGACCGCATCTTCCCGCAAATTGAAAAGACTCTTGACGCATTCAATTGCTATGAGATTCACGATATGCTTTCTAAATATCACGGAATTTGAGAAGGATTAAATAGGGATTGAAACAACAATTACTTATGGTTGAAGTTATAGATAGGTAATAGCACAATTGAAGTTTAATGCCTTACATCACCGATGAAAAGCGCACGATGTTTGAGCATTCGTTGGCTCAATTGTCTGCCCACATCAAAAATGAAAATGCCGATGCCCAAGCAGGTGTCTTGAATTATTGCATTTCTTCTATCATCAACGAGGTCTTGAAGACAAGAAAGAATTATCACGCCATCAATGAGATGATTGGAGTTCTTGAATGTGCTAAGTTAGAACTTTATCGCAGGGTCGCAAGTCCATACGAAGATGAAAAGATTGAAAGCAACGGTGATGTTTTTGACTGTTGATTACTTCAAGAAATATGGTGACTCTTCGGGAGGCACTTTGAATGACATTTGCGACAAATTCCACATAGCGAGCCGTAAAAACTCAATTGCGGTCATCTCACTTCAGCAGAAACACCGAATCTTCTCCGCAGAAGAATTGCTTTCGGAGATTGATAGACACTATCACGAAGATTGCGAATGTGGTTTGAAAGCGACTAACACAATTCAAATGATGGCGAATAATCTTTACATGGTTCAAGACAAGCCTCAAGCCCAAGCGTTGCTTAAGGAAAAGGGAGAAACGATGTGGGATATTGAAACCTGTCACCATTGGATGAAGAACCTCATGGGTAAAAATTCATTTAGGGGAAAGAAAATGGAAGATGAAGCAATAAAGTCAATGAAGGAACACATTTGGAAGTATAAGATTGAAAAGTCCGATGAAGAAACAGATGTTGCAGGTGCTTGTGATTTGGTAGTCAAACAGAATGAAGTTATTGTTGCAGGAATTCAAGTCAAACCCGAATCATTTTATCACAAGAATTTGACCTATGTGAAAGAATTACAAGACAAATTAGACTACCCTGTTCACGATTTGGTTTATGACCGAAATGGCGATTGGAAGAACTTCTTAGCCACGATTTCTAACTTCCTTTAGAAAACTTTATTAACCTGTTGAACAGACGAAGGTTTGTCTAAGGGCGTAAAACCCCGAAGACCGAAGTGGCTCGTCTTCTTTTGAATGCGGGCATGGTGGTGGCGAAAGTCCCTTGTCGGAATAAGCCTATCAAGCCTCTAAACGCCTCTTGTAGTTAAGGGGGAACGGAAACAAACGCATGATACAACCCTTCGGGGACAGATTGATTGGTGGAAACAGGATTCCTAACACTACTTCTCAATGCACACTTTATGCCTACTGAATGCCTAACTATGGATGCTAAATTATTATCCACCACCACACTTCACCTCTTTCTCACAGGATGGGGTGGGTGTCCGTTGATGGAATCTATATGATGAGTCCTTTCCTCCTTCGCTTGTCGTTGTTTAAGAATCCATACTTCATAGGTTTCGGTGAAAATCCGACCTGCCCCACCCCACCACCTCCAAAATCTTTATTAACCCGACTCAATCACCGTGATAACATGGCTAAAATCTGCTACATACTAAGAGGACTACCCGGAACGGGAAAATCCATGCTTGCTGAAACCTTGCGAGATACCTTGCACCCTACATGGGCAAGAGCAGGTGCTATCTTTTCAACAGACGACCTTTTCATGGTTGATGGGGAGTATCAATTTGACCCCACCAAACTTGGAGAATACCACGCTAATAACCTTGAAAATGCGGCTCACTTCATGTATGGGCATCAAACTGCCGAGAAAGCCATTTGCGTCATTGATAATACCAATACCCAACATTGGGAATACGAAAAGTATGAGGAAGCGGCGAAGGAAAATGGATTCATGGTTCAAGTTATCACCGTTGAATGGAATATAAACGACATTCCTCTCTATGCTAAAAGAAACAGTCATGGCGTTCCCGAAGATGCAATTTACCGAATGGCCGAAAGGTGGGAATACCCTTCATTGGATAATGTGAGTATTAGGTTGTGATTATTATGGATGAAACAGATGGGATTTTTGCATTATTCATTTTATTTTTGATTGGGTTAATTGTATTTTTTGTTTGGTGGTATTCCCCGAACATTCGTCTTGCTCATAGGTCATGGGTAAATACCCGAAAAGAATTGGTTGATGAATTGAAGAGGGGTAAAGAATGACACCCGAAAATAGTGTTGATGCTTATGCTTTTTGGATTGTAATAGGTATTTTTGCATTTATTATCGGTAATTTGGTTTATGAATCGCTATTCCGAGGTTGGGAAGAGATTTTCTATTTTGAAGAAGAATAGCCTTAGATACCAAGCAAGATAACTCCTGTTTGTATGGTCTATGTTTAACGAAATTGTAGCCATCTTAATTGTTTTCGCAACCCTTTTTGTTGGAAACTATCTTTGTGAAAAGATGGGTAATTGGTTCAAAAAGAAGTGGTAATCATAAGGTTCAAATAGTCGTTCTAACAATGATTATTCATGGACTGTGGAACTTGTGAAAGTGCAAGCCCGATTATCTTAGAGCAACCGCAAGTGGTTTCGGTTAATTTGACTATTACGGACAAAGCCCACACTATGCTCACCGATGCCTTTGGTAATGATAAAGACATAGCACTCCTATTGGGTGTCTTATCGGGTGGTTGTTCGGGCTTTATGTATGATTTACAAATCGTTGAAGGTGCTGAAAATTGTCAAGAATTGACAATTGATGGAATTAAGGTTTTAGTCCCCAACATGGCGAGTCATTTACTTGACGGCATTGAGATTGACTATGAAGATAAACTCATGGGTGGTGGATTCAAAATTAACAACCCTAACGCCTCTTCTTCATGTGGTTGCGGTGAATCGTTTGCGTGATTTTCAGCGAACCATTAAATAGCCGTTTAATCCATCTCAACCTATGAACATCTTTTTCTTATCCGATGAGCCTAACGAAGCCGCATCAATGGCTTGTGACCGCCACTCCATCAAAATGATTTTGGAAAGCGCACAGATGCTCTCCACCGTGCTAAGACAGCATGGCTACGATGGCGACACCTACATTTACGGACAAACCCATGTTAAACACCCTTCAACGATATGGTCGGGTAAAACGAGGGCTAATTTTGATTGGTTGCTTGAACACGCTTTGGCTCTATGTCGTGAATACACGGCAAGGTATGGAAAGTTCCACAAGAGCGAAGAAATACTGTATCGGTGCGGAGATTTGAGGGATTTTATACCCGAAGGTTCTTTGACCGTTCCTCCGAAGTGCATGGGTTTTGAATACAAGATAGGAGGCACTAATTGGAAAGATGTTGTGGCTTCATATCGCAAGTATTATCAATACGGCAAAACCTACATGAACAAAGGTAATGGCCCACAATGGAAAAAGATACCGACGAGGCGACCATCATGGTTTTCACCCCTAAGTGCGTAATTTGTATTAAGAACCCCGCTACTGAAACACCGATTACATGGTGTGATAGAACAGGTTGCATTTGCGAAGCCTGTTTAGAAAAGACTTGGCGTTGTCCCGATTGTTCCCGATTATTTTACACAGGTGAAAATAAAGGCTTCAAGCCACGCCATCATATCACGCCCAAAAGTAAGCAAATGTGTCATGGTTGGAAGTCGGAAAGAAGGAAAAATTTTGAAAAGAAAATGGGTTGGATTTGAGTTGTGTCAAATTTTACAGTAAGATGTTTCCCCGACCCTGACAACAAAATCAAACATTTAGATATTGTAATTGCTAATTATTAGATAGTCGGCAAGATGAATTAAAACTATGGCCTCACTTATCGCAATTCCATTCCTTATCGGTTCCGTTCCACTTGGACTTGCCGTTGTGGGTGCAAATCATTTCTTGAAGGATAAGAGAAAGACCAACAAATTCTTGTATTGGGGTGGAATCACGGCTTCTGCTTTTGGAGGTTGGGTCGTTTCCAATATGCTTATGACTCGCTATGTTGAAAGCCAAGTATTATCCGCCGAACAAAAATTCAAAGAGCCTTACATGAAAGGTGATAAACTTGACATGAAGCGTGGAAATGATGGAAGATTCCGTCGCCGTTTGGTTATCCCTCTTAAAAAGAATGCTGATACCTTTACAATGTCCCCTTCTGCAACGCCACCGTTCAAACCGCCACATTATTTCTATCGTTGGGTAGGAGGCCGAAATTCGGGCAATCCTATTTACTTTGGCTATCCCGATGCACCATCTTATGATAATACACTAATTCACTATGTCCACCCTCTTTACGATGAAAACCATGTTCGTTT
>TARA_B110000196_G_scaffold148718_1_pt1 | contig 20106 bp, 13 predicted proteins | sample TARA_B110000196 | Tara Oceans TARA_B110000196 (sample SAMEA4397072) | marine metagenome | biome: Polar Biome; feature: [MES] marine water layer (ENVO:01000295) within the mesopelagic zone...; material: water (ENVO:00002006), including particulate matter (ENVO:01000060) such... | reverse complement strand
TCATCAAGCTGCAAGCAGGCAGCTTTTTAGCGACAAAAGAAGATGTTGAAAGCCTAATTATTGGCCACTCTGATAAAGGTATCTTGTATTTATCGGATATCGCGACCATTTCACAGCAGGCCGATATTGCTAATAATTATGTCTTTATTAAAACACCGCACCAGCCAATGGCCAGCCCCGCAGTGACCTTAGCCATTGCTAAGCAGCCTGGCACCAATGCGGTGGAGATTACCAAAAGCATTAGTAAGCGTTTATTGGCCTTAGACAATCGCTTACTTCCAGATTCGGTAGAGGTTACCGAAAGTCGAAATTACGGCATCACCGCCGAAAATAAATCCAATAAACTGATGAGTAAACTGCTATTTGCTACCTTTGCGGTAGTATTGCTGGTGCTTGCAACAATGAGTTGGCGTGAAGCTATTATTGTTGGCAGTGCCATTTTCATTACACTTGCACTGACCTTATTCGCTTCCTGGGTATGGGGATTTACACTCAACCGCGTTTCGTTATTTGCCCTAATTTTCTCGATCGGCATCTTAGTTGATGATGCCATTGTGGTCGTAGAAAACATTCATCGCCATATGCAGCTAGAAGATGGTAAAAAATCCTCGCTACTCAGCCTGATTCCAAAAGCCGTTGACGAAGTCGGCAGTCCAACCATTTTAGCCACTTTCACAGTGATTGCGGCATTGATGCCGATGGCCTTTGTTTCTGGCTTAATGGGCCCGTACATGAGCCCTATCCCGATCAATGCTTCCACCGGTATGCTTATTTCATTATTGGTCGCTTTTATCGTCACACCTTGGCTAGCCTTTAAATTATTAAAACATACTCCGGTTGCCCACTCTGCTGGCTCGAATGCGCCAGTAACCCAAGCAGAAGAATTGGCCAAAGAAAGTAAAACGTATCAATTTTTCCATCGTTTAATGACGCCTTTTATCAGCGCAGACAAAGCCCATCGTAACCGCTGGTTGCTAATGTTAGCGACCATAATACTGATTATGGCAGCAGCGGCGTTACCGGTTTTCAAAACAGTCGTGATGAAAATGCTGCCTTTTGATAACAAGTCTGAACTGCAAATTATTGTTGATATGCCAGAAGGCACTACGCTCGAACAGACACTACGAGTCTTAGACGAACTGTCCGATCATGTCATCACCCTTCCACAAGTAAGCGACGTTGAGTTGTATGCGGGCAGTGCTGCGCCCATCAACTTCAATGGTTTAGTACGCCAATACTATTTACGCCAAGCACCTCATCATGGTGATTTACAGGTCAATTTAGTTGATAAATCCCAGCGCGATATTCAAAGCCATGACATCGCTCTGAGCTTACGCAAGCCCTTGCAAGACATCGGCAAGCGCTTTAACGCCAATGTTAAAATTGTTGAAGTACCACCAGGGCCACCCGTAATGGCACCCATCAGTGCAGAAGTATATGGCCTAAGCTACGAACAGCAGCTAGCAGCATCAGAAACATTGGCTGATATTTTTCGCCAAACCGATGATGTCGTCGATGTGGATACCTGGATCGATGCACCGCAGCAGCAATGGAACTTACACATTCAACGTAATCGTGCCCTGTTATTAGGCTTAAGCGAGCAAAACATCAATCAAGTTATCACAACGGCGACTTCAGGCTGGGATATTGGCTACCTGCATAGTGAACAGCAAAAATATGCACTGCCCATGCGCCTACGTCTTAGCTCGGCATACCGCGACCAGCTAGAACAATTACTCACCCTAAAAGTACGCAATAGTGCAGGAAAATTAATTGCGCTTAGTGAAGTGGTTAATATTGAACAAACTGAAATTGAGCAAACCATCTATCATAAAAATCTGCGCCCTGTCATGTTCGTAACCGCGGATATGGCTGGACCTCTAGACAGCCCACTGTATGGCTTATTCGATATATCAGGCCGAGTCATGGATACTCAAAAATACTGGCAACAGAAATTTATTGCCACCCCCAGCACCCCCGCTACCGCAGAAGGTATTGAGATTAAGTGGGATGGCGAATGGCAAATCACCTACGAAACGTTCCGCGACATGGGCATCGCTTATGGTATTGGCATGATCTTAATTTACTTATTGGTCGTTGCTCAGTTTCACTCTTACAGCATTCCACTGGTAATTATGGCGCCGATTCCGCTCACGATTATCGGCGTTATGCCGGGGCATGCGTTATTAGGTGCACAGTTTACGGCAACGTCGATGATTGGCATGATCGCCTTAGCGGGCATCATCGTACGCAACTCAATTCTCTTGGTCGACTTTATTAACCAGCAAATTGCACAAGGTTTCGCGCTAGAAAAAGCGGTGATTCAATCAGCCGCCGTACGCGCTAAACCCATCCTATTAACAGGGATTGCAGCCATGACGGGGGCTTTCTTTATCTTAGATGACCCCATATTCAACGGCCTCGCAATCTCATTAATCTTTGGCATTTTAGTCTCTAGTTTAATGACCCTACTGCTTATTCCACTGTTATTTTTCATGCTAAAGCGTAACAGTAAAACGCTCGTAAACGCATAAGCCTCGGAACGACAGCGTAGGGCAAATAATTCCACCCTGAAAAAACTTAGCTACACTTATAAGTACTTCATTTAAAAGCTTATTTATAATGGCTATGGCTTTACTCAAAAAAACATCACTGCCTATTGCTTGGCGCATCGCGATCAGCATTGTTATAGCATCAATCATGATCAATGCTATTTCGTCAAGCGCCCTCATTTATATTAATTATAAAGAAGAGGAAAAGCAGTTTGTTAATCGCGTTGCGGAAATTCAAACCAGTCATATGACATCACTGGCCAATGCTCTGTGGCATTTTGATAATATACAAATAAAAGTCCAAGGCGAAGGCATACAAAACCTCTACTTCATTGGCTACGTTCGTATCTCTAGCGACAATAATACCCTGTACGAAAGTGGCGAAGTCTCAAGCAACCCACAAGAAGATCATTTCATGATGCCTGTCGAACAAGCAGGCCGTGTTATTGGTGAACTCGAAGTTGGCTTTGCCCGAGACAGCATTTTAAAAGACATTATTTATACCGCACAAAAAATGATTCTCATGCAATTAGCCGCAGGACTGCTACTGGCATTGATTTTACTCTGGCGCGTTCACCGAATTATCACACGACACCTCATTGACTTACACAAACAGTTGAGCAGAAAAAAAGAAAGCAGCGATCATCAATTCTTAACACTGGACCGTGCAAATTATCATGACGAACTGTCGGCTGTGGTGAGTTCTTTCAACCAACTGACTGAAGAAATCAATGACGAGCTGTCAAAGAAAGAAGCCGCACAAAAAGCCTTAGCAGAAACAAATAATCAACTCGAACAGAGAGTCGAAGAGCGCACCCAGAATCTGCAAGAAGCCATCGATAAGTTGAATAATACCCTAGAGAATTTGCGCAATACTCAGAGCCAATTAATTGAATCAGAAAAGCTTTCATCCTTAGGTGGTATGGTTGCGGGGGTCGCTCATGAAATTAATACCCCCATTGGGCTGTGCATCACAACCCATTCTTTTATTAAAGATTTATTCGATGACATGAAAAAACGCTTTGATTCTGGCAGCATTTCTAAAAATAACTTCACAGAATTCATGAGTAACATGGAAGAAAGTGTTGATATATTAAGTAAGAATCTCGAGCGAGCAGCCAAGCTGGTTAAAAGCTTTAAGCATGTATCCGAAGATCAAGCAGGGGAAGCTCTACGCAAATACAACCTAAACGAATACCTTTACGAAATTCATTCGACTCTTCACCCTAAGCTAAAAACAACTCGGCATAAGGTCACCATTATTTGTCCAAAAAGTATTGAATTAGAAGGTTACCCTGGCGCGCTTAGCCAAGTAATCACGAACCTAGTCATGAACTCGTTATTGCATGGTTTTGAAAATATTGAACAAGGCAGTATTACCATAGAAGCAGAGCAAGAAGATGACCATGTTGTTATCGTATACAGCGATAATGGCTCTGGTTTAAGCCTAGAATCACAGACTAAGATTTTCGAACCCTTCTATACAACTAAGCGAGGGTACGGAGGCACAGGGTTAGGCATGCACCTAGTATACAACCTTGTATGCCAAACCATGCAAGGCACGATTCAGCTTAAGCCTGTATCACAAGGCTGTGCCTTTATTATGACCATACCTTATAAAATTAAAGACACTAAACAAGCCAGCGATACCTAAAAATGTCCATAAAAAAACCCCATGTCGCGCGTTACCGCAACATAGGGCTTTTGAATATCACAATCAATAAATACTCGGCTTAGGCCAGTTTATCAACCGCAACACGATACTTAGGATCTTCCATAACGTTTACATCGCATAGATCACCGGCCTTCTTCAACAACTGACGGCACTCTGGGCTCAAGTGACGTAAGTGCAACTCTTTGCCTTCAGCAATATAACGCTCCGCTAAAGAATCAATCGCTTCGATTGCAGAGTGATCAGCAACACGGCTATTTTTAAACTCCACAATCACCTTGTCAGGATCTGATTTAGGATCAAATAAATCTTTAAAGTTAGCCGCTGAACCAAAGAACAAAGGGCCATGAAGCTCGTAAATTTTAGCACCATCTTCATCGATTTTATGAGTCGCATAAATGTGCTTTGCATGTTCCCAAGCAAAGTTTAAAGCAGCAACAATAACCCCAACAACAACCGCAACCGCCAAGTCCGTTACGACGGTTACACCAGAAACCAATACAATAATGAAGGCATCGCGCTTTGGAATAGAACGCATCATGCGGAAGCTAGACCATTCAAACGTACCAATAACCACCATAAACATCACACCGGTTAAGGCGGCAATTGGAATTTGCTCGATGAGCGGAGACGCAAACAAGATAAAACTTAATAGAAACAACGCCGCCGCAATACCAGACAAACGACCACGACCACCGGAATTTACATTAATCATCGATTGACCAATCATCGCACAACCGCCCATGCCACCGAAGAAACCGGTTGCAACATTGGCAGTACCTTGAGCAACACACTCTTTATTACTTTGCCCACGGGTATCGGTCATTTCATCAATCACCGTGATGGTTAATAATGATTCGATCAAACCAATAGCCGCAAGAATGATAGCGAACGGTAAAATGAAGAATAAAGTATCCATTGTTAATGGCACATTTGGCGCTGCAAATTCAGGTAAACCACCCGCAATACTGGCTAAATCGCCCACTGTTTTTGTATCTAAATCTAAGCCAATAACAATTAAGCTAACGACTAAAATACCGGCTAACGCCGAAGGCACTGCCTTTGTTAACTTAGGTAAGAAGTGCGTAATAAACATAGTCGCCGCAATCATGCTGATCATAATATACAGTTCATTGCCGGCTAACCAAGTACCTTCCGTCCAGCCCCATTTGCCACCAGGGGTTGATTCTTGTAACTGAGGTATTTGTGCTAAGAAAATGACAATGGCCAAACCATTTACGAAACCAAGCATGACAGGATACGGTACGATTCGAATGAACTTACCCAGCTTCAATGCACCCGCACCGATTTGAATAATCCCCATCAGAACAACCGTGGCGAACAAGTATTGTGGTCCCATACCCGCACCAAAATCACGCTCAGCTTGTGCAACTAAGGCAACCATAACCACCGCGAGTGCACCGGTAGCACCAGAAATCATACCTGGGCGGCCACCCATAATAGCGGTAATTAAACCCACCATAAATGCAGCATAAAGACCCGTTAATGGGTGTACACCTGCAACGAACGCAAAGGCTACGGCTTCAGGAACCAAGGCAAGTGCCACGGTTAAACCGGATAAAGTATCGTTCTTCACATTTGGCGAGAACGTTTTGATGAATTCTTGGAACATACGCTTCCAACCCCTAAATTTTTGAAGCGCGGATAATAACAGAATGACGATGGATTTTCAGAACTGATTTAATGCGCTAGCCGTTGTCGCTTTCAATTACGCCGCCTTATTTGCGAGGATGAATTACTGCTGTGACCAAGGGCTGTTCTTAACATCAAAACGGGTATCCAAGTACAGTTGCTCAACCTTCTCTCTAGCCCATGGGGTTTTGCGCAAAAATTTGAGACTGGATTTAATACTGGGATTTTCTTTGAAGCAAAGGATGTTAATTTGACTCGCAAGCTTAGGATAACCATAAAAATCGACCAATTTAGTCACAATAGTTTCAAGCGTAAGGCCGTGTAAGGGGTTATTTTTTTGCATGACATCATATTCCACATATTTTTATGCAGTTTAACAGTCGCTAAGCCGCTACAATAGCCCCTTAATTCTAATCTTAAGTATTTTTATGTCTTATCAACGCGATTTACTGATTACTCTCTTTTTAATGCTATTAAGCAATACAGCCTGGTCGGCAGACAACACAAACGCTAAAGAGACCATGCATCAGTCCATTATAGGAGCCTCCACTTATTTAGGCCGTATGACCAATGGTGATGATCGCTCAGCGTATTATGCCGGAGGCAGCTTATATACTTTTTTCTTTAACGGCGCGCTAGAACTGCGTTCGACAAAAGATGGCTTTGATAACGACCAACAAGTACAACCCTACATTGGTATCGGCTTAGGGCGTTTTTTACAGCTGCAGCGTGGCGTTTCCTTTTCCACAACCAATCGCTTTCGTATTGTCTCAGAAATTGCATTTGATGAATGGATTGATACCCGCAACCATATTATTTTGCAGGGGTTTATTGAGAAAATTGATACGTCTTCAGAGCACGATCGTCGTTACGGCATTGCTTTAGGCTATACCTTTTAACCAACGTTTATTTAAACAGCGAAGACCATGAATAGTAAGTCTACAGACCCCCTTAGGTACATCGCGGGTTACGCTCCAGAGTTAAGAGCTCAGATCCAAGCCATGATTGATAAGCAATCATTAGCCAGCTATCTTGCTAAAAAATATCCCGATTTTCACAGCATCAGCAGTGATAAAGCATTACGCGATTATGTTATGGATTTAAAAAATCAGTACATGCGAAAATCGGCCCCCCTCAGTAAAGTCGCCTTTGATAACAAAATTCACGTAGTGAATAATGCATTAGGTTTACATTCTTATGTCTCTCGCGTGCAGGGTGGCAAACTCAAAAGCAATAATGAAATTCGCATTGGTGCGGTTTTTAAGAAAGCGCCAGAAGCATTTTTACGCATGATCGTCGTGCACGAGCTTGCTCATTTAAAAGAAAAAGATCATAACAAAGCTTTTTATCAACTGTGCCAACATATGCTGCCGGATTATCATCAGCTTGAGTTCGACATGAGGCTGTATCTAGTACAGCAAGAGCTTCCTAACGCAGTGTCATGATAAATACCTAATAATTTCTAGCAATGGTTTTCCTTAATCTATACTGAATACATCCATCTCACTCAGGTAGAGGAGTACCATCATGATTCGATGTATTCTATTCATTCTTGCGATTATTGGTTCATCTTCCGCACATTCCGAGAAAATATTAGCAGCAGGTGATCCATGGCCTCCCTTTCTCGACCCTAACCAGCCTAACAAAGGCCTTATCGCTGAAATAGCAACCGCAGCCTACGCAACCCAAGGCTATGAGCTCGAAATTATTTTTGTACCATGGGCAAGGGCCATTACTGGGGTAAAAAATGCCTCTTATGATTTATTACTAGGTACTTGGATAACGGAAGAAAGAACTCAATATTTAATGTTCAGCGATCCTTATCTCAATAACTCACTTAAGATAATAAAGAAAAAAGGTGATACTTTTGAGTATGCCGGATTAGAAAGTTTAAAAGAGAAATCGATCGGTGTTATCAGAGGTTATGGCTACGGGGATGATTTTTTAAACGCGACTCACTTTAGACAGCCAAAAGCCAGAAGCTTTATTAGCAATGCGCGTAAGCTCGTGGCGGGGCGAATCGACTTAACCATTGAAGATGAAATTGTTGCCAAGGCCATTATTGCCAAAGAAGATCCTGATCTATTAAAAGAAATTGAATTTTCAAAAGTTGATTACGCAACCAATACACTCCACATTACCTGTGGCTTAGCCAATGCAAGGCATGAGGAGTTTATTGACGCTTTTAATAAAGGCCTTATTGAGATTAAAAAGAACGGCGAATACGATAGAATTTTAAATTCATTCAATCACTAAGTATTCACCGCCTTACGAGCCAAATAATTGCCAAGAATTAAATAGAAAGCGGGTAAAACCAATAAACAAACAAAGGTCGTAAATAAAATACCAAAGCCTAATGATACCGCCATCGGGGTAATAAACTGCGCCTGACGTGAGGTTTCAAATACCATTGGCGCTAAGCCACCAAACGTCGTTAAGGTGGTCAATAAAATAGGTCTAAAGCGTCGTACCCCGGCTTCCGTGATCGCCTCGACAACCGTGAAACCTTCAGTGACCTTCTTATTAGCGTAATCCACCAAAATCAAACTATCATTTACCACGACCCCTGCCAGAGCAACGATGCCCATGATGCTCATCACGGATAAATCTTCGCCTAACATTAAATGCCCTAAAATCGCGCCAACAGCACCAAACGGAATAATAGCCATAACCAGCATAGGTTGAGAATAGCTTTTAAACGGAATCGCTAATAACGAATAAATTAACAATAACGAAAATGCACCATAAACCATCAAGCTGTTCACCGTTTCACTGGTATCGGCCTGACGACCCCGAAAGTCGATACTAATATCAGGGTATTCATCCCGTAATTGCGGAAAAATATCCTCACGCAAAACCGACATTACACCAGGGATCATCTTTCTAGGTTCAACCTCGGCAGTAATCGTAATAATACGATCACCATCTCGGCGACGGATTTGTGATGGGGAAACCTCTTTCTTTAAATGGGCAATATCAATTAACGGCACATAGCCACCAGCAGGCGTTTGAATTAATAAATTCTCAACATCAGACGCAAACATGCGCTCCTCTAATGGCAAGCGTACTAACGCAGTCACTTCACTGGTATCACGCTGCTGGCGTAACGCTCGGGCACCGTATAAAGCATTACGTACCTGAGCGGCAACACTGCTAGCATCCAACCCCAGCGAGCGACCCGCGGCATTTAATTCAATTTCCCATTGCGGTTTACCATCGGTATAACTGCTTGCCAAATCGACAACACCTGACAAAGTACCAAGTTCAACCATCAATTGCTCACTCAAAGCTAACGAGTCGGCATTATTAGAACCCCGCAATTCAATGGTTAACCCTGCGCCTCCTGAAGGACCACCACCACGTTCGGCATCAAAGGTTAAACTACGAATACCGGGTATTTCACCAATCGCTTCACGCCAAAGACCTACCAGTTCATTTGCATTAATAGGGCGGATTTCCGTCGCAACCAAACGCGCTTCAATTTCAATACTCGAATCCGTAATATCACCAGCAATGCTGATCACTAACGGGGTGCCTTTAGCCTCGATAGGATCGGTGACCTCACGCAATTTAGTTTCTAAAATTTTGCGTACTTTTTGCGCTTCGCTAAAAGGTGCATTCGCTGCCAGTTCAACCTTAGCAACAACAAATTCACCTTCTAACCGAGGAAACATACTAAAGCCCATACGGCCACTAATAGGATAAGAAAGAACGATAATGGCAATCGCCAAAGCCCCGACTAAAACTAGGCTCGGTGCTTCTAAACATTTTTGCAATAAAGGTTTGTAGGTATTGTGAATAAAGTTATGCAGTTTCTGATCCGCGGGTTTCTGAATTGAATTCATAAAACGCGCAAAACCACCGTCATTCTTTCTCTCTAATTTTGCCAAGTGCGTCGGCAAAATAAACAATGCTTCCAACCAAGAGATAATAAAGCAACAAATCACTACCGCCGGAATCGCTAAAAACAATTTACCCATCATTCCTGGTAACGCTAGCAAAGGTAAAAAGGCAACGACGTTGGTTAAAATCGCAAACGCTAATGGCACCGATACTTCACGCGCACCAATAATGGCCGCATCGATAAACGGAATACCTTTTTGCATATGTTCATAAATATTTTCCCCCGCAATAATGGCATCGTCTACCACAATGCCCAAAGCAATAATGAAGGCGAACATCGAAATCATATTAATGGTGACATCAAAAATAGGCAGTAATAATAAGGCGCCTAAAAAAGCGGTCGGAATGCCCATCGTCACCCAAAATGCTAAACGATATTCCAAAAATATGCTCAATAGACACAATACTAATAACAAACCAATCGCGGCATTTTTTAAAAGCAAACCAACACGTTGTTGATAGGTTTCACCATCATCATCAGTAACAATGATTTCGATACCAGGAGGAAGCTGAGTACGTATGCCATCCAGTTTTTCATACATGGCCGCAACCACCGTGGTCGGTGTCTGATCTTCTGCCCGATATACTCTTAAACTAATCGCGGGCTTACCGTTATAAGTGACGGAACGGTTGGAGTCAGAAAACCCTTCTTTTATATTCGCAACATCCGACAGCTGCAATAAAATACCAGAAGCATCTGAGCGCAATACAATATCGTTAAATTGTGGTGCCCAATAGCGGCGATCGTTCAGCGTGACAAGAATCTCACCGCCTTCGGTGCGAACACTGCCTGCCGACTGCTCTATCGCATTTTTGCTAATAACATTTGCGACTTCTGCTAATGTCAGCCCATAACGCTGTAAGTTTGCTTGATTAATCTCAACATGAATCTCTTCATTAGGCGTACCCCGAACCTCTATCTGCGAGATTTCATTGGCGGTTAATAGCTCATCTTTTACCTGTTCAGATAACCGCTTCAGTTCTAATAAAGACACATCCCCAAAGATCGCTAATGTGGCAACATCAATCGTGCGCCCTGCAATACGTACAATGGGTTTTTCTGTTTCTAATGGAAAGGTAGAAATGCGATTCACCGCTTGATCGATATCTTGATAAGCTTTTTGTTTATCGGTTCCATTAACCAATTCGAAGGTCACTCTAGCACTGCCGGCCGCCGCCGTTGAAACGACATCCTTGATACCTTCGAATGAAGAAACCTCATTTTCAATCGGCAATATGATGGCTTGTTCCATCTCTGAGGGCGTTGCGCCAGGATACGCAACTTCCACAATCACCATATCGACTTCAATATTTGGAATGAATTCTTTGGTGATGATCAATGACATAAAAAAGCCACCAATAATCAAAAATGTCATCAGCAGATTGGGGGCCACACCATGGCGGGCCATCCAAGCAACAGGACCACGATATAAATTAGCTTCTCGTTTCATTATTTGGCCTTAGAATTCAAAGGTGCCTGACTCGTCGCTAATCGAACCGGAGTTCCTTCTGTAACGACACCGAGGTTACTGATTAATAACTCATCACCTTCGACAATTCCATCTGTTGCCCATGATTTAAAACGCCCCTGATAAACCATTTCAAGTTGACGCTTATACAATTTATTATCGTTAACAACCCAAATAAAACCGCCTTCTTTGATGTAGCGATTCTCAATGACAAAGGTATTTTCAATCGGCTTGGCAAACAAAATACATTCAACATAGCTGCCCAACAGTACACGATCTAATATACGATCTAATGTACCTAAGCTCGTAACATCATCGGCAGCGCTATTGCGGGCAAGAGGGTTTTTAACGGATATCAAAATTTTAGCTTGTCGATCTTTCGCATCCACATCGACTAAGGTTTGTAAAACCGTCGCTTCACGCTGATACGGCCCCTGCTTAATAATCACTGGCTGTGTTGTGTCTAATAACGGCAGAAACTGCTGTGATACTTTCACCTGCACCCAAAACTCATCGGTAGCCACTACATCGAATAACATCGTATTGGGGCTTACTTGACTGCCAATGCTCGTACTGCGAGCTATAATTTGTCCGTTAAATGGCATTTTTATCTGAGTGCGCTTAAGATTTAATTCCATTAACTCAAGCTTGGCTCGTGCTGTTTTTAAACCCGCTTCAGCAGCAGCCACCTGGGGCTTTCTTAATACCAAGGCATTATCAATCGCCTGGGTATTATTCATCTGGCTTACGGCCAATTGGTATTCTTGCTTAGCGATTGAAGCCTGACCCTTTTCTAGATCTAAAGTCGCTTGTGCTTGGATAACAGCGGCTTTGCTTTGCTGAACTTGCAGCTGATATTCTTGTGGTTCGATACGCGCTAACAATTGTCCTTTCTGTAACCTTGTTCCAGGTACGGCATCCGCATCAACATATTCAATACGACCCGAGACTTGCGGTGATAACGTAACCCGCTGAGCCGCGGAAACTTCACCACCTCCCATCCATTGCGGGCCTTCACTGCTGCGTTCAAGTGCAATTGTTTCGACTAAGCGTGCTACTTTTTCTTCACTGGCACGCTGTGGCTTCGGTGCCGTTTTAATAATAAGCACCGCCACTGCGGCCGCAATAAGAAGTATCGCGATGACTATTAATACATGGCGAGTGTTAATCTCTTTATTCATTCCCAATTTCCTCATCATCAGCGCTCGTAAAGCGGCCATGGCTTAATGTTGTTAATAGTTGAATACGATATTGAAGCTGTAAAAATTTAGCATTTAAGGTTTGTCTTTCTAATCCTAAAACATCTTGCTGGCTGGTTAATAATGACAAGAAATCTCCAACACCTTGTAAATAGCGCTGACTTTTAAAATTTTGTGTTTGATTGGCAAGCTGCAACTGATATCGCATACTTGCTTGTAAGGATAACTGCTGCTTCTCGTTTAAAAGCGCCTCTTCAATTTCTTGCATCGCGACTAATAAAACCTGCTGATAATTAGCCAGCTTCTCACTCACTAAGGCTTCATTTAATTTAACATCGGCGGCTAAATTTCCACCATTAAGCAAAGGCATGGTTAAACCTGCAATAAAGTTAGCGACCCAATTTGATAAGAGATCTTCAGGAGTATCCGCCACACTGCGATAAGAGGCCGATAAGGTAAATCTTGGATAACGATTAGTCTCGGCAATATGCAAGCCTGCACTTGCCGCTTGCAGTTGTGCATAAGCTTGTAGAATATCTGGTCGCTGCTGTAAGGCTAAGCTTGAAACTTTTTGTGTCGCTTGCAGAATGTCAGGAATTTGATAAGCCGCGGTTGGTAAAACAAGCAGCTCTTTCTCTAAATAATTTTCTCCCAACCATAATGCAAGCTGCTGACGAAAAATATCCTGACGAGTTTCACTATTAATTATTTCACTATGTATCGATTCTAATAACTGCTCTTGCTGCCATATATCTGAGGCCAGTACCGTTCCCTGCAAGTAGCGTCCACGAACAACCGTTAAGGCATTTTCAATACGCTGCTGCTGACGGTGCAATAAATCCAATTGCTGAGTTTCTTTAACCCAGCCATACCACGACAGTGCAACTTGGCTGACCACCGTATTTGTTTGAATATTTACCGCGGCATCCATCGCATAATATTGCTGCAAAGCTTGCTCATCTAAAGCGGCAACACGCCCCCAAAAATCCAATTCATAGCTCGCGTCTGCGCCCAACTCATATTGGCCACCCTCAGAATCGGAAGAGTCCTGCCAGCGCTGTGTGCGTTGTAAATTCAGATTTAGGTTAGGACGTTGACCACTGCCCGCTTTTACCCATTGTGCCTCACTTTGCTGCAAACGAGCATACGACGCTTTCAGGCTATAATTGTTCGCGAGGGCAAGGGAGATAAGATTATTTAATTTCTCATCAGCAAAGCTAAACCACCAGGCTTCTTCACTCAAGGCTGACTGAGCAGTCTCTTGATGAGTCTCTATAAAATGATCAGCCAATAGCGGAGGCTCTGGCTCAACTGAATTCATAGATGCGCAGCCTGACAAGATCAGACCCGCAATAAGTAACGGGGGTAAGCGCACCGCAATCTCCTAAAAAGATTATGTTCTCAGTGGAACATTATGCCTTATCAGGCTTTACCAGACATACCGTTTTTGTCTGAAGTGCAGCCTGAATGACAATTCCTGACATTGGTGCGATCAAGTCATGTTAATAGTAATAATTAAATCCGACTTGAATATAATCATCACGTTCAAATTGTGAACTAACATTGCTCGCATCATCCGACATTGGCAAAAACACATCAACATTCAGCTTTACAGAACGACCTATGCGAGTAGACATTTCAATAATGAAATTTTGGGTATCACGGCTATCAAGGTCTTGTATAAACCCCAATAATACCTCACTGGATTCCGCATCATTAAATGCAATTCTGCTACCTAAAAAAACATCGTTTTGACCAATAGCCACTTGGCCATCTTCACGAGAATCGTATTGATACTCCGTTAGTACACCAATATCCCAATTAGTTTCAAACGGCGAATAATAGGTATATTCAAAGCCCGCCGTCGCCGCTGAATAATCTTCAACCGACTGCGATACTAGCCCGAGCTGTTTTAGCTGATCAAAGTCATCCATTAATGCTTCGTTATAACTGCGATAAATGGCTTCAAATTTCCACAACCAAGAATCCAACGTCGCTTGGATATCCGCACCAAATTGATTAATTTGAGCATAATACGGCGTTAACTTAGTAGGATTTTGCAGATCAACAAATAGCATCGGATCACGACTAGTGCCATTAAACCAGCTCAGACCTACATCATAATCCTCCAGAGTATGACTCCAGCGTACCGCATAATCGACATGAGCATCTTCCTCACCTGCCTCATACTGCGCCCTGTCGGTATCAATTTCTAAAGCAGGCCGAAAGCGCCCCTCCTCACCGGAAAATGTACGCTCGCGAAAGCCAGGCAAAACAAACCCTGTCAACGTTCCCCAATCTCGCAACAAGGTCAACTTAACCATAGGTTGTCCCAATTTATCTTCACCATCAGGGGCTTCAACAAAATCGGTTTGGTTAACCACATCGACTAAGTGCTGCGATTCGGTAACCCCCCAGTATACTTTCGAAATACCTGCGACCACTTCCCAATCATCACCATAAGTGAGCCATGAAAGTTCACGAATATCACCATGAGTACGCTCAGGGTCTTCATTATCAATACGTGCAAAAGGTTTAAATACAATCGTATGGCGACCATCAGCTACAGACCAAACCAGCTCTGGCTCTGCAAGGAGCCCATATTGACGATCTGCTTGAGAAACCTGAGCATTATTAAACTGACCTTCTTGCAAGTACTCTCGCCATTCAAAACCGACATAACCGCTAGCCTCAAATTCAGCCGCTTGCGCCATTGGCGCAAGCAATAACGAAGAGGCAAGTATCGATAGGGTGATTAAGTTTTTATTAATCATAGCAATCCTTAGCGAGCACGTTTAAGAGTGGCTTTATTAAAATCAGAGTCTTTTAAGCCCGTATTAAACGCTAACTCGGTCGTATTTAGCTCAGTGCTTTTTTGCGTTTGATGATTCAACATATCCATTTTCAATGGACGCCAGTACTTGCCTAAATATAATTTATAATCGGAAAGAGTCAGTGTTTTTAATAAAGATTTTTTACGATCATAAAAATCAACTTTCTGCCCACGAAAGTGCTCTTTATCCAACCAAGCAACTTGTCGGGTATAGCCAGAATGTTTATCTGTTGGAATTTGCTCTATTTTATAACAGTCAAGACCGTTAACTTTTTCTTCAGCTAAAAACTTAAACGTATACTTTTCAATTTCAAAAGAACTTAAATCTTCATACGCAAATTCACTGCCCATAAAAGGACCTGATTTATTGCGCGACGAAATACGCTTTACACGCTTTAAAGCAGGCAAATACAACCACTGGTCGTCTGATTTTGATATATGAGAGAAGTTTAAAAAAGCGGTTCCTTTTACATCTTTCGGGGTATCAAAAATGGTTAACCCTTTGTCACCATCGTCCGCAATCTCTAACGATTGCATGCGCATTTCACGAATGCTCTCTTCACCTTGTGAGTTGCGTAACGTCATAATGACCGACGAAGCAGAGTCACCCCAGCCAATATCACGAGCTTTACGCTCTTTAGCAATCGCCAAACCTTGCTCTTCAGCGGAAAGGCCTTCTAAGGTTAATTCCGCATGGGCATTGAGCCCTGTCATTAGCGCAATAGCCGTTGCCAGAGATGCGGTTAATTTTACAAATGCATTCATAATAGGATTCCTTATTTTTATATTTAAAAGTTATGCGTTGTTTTTCGTTAATTCGATATCTTTTTGCGAGGATTTTCCCTCGCGCTTATCCGCCAATAATAAGAAAGTAGGCAAGAATAAAAAGTCGACGACTAAGGCAACAAAAATAATAATCGCAGTAGCCATTCCCATATCTGAATTCATTCTAAATGCCGATAGCGTTAATAATGAAAAGCCGGTACACAATACTAAGGTTGTAATCGTCATGGCTCGGCCCACGCTTGAAAAGGCATAGCGAATCCCCTCTTCGACATTACGGCCATCATTACGCGCACGCTGGTATTTACTTAAGAAGTGTACGGTATCGTCAACAATAATACCGAGTGTCATTGAGACAACAATTGATAAGCCTAAGTTAATTTCACCTGAGATTAATGCCCAAATACCAAAGCCAACCGCTGCTGGACCAATATTTGGAATTAAACTGATTAAACCAAGACGGAATGAACGCAAAGCAAAAATTAGTAGAATTGAAATTAGAAACAGCGCTAATGTCATACTAATAATCATGCTGTGCATATTCGTTTCACCGATATGAGCAAACATTAACGTAGGGCTTGAAGCCGTCATTCTCACTTGCGGTGCATTACTATCAAACCATGCCATTGCTCGCTTTTCGAGGGCAACGTACTCTTTACTGCCTAGATTTTTTAATGTACTAACAATTCGAGTCGACGATTTATCAATGTTTAATTGATTATTTAAATCCAAACCGTACGGCAAAGACATCTCGTACATTAACAAATATTGTGCGGTTAACTCACGCTCTTCGGGTAGTCGATAAAATGTTTGGTCATCACCATTCATGCTTTTATTTAATCGTTTTAAAGTATCTGAAATCGTTGCCACATGATCGGTTTCTGGCTGAGCACGTAACCAATCACTGAAGTCAGAAATAACACTAATAAATTCTGGACTATTAATACCATTTTTCTCACCACTATAAAGACCCCAGCTAATGCTCGACATCCCTGAAATAGTTTCTTCTTGTTTATCCACCGACTGACGGAAATCGGTTGATGTATCAAAGTATTTCGTCGCCTCATCATTGATTTCATTCAGTGGCACTAAGCATGCGAAAAACAGCATAATAGCGGCACTCACCGGCAATACTACCTTGTTATGCTTAATGACCCAGTCGGCTAATTTTTCCATACTGCCATGGTGCTCTGGGGCAACTTTAACGCGCATCGGCATGACGACCATCAGTGCAGGCAATAACGTTACTGATAAAAAGAAAGCGATCATCACACCCATTGCACTCATTTCACCAAAATCGGCCAGCACAGGGGATTCGGAAAACATTAACGTTAAAAACCCAATCGCGGTAGTTGCACTGGTAATAAATACCGGCATTAAATTTAAATCCATAGCGAATTCAACCGCTTCTTTGCGTGATTTTCCGTGTCTCATTGCAAATTGAGTAGAGGCGACCAAATGCACACAGTCGGCGACGGCAAGCGTCATCACGACAATGGGAACGTTAATCGTACCCGTTGATAAGAAGTAACCAAACCAACCACCGGTTCCCATCGTTGCGGTAATCGTTAAGAAAATAACAATGACAGTCATCAACATCCCAGTGAAGCTGCGCAGCAATACCGTTAGCATAATAATGATCATAAGGAACATGCTAGGCACTAGCTTCATCATGTCTTTCTGCCCTTCAGTGGCGAAACTGTAGTTCATTAAGATCACACCGGTATGATAAAAATCAGCGCTTTGATATTTTTCAGCGAATGAATCCGTTAGCTGTTTCGCAAACTCTGTTACCTGAATCACTTCAGCCGTATTGTTTTCTTTATCGGGCAGCTGAATCGTAATATTCACGACGGCGACTTTGCCATCAGGTGAAACAAGGCTATGAACTAAATTAGGTTCTACCGTAGAAATGGCTTGCGTACGTTCAACTAACTGCTGGTCAATCACATCCAGCTCTAAGATAAGATCTTCAACAACCAGGTCATCTTCTTCCGCCCAGGTATGCTGATAATTAGTAATGGAATCGACACGACTTGAAAACGGCGTTTGCCAAGCTTCATCTGTTAATTGCTTAATTTGCGCTAGCATTTCTTGGTTAAAAACGCTGCCTTCTTTTGGTACCACAATGATAGAAACATTATCGTTTTTATTAAAAATTCGCTGCATTTCTTCATGAGCTAATAGTTGCGGAAAGTCTTTATCGAAGAAAACTTTATAGTCCCCTCGAAAATAAAGATTCTTGCCACCATAAGAAGCTGCAAAAGCAACAACAACGACGAGCAATAGGGTTATCCAGGGATGGCGACTGATGCTACTAAGCCAAGCTTTTTTCATGAGTACTTTCCTTTATATAGTGATTAGCTGCTTCTAATTATTTTTATGTTCTAATGCGACTCGGCCTGCTTACTCGAGCTTTCGTTTTTCTAATGCTGTACGTTTTCTATCATGACTCTTAATATTTCACGTTCTAAGGAATCATTAGATTCCGCTAATTAATTGAATATCTTCTGCAAAAATTTCATTTTCGACCCGCTGCCAAGTTTTTTGATAATCCCAATCCTTAGACAGTGGCTGCCAATTCATGCCATCTAATAAAATATTAATGTTCTGTAATAACAGAGTATTAGGGTCTAATCGATTAACCGCTTTTGCTTCTGTTGCACTGGTCGCGAGCGCATTGGTCCCAAACGACAAAGCCCAATTCGAGAAGGTCAGTATTTCTATTGAGAGATGCGGAGGAATTTCCAAACTGCCATCAGCAACAGCATTACGAAACATGGCATCGCTAAAGTTATTAATCTCAAACTCCAGCGCATCCATAAACTGCATGCGTTCGGCAGACGTTTTTTCTCGAACGCCAGGGGCTTTACTGCTTAATACCGCCATGAATAAGGTCGGTTGAATACGGGCGTACAGCTGATAAGCGTAATGAACGGCAACGGCCTTTTCTCTTGAACAGCCCTTAAATGCCGCCGCGCGTTTAAACAAATCTAAAATAGAGCTCACGGCTCGAATGCAAAGCGCCGATAAGCAGTCTTCTTTACTGCTGAAGTGATTATAAATGGTGCCTTTGGAATAGCGCGAACGAGCGGTCAGTTTTTCTAAACTGAGGCCTGCAAAGCCATGCTCATTAAGAATAACAACGGCCAAATCAACCAGCTCTTCTTCACGATCAACTTTCTTTTGCTCACTTTTAGACAAGCCTATTTTGGCTAATGACTTATCAAGCAAAGCTTTTAATCCACCATGGGGACAGCCACAGGCTGAGCTGGCAAGTTCTGGCTCAGACAGCATATGTTGTGACAGCTCATGTTGTTTTGTCATGTAAAGCACCCTATTTTTGACGATCCGTCATTTTTGACGAATCGTCATAATAAGCTTTTTTACGAACAATACACAACATTAATTTTAAAAAATTGAAGCAAATTTAGTGGTTATCACACAAACACAGGAGGGAGGAAACGCAGGAAAGAGGAAACAAAAAAGCCAAAGGCTTTCACCTTTGGCTTTTAACTATCTAAATAAGATGTTATTTATTCTTAATGCTGTGGCTCATGGCATACAACACAGGCACAACACCCAGTGTTAATAACGTCGCAAAGCCTAAACCACAGCTAATTACCACGGCCATTGCACTAAAGAATGGATCAGTGAGTAGTGGTAACATCCCTAAAATAGTAGTTACCGCGGCCATCATCACCGGTCGTAAACGACTAACAGACGCTTCGAATACGGCATCATACTGATCTTTACCTTCATCCAACTCTAAGCGAATTTGATCGACTAAGACAATGCCGTTTTTCACGATCATGCCCGATAAACTCAACAACCCTAATAAGGCCATAAAGCCAAACTCAGCGCCTAGCGCTAACATACCCGCACTGACACCAATCATTGCCAATGGCACACACGCCCAAATAACCAAAGCACTGCGTAATTCGTTAAAGAGTAAAACCGTGATAATAAACATCACTAAATAACCAATCGGCAAAGAAGAGAAAATACTCGCTCTCGCATCGTTTGCAGATTCGTATTCACC
>TARA_B110000196_G_scaffold79305_3_pt1 | contig 20497 bp, 23 predicted proteins | sample TARA_B110000196 | Tara Oceans TARA_B110000196 (sample SAMEA4397072) | marine metagenome | biome: Polar Biome; feature: [MES] marine water layer (ENVO:01000295) within the mesopelagic zone...; material: water (ENVO:00002006), including particulate matter (ENVO:01000060) such as...... | reverse complement strand
CTTCAGTTGGGCGGAAGCAATGCTGCCGAGCTTGCCCAGTGTGCTAGATACGCTCAAGAATGGGGTTACGATGAAGTAAACCTAAATGTTGGCTGCCCAAGCGATCGCGTCCAAAACAATATGATTGGTGCATGTTTAATGGGGCATCCGCAGTTAGTCGCAGACGGCATTAAGGCCATGCAAGATGTTGTGGACATTGACGTTACGGTAAAGCACCGCATTGGTATCGACGACCAAGACTCTTACCCTGAACTGGTTAATTTTGTTGGCACGGTTGCCGATACTGGCTGCAAAACGTTTATTGTTCATGCTCGCAAAGCCATTCTTCAAGGGCTATCGCCTAAAGAGAATCGTGATATTCCGCCGTTAAAATACGATTGGGTTTACCAGCTAAAGCAAGATTTCCCTGATTTAGAGATTCTAATCAATGGCGGTCTAAACAACTTCGATCAAATGCAGCAGCAACTTGAGCATGTTGATGGCGTTATGCTGGGGCGTGAGGCCTATCACAACCCTTACATTATGGCAGAAGTTGATAATGTCTTTTATGGCCACGAGAAAGCGATTCCTTCACGCCATAAGATTGTTGAAGATTTCATGCCTTATATTGAAGAGCAGCTTTCAAAAGATATTTATTTATCGCACATAACCCGTCACATATTGGGTATTTTTCATGGTCAGCCTGGTGCACGCCAGTTCCGTCGCTACATCAGTGAGAACGCACATAAACCCGGTTCTGGAATTGAGGTATTGAGAACAGCCTTGAGTAAAGTGCCCACAGATGCTGAAAATGAAGCGAATCGTTTAGAAGCACTTGCTCGTCGCGAGGCGTTTGAGCAATCTCAACTCTAGAGCTTAATGGTCGGGCTAAAGCCCCGACCTACCCTTTGGATTGATACATTTCTTCGTATTGATCCTCTCCTTTTTGATTTCTATTTCAAGTACTTGACTCTTTTGTCTAATCAGTAGAAGCTGGCATTAATAGTTAACGGTATAAGTATTGATATTCAACGATTGGTCTAAGGAATTACCATGTCAGCTCAAGCAAAGAACAAATTAGAAGCACTAAAGGCGATTACCACCGTGGTGGCCGATACTGGCGATATTGAAGCGATTAAACAATTTAAGCCGGTTGATGCCACGACCAACCCTTCCTTGATTTTAAAAGCCTCCAAACTCGATAATTATCAGCATCTTATTGAAGAAGCCATCGATTGGGCACTTGAAATTAAAGGTAATCAAAAAGATAGCCGCACAACCCTAGAAAATGTGGGCGATAAACTCGCGGTTAATATTGGCTGTGAAATCTTAACCAGTATCCCTGGGGTTATTTCGACAGAAGTCGATGCGCGCTTATCTTTTGATACTGCGGCAACCGTCGCGAAGGCCCGAAAACTTATTCGTCTTTATCAAGATGCAGGCATCCATTCAGATCGCATTCTTATTAAAATTGCCTCTACTTGGGAAGGTATTAAAGCGGCTGAAATTTTGGAAGCAGAAGGCATTCATTGCAACCTAACCCTACTCTTTCATTTTGCCCAGGCCCAAGCGTGCGCAGAAGCAGGAGCTACCCTAATTTCTCCTTTTGTTGGCCGTATTTTGGATTGGTACAAAGCAAATACCAATGTGGCTGAATATTCTGCTAGTGAAGATCCTGGTGTTATTTCAGTGACCGACATTTTTAATTTTTATAAGACTCACGGTTTTAAAACCATCGTTATGGGGGCAAGTTTCCGTAATATCGGAGAGATAGAACAGTTGGCGGGTTGTGATCGTTTAACCATTAGTCCTGATTTGCTTGCGCAATTAGAAGCCGATACTAGCCCTTTAATTCAAAAGCTGTTTCCTGCTGAAGAAACTATTGCGGCCCCCACTACACTAAGTGAAGCCAATTTCAGATGGGCAATGAGCGATGACCCAATGGCACATGACAAATTGGCCGATGGCATTCGCCGTTTTGCCGCAGACCAAGTCACGCTAGAAATAATGCTTAGCGAAAAAATTGCACAGCGTAGTTAAAGAAAATTCCAACAAGAGGTCAATATGCTCAATAAATTATTAGCTTTTTTTCAGCAGCAAGAAGAAACAACTCAAAGCCATAAGCCTGAGTTAGCCGCGGCAGCGTTATTAGTAGAAATAATGAACGCCGATAATGATTTGTCGGATGCAGAATCTGAAACAATAAAAAGTATTTTATTCGAAACGCTTTTTATTACAGAAGAAGTTGCTAGCGAACTCTTGGCGACGGCAAAACAAAAGGTTCATGAAGCGTCTGATTTGTTTCAATTCACCGCCGTGATTAATGAAAGTTACAGCGCTGAAGAGAAAATAAATTTAATCGAGTCTCTATGGAAGGTCGCTTATAGCGATAAGCAGCTAGATAAATATGAAGAGCATATGATTCGTCGTATCGCCGATTTATTATATGTTTCTCACAGTGACTTCATACAAACTAGAAATAAAATCAAACCATGAGCTCTTACGATGCTTCAAGCCCGCCTTTGAATTCTGTACAAAGCACAGAGCTTGTAGCGGCTTTTGATACTCTCGCTTTTGGTTTGTCGAAATTTTGTGATTTGCTTAGCCAGCAACAACCCAAATGCTGGGTTGCGCTGGCTGAATGCGAACAGTCACTCGATCCGATTAAAAAAGCACGCAGTTATTACCAAGATATTTGGTACAAAGACCAGCAAGACGGCAGAGAAACTCGCAGTTGTTATGGCTTTGTCATGGCAACCGAAGAAATGATTACGCTAGCCAAAGAGATCAATACAAGCAAAGATAGCTTTAAAATGCTGGTACAGAAAATCCAAAAAACAGATAAAGATTTTTGGCTGAGTCAAAAAGCCCAATTAAATACACGCCACAAAACCTTACGTAATCAACTTTATTATACGGGCCTTGGGCGAATTCATTTAAAGCAGCTGTATAGGCACATTCCTATATTGCCTCATCGCCCTGAAAAAATTGGTTTTACTTGGTATAGCAATGGTCGCAGCATTAAAAAATTAACCGTTGCACAAGCTGAAGCAAAATTATTGGCGATGGGGGAAGAGAAATCTCACATACAGCAACAGTTACAAAAACTGCATACCCTACCAGAGCATGAAATTTTAGCTCAAATTCAAACGCAAGTACCTGTGGTGAGAGCGAATTTGGTTTATAAATCACAAGATGAAAAAGGCCATAGCGAAACGATTCGTAAAGCGATGAATGTGTCATTGCCTTTATTAGTGCCGCAAGAAGGCAGCCCATTATTGCCGAAATATAATCAGATAGAAGAACAGCCGCCTGCGGCTAGAACCCGAATAGCGAGAAACGATTTTAAAATTTGCGAAGAGATGTTTTTACCGAGCTTGCGCGTGCATCGATATCTTTGACGAAGGGTTAAAGATTATATGTAGGTCGCGGCTTTAGCCCGACTGGATACTTGTCGGACTAAAGTACGATCTACTCTGTATCTTAAAGCTTATTCAATCCATTCAACGCAGCAATACGATACGCTTCTGCCATTGTTGGATAGTTAAAGGTGGTATTAACGAAATACTTCAACGTATTCCCTTCCCCTTTTTGACTCATGATCGCCTGACCAATGTGTACAATTTCTGCCGCTTGGTCACCAAAGCAATGAACACCCAACAGCTCCAAAGTATCACGATGAAATAAGATTTTCAGCATCCCAACGCCTTCGTGTGTAATTTGAGCACGAGCGATGTTTTTAAAGAATGCTTGCCCTACTTCATAAGGAACTTTAGCTTCTGTTAATTCACGTTCATTTTTACCTACCGAGCTAATCTCTGGAATGGTATAAATTCCGGTAGGCACTTCGCTGACATAACGGAAATCTTCCATATCGGTTATATCAGCAGCGGCTGCACGACCTTGATCGTAGGCCGCTGAAGCTAAAGCTGGCCAACCAATCACATCCCCAATCGCATAAATGTGATCGACAGCGGTTCGATAGCTGTGGTCAACATCCAACTGACCCCGTGAATTAGCAGACAACCCAGTATTTTCTAAGCCAAGACCTTCGGTATTCCCTGAACGCCCTGCCGCCCACAAAAATGCATCGGCTTTTACTTTCTTGCCCGATTTCATTTTCAAAGTAACGAACTTATCGTTCACTTCGACGGAGTCAAAATCTTCGTTATGGCGAATTAATGCGCCCTTATCACGTAAGTGATAGCTCAACGCATCAGAAATTTCATCATCTAAGAAATTCAGTAAACGATCACCAGGGTGAATCAAATCAACCTTTACCCCTAGACCAGAAAAGATGGATGCGTATTCACAACCAATAACACCGGCGCCATAAATAATCATGGTGCGTGGCGTATGCTCAAGGCTCAAAATAGTATCGGAGTCATAAACACGATCATGAGTGAAATCGATGTTATCTGGACGCCATGGGCTAGAGCCCGTTGCGATAACAATCTTTTCCGCGTGCAAGCGAATGTGATTGGTTGAAAGCGGCGTTAAGACATCAATGGTATTAGGGTCGATGAACTTCGCTTCCCCAGTATACAGGCTGACACGATTTCGACCGTAGAACTCAGTGCGAACTTTAACTTGCTTGGCAATGACTTCTTCAGCATTACGAAGAACTTGCGGAAACGAAAACCATCTTGGATCACCAATGTCGCGAAACATCGGATTGGTATTGAATTGAATAATTTGCTTAACAGAATGACGCAACGCTTTTGAAGGTATGGTACCAAGGTGGGTACAGTTGCCCCCAACCATATTACGATTTTCAACGACCGCAACCTTCTTTCCTTTTTTCGCAGCGTTCATTGCTGCGCCTTCTCCCGCTGGACCTGACCCGATAATTACTACGTCGTAATGGAAATCTGCCATCCTACATTCCGCCCCTATGGCTATAATCACTCATGTGATTTTGATTACTTTATTTTTGATATATTGTTGTTGCTAATAATTATAGGTTATAGGCCAACCAACTGCACGATGACTTAAACACTATATACACCTTATCTATTTAGTAACAAATAACGCAGTGCAAACGCTTATACAGAATTGCTAATACAGAGTTACTTATCGGCTTTTTTAGAAGCGTCATAAAATAAGTCTTCGGCTTCTTGACGAATTGGGTCTTTATTAGATTCACATTTTTGCAAATCACCACCACAAACATCACACGCACCTTTCATTCCTACCGCTGACATGCCGCCACAAGAACCACTAATCGGCTTGCCTCCTAGCAATAACCCGACCGACATAAAAACGATAAAAAGCACCATCACACTAAAAACGATCAATAATGTTGTCATACACACCTCTTTTGCTCTAATACAAAGTTATTCTAGTCTTAATTGCTCAAAATGGCTGCTTGAATATTGTTCAAAACCTTGATCACCACGAACAATAAAATAAACGGCCAAATTATGTTCTTCTGCCAAACTCAACCCGGCTTCCGCGCCTAATACCGTTAAGGCGGTTGCCCAAGCATCGGCCATCGCCACAGACTCGTGCAATACCGAAACGGATGCAAGCCTATGCTTCACAGGATACCCCGTACGGCCATCAATTGTATGAGAAAAGCGCTGGCCATCTTGCTCAAAATAATTACGGTAGTCGCCGGATGTGGCTATGCCCATTTCAGATAACGGTATAATTATTTGCACACTGCGACCCTCATCATTTGGCGCTTCAATCGCTATCCGCCAAGGGGCATGATCGGGCTTAGTACCATGAGCAATAATTTCCCCACCGACTTCTACTAAATAGTTAGTAATCCCCTGTTGCTGAAGCAAAAGCCCTAGCACATCAACGGCATCCCCTTTGGCAATCGCTGATAGATCAATGTAGCGCTTTGCGGCCAACTGCAACTGCGGTTTTCCTTCCTGATGGCGCAAACTGATCGCGTCAGAGCCCACCAGCGACAAACGCTCTTGAATGGCGGCTTGCGCTGGCACATGATCATTTGCTTTGTTTGGACCAAACCCCCAAAGATTCACTAAAGGCCCTACCGTAACATCAAAAGCGCCATGAGATTGCTGATTCACGGTCATTGCCATTGTTAATACGCGATAAAGGTCTTTACTGATTGTTTGCCAGTTAGCCGTGTATTGCGTATTAAGGATCGATAATTCCGATTCTGGGTCGTAAGTAGACATACTTTTATTGAAATCGATCAGCAGCTGGTCAACCAAGCTTTTAACCCGATCACGCTCGGCTAAAATGGCGCTGCTATTGGTGGTCGTAGCGACCCAGCTAATGTGATATTGCGTCCCCATGGTTGGCCCTGAGATTTTACTCACGACCTGAGGTTCGCTGCAGCCACTTAGAAATGATGTAAAGGCTATTAGAATAAAGACATTAATGAAAAGAGAAGCTTTCAAAGCATACTAACCTTACATGAAACATAAAAATGAAATGAAACATAAAACGAAACGACTGGCTCCTAGTATAACGGATTGTGATTTGCGAACCCATGCCTAGCCATGTCATTAATGGTAATTATTTTCGCTCACCCCCTCTAAGACCCTTTTCTATATTCAACACTTACCTACATCCAACGCTTGCCTATATGAAACAAGGCATAGGGATTTCTTTTAATTTAGTTTAATATAGATCAATTGATATATTGAGAAATGATAATGGTTGAAATGACTCCTGAAATGCTTGAGCTTGTTGCTCAGCGTTTCCGTTTATTAGCAGATCCTATGCGATTGCGAATCTTACATGAATTGCAGCAAGGCGAATGCAGTGTTGGCGAACTGGTCAATCGAGTTGGCGCATCTCAACCTAACATATCAAAACACCTTGCAAGCTTACGCAACCACAGCATGGTTAGCAGACGCCAAGAAGGTAATATGGCCTACTTCAGTATTTCTGCACCTTATATTTTTGCATTGTGCGATACCGTGTGTAATAGCATGAGAGATGAAATAGAACATAAGCAGTCATTGCTATCCGGTGCGCAATAAACAGCCAATAGTCTAGTTAGGCTGTTTTCTGACTGCTGGTAGCCAATAACCGTGACATTCCTTGCGCCGATAACTTCCAAGCATCTCGACCGGAAGCATTCTTCTTCACAATCAAATTGTGTTCCTGCCATTGCTTAACCAGCTCACCAAACTGAACTCGATTAATGCGGATATCATCGACAGCATGAGCAGAAGGATGCTGCTGCAATAAACGCTGCCTTACTTCAGCCGCGGCCAAATTCTCTAAGGCCGCACGTAACTTCTCTTCGCTAGCCGCAGAAGCCATTAATCGGGCAACACATACAAAAATAGCATCCCAACGTAAGGATACGGCTATTTCTTCCAGTGTATTATTACCCGCTTCGTATACTTTGGCCGACAATTGCAAACGAATCATTTGTCTTGATTGCAAAAGCCATTGTTTATTATCGCCCTTAGCAGGAGCCTCAACGACAGGAATATCTAAAGGAACCTCTTCTGTCCCCGCCAATTTTTGCCAGCCACCCGCTTTATTAGTTAACGCATTAACCACGGCTGTTTTAACATGAGACAACAATTCTTCTCTTAAATGCCAAAGGCGAAAACTGGTTTTTGAAATAACACCATGGAAACCCGCAAGACGTCGATGGGCTTCCGTTTGAATCTGGGACGGTAATGAATTTTTCATGAAAGACAAAACAGGTTTCGATAAATGCTGCGCATGCACAAATTCTCGGTGCAAATAGCTTATGCCCGTAGGTGCCACTGGGCCATAGTCGTCACCTAGAATCATAAGGAATAAGTCAGCATCTTCAATCTGAGAACGCGCCAGATTCCAATCATAAGGCGAAGTATCTTCACGACAAGGAAAGCCACAGGTAAGAATACCCATGCGAGCCAATTGCCTGGTTACTTCATAACGCTCAGTTTCTAAACCGGCATGGTTTGATGCGACGTACACTAAAAAACGCTTAGTCTGCGCCATCACTGCCTCTCAATCATTATTTTTATACCTGTTGAATGCTTAGTTATTTTTCACCATCTATTAGATTAAGGCAAACACTTTTAATAGGTAAATAGCGATACTGAGAGTAAATAGCGATATAAGTGTTGTTAATGCGATGATATTGGCCGCCATTTGGTGATTACCACCAATTGACCGAACCATAACAAACGAGGCTGCAGCCGTTGGGCTTGCAAACATCAAAATCAAACAGCCAAGTTCTACCCCTCTAAACCCAAACGCATAAGCGCTGCCCCCTACCGCCACAGGCAATACAACCAACTTAATCAGCACGGCCATCCAAGATAATGCCTGACGTGCTTTCAACGCACTAAAACTTAAGGAGCCGCCGATACAAATAAGCGCCAAAGGCAATGTCATCGCGGCTAAATAATCAATACCCCGCATCACAATCACCGGTGGCTGCCATTGCCAATAAGCCAGAGGAAGCGCACACAAAATAGCGACAATGAGCGGATTGCTTAAGATATCTTTTAGCAAATACGGCCAATTCAGCTCAGCCCGCTCCGATACGGCATGCGTTAATGCATAAATCGAAAGTATATTATAAAGCGGGGTCACTACCGCCAGCAGTACCGCCCCTACCGCAAGACCTGGCTCGCCAAAAGCCGTCACACAAAAAGCCAAACCCAAAATTCCTAAGTTTGATCTAAAGCCCGCTTGTACAAATACCCCCAGCTCATCCGCTCGCAATGAGAAATAGCGCGCACCTAACCACAATATAAGAAAACTGAGAAAAGCCGCTATCATGGCAAAGAATACCAGTTCGAAACGGGCAATATGGCTAATGTCCGTGCGCACAATGGCCGCGAACATCAATACCGGCAGTGCTAGATTAAATACGATGTACGACGCTTTCGCCGTGAAGGCATCATCGATTTTTTTACGCCACTTCAGCCATATTCCAATAAAGACCAAAGAAAAAACGGGTAAGGTAATCGAGCCGACAAAAATTAATTGCTGCCAATAGTTCACTTACTGCCCTCAAAATCGTGTATCAAAGCACAATATGCGGTAGAATGACCACTATATAATCAAACAAAATCGATATCATGACTCGTAAAAAAAAGACCCGTTCCTTAAAAAGCATTCACAGCGTAAAAACTGGCAGTGTTAGCAAGCTGAAACGCGACTCAACCGCCGATCGCCAATCCTCCAACCTTAAAGGCAAGAACAAGCCTAAGTCTGTGTATCAAAAGTTTCTTGATGAAAATCCAGAGGCTATTGAGAAGCAACAACAGCCTATTTCTGCTGAAAAATTAGCCGCAATCGCTGCTGAAAAGGCATTGGCTGAAAAACGGATTGCTGAAAAAGCTGAATCTAAGAAGAAAGCCGATTCGAAAAGTAAATCCAAGCCAAGAACAAAACCGGAAGACGATAAGAAAGAGCAAGATAGAGAAAGAGAGCCCGATTTATTGTCACAACTCGATAATAAAAACTTTAACGATTTCTATTAATTTATGGCGCTATTATCCGTATCTGACCTGTCGTTAGATCTCGACTGCTATCCCAAAGTAAGTAGCACTATTCAACAAGCTTGGGATGCAGCCGACCTGTATCTGATAGAGAATGCTGAATTTGGTGAATGCCCCGCGATTATCAATGATCAGTGGGGAGCACTTACCTGTTATCTACAACAGCAAGATAAGCAACCAATCAACCGCTTATACTCTTGGTGCGATTCTTATTGCAGCCAACAAGGGATCAAGAACAATTTAGAAAAGCTAATAACGGATTCCAATAAAACGGATCCGATGCTTGATCAAGACGTGCCTTCTTTCCCTAAGGGTACCGATTCAGTTTGGATACAATGCCCAAAGTCATTCGACCAGCTGCACTGGTGGCTTCAACTGGCATACGAACAGTTAGGCAGTGGCATACAAATACACCTTGCAGGCATGTCAAAACACATTCCGGTTAAATGGTTAAAATGGCTTGAAGCGAACAACCGCGATTACACGCAATTCCCGATCAAAAAGAAAGCGCGCTTAATGAGCTTTAAGCTGGGTGAAACGTTACCGCAGCTGCATGTTTTAAAAGGTTATCAAGATCTCGATGGCAAAGATGTGAATGCCTTACCTGGCGTATTCTCTCGCGACCATATGGACATTGGCAGTCGGTTTTTCATTCAACAACTTAATAAACTCGACCTTAGCGGCACGGTTATTGATCTAGGCTGTGGCAACGGACTACTGACCCTCGCCTGCATTAAGCAAAATAATCCCTCTAATTTAACCCTAGTATTATGTGACGACTCTTCTTTAGCACTGGCTTCGGCCAAACACAATTTAGAAGCCCGTAATGTGCACACGGCTCACTACAAACATACCGATGCTTTGCTGAACGTTGCCGAACGTGCCGATACCATACTGTGCAACCCTCCTTTTCATAGTGGTAATCGCATATCTACCGCAGCCGCTGAGCGCATGTTTCAACAAGCACGTAAACAGCTCCATGAAAATGGTCAGCTATTGGTTATTGCTAATCGACACTTACCTTACGCACCGGTACTTAAAAAACATTTCAAGAAAACCAACCTACTCGCCAGTGACAGTAAATTTGTTATTTACCAGTGCCTAATGCCTAAATAAATGTCTAAATAATGCACCACGTTGCCACCAACTCAGTTCTCTATGAACTCACTGAAAAACGCAGTCGCTTTATCACCTACTGCGAAAAAGTAGAAAGCCAAGACGCATTCAAACGCTTTCTACGCCGTTTAAAAACTCAATATCCAGACGCCCGACACTTTTGCTATGGCTTTCGAATTGGCCCACTAAGCAGTGCTCAGCGAGGCTTTAGTGACGACGGCGAACCGAGTGGAACAGCCGGCATGCCAATACTCAATGTGATAGACCATTCTCTATTTTCAGACATTGCGATTATTGTTGTGCGCTATTTTGGCGGCACAAAACTAGGGACAGGAGGACTTGCTCGCGCCTATAGTGAAGCGGCCAAACAATCATTAGAGCGCATTGAATGGGAAGAGTATGAAGCGAAACAAGTTCAGCATCTTGTCTGTGATTTTCACCAAGAACACCAACTAAGATATTTACTCAATCAAGTAGACGGACACATCATCAAGGTTGAGTATGCTGAAAAGGTATTGCTAAAAGTCGAGTTAAGCGAAACCGCCGATTTAAGCACTTTTGCTATGTTCCTGGTGAAGCGAGAAAACAGGCTCTGATAGGTGCTCTGCAATTAAACGATAACCATCTTGGCTTACTTGTTTAAAATTCAGTGAGATACGGTAGTTCGATTGCGTACAACGACGAACAGAAACAACCTCACCAACGGCCATAACGTATTGCGGCCTAGGACCTGTATGAGGAAATACCCCCAAGCGTATTTGAAATTCCAGACACAAACCGAGCATGCCTTTTTCATTACGAAAAACTTCAACTTGCTGCTCATCACAAGTAAATTCACAACCCCGCGCAGACAACATTTCTGGAGCTATTTTTAATACCTCATCCTTGCCGGTCATTAACGTTAAAGTAGCTTGATTCATCATAAAATACATTCTCAAATCAGTTGTATAAAAAGTATACTACATCGTGCATTTCTTCAACTTTCGTGCCTGATTTATGACGTTCAAAATCGTGACTAGTTCACAAACCCTATGAAAACCAGTCATTAATTAGACATAATGCGCAAGTTTACAGAAATACTAGGCCCATTTAATCAGCGCTGTTAAGATACAAAATAAATACCTATCATAATAAAAAGATTGAATACATACATGAAACTAACTCACTACCTCCCACTCCTACTAATTACCTCTTGGCTGTGCGCCTGCAGCAGCTCGACACAGAATATGAAGGTATATCAAGGGGATAACGAATACCTAGCCCAACAGATGCCAAGCGACGGCTTGAGCATTCAGTACTTAGGGGTTGGTGGTCACCTATTTCGCTTTAGAGACTCGGCCATCATGACGGCCCCATCCATCACCAACCCCTCGTTTTGGCTACTTGGTCCATATATGCCAATCAGCACTGATACTGACCTCGTAGACCGCTATTTACCCGACGTGAGTGATGTGGAAAGCATTTTAGTCGGCCATGCTCATTACGATCACCTAATGGATGTGCCTTATGTCATGCAAGAAAAAGCGCCACTTTCTCATGCCTATGGCTCAGCAACAATGGCCCACAGTATTGCCCCTGCCATCGAAAAACAAAGACTGCATGCCCTTAATGATTCCATGGCAATTTTAGAAAAGCCCGGGCAATGGCAATACAATAGCAAGCGCAGCATTCGCTTCATGGCAATTAAATCGACGCACGCACCTCACTTCATGGGTATTAACTTTATGGCAGGTGAATATACCGAAGACCTTGAAGAGCTGCCTTGGCACGCCTTTGGTTGGAAAGAAGGACAAACACTGTCTTACTTGATTGATTTTTTAGGTAGCCAAGAAGAAATCTTGCACCGTGTTTATTATCAAGATGCCGCCAGCCAAGAACCACTAGGGCTTATTCCAGAGCTGGTTGCTAAAGATACCAAACGTGTCGATATCGCCATTATTACGCCAGCATCATTCAGCCAGGTCGACAATTATCCAGAAAGCATTATGATCGATACCCAAGCAAGACATTACATTTTGGGCCATTGGGAAGATTTTTTTGCCAATCAAGAGCAAGATCATCAAGACTTTGTTCGAGCCATTGATTCCGATGAGTTTTTTCGACGCTTTAAAAGTGGCTTAAATGCTGACAGTAACTGGACCATGCCGATGCTTTATAGCACCCAGTACTTTGCCCCGCACGGCAAAATGATAAACCCTAATTAACTTAACAGTGTGATTACCATGAATTTTGAAACTTTATCTCAATGGCGCAGAGCCGCTTTTTGCGCTGCGATGGCACAACGCAATATAAATCACGTTCTATTATTCAGTGATATGTGTGAACAAGATCCGCAGCCTTTTAACAAACTGCTATCAAAAACATGGGCGTTTTTACAAGGTGAATTAAAATCGATTGAAAATCTAGAACGCTTTTTCAATGAATTTGATCAATGGCAAACTGCCCTCTTAGCCGACCAAGAATCCTTTGGTGCCGAAGCGGCACAGCAAGCTTGCCAAAGCCTTTATTCGGCAAGCTACGGTCTTTTAGATGAGAGCGCCAATGACTGTGAGCTTGTCCAGCTCAGTAACCAACAGTTATTGACGGAGTTTGCAGAACTTGGCAATGACAGCGAAGAACTGATCGAACGTCACCGAGAATTTGAGGTCGGCGTATTTGAATTATTAACCGCGGGTAAACCCAAGCGCGAGACCGTCATTGCCGTGCAAAAACTGGCACAGGAAGAGGAAGAATCGAGCTTAGGAATTAGCTTGTCTTAATACTTTCGCATTGAATTGTTGATGCAGATCAACAGTCGCCTTGCCGAGAGCCACTATGATGCGCCTTTTTAAACTCTAGGCGCATTTTTTATGTCTGACTCCACCTTCAAAGCTGAACTTTTAGCTCCCGCTGGCACCTTTAAAAACATGGAGTATGCTTTTGCTTACGGTGCTGACGCAGTCTATGCCGGACAACCTCGTTACAGCCTTAGAGTACGCAATAACGATTTCCAGATTGAGAACCTAGAAAAAGGCATTCAACGCGCCCACCAGCTGGGCAAAAAATTCTATGTGGCCAGCAATATTGCGCCACACAATAATAAAATAGCCAGCTACATGCGAGACATTGAACCCGTTATCTCGATGAAGCCAGACGCCTTAATCATGTCTGACCCAGGCTTGATCATGATGGTAAAAGATAAGTGGCCAGAGGTTCCAATACACCTTTCTGTACAATCAAACGTCGTTAATTATGCCGCAGTTAAATTCTGGCATCGCCAAGGTATTGAACGCGTCATTTTGAGCCGTGAACTTTCTTTGGATGAAATTGAAGAAATTCGCATGCAATGCCCAGAAATGGAGCTGGAAGTCTTTGTACATGGTGCATTGTGCATTGCTTATTCAGGGCGCTGTCTATTATCGGGCTATATGAACCATCGCGATCCTAACCAAGGCAGCTGCACTAACGCTTGCCGCTGGAAGTATCAGGCTCATGAGGCTAAAGAAACTGAGACGGGCAATATCATCCCAACCGCCGCGATCGAATTTGACCCTACGTTTAATCCAGCCAGCCCATTAGATACCAAACCATCATTAGGCATTGGGCAACCCTCTCATGATATCGTGCTGCTGCAAGAAGGTAATCGTGAGAATGATTTAATGCCGATGTTTGAAGACGAGCATGGTACTTATATTATGAACTCCAAGGACTTAAGAGCAATCCAGCATGTTCAGCGCCTGCAAAATATTGGTGTGCACTCTTTAAAAATAGAAGGCCGTACTAAATCCCATTATTACGCTGCGCGCACCAGCCAAGCTTATCGCCAAGCCATCGACGATGCCGCCGCTGGAAAAATGTTTGACATGGGACTGATGGATACCCTAGAAAACATGTCTAATCGTGGTTATACCGAAGGATTTTATCGCCGTCATGTGCATGATGAATATCAAAACTATACCCGCGGCGCTTCTCTTAGTACTCAACAGCAGTTTGTGGGTGAAATCACAAGCAGTGACGAGCACTGGCTAACCATTGATGTTAAAAACCGCTTTCAAGTAGGCGATGAGCTAGAGCTTATGACCCCTGCGGGTAATTTCACATTCACCCTAGAAACCATCATATCCGAGAAAGGTGATGCTCGAAACGATGCTCCAGGTTCCGGCTTTATCGTTAAAATACCACGCCCCAATGGCTGTGAAATGGCCGACAAAGCATTATTAATCAGGAACTTAAAATAAGGCAATTGACAATGGAAGCTTGGCAAGGGAGGCCGCCATCATTATAGTTGAAGCGAGACTGTAATTAATGCTCGCTGAGGAGTTCTCTTTAATGCCAACTTTCATCCGTTTACATCAGCATCTGCTGAAATTGCTCTGCTTATTAACCTGTGTTTTTTATGCGCACTTTAGTACGGCCGACAATGATCCTAGAGCCGTGGTTGAATCTGCTGCAAAAGCAATGACGGCACGTTTAATCAGTGACAAGGATAAAATTGCCAATCAAGAATATTATTTAGAAAATTTGGTTGATGAGTTATTGCTGCCTGCTGTTGATCATGAACTGATGGCCAAAAAGGTATTAGCAAAACATTGGCGTAAAGCATCAGCGGCACAACGAAATCAATTCACCGAATCGTTTAAGCACAAGGTTATTCGTACCTACGCTGGTGCTTTTAAAGCATTTAACGGTGAAAAAATCGTATTTGAAGACGCTAAATACAATAAAAGTGGGAAAAAGGCATCGGTTAAAAGTGCTATTCAACGAGTCGGCGCACCAGCGATTAATATCACCTATTTACTGTATGTGAAAAATAACCGCTGGCTAACCTACGATGCAGTCATTGAAGGCGTTAGCTTGGTCAAAAGTTTTCGTGATCAAATCAACCAAAGCATCAACGAACATGGTTTAGCACAAGCAATCTCTGCGCTCGCCGACGAATATAAAACAGAATCCAAAGTCCTTGTAATGGCGGGAGGAACTTGGGAGCCTTACATCAGCAATCAACTGCCCGCAAATGGCCTAGCCGTCAACATAGTCACTCAAGTTATGAAACGTGCAGGTTATGAGGTAGACATGCGTTTTATGCCATGGCAGCGCGTATCAGAAGGCCTAGCCAATGGCGAAATAGATGTATCGGTTGCCTCTTGGTATAACCAAACGCGAGCTCAAGAGAGTCAGTTTAGCGATCCTTACCTAGTGAATGACCTCATGATAATCAAACGTAAAGACGATTTACTCGCTTTTAATTCAATAGCCGAGTTTAAGCAAAACATTGATCAAAAAAACTATCGCTTAGGTGTTTTTAAAGATTTTGGTTACGGTGATGAATTTAATAACATCGCCCCTTTAGTCTCATTAAATTATTATAAATTCTGCAACCTAATGATTCGTGATGTCGCCACCAAGAATACCGACATTGCATTAATAGATCATTGGACCGCGGTGAGCAGCTTAGAAAACAAACAAAACATTGCAAGCCATTTGGAAGTCGCCCCAACGCCTTTGATTAGCCGCAACCTTCATATCACCATCAGCCATAAAAACAGCCAATATCAGCAAATAGCAACAAACTTCAATAAAGCTTTAAAAGCAATGAAGGCCGATGGCAGTTATACCAAAATACTTGAACAGCACAGCTACCCTATTTAATGAATTCCGTTACGATTGTTTATTCAGATGATGACATCATCATTATCGACAAAGCCCCTGGTCTACTCAGTGTTCCAGGGCGAGGCCCAGAAAAACTGGACTCAGTATCTCACCGCTTGAGCCTATTATTTCCCGAAGTTCATATTGTGCATAGGCTCGACATGGCAACATCGGGCATCATGGTATTTGCTCGTGACAAAAATGCCCTGCGCAACCTACAACAGCAATTTCAGCATCGGCAAACAGATAAATCTTATCAGGCCATCATTGCGGGCCACCTGGCACCAAAACAAGGGGCAATCAACCTGCCGATGCGCTGTGACTGGCCGAATCGACCAAAACAAATGGTATGTTACGAATTTGGTAAAAAATCGCTGACACGATGGCGCGTCATTGACTACATTGAAGGCAATACTCGGGTTGAACTGTTACCCTTTACGGGTCGATCGCACCAATTAAGAATTCATTGTAATGCACTTGGGCACCCTATTCTTGGTGATAACCTATACGGCAGCGAATACAGTCAAAGTGCAACCGAGCAGCTTTGCCTGCATGCGCAATCACTCACCTTTGCCCACCCCAGTAGTAATGAGATGATGACGTTCACAAGCCCTGCGCCTTTTTAATCTTGCGCTTCAACTGTACGTTGTAAGCCATGATGTGCCCACAAGCCCAAGGCAAATAACAGTATTGCGATGAAGAGTATTTGTACGGCAATACCTGCGAATAAGTCAGGCGCTTTCATTAACGTGCTCATTAATGAATCCTGATAATAAAAGAACCATTGATGGTCAGCAGGAAAAATCAAGATGTGCATCTGATAGAAAATACTTTTAGCGCCCACGATAAAAAATATCAAGGCAATAAGGCATGCCAAGGCGGCGACTATAATGAGCTGGCTATGGCTATTAATCAAATTCCCGTACCGCCGCATCGCCATTAAATGGTTAAGGTAAAGTGCGGCAAAAACCAATAACAAGCCAATGCCTAAGTGGTGAACGTGATTAATTAAATGAGCGACATCTTGCAAATGAATGATTTCGGCATCGTGTAATAATGGAATGGTATTAGTGCCATAAGCATAATGAATGTCGGATAGCCCTTCGCCATCATTATGCACGCTTTCAACAATCTTCTGAAACAAGGCTTTATGTTCTGCGACTGTCGTATGCTCAAAACCATGACGGAATCGATTCTCCGGCGCATACCGCTCGATGTGTTGCTTACTGTCATAAAAACCATACCAAAAAGAATAACCATAGCCGAAAGATGCACTGATTATCCAAGCCGCATAAAGCGCTAAGAGAAAGCTTACGACTAATAAAAAGAAGGCTCGAAGATTGAACAATGCCGCCCTTTTTTTCTGAGTATTTTGCTGCTTAATGCTATTTGTCGAGGCCATTAATTTGGCTCACTAGCACAGGCATTAGAAGAAGGACTAGAACAGCTATCGGCAATAACGCTCAAGATAAAGTCACGAATCAATAGAGCGCTCTGCTGGACCCCCTCTAATTCAGCATGAAAATGATGATGACCCTTAACGGTTGCTTGTTTCACATTAGCAAGATAAGTCTTTCTTTTTTCTAACCAAGGCTTCGGAATAATGCCTTGGTCAGCCAAGATAAGCTGAACCGGGGCCATTATTCCTCTAAAGAATCCTTCAACTTGCGCTTCCGTTAAGCGAATTTTAGATGCCTGGCGTAGACGAATATCCGTTGACCAGCTATAACCACCAATCACTGCTTTCAAATTGCGCTCTACGATTGGCAATAGTGCTTTATCGCTCATGCCAGGGGATGACTTTTTACGAGCCGCTAATGCTTCGTCGAGGGTTGGAAAAATACGCAAAGGCGAATTGGGTCTTTGTTCATCCAATATTGCTTTTGCTAATTGCTTAGGGGCATCTTTCGCGTTATCAACCATGGGCCCTAACGAATCAAGTAATAGCAGGCTGCTGACCTGGTCGCTAAAAGTACCTGCAAATAGACTAGCAATGACCCCCCCCATCGAGTGCCCAAGCAAATGCGCCTGCGTGATATTCTGCTGAACTAATAACTGCTGCAACAATTCAATATTTTGCCAAATGTAATAATGTCCACCCACAGGCAAAGGTTCAGCACGACCGTGACCAGGTAAATCGACTAATAATAAATGGAAATCCTGAGCCAATTCTTCGGCCAATGGATAAAAACTGGCTAGATTATCTAGCCAGCCATGCAAACAAATAACCACGGGCGCTGTTTCTGATCCCCAGTCTTGCAAGACCACTTGGCCCGATGGCAATGTGACGGTCGTTTCGAAATTGAAGTGTGCCTGCTTAACAGCCATGTTGTTTACTCCAGCGCATGATATTTTCTTTAATGAGCTTAGCGGTGGCGGTAGGTTGCTCTAGCGGAAACATGTGCGACCCTTCTAGCCAATGCACCTCCATACCAAGCTGACGCTGCATTTTGAAGGCATGGTGCTTTTTAAATACATCGCTGTATTTTCCGGCAATGGCCAAACTCGGCATCGGTAATCGCTTGGTATGATGAAGGTTATCAGGAATTGTACGATAAATAGATATTTCAGTCGCAGCATCAAAGTGCAATTGGCGGCGGCCATGACTCAGCGGCATTGTTCCTTGCTCAATATAATCACGCAAACAGCGCTCATCAAAGGCATTGAATAGTTTTTTGCTTTTAAAATAACGAGCCGTATGTTCTAGCGAATCCCACTGCTCTTTACGCCCCAACGTACGCCCTGCTGGCGTCACTTTATCAATCAAGCCAAGGCGTTTGATCCAGTTGACACCAAACGCTTCAAAGGCGGTTAAAAAAGGGGCATCCAGCATGATTAAACCTTTCACTAAGTCTGGACGTTGCGCTGCGACCATCATGCTTAATACACCGCCTAAAGAATGGCCAACCGCATAAACAGGTTGATCATAATGATGTTCAAAATGATCAATAAGCTGACGTACTAAGTATTCCCAGTTGTTGGTAACAGGGTAATTTTCATCATGACCAAGGCGATCAATGGTGCCGATTTGAAAATCATCTTTGAGATAAGATAATAAAGTATCATAGCAACCCGCAGGGAAACCATTCGCATGGGAAAAATGCAGAATTTCTTTCATCTTGAATATTGGCAATCATGGTAGCTGTAAAGTCTACGTACGCTAACAGGTATGTGCCAGAAAACAAGGTGGTCACTTGCCAAGAATGAAAGATTTATTCTTCGAGCGCAGGATACCAAACATCGGTATTTTCTAAACAGCCCGCCGCAAAAACATCACCTTCTAACTGCCAAATTTCTGTAGGCGACCAAGGCTGATCAAAGATCTCGCCATCAATCAATAGCGAAGCCAAGTGTCCAACCAACGGTAAGTGGGTTATTAGAATGATATTTTGATGTTCAGCGATTAGCTCATCAACGACTTTTTGTGGGGTCATTTCTGGCTGCAAGCAATGATGGGAAACGATGTCAGCATCAAGTGCCTTGGCAATAGGTTCCGCCGTTTGCTGAGTTCGCAAATAAGGACTGGCCCAGATACTGACGGGGCCTTCGATTGTTTTTGCAAGCCAATTAGCCGCACGCTGGGCGCGTTGCGCGCCTCGTGCAGTTAATGGGCGATTCACATCATAGGTATTGCCACTAACGGCTTCACCATGTCGTATTAAGTAGAGTTTCACTACTGCTCCGTTGACATATCACTTTCAGGGGTTGGCCAATCAGTAAAAGGAAAGGGTTTTGTTTCAGAGTGACCTGTGATGTATTCAACAATTTGTCCAATATAGCGCGCAAGTCCAGCACTAAATTGATCCAAAGCTGGGTTAACTTTGCCCGTCGCTAAGGTAAAGCCCCACTGCACGATCACTAAAAACAATACCACCATATCAAGAATGCGATAAACCACTGAATACAAAATTACAAATAATGTTCTCAGCCAGAATGCATCCGATTCAATGCTTTGCTTAATTTCGTTCATATCACTCATAGATCATTCTCCAATTTCTGATTTAGCTAACGCGAACTCAACATCTGACGTGTTTTCACCCGTCATTAATTCTTTTGCAACCAACCTAGGATCGACATGAGCAAACAAAACAGCATATGCACCTTTTACAAGAGGCATATATATACCAAGTTGCTCAGATTTCGTATTGATATAGCGCAAGGTGTTAACACCTTCCGCGACTTCCCCTAGTTCTTCGACGGCTTCTTCTAAACTTTTACCTTCCCCGATGGCAAAGCCAACACGATAATTGCGACTCTGCGGTGACATACAGGTCACGACCAGATCGCCAACGCCGGCAAGACCTAAAAACGTCAATGGGTTAGCCCCT
>TARA_B110000196_G_scaffold70399_1_pt1 | contig 20683 bp, 19 predicted proteins | sample TARA_B110000196 | Tara Oceans TARA_B110000196 (sample SAMEA4397072) | marine metagenome | biome: Polar Biome; feature: [MES] marine water layer (ENVO:01000295) within the mesopelagic zone...; material: water (ENVO:00002006), including particulate matter (ENVO:01000060) such as...... | reverse complement strand
GGGCTGAGGGGTGAGGGCTGAGGGGTGAGGGGGAGACTTGAGGGCTGAGAGCTGAGGGCTGAGGGCTGAGAGCTGAGAGCTGAGGGCTGAGAGCTGAGAGCTGAGGGCGGCGGAGCTGGACTGCGTGATGGAGCGTTTCCAAAGTCGCCAGCCACGCAGTGCTAGGCAGATAAATACGAAGAACAGGAACACACTCATCCAATATCCTTGCACCATAAATATGCCGATAAAAATGATATCAGAGAGCACCCAGCAGATCCAAGTCTCAATGTATTTGCGGGCGAGCATCCATTGAGCCACGAATGCGCAGACGGTGGCGAATCCGTCGAGATATGCGTGGGCCGAGTCAGTGTAGCTGGACAGCAGACTGCCGAAACCGGCGGTGCCAGCGATCATTACTATAATCGCCAGAATCAGCTTTGGGCGCGGGGTGTGGGCGATTTTCAGTCGATCCCCATCCTCAGATTTGCCCGCGACCCACTCATACCAACCGTAGGCAGAGATTACGATGAAGATGCCTTGCGAAAGCATCATCGCGTACAGCTTCGCATCCAGCGCAATAAAGACATAGCAACAATAGCAGACGATTAGAATCGGCCATGCGGCTGCTCGTTCGCGGATCGTTAGCCAGACGCCAGTGATGCCTGTGAGTGTTCCCAACCATTCGACCCCGCTCGTCGCGAGTAACTGATTCCAAAAAGATTCGTGCATACCTTAATCACTTCTACCGGCTAGGAATACATCAATCTGCGTCGTAGATCTTTACCTGCTTCCAGAGCGCTTTATTGGCTGCAATAAATGCCTGATGGAGCGGGTCTGCTTGATACGCGTCGTGAGCCGCTATGTCTTTGACGAGCACGGTAAGGGCGAAATCGTAACTGCTGTCGAGGACCGGGCGCTCGGTGGTGTTGGCAGGTGTGCCGATATACATGGCTTCAGCATGTTCGATCTGGTACATCGTCTCTAGGGAGATGCGAAAGTCAGTGCATTGATTTTCATCGAGATCTTCGCGGAGCCAGAAGTATACGGTGTGAATAAGCATGGTTGATGAACGTTGTTTATTTTTTAAGGTATTAGAAACTTTTAGAGCTTGGCGGCGATGATGGCCTGCAGCTCTGCGTGATTGCGCGCGACTTGCAGTTCGGGGCGTTCTTCGGTGAGGCGTTCCGGTGGGCAGAAGAGCAGGCCTTCGTCGGCGCAGTCGATCATCGACAGATCGTTGTACGAATCACCGGCTGCGATAGTATCGAAGTTGAGGGCGCGAAACGCTTCGACTGCTTTACGCTTATGATCGGGTAGGCGTAACTTGTAGTCAGCGATGCGGCCGGTCTCGTCAATGACCAGATCATGACAGAATAGGGTCGGGTTGCCGAGCTTCGCCATCAGCGGGCCAGCGAACTGACTGAAGGTATCCGAGAGGATCACTAGGCGTGTTTGGGAGGTGACCCAAGTGACGAATTCTGGTGCGCCCGGGAGCGGGTCGAGCGTGCCGATGACTTCTTCGATGTCGGCCAGCTTGAAACCTTCCTTGTCCAGAATATTCAAGCGGTAGCGCATCAGCGTATCATAGCAGGGCTCATCACGCGTGGTGCGCTTGAGGGCTTCGATCCCGGTTTTTTCCGCGAAGGCGATCCAGATTTCTGGGATGAGTACTCCCTCAAGGTCAAGACATACGATATTCATGCCTTCTAAACCGCGAGAATCGATCTGCAAGTCAATCTCAATTCGGCGTTGCTTATCCTGCGGGCGGAAAATGGGCCAAGGTTTCAATAATAATGGCTCGTATCTCGGCATCCGTCGGTGCGTGCCAGCCCAACCGTTCGACATAGGCGCCGCGCCAAACGAGTTCCTTCGATTGCATATCAATAATATCGATGATGAAGGTGCCTTCTTGGTATTGATCGATGTGGATGTTGGAGTAGCCGCCATATCCGCGATAGGCCGAGCGTCGATACGGAGTCGCGCCGATGCCGAGATCGTTGAGTTCGGTGATGGTCTTTTGGGCGGTGTTAAAGGCGACGCGAAAATCAGGTGTGGCGCAGTCCTGAGTGAACCCTTTGGCCAGCAGCTCTGCTTTCAAGGCCCGCTCAATCCTGCGATCAACTATCGGGCTGAGTGCAATGCCCTGGTAGTTGGTGCCCAGTTCACGGACATCGACTGCAAAGCATTTGTAGCTCTGGAATTTGGGTGTGGCACCACGGTCGTAGTCGACTCGAACAGGCGAGACGCAGCCGACCAGTGTCAGCAGGGGCAGCAGCAGCAGGGAAATTCGTGAAATTTTTTTCATAGATTAATTTAAAATATGGCGACTTGGGTAGTGCAAGCAAACCGGCAAATGCATGTTTGCTTATTGTGTCACGCTGTTGGCGCACGTAACGGTACTCTGTTGGGCACAACAATATTGATAGTAAAAGGAGTGTGGGCGACTCGCCCACAACCATCCTGTCAGCTACAAAGGAGGGCTACTCGCCCACATTCATCCTATCTGGCGATAAAGGAGGGCGAGTCGCCCTCCCTCCTTTACCTACTAATCGACGATCAACCACAAAAAAACCGCATCGGTTAGGACGCGGCTTTTGAAAGTATGTGGTTTAAAACTTACAACGTTCAACCAACAACGCGGCTACGGAAGCTGAGTCGCTCCCATGAGGAACTTGTCGCACTCGCGGGCCGCGGCGCGGCCTTCGTTGATCGCCCAAACGATCAGGGACTGACCACGGCGCATGTCACCAGCTGTAAACACACCTTCGAGGCTAGTCTTGAACTTGCCGTATTCGGCTTGCACGTTGGAGCGAGCATCGAGATCAAGGCCGAGTTCTTCGGCGATCGTTGCTTCGGGTCCGAGGAAGCCCATTGCCAGCAAGACAAGGTCGGCTTCGAGCACGCGGGAGCTGCCTTCGACCTTCTGAGGGATGTAGCGGCCATTGTCATTGGTCCACTCGATGTCGTGGATGTGAACCGCTTTGACGTCGCCATCGGCATTGCCAGAGAAACGGCTGGAGCTGACGAGATATTGACGTGGGTCTTCACCTTGAATCGCTTCGGCTTCTTCTTGGCCGTAATCCATCTTGTAAGTCTTAGGCCATTCAGGCCATGGATTATTCGCTGCGCGTTCGACTGGAGGCTTTGGCATAATCTCTAGCTGCACCACGCTTTTGCAGCCGTGGCGTAGGGAGGTGCCGACACAGTCTGTGCCAGTGTCACCACCGCCGATGATGACGACGTTCTTGCCCTTGGCGAGTTCGCTGAATTGCTCGGATTTGCCATCCTTGATGTCCCAAAGTTCCTTGGTGTTGGGCGCGAGGAACTCCATTGCGTAGCGGATGTTTTTGAGATCGCGGCCTTCAATCGGTAAGTCGCGTGGCTTAGTGGCGCCGCAGCAAAGCACGACGGAGTCGAAGTCTTGCATCAGTTGCTTGGAGGAAATATCGACCCCGATTTCGATGCCACATTTGAGAATGATGCCTTCGTCTTGCATCAGTTGTACGCGACGCGTCACGACTTGCTTCTCAAGCTTCATATTGGGGATACCATACATAAGGAGACCGCCTGGGCGGTCAGCACGTTCGAAGAGTGTGACGAGGTGTCCCGCTTTGTTGAGCTGATCCGCGGCGGCGAGACCGGCAGGGCCAGTACCGACAACAGCAACTTTCTTGCCGGTGCGCTCTTCTGGAGGCCGCGGCTTGACCCAACCTTCGTTCCAGGCCTTGTCGATGATGGAGCACTCAATATCCTTAATCGCGACGGCTGGCCCGATGACGGCGAGCACACAAGAGCCTTCGCACGGAGCGGGGCAGACGCGGCCGGTGAACTCCGGGAAGTTGTTGGTCTTGGCGAGGCGCAGGTAAGCATCGTGCCACTTGCCTCTGTAGACGAGGTCGTTGAATTCAGGGATGAGATTGTTAACCGGGCAACCGCTAGCCATGTTGGCAAGGCTTATACCTGTGTGGCAGTAAGGCGTGCCGCAGTCCATGCAGCGTGAGCCTTGTGTCTGCACTTTCTCGGCGTCGAAATCTTCGTGAATTTCGTTCCAGTCCTTGACGCGTACAAGAGGATCGCGATTTGCGATCGTCTTGCGCTCAAATTCCATAAATCCAGTTGCTTTGCCCATAATAAAAAAGTGTGAAGGTGTTAAAGTATAAAGTGTGAAGGTTTAAAAAGTGTGAAGGTGAGAAGGTCGGGAGGTTTGAAAGTTAAAAGGTTTGAATTAAACTCATCTACCTTCTCACCGTTCGACTTACATGCTCTTCTCACTATAGTCGCTACGGCCTAGTGACCTGCTGCGACGTTTTCTTCGAATGCGGCTTGGATGGCGTCGTCGCCGGTCAAGCCGGAAGCTTCTGCGCGTTTGATAGCGTGCAGCACGCGTTCGTAATCCTGTGGCATGATCTTGAGGATCTTACCGGCAGTATCTGGCCAGCCATCGAGGATCGATTGGCCTCGGACGGAACCGGTGAGTGTGACGTGCGTCTCGATCTTGCCCTTGACCAGTGCGATTTCGGCGTCCTCACACTCGATGAGTTGGTAGACGTTGACCATGTCAGGGTTGAGACTGTTCTTTACGAAGTCGCCCGCCTCGTCGTAGATGTAAGCCACGCCGCCGGACATACCTGCGCCAAGGTTACGGCCAGTGCCGCCGAGATTGATCACCATACCGCCAGTCATGTATTCGAGCGCATGGTCGCCAAGACCTTCGACCACCGCTTCGACGCCAGAGTTACGGACGCAGAAGCGTTCGCCGGCCATGCCTGCGATGTAAGCTTGACCCTTAGTTGCGCCGTAGAAGCAGACGTTACCAGTGATGATGTTTTCGTGCGCAACGAATGGAGATTCTGGATCGGGGCGCACGACGATTTTCGCGCCACATAGGCCCTTGCCCAAATAGTCATTGGTATCACCGGTTACAGTGAAGGTCATGCCCAGAGGGCAGAATGCACCGAGGCTTTGCCCTGCAGAGCCCTTGATGTTTATCTTCAAGGTATCTTCAGGTAAGCCAACTGCGCCGTATTTGCGGGAAATCTCTGCACCAGTCATGGTGCCGACCACACGGTTGGTGTTGATGATCGGCAGGTCGATTTCAACGGGCGTACCGTGGTTGATTGCGGGCTGCGCTTTTTCGAGGATCTCAGTGACGTCGAGCGAGCGATCAAGCAGGTGATCTTGGTCTTGGGTGCAGTAAGTGCCGACTTCCGGTCCCACATCAGGGCGGTAAAGGATTTTGCTGTAGTCGAGACCCTTTGCCTTCCAGTGATCGATCGCGCTGCGCATTTCGAGTTTGTCGACGCGGCCAACCATCTCAGGAATAGAGCGGAAGCCGAGTTCTGCCATCAGTTCGCGCAGCTCTTCAGCGATGTAAGTCATGAAGTTGACGACTGCATCTGCACCGCCCTTGAACTTCTTGCGGAGCTCAAGATTTTGAGTAGCAATACCGACTGGACACGTGTTCTTGTGGCAAACACGCATCATCAAACAACCAAGAGTGACCAGCGGTGCAGTTGCGAAACCGAACTCTTCGGCGCCGAGCAAGCAGGCAATCGCGACGTCGCGGCCTGTTTTGAGCTGGCCGTCTGTTTCAAGGCGAACGCGCGAGCGTAGGTTGTTGAGCAGCAGTGTTTGATTGGTTTCGGCGAGGCCGAGCTCCCAAGGGGCACCGGCGTGCTGAATGGAGGAACGAGGCGACGCGCCCGTGCCACCGTCGTAGCCAGAGATTAGAATCCCGTCGGCCTTGGCCTTCGCGACACCGGCAGCAATTGTGCCGACTCCGACCTCGGAGACTAGCTTGACGTTGACGCGCGCTTTGACGTTCGAATTCTTCAGGTCGTGGATCAGCTCCGCCAAATCCTCAATCGAGTAGATGTCGTGGTGCGGAGGAGGCGAGATCAAGCCTACCCCAGGAGTGGTGCCGCGTGTCTTGGCGATCAGTGGCAGCACCTTGTGCCCAGGGAGTTCGCCACCTTCACCGGGCTTAGCGCCCTGGACGATCTTAATCTGGATCTCGTCGGAGTTGACGAGGTAATTACTAGTCACACCGAAACGACCGGAAGCGACCTGCTTGATTGCGGAGCGGCGGCTGTCGCCGTTTTCGTCTGGATGGTAACGATCTGGGTCTTCGCCACCTTCACCGGTATTGGACTTGCCGCCGATGCGGTTCATCGCAATCGCGAGGGCTTCGTGCGCTTCTGAGGAAATCGAGCCGTACGACATCGCGCCAGTCTTGAAGCGCTTAAAGATTTCCTTAGCGGATTCGACTTCTTCAATTGGAATCGACTTCGATGAATCAACCTTGAAGTCCATGAGGCCACGCAGTGTGAACATCTCTTTGGACTGATTGTTGATGATCTCGGAGTATTCCTTAAAGACGCCTTGGCTGCCTTGGCTCGTTGCGAGCTGAAGCTTATGGATCGTTATCGGGCTGAGTAGGTGGCGCTCGCCACCGGCACGCCACTGGTAGATGCCACCTGGATCGAGGGGTGCGGCATATTCGTCGGTGCGAGTGCCGAATGCATTGGAGTGGCGCATACCAGCTTCTTTAGCGATGGTATGGAGTCCGATACCTTCGATGCGCGATGCGGTCTTGGTGAAATACTTATCGATGACGTTACGGTTGAGGCCGATCGCTTCGAAGATCTGCGCGCCGCGGTAAGAGGCGACCGTTGAGATACCCATCTTCGACATGGTCTTAATCACGCCGTTGAGGTTCGCTTTCAGAAAGTTGTAGCTAGCCTTCTCAGGTGTCAGGTCGAGATCGCCACGGTCAATCATGTAGCGGACAGACTCGAGTGCGAGATACGGATTGATCGCATCTGCGCCGTAGCCGAGTAGCAATGCAAAGTGATGCACTTCGCGAGGCTCGCCGGATTCGAGGACGATGGAGACACGTGTGCGTGTGCCCTGGCGGATCAAGTGATGATGTAGGCCGGCAACTGCGATGAGTGCCGGGATTGGTGCCTTCTTGGGTCCGATCTTACGGTCGGAGAGGACGAGGATGTTGACCCCGTCGTTGACAGCTGCGTCAGCGTTTTCGAAGAGTTTATCGAGCGCGGCCTCGAGGCCTTTACCAGAGATAGAGGTCTCGGAGATGCTGTTGTGACCTCCGTCGAGGCCACCAACTTCGGCTTCAAATGTAATTGGCAGCTTGGCCGACTTGAAGCCGGCCAGCTTGATGTTGCGCAGCTGTGCGAGCTCCTTGCCGTCAATCAACGGCGACTCGAACTTAATCATTCGGCAGCTGTCGGGGCCTGGGCGAGTGAGATCACCTTCAGAACCGATAAAAGTGACGCTCGCGGTTACGAGCTCTTCGCGGATCGGGTCAATCGGTGGATTGGTGACCTGTGCGAACAATTGCTTGAAGTAGTTGTACATCGTCTGCGACTGATCGGAGAGGACGGCGAGTGGCGCGTCATTACCCATTGAGCCGAGCGGTTGCTTGCCAGCTTCGGCGCTGGGGCCGAGGATGAAGCGGGTGTCTTCGAAGGTGTAGCCAAATGCTTTTTGGCGCGTCTCGATGTCCTCGAAGTTGTCGGCAGGAACCGATTCCGGCTCTGGCAAGTCTTCGGACTTAACGAGGTTTTCTTTGAGCCATTGGCCATACGGTGCAGTCTTGGAAACTTCCTCCTTCACCTTGCCGTCTTCGATGATGCAGCCGGCTTTCATGTCGATCAGGAACATACGACCTGGCTCGAGGCGGCCTTTCTTGACTACATTTTTTGGCTCGATGCCGGCGAGAACGCCCACTTCGGAAGCAAGGATGACCTTGTCATCAGAAGTGACGTAGTAGCGAGAGGGGCGCAGACCATTACGGTCGAGTGTCGCACCGACTTGAATGCCGTCGGAAAACGCCATGGATGCAGGACCATCCCAAGGCTCCATCATGCAGGCGTGGAACTCGTAGAAGTCCTTTTTATAGTCAGGCATGTTTTTGTGACGCTCCCAAGGTTCTGGGATCATCATCATCATGGCATGCGCGAGACTACGGCCAGACAGGACGAGGAACTCTAGGCAGTTGTCAAATTTCTGAGAGTCGGAGCCGTCTTCGCGGATTATAGGTAGGAGCTTCTTTAGGTCCTTACCAAATACTTCGCTGGCGAGCTGCATTTGACGGGCGTACAACCAGTTCTCATTGCCGCGAACCGTGTTGATCTCACCATTGTGGCACAGGTAACGAAATGGTTGAGCGCGCGGCCAGCTTGGGAATGTGTTAGTCGAGAAGCGCGAGTGTGTCAGGGCGAGCGCGGAGTCCATCGCCTCGTTGGAGAGGTCGGGGAAATATTGCCCAAGCTGCCCGGTGGTGAGCATGCCCTTATAAGTCATGGTCCGGCTTGAAAGCGAGCTGATGTAAAACAGCGCTTCTTCGTCTGTGCCGCTGTAACGAATGCGGTGTGTCGCGAGGCGCCGCACGATGTAAAGTTTACGCTCTAGTTCGAGGCCGGCAGCGACTTCGCCCTTACTGACGAAGAATTGACGCATGACTGGCTCGCAGGCTCTGGATGCTTCCCCGAGGATTTCGCTGCGCACTGGCACATCGCGCCAGCCGATGAAACCGAGGCCTTCTTCGGCGACGATCTCTTCAATGATCGTCTCTTCGCTGTTACGCTCTTCTTTGTCGCGCGAGAGGAAGGCGAAGCCGACACCGTAGTCACCTTCTGCGGGCACGTCGAAGCCGCACTCAGCTTGGCACACCGTCTTAAAGAAGTTGTGTGGCAGCTGAATAAAGAGACCAGCGCCGTCACCAGTGATCGGGTCACAGCCGCAACCACCGCGGTGGTCGAGGTTCACACAGATCTCCAGGGCACCTTTGACGATGTCGTGCGATTTGCGGCCTTTCATGTCGACGATCAAGCCGATTCCGCAGTTTTCGTGTTCATTCTGGGGGTCGTAGAGACCCTGCGCCTTGGGCTGGATGTGTGTCTTTTCCATATCTGTATTAAATAATCGGTTTTAAAGTTTAGTTATCGTGCGGTGTGGCCGTCCTGAGCGACGGGTTCACGTTTTGACCAAAGCCAAAAGGAACGAATAAGGTGGTAATTGATGAGAGTCTGTCTGCAAAACATGATACCCATCAGCAGATGAACGTGCTCATCTGCAATTAATTAGCAACTTGTTCGGAAGCAAAAAAACGGACCGAATCCGTGTTGCCGAGAAAGACTTGGAAAATTAAGTATTTCTCTTGTTTGTGCGCTTAGAAGAAACGAATCGTCTTCGAGCGCATGGCTTCATGCTCTTCGTCGGTGCAGGCTGCGTTGGTTGGCGCATCCGCCTCGGCACTGTTTTCAGTCGTGAGGCCTTCTTTGAGCATGTAGGTTTCGACCTCATCACCGCTGACATCGGCGAGCATATGCCCATCGATCTCAACGCATGGCGAGAGCGGTTGGCCCGACTTTTCGACCATCTCAGCGTATTGGTCCGCATTATTGATGACATCACGGTCTTCGTATTCGAGGCCGTGCTTCTTCATGATCGCACGGACGCCCATGCTCCATCCGCAGGTCGGTTTTAAGTAAGCGATAATCTTCATATATCCCTAAATGCGGCTAATTATTCCGCTTGTCAACTCCGAGAATGCGATCTGTTTCGGTCGCCGTGTTGTTTAGTAGCGGATCGGTGGCTTCGGTTTCGCACAGATGATTTGCCATTCGCCCGAGGGATTTTGGCCGACTGTGAAGAGACTACTGAAGTGGTCTTCGACTGCGTAAAGTACCCGCATTCGGTAGCGCGGCGTTAGGCTGGGGCCGTAACTGATGCCGTTGTGGGTAAACTCGATCGTTTCTTCTGATGCGCCCGAGAGCGCTGCGAAATCGATTTGCTGAATAGGGAGGCCCAGCTCGTAGTCTAGGGCACCTTTTAGGCGAGAGGTAATGAGGGCGTCGCTACCGTCCAAGCAGTAGAGCTTCAGCATCGGTGCGATCGTGTCGGCTTGATTAGCTGCGACGAAGCGTGCGGATAGATCGTCGAGGCCTAGTTCGACGGTGGACTTCGGGTTGCAGGCGGCAAAGAATGTTATCGCGACGGTACAAGCGGCGGCGATCGTTGTTATGGTGGTCAAATTTCTCATCGGATTAACGATTTAGACCGCAAACTTGGCGTTAGGTTCATCGAAGAATGCTTTACGATGGACCGATTCGCTGCTAGAGCTGCTTTTTGCCCAGCTCTCCTGTGAGTGCTGCGGTGGTATCTGGCCCAGCGGGGACGACGGTTTCTAGCACTGCGAAAGGCGCCTGTTCTTTACTCGTGATCGGGCTAGAGACTTGAATGCGGGCGCTCTTGAAGCCTGAGGCGACGATGTTGATCTGCCCCAGATGTTCAATTCCGAGGTTTTCGGTGAGATTTTGACGCAGATGAACCTGTAAGGTTTGTTCGATGTCTCTGAGCCGGCCACCGCTCTTGAGCTGGATGCGGACGTCGAAGTGAGTGGTCTTGCCTTTGACTTTTATTTTGACGATTGGTTTTGCGACATTGTCGAGCTGCTCGCAGGATGTGCGGATCAGCTCGACAATCGCGGAGCGGCAGACCATAACGCGGCCATTCTCGGTTCGATAAGCGACGATTTTATTGGGCTGACGTCGGACCAACAGTATCAGGAACAGCGCGAATACCAAAATTGCTCCGGCTGCATATAGATAGGTGGGCTCAGTGAGAAGATTTAACAACTCGATCGTTTCAGTCCAATTCATTAGTGCTTATTTGTAGGGGAAGTAGAGGACAAGATCTCAGTCGTGCCTAGTCGACGTGTGCTTGGCCGTCCCACTCGTCTTTCGCTTCTTTTTCTTCTTCAGTGGTGCGCACGCCATCGATGATGACATTGACGCGGGCAACGTTCTTGCTGGTCATTTTTTCGACCTGCTCGGCGATGCGTTGCTGGATTTCGTTGCCGACTGTTGCGAGCTCGACGCCGAAGCGTAGAATCACACGGATTTCAATTTGGTAGTCACCGACTTCGTCCTCATCGACGCGGACACCGCGCTCATCGCCTTTTTTGGAGAAGATTTCTGCAATTCCATCGACGAAACCACCGCCAACTGCTGTGACGCCTACGACTTCGAGCGCAGCCAAGCGAACAATGCTCGCGACCACACTGTGATTGATGCGGATGTCACCTAGTGTATTCGAGCCTTCGGACACAGTCGGGATTGTGGACTCTTGGTTGTTTTCAGATTTGTTGCTCATGATTGGTGCAATGTACTGTTGTTACTGTTAGGTGTAAAGATCCTTGGGCACTCGCTCAATGAATTCTTCGATATACTTCGTTGTGGCTTTGCCTTCGCGGAAGATGGGATCGCGAATAATTGCGCGCGAGAACGGAATGTTCGTTTTGATGCCGCGGATCAAGTATTCGCCGAGGGCGCGATCCATGCGGTCGAGCGCGAGCTCGCGCGTCTTGCCGAATGTCATGACCTTGGCGATCATGCTATCATAGTAAGGTGGGATTGTGTAGCCACTATAGCAGTGCGAGTCGATCCGCACACCGTGACCGCCTGGAGCATAGTAAAGCCCGATTTCGCCTGGGCAGGGCGCGAAGTTGCGGCTCGGATCTTCGGCACATACGCGGCATTCGATGCAGTGCTTGGTGATTTTAATGTCCTTTTGCTCGTAGCTGAGTTTTTGTCCGCTGGCGATGAGGAGTTGCTCCTTAACCAAATCGACGCCAGTGACTTCTTCGGTCACGCCATGTTCCACTTGGATACGCGTGTTCATTTCGATGAAGAAATAGTCGCCATTGCCATCGACAAGGAACTCGACGGTGCCCGCACCTTCGTAGTTGACTGATTTGGCGAGTTTGACCGCATCGCGGCCCATTTTCTTGCGAATATCGTCAGAGATAAAAGGCGAAGGGGCCTCTTCGATGACCTTCTGGTGGCGACGTTGAATCGAGCAATCGCGTTCCCCGAGGTGAATCACGTTGCCGAATTGGTCGCCGAGCAGTTGGATCTCGATGTGACGCGGCGCGTCGAGAAAGCGTTCGAGGTAAACCGCGCCATTGCCGAAAGCCTTCTCGGCCTCGTTGCGGGCGTTGTTATATTCTTTAGCAAATGCGACAGCATTGTGTGCGGTACGCATTCCTTTGCCGCCACCACCAGCGACGGCTTTAATGATCACAGGGAAGCCGATCTGTTTCGCCACGATGAGGGCGTCTTTTTCATTGTCGACGGTGCCATCACTGCCAGGGATCACTGGGACTTTGGCGTGAATGGCCATGTCGCGCGCCTTGGCCTTGTCGCCGAAATTGATAATCGCCTCGGCGCCAGGGCCGATGAACTTGATGCCACATTCGCCGCATTGTTCGGCGAAATCAGCATTTTCCGCAAGAAAGCCGTAGCCTGGGTGAATGCCATCCACGTCCGCTATTTCGGCTGCGGCAATGATCCGATCACTTTTTAGATAACTGAGGTTACTCGCGGCTGGGCCGATGCAAATTGCCTCATCGGCAAGTTGCACATGAAGAGATTGCTCGTCGGCCTCGGAATAGACGGCGAGCGTCTTGATTCCAAGTTCGTTACAAGCGCGAACGATGCGAAGTGCGATTTCACCTCGATTGGCAATGAGGACTTTTTTAAGCATACGGATTAAGCCGTTTTAACTTTGAAGAGTGGTTGCCCATATTCGACGGCTTCGCCGTCCTCAATGAGCACTTCAGTGATTGTGCCGCTAAGTTCGGATTGGATTTCGTTCATCACCTTCATCGCCTCAATGATACAGACAATAGAGTCCGCGCCGACTTTGGTGCCGATTTTGGCAAATGCAGGACTTTCAGGCGAAGCGGAGGTGTAGAAAGTGCCAACCATTGGCGATTTCACAATCGAGATGCCCTTTTCTTCCACTGGAGCTGCGGCTGCTGATGGAGCTGCGGCTACTAATGGAGCCGTAGCTAGAGGAGCAGCGTGAACGATCTGTGTGTCGCCATTCTTACGACAGAGGCGCAACTTGAAGCCTTCCTCTTCAATTTCAAATTCGGAAAGTTCCGAGCGTTTCATCAGTTCGACGACCTGTTTGATAGCTTTTAAGTCCAAGTGTTTCCTTTCTTGTGGCTTTGATTGTTTGAGATTTAGAATCGAACGCCAGTGCCCGAGAGGGTGTCGACGGTCGAATTAACCGATATGTAAGTAGAGCTTTCGCTTGGGTGCAATTACTTTGTTACGTATTTGATTGGGGGCCGACAAAGCCCGAATCGATACTTTTTTCTTTCTTGCTCGAATTAACGATGCATTACTCAATTTGTGCAGCGATCGATTCGCCAGAGAATGCCTTATTTATTTTACTGTTCCTATTTAAATGCTGAAGATTGATAAAACTCATTATGCCTACCTCTGAAGAAGTTGAAGTTCTCGTGATTGAATCGGTGCGATTGTTAGCCGAAGATTTTGATTTAGTTGCATTGAAGCATCCGCACGCGGAATCTGCGCTCTATGGCAACGATGGAGTGCTAGATAGTATGGCGCTAGTGAACCTGCTTGCGGATGTGGAAGATGCCGTGTTTGAGCAATTCGGAGCAGCGATTGCACTGGCTGATGAGAAAGCCATGAGCGCGCGTAATTCGCCGTTTTTGACTATTAAGACACTCGCGCAAGCCGTGTTAGAAAGGATCGTAGCGTGAAGCAGATCGTTATTACCGGCACGCGTAAGGGGATCGGCCGATCGTTGGCTGAGCATTATCTGGCTGAGGGCTGGGGAGTCATCGGCTGTAGTCGTGGCGAGTCGTCGATTGAGCACCCTCAGTATCGGCACTATGCATTGGATGTGAGTGATGAGGCCGCCGTGATTAAAATGGCGCGTGAGGTAAAGCGACAAGTCGGTACCGTCGATGCGCTGCTAAATAATGCTGGGATCGCCTCGATGAACCATTGTTTGTTAACGCCGGGTTCGACGGTAAATGCTATTTTGCAGACGAATGTGGTCGGTACGTTCTTGTTTTGTCGTGAATTTGCCAAATTAATGCGCAAGAGCGAGCAGCCGCGGATCGTGAATTTTACGACTGTGGCGCATCCACTGAACTTGCAAGGTGAGGCAGTTTATGCGGCCAGTAAAGCCGCGGTGGAGAGCTTGACGCGTATCATGGCGCGTGAGTTGGCCGAGCTACGCATTACGGTAAATGCTGTGGGGCCGACGCCAGTGTTGACGGATTTGATTAAGGGGGTGTCGTCGGAAAAGATGGATGCGTTGCTCGCGCGGCAGGCGATCCCGCGCTACGGCAAGGCGGCGGATGTGATCAATGCGGTCGATTTCTTTCTGAGGGATGAGAGTGACTTTATCACTGGGCAAGTGCTCTACTTGGGTGGAGTGACTTAAGTTGTGAGCTGGATTGATCAGCAGTTTGCCGAGTTCGGTGCCAAGGTTGCTTGCTATGAGCATGGGCGCACTTGGACGTATGCTGATTTTGTCGATGAAGTGGATCGAATGGAGGCGTTGCTGTCTCCTGCGATGGGCCAAGCGCCAGCGGTGATTGCGATTCAGATGGCTGGCACGATGCATGCGCTGGCTGCGGTTTTGGCAATCGTACGCTTGAAGCAGATCGCGTTGTCACTCTCGCCAGAAATGCCGATGGCAGAGCAGGCCGAGCAGCAGCGTATTGCTGGAGCTGCTTATATATTAAGTGAGGCGAGCCTAATTTCGCAGGCTTTGGAGCCGAATGCTTCGAAATTAGTCGATCAGCTATCCGAGCGTGGCCATGCGGGCTTGATCCTTTTTAGTAGTGGCACCAGCGGAGAGCCTAAAGGGATGTTGCATGATTTGGATGCGCTACTGGAGCGCTATCAAAGTGTTCGCCCTAGAGCGGATCGGACAGTGCAGTTACTCTTGGCGGATCACATCGGCGGGCTGGACTCTGCCTTTCGCACCCTATTTGCCGGTTCGACCTTGGTGGTGCCCGAGGCGCGCACCGCACTTTCGGTGGGAGAGGCGGTTGAGCGCTATGATGTTAATATACTGCCAGCATCACCGACTTTTTTGAATTTGATGCTGTTGGCGCATGTTCAGGATAAATTCGATTGTTCGAGCTTGGAAGTCATTGCGTATGGGGCAGAGCCGATGCCAGCGGGATTGCTGGCTCGTTTGGTTGAGTCGTTCCCGAACGCGGGATTTCAGCAGAAATTTGGCACCAGTGAGACGGGCGCGATTCGTATCAAGAGCCAGCGCACGGATAGTTTATATTTTCGTATTGAGGATTCCGGTGTCGAGTGGCGCGTTCAGGATGATGAGTTGTGGCTGAAGACGAGCTCGCGGATTTTGGGTTATTTAAATGCCGATGAATCGTCGTTGGAGGCCGATGGCTGGTATCGAACCGGAGATCTGGTGGAAGAAGCCGAAGGAGGGTATCTACGTATTATCGGCAGGCGTAGTCAGTTAATCAATGTGGGTGGGCAGAAGGTGCACCCTGCTGAGGTGGAGCAGGTAATCGCTGAGATTGAAGGTGTTGAGGCTTGCTCGGTGTATGCTAAGCCCGCTGCAGTCACGGGAAGTATGGTTGCGTGTGTGATCGTGCCCTCATCGAACCAAGATTTGCGTACCTGGAAACGTTTGATCCGCCAGCATTGTCGCGGGCGCATTGCAGATTGGAAGATCCCAGTTGCGATTGAGTTGCGCGCTGAGCTGTCGATGACCGATCGTTTGAAGCGTGGTTAGCGTGAAGCACGCTAACTCCGTTTAATTAGATCTATGTTGAATCGGCTCAAAATGGCTCCTCAATACCTGAAGGGTTTGATTCGTCATGGGTTTGATGCCCCGAAGCTTGCTTCGGCTTATTTTGGAGGGAAACGCTCTGTCGTTTCCTACGACAGGCCAAGCGAATCCAGCCCGACGTGTGAAAACGACAGCGCGTTTCCCTCCAGCCGAATGGCTCGGGGCTTGCCCCGAGGATAATGACCGAAGAAGCACCGGAGGAATTTACCCCCCCCGTTAAAAGTTACCTTTTAATGTTAACTAATTTTTCTCATGTCATGAAAGAAAATTAGATACTTAAATTCTTTTCCGTTGTTGTAATGGTTGGGTGCTTTTTAACTGTGAGCGCCGATCAGGCTGTGCTTGAACTGGAGCAGTCCGAAGACTTGATTGTTTGGGATCCGGTGCCGGTGACGGCTGCAATGCTGAGCGAGGATGGAAAGATTAACATGGGAGAGTCAGCTCAGACGGGTTTTTTCCGTATGCGAATTGAAACGGTGCCTCTGCCTTTGGCTGGTTTCGTTTTGGTCGAAGGGGGCACACTGCCGTCTTCCTCCGGGCTCGGTGCGGTGTCTGTTGATACGTTTTACATCGGCACTTACGAGACTACTTGGGGAGAGTGGCAGACGGTGCGCACTTGGGCGGCACTCAATGGCTACGATATCGGCAGTCGCGGCGCGGGCTGCGCTGACAATCATCCGGTGCATTCGGTAGCGTGGTTTGACGTGGTCAAGTGGTGCAATGCGAAGAGCGAGATGGAAGGCTTAACGCCCGTTTTCACCTGCAGCGGACCGACCTACAAAACGGGCGAACCGACGCACACTTCGATCTTGCAGAACCTTTCGGCTAGTGGTTATCGCTTGCCGCAGGAAGCGGAGTGGGAGTTTGCTGCTAGGGGCGGGAACCAGACCAACGGCACTACTTATTCCGGTAGTAATACCATGAGTGATGTGGGTTGGTGTCGCGATAATAGTGGTGACGCGGCGTGTGGTTCATTTTGGTGGAAGGGCGGCACTTGGCCAGTAGGAGCTAAGTCGGCGAACGAGCTTGGGCTGTATGACATGAGCGGTAACGTTTTGAGTGGTGCTCTGGGATCAAGATGGCTCCAACCGCAGCGTCCGCGGCGGCTCCTGGGACGGCGACGCGTCCTACTGCACCGTCTCGCTTCAGATCTACATCGGCCCGGGCAACACGGACATCTACTTCGGCTTCCGTCTCGCCCGCAGTACTGGAAACTAGAATCCTGAGCTCAAGTCAGTATGAACAAGCACAAGCACCAGTATAGCCCAGCAGCCGTAGCGAAGCTGGCGGAGCGAGGGACGATGTAACAACGAGGGGATTTAGAAGGGGAGTCTTCCCCTTTTGTCGCGCACTTTTTTGGACGCCGATCGGCCTCCACGCGATTCTGGCCCGCGGCGAGTTCGATTTGCCTGTAGATCGTCCCTCTTTCCGGATCGACGGTCTTGGCTCTGCCTCTTCTTATAATTTTGTCGGCGGCTTAGGCATCGATACTGGATCCTCCAACTACTTCGGCACGGGCGTGGCACTCTCGCCTCACTGGGTGCTAACGGCCGGGCATAATGTGGACTTCGACGATAACGGCAGCGCAGATCCTGGGCTCACCATTGAAATCAACCTCCTTGTGTTGAGCTGATTTCAGCAGGCAATTCTCTCGTCGAAATTTCGTTTGAAGGGGCTTCGTAGGTCACTGTCCCTTGCAATTAAAAAAGCACCTGTCCAATTTTCCATGTTTTTCGAATCTTTGCCGTTTCTTCGGGCAACTGAACAACTGGCAAGTTCTGGAGTTTGTCGAGGATTCTCCGTAAAATGGGCTTTCACTTTGGCACGATCCTTCGCATTGTTCGTGCTATGGCAAAAAGCAGTTTTAATCAGGTTCAAATTGGCGGGGTCGTTACCTGTGTGCCACCTTTGGAGAAATGTATCGATGATGAGATCGATCTGTTCGGCGGCAACGAGAAGCAAATCGCACGCTTGAAGAAAACCATTGGGCTGGATCGGCGGCGTGTCGTCGAGCCGGGCACGACCGCGGCGGATCTATGCGAAGCAGCTGCCCGACGACTATTGAAAGGCATGAGTCTCGAGCCTGAGGCGATTGACGCGGTGATTTTTGTGACGCAAACGCCAGATTATTTGCAGCCGTGTAATGCTGCGGTGCTGCATGGGCGCCTGGATTTGCCAAAGAGTTGCGCTGCCTTAGATGTGAATTTGGGCTGTTCGGGCTATGTGTATGGTCTGTGGTTGGCGCATATGATGGTCAGCGCGGGTGGTTGTGGACGAGTTTTGTTACTGGCAGGTGATACGATCAGTCGGATTGTGAATCCGAAAGATCGGGCTGTGGCACCGTTGTTTGGAGACGGGGGCAGTGCGACATTGATCCAGCGTAGCGAGTGCGAGAGTGCTGCGTGGTTCAGCCTTGAGACGGATGGAAAGGGTTTTGATAAATTGATCGTGCCAGCCGGCGGTCAACGCATGCCGAGTTCGGCAGAGACGCAGGCCGAGGTGGCAGATTCGAGTGGCAACGTGCGTTCACTTGAGAACCTCTTTATGGATGGCGCGGAGATCTTTAATTTTTCGATAGTCGAAGAGCCTAAGGCGGTGCGAGATTTAGTCGAGTATGCTGGGTTGGATTTGGATGGGGTGGACTATTTTGTGTTCCATCAGGCAAATCGCTATATCCTCAGTAATATCGCGAAGCGTTTGAAAATTGCTCCCGAGAAAGTGCCGATGCAGACGGTCGAGCGCTACGGGAATCAGAGCTCGGCATCGATTCCGTCTGCGATGTGCGGAGAATTGCAAGATGTGCTGTGTGGTGCCGACACGCAGCGTGTATTGCTCTCGGGGTTCGGAGTCGGCCTGTCGTGGGCCAGTGTGATCCTCGATATTGCCGAGTTGGCTGTCTGCGAAATTATTGAATCTGCGCCGAGTGAATAGAAACTTGTTAGGCGCACTTAGAGTCGGTATTGATCTTTTAAATACACCCCATGAGTTTAGAAAAATTTATTGTAGATTTCGAAGAAGCGGTCGAGGACATCGAGCCCGGTTCACTAACTGCAGCGACCAAATACAGGGGGCTTGAGGCGTGGGATTCGTTGGCAGTCTTGACTGTGATTGCGATGGTCGATGCGGAGTACGATGTGCGCCTAAAGGCTGACACATTAAAAAACTGTGAGACGCTTGAGGCGTTGTTCGCTCAAGTCAGTGGGTCATCTTAAGTATGAGCGGTTCCGATAAATTTAAGAATAAACAGATTCTGATCGTCGGTGCGACTGGCGGATTGGGTTGTTCGATTGCACGTCATTTAAAGTGTGAAGGTGCGAATTTGGTTTTGTCTGGGCGTAACGAAGCGAAGTTGAACGGACTCTCTCAAGAGTTGGGAGCGGAATCGCTGTCAGTGGATTTGAGTGACTCTGCTGAACGCGCGCAACTGGCCGATACGATCGGCACGGTTGATGGAGTTGTCTACGCCGCGGGTGTGGCGCCTGTGGCTCCTGTACGCTACCTCAAGGACGCAGATCTCGAGGCTTGTTTGAATGTGAATACGGTGGGGCCACTGCTGTTGATTCGCGATTTACTGCGAAAGAAAAAGTTGAACCCTGGTGCATCGATTGTGTGGCTGTCTTCGGTGGCATCCGCGCGCGGCGCGGCTGGTTACGCTGCATATGCGGCTAGTAAGGCTGGGCTGGAGGCCTCGGCGCGCTGCCTTGCACTGGAATTAGCGGCGAAGGGGATGCGTGTGAACTGTATTGCTCCGGGGATGATTGAGACGGAGATGGCCGCCAGTACTGCGGAACGTATTTCAGGTGAAGCACTTGCAGCGCATTTAAACGCGTATCCACTTGGAGCTGGGCAGCCGGCGGATGTCGCTGCTGCGGCTTCTTTTTTGCTTTCGGGGGCGTCCCGTTGGGTGACGGGTGTTACCCTTCCCGTCGATGGAGGCTTTTCTATCCAGTAGCGCCTAATTGTTGATCTAGCCGAATATGAAAAAACTGATTATTGTAGGGGCAGGAGGTTTTGGGCGTGAAGTCTATGCGTGGGCCAGTGATCATCCAGATTCCGGCAAAGCTTGGGAGCTTGCAGGGTTTATAGATGATGATGTGGATGTCCTCGATCGGTATAAGTATCCAGTAGGTGTGATCGGTTCGATTGAGGCGCACCATCCTGCTGCAGACGAAGTGTTTGTCTGTGCGATCGGAGCACCGTTGATTAAGAAAAAGGTCTGCCAGGCATTGATGGAGCGCTCGGCGGAATTTATTTCACTGGTGCATCCGTCCGCCATTCTTGGTGAGAACATCCAGCTCGGGAATGGTGTCGTGCTATGTCCGCGAGTGACGCTGACTGCAGACATATCGATCGGCGACTTTGTTGCGATCAATTGCCATAGTAGTGCGGGGCACGATGTGGTGATCGGCGCTTGGGCCACGATCAGTGGGCATTGCGATCTCACTGGAAACACTCGTTATGGTGTCGGCGCCTTTTTGGCAACAGGTGTTCGAATTGTGCCCGGCAAGTCCGTTGGCGATTTTTCCTATGTGGGCGCAGGCTCAGTGGTGATCCGCTCGGTGAAGAACGGACAAAAAGTCTTCGGAAATCCTGCGCGCGGGCTCGCTTAGAGTTGTCCGACTTCGATTGAGCCCCCGAGGCCGAGGGCAGAAAGGCTGTCGAGGATTTGATCGACCCCCGCTGTTTTCTTGAGCTGTTCGAGGCTCTTGTTGCTGGACAGACGAATGAAGAACTGCTCTTGGCGCAAATCTAGACCGTGGTGTTTTATGTCAATCAGCGCGCCAAAAATATTATGTCCACCTTGTTGCTTGTAACCAAAGGCGGTTCCTCCTACAAGATGCCAAAAGTAGACTTGTTGGGCACTCTCGTTTTTCTCATACACACCATACTCGGCTGGTTGAAATTGCGCGTCGCCGTGTTGGAATGGAACGCTGTATTCACGCTCTGTGCAGGTCCATCCGTTCTGCACCCAGCAGGTATCCGGAGTGTGGGCGCCTGCCCAGCGGTAGGAGGC
>TARA_B110000196_G_scaffold320372_1_pt1 | contig 21262 bp, 21 predicted proteins | sample TARA_B110000196 | Tara Oceans TARA_B110000196 (sample SAMEA4397072) | marine metagenome | biome: Polar Biome; feature: [MES] marine water layer (ENVO:01000295) within the mesopelagic zone...; material: water (ENVO:00002006), including particulate matter (ENVO:01000060) such... | reverse complement strand
TCAAGGTCTTATGGGTCGTAGCTGTGACTACGTCAGCAATCCCCACTGGACTTGGATGCAATCCAGCTGCAACTAGCCCAGCTATATGAGCCATATCCACCATAAGGTAAGCTCCAACTTCGTCAGCAATCTCTCTAAATTTGACAAAATCTATGACCCTAGGGTAAGCACTGGCTCCCGCAATTATCATCTTGGGTCGAAATTTTGAAGCCTGACGATGCAGGTGATCATAGTCGATCAAACCATCAGATTCTCTGACTTGATATTTTTGTGCTTTGTAGAATTTGCCGCTGAAATTGACTCTTGAACCATGGGTCAGGTGCCCTCCGTGGTTCAGATCCATGCCTAAGATAGTATCTCCAGGATCAACGAAGGTAAAATAAGCCGCCAAGTTAGCTTGTGCTCCTGAGTGAGGCTGAACATTCGCATGTTCAGCCTCAAACAAGCCAGTCAGTCTTGTCCTAGCCAAGTCCTCAATTTCATCGACATTCTCACAGCCTCCATAATAGCGTGCACCGGGCAATCCTTCTGCATATTTATTGACATGGACTGTCCCCATCGCCTCTAGGACCGCCTGTGATGCCACGTTCTCACTAGCAATAAGTTCCAGCTGACTACCCTGACGCTCAATTTCCTTTTCAGTCAAATTAAAAATTTCAGGATCAGCAAACTCTAGATAACTCATATCCCCGATACCTCACAATTGAAATAAGCAAAATTAGAACCTTTGGAATTACACCAAAGGCTAGCTGATTCCAGCGTGGTCATCCACGTGAACCACCCCCCCTGTCTAGCAACTCTTTCATGCCTTCATTTATAAAGAAGACTGCCCTCGTTAGGTCAAATAAACGGACCTGGTTGATTATTCTGGATATTCATAGAAACCCTTGCCTGTTTTTCTGCCAAGCCAGCCAGCAGCGACATACTTTCGAAGTAAAGGACACGGCCTATAACGATCTTCACCTAGTTCTTTATGCAAAACTTCCAAAATACTCAATAGTACATCTATACCTATAAGGTCTGCTAAGGCCAAGGGACCTATAGGATGATTCATACCCAAAGTCATCACTTGATCAATAGCTTGAAGATCAGCCACTCCTTCCATAAGTACAAAAGCTGCCTCATTAATCATTGGTGCTAACACGCGATTTGATACGAAACCAGGAGAATCATTCACTAAAATTGGAGTTTTTCCTAGTTCCGTAGAAAATTCCATAACATTTTGCACAGTGTCATCACTGGTCTCCAGGCCACGGACAACCTCAACCAGCCTCATCACGGGCACTGGATTCATGAAGTGCATGCCAACAACTCTTCCGGGATCTCCAGATTCAGCTCCCAACGCAGTGATAGATATAGAAGAAGTGTTACTGGCTAAAACAACACCGGGATCAGTCATAGAGCCTAACCTTCCAAACAACTCCAATTTAAATTCACTTTTTTCAGGAATAGCCTCTATAATTATATCCGAGCCATGGATTGCCTGTTCAAGAGTATCCGCTGGATTGATATAAGAGAGAATTCGAGCTCTTGCATCAGCATCTATAATTTTCTTGTGAACCTGACGGTCCAAATTTCTCGAGATTTTATCCATTGTCCCGATCACAGCTTCCTTAGACACGTCTGAGATCGAAACCCTTATATGATTTTGGGCACAAGTCTGAGTAATCCCACCCCCCATGGCCCCTGCTCCAATCACCGCAACCTTTATTGCCATTATTTTTCCTAGATCAAGTGTCTTAGATTTTTTCGAGAGAAAGAGCCACAGCGTTGCCGCCCCCCAGGCAAAGAGTCGCCAGGCCAGTTCCCACATCTTTATCCTTCATAGCACTCAATAGGGTTACCAAGATACGAGCTCCCGAAGCACCTATCGGATGACCCAGGGCTATTGCGCCTCCGTATACGTTCACTATATCCAAATTTAATTTCAAACCTCTAATATCGGCCAAGGCCTGGACTGCGAATGCTTCATTGAGCTCGACAAGTCCATAATCAGAAATTTTCTTTTTTTCTTTATACATCATTTCGGTTACAGCTTTCACAGGAGCAAAGAATAGGTCCCGGGGATCCAAGCCACTCGCAACATATTCCGTAATCTTGGCCTCTATATCCAATCCATGCACCTCAGCAAATTCTCTAGAAGTCACGAGAAGGCCAGCCGCTCCATCATTTAAACCTGCCGCATTGCCAGCAGTAACGGTCAATCCTCCCAGAGATTCGCTTGCTGCATCTGGAAAGGCAGGCCTCAACTTCTCTAAGGTGCTGATAGAAGTATCTTTTCGAGGCCCCTCATCAGCACCAACGACAATTTCCTGACGATCCTTTTGACAAACTACTGGAATAATTTCATCTTCGAATTTTCCCTGACTCATTGCCAGAGTCGCTAGCTTGTGGGATCTGAGAGAAAATTCATCAGCTTCCTGCCTACTAATATCTCCTTTTCTTGCAGTATATTCTGCATGTGTTCCCATGTGACAATGGCCGAATGCACACCACAGGCCATCTGAAACTAAAGCGTCCTCCATTTTCTGGTTTCCAAACTTTACTCCAGCTCTCATCCCGCGGAGATAAAATGGAGCATTCGACATCGACTCCATACCACCTGCTAAAACTACGCTCGCATCACCTGCTCTGATTGCCTGTGCGGCTAACATAACCGCCTTCAGGCCTGATCCGCAGACTTTATTGATAGTCAAAGCCGGTACACTTTCAGGAATCCCACCCTTGATGGACGCTTGACGAGCTGGAGCTTGTCCAACCCCTGTTCCTATAACATTACCCATGATTACCTCATCAACGTCCTTTGGGTCGACTCCGGTCTTTTCCAAAAGATCTTTGACTACGAGAGCTCCCAAATCAGAGGCGGACAGGGAAGAAAGTCCTCCTAAGAATTTACCTATGGGTGTTCGGCAGCCTTTTATAATTACTGGTTCTCTGGTTTTATCTTGCATTCACTCCTCGTCGCGACTATATGGGAACGATTCTAAATCAAAGAAACTAAAGCTGCCAATTCATGGGAAAATGACCCTCGCCCGATTGGTTTCAGTCAAACCGTGGAACTTAATGATCCTATAAATCTATTCTCTTTGACTCAGCTTGAAAGATAGTGCCTCCAGTTCCATAACCATATTCACATTCTTTACTTCAATAGTATCAGGTAGCGTAAGTCTCGCAGGAGTCCAGTTGAGAACCCCCTTGATACCGGAGTCCCGAATCAAGTCTATGATATCCGGCACTGCTTCCACTGGAACGGTTAAAACCGCAACTTCTATCTTTTTATCATGGACAACTCTGCTGATTTCATCGATATGATGAACTTGCAAACCATGTAAATTACTACCCACCTTAAATTCAGAAGTATCAAATAGGGCCACTATGTCAAAACCTCTATCAAAAAATCCCCTATGCTCTACCAAGGCTGATCCGACCCGGCCCAGTCCGATTACAGCTATTTTCCATCTCCGATGTAACCCTAAGATCCGCCGGATCCGTGATACTAAGTCAGAGGGAGAATACCCCAGGCCTCGCCTTCCAAAGGAGCCAAACAAAGATAAATCCTTCCGCACTTGTGCTGCGGTCGTTCCACTCTGAGAGGCCATAGCTTGACTGGAAACTGTACTTTCTCCCGCGGCCACAGTGTCTTCAAGGATACGGAGGTAAATCGATAGCCGACTAATAGCTGATTCGGCTATTTTCTTTTTATTAGGCATTCACTACCAATCTCAAGCTTAATTAATTTACTTGTGAAATACTTCACAATACTAGACGAGCGAACACTTAACTGCAAATTAGCATCAAACAAGGTAAGAACTTCTGGATCATAAAGGCCAGTCGAATAAAGTCATCCGGCGTGAAAGTTTCAGGCCTTCTACTCAAGTCCCAATCCGTATTTTTAAATATCTCTTCTATAGCAATCCTCGGAAGCTTGAGGTCGTGGTGATCTCTTAGAATCTTCTGCATTTGCTTTCTCCTCCACTGAAAAGCTGAACGAGTGACTATCCTTAAGGATTTTTCGTCTTTTGGAGACATGGGAGGAGGATGAAACGGCCGAATCCTTACCAGAGCAGAATCTACTCTCGGCACGGGGCTAAATGCTCTCCTTGAGACATTAAATACTTTTTCAACCTCTGCCACAGCACGAAGTCCCACGGATAGGGCTCCATATTCTGAAGTCCCAACTTCAGCAATCAGTCTGTTGGCAACTTCTTTCTGTACCATCAGAACAATTTCTCGAGGCCTAGGATGATTCATTAGTTTGAATATTATCGGAGCAGTAATGTTGTAGGGGATATTACCAACAACCACTAACTTTGAAAAATCATCCACCAATTGAAGTAGATCCAGCTGGAGAAAATCTTCATGGATCACCTCTACATCCTCTCTATTTCGGGAGAGGATGCGTAAAGATTTGACTAATTCATCATCCAACTCTACAAGTATTAAGCGCTGGGATTGACCAAGTAGATGATTAGTCAGCGCTCCAGTCCCTGGACCTATCTCAAGAACTATATCTGATTTTCTGATGTCTGGGACTCGTACGATGGCACGTTGTAGATTGGGATCCAAAAGGAAATTTTGCCCGAGGGATTTTTTAGCACGCATGAGTCTGTCTGTTGACCCCTCTATGAGTTAATGCGGGAGCAGGAAGAAGACAGCCATTTCTACACTCATAGCAACACGTATTACACATCTCTTATCATCGAGGAATTGTATCTCGAACAAATCATTGCTCCTCGAAAACAAACAGAACATCTAACTCTGTAAGTTCCATCAAAGATCGAAGGCCTAAATCGACATTCAGTAAAGTAACCCTGCCTCCCAAATCATGAATTCTCGTTGAAAGATAAATTAGAGTTTCCAATCCAGAGGAATCCACGGATGTAGTATTAGAGAAATCGATAGTGATATTGGTCACCCCTCCTTCAATCTCGCTCAATAGCTGCCCACGAAGTGTCCCACTATTACCGACAATCAGTTTATCTCCAACAACAACTACAGCGTCTTGTCGCAACCTATTGACCTGAAAATTCACCTGTAAAATCCTTCTGAATTCATAGATTTTTTGACATCTTTTTTAGAACAGATGGTGAAACAAAGTCAGAAACATCACCGCCCAAAGCTGCTACTTCTCTTACTAGTGTAGAAGATAAGAAGGAGTATTTTTGGTCAGGTGCCAAGAAAATTGTTTCGATTTCAGTTCGTAGTTGGTGGTTCATTTGAGCCATCTGAAACTCATACTCAAAATCCGATACTGCCCTCAGGCCCCTAATGATCACAGGCGTGTGCAATTCCATTGCTAAATCAACTAATAAACCATCGAACAAAACTACCTGGACTCTCTCTTGACCAGAAAAACACTCCCTAATAAGATCAACGCGCTCCTCGGGGCTAAAAAGGCCCTTCTTATCGTGACTAGAGGCCTTTGCCACAGCAACAAATACTTTCTCAAAAAGATCTAGTGAACGTTCTATTACGTTTTCATGTCCTTTGGTAATTGGATCAAAGGAACCAGGATAAATCACTGATTTAGAAGTGGTGTTCATCGATCTGCCTCCACAATAGAAATGGCCGTTTTACCATATTGTCGCTGATTATAGTCACTGAATGATTCGTCTACCTCATCTTTAGCATGTTCCACCCAGAGCCGTAAAGCAAAAGGATGGTCTCGAAAACTTTCTATCAGTTCTTTTGCATAACCTTTGCCATAAGGTGGATCTGCAACAGCAATATCAAAATTTTTTTGCCCCCAATTTTTTATATAATTTATAGCGTCAGCTTTGACCACTGTCACCTCAGATCCTAGTGATAGAAGGCCGACATTTTCTTTCAATATCTTCATAGAACCCAGGTTGGCTTCCACAAATACTACACTTTTAGCACCTCTACTAAGTGCTTCTAAACCCAGAGCTCCGGAGCCAGCAAACAAATCTAGTACGCTGGCTCCGAGAATGTCATTCCCTAACGCACTCATCCAAGCTTCCCGGACTTTACCACTAGTAGGACGCATTCCGCGATCCCTAGGTGATTTCAGCCTGCGTCCTTTCCATCTTCCGGCAATTATCCTCAAGACCAAACCTCAGCTATCCCGTGGGTGATTTTCTCCTGACAAACGCACATCTAGTAATTGCAACTCTATCTGCGACTTAGCTCTGTATGAATTCTCCTTAATCCTGAAAACTATATCTAAAGGACCGGCCTCAAGACTTTCTGGTGAGATCCTACTAGCCAGATTGAATCCGATCGCATCAAATTCCTTATCACGTTGCCGGACACGCAATTTCAAATGGTTCTTCCCCACTTTTCTGGCTGAGCCAATCAATTTGACCTCACGTGCAAGAAAGAGAGGGGTAGGATTAGATACTCCATAAGGGCCAAAATAGGAAAGTAAATGAAAAGTTCTTCGGTTTACCTCTGACAGTTGGATTTCAATATCCGGCTTCAAGATGGGCCGGAGACTTTCTTTTCTCAAGCTCCGACTGACCTCAGCGTTAAAATCTCTCTTGAAAGCATCCACTTTGCTCGGCGATAGAGTTAATCCAGCAGCAGCTCGATGTCCGCCAAATCTTTCTAAATGATCCTGACAAGCATTCAAGGATGAGAGTAAATCAAATCCGGAAACTGATCTAGCACTGCCACGAGCCTCATTATCTAATATTGAAAGCACGACAGTTGGTCGATGTACACGTTCTGCTATACGAGATGCTATGATCCCGATGACACCCGGATGCCAACCCTTAGCACAGATAGTCACTCCAAAATTTACTTGGGGATCGAAATCCTCCGCCAATAAATCCAAAGCTTCGTCGAGGATTTTTGATTCTTCTGCCCGTCTTTTCACGTTCTCGGATTCCAATTTCCGAGAGAGTTTTTCAGCATATTTCCTATCGTCTGTCATCAATAGCTCCAGGGCAGTGTTTGCTGTGCCCATCCTTCCAGCGGCATTAATACGGGGAGCTAACTGGAAAGCCACATAACCCGAATCTAAAGAATCAATTGGTTTATTGATGACATTTATCAATGTTTTCAACCCACAATTTTTAGAATCCTGCAGAACTCTAAGACCATATCTTACTAAGGTTCTATTTTCTTCCGTGAGGGGTACAACATCTGCAATGGTTGCTAAGGCTACAAAATCCAAGTAGGAATGTAGCTCTTCATCTGGGATCCCAAGATCCGTAGCCAAAATTTGACACAGTCGATAAGCTACTCCCGTACCACAAAGTCCCTTGTTGACATAATTGCACCCAGGCTGATTAGGATTGACCACAGAAACCGCCTCCGGTAAATCATTTCCTGGAGTGTGATGATCGGTAATTATTACGTCAATCCCTAAAGCTTTGGCTTCCGATATAGTTTCATGAGCACGAATTCCTGAATCAACTGTGATGATCACTTTAGCCTTGGATTCAAGAGCTCGACTCAAGCCGGCGGGACCAAAATCATATCCATCTGTCAAACGATTTGGTATGAATGGGACACAGTTCCCACCCAATTTTCTAATCCAACGAGTCAACAAGGCAGTTGCCACTATTCCATCTACGTCATAATCTCCGTGCACAAGAATAGTATCTTTCTCATAGATAGCCTCTTTTAGTCGACGTGCTGCTTCAGCTACTCCCGAGAGAGCAGTCGGATCCTGAAGGTTATGCATCATGGGTCTAAGGAATTTTTTAGCAGCCCCTGGATCCTGGTAACCCCTAACCGCTAAGAGCTGGCACAACATAGTCGGGAGAGTGAGCTCTTTTTCCAAAAGTTCAACAACCCGCGTTTCCATGGATTTCACTTCTTTCCACTGAGGGTTTGTCGAGTAAGTAAAGCTCATGGATTAAACGGGATAGCCTCAACTTGTCCATGATTATCATGGGTAGGTTCCCTTTGCATCCGAAACCTAATCAAGTATCGGATATTTCCAGACTCTCAGCCTCTTGACTACCCATGTCTGACATTGAAGATCCATCAAACTCATCTGTATTCCCTTCCGAGCCAATGTCAATCTTTGTATCGCTAGGCTGAGGAGTGAGAATAACCCCACACTCCTCACATCTGATCAGACTTTCACTATGACGAATTTCGTTTTGCATCTGGAGGGGCACCATACTGTAACAGTATCCGCAAGCTCCATCTTCGGTGAGATCGGACACAGCTATCTTAGCTTGCCCACTCATTATTCTATCATACACTTTTCTCTCGTTTACGTTCAGTCCTTTCGCAAGCCCTTCTCTTTCTCCATCAAGCTTCTCAAGGTTAAGCTCTGCAACTCCTCTCTCCGACATTAGTTGTTCGCGGAGAGGTTCCATCTCTGCCAGTGATTGGCCGTGAGTGTCTTTCTGTTCATTAATACGCTCAGTCATCTTCTTAATTTGATTCATGACAGTCAAAGCTTCTTGCTCATCATTCTGAAGAGTCCTCTTGACCATCGCTGATTCTGCGTGCACTGCAGCTTCTTCTCGCACGTTACGAACCTGATTCATTCTCTCTTGTAACTTATCGGACCTATCACGTTTCTCTCGAATTCCCAATTCTAGCCTTTTTTCTTCAAGAGATAGCTCTTTAACCCTTTTTTCCAGAGCTGCTACCTCTTTGCCTAGTCTCAAAGTAGGAGCTTGAAGCTCCTCGAGTTTCATTTCAAAATTGTCGATAGTAGAGCGAATAATTCCGAGCTGAGTATCTAACGATTGTAGTTCTTTTAGGGAGGTTCTTTCTTGCGATATCATAAAATTCTCTTCATTCTAAAATTCTTATCAAGTTTCACTTAAATGTTTTGCGTGCTACAGCAGACCAATCCAACCCTAACTCTCGGCGCTCTCGACCCAAGTATGTCTTCTCGGTAAGCAATTCGGTAAGGGTTCTGTCATCTTTATTGCCTCTGATCAGTTCGTCAATATGATCCATCTTCCTTTGCATCTTACTACTCAACATTCTGTTTACCAAGTCCACGAAAATTTTTTCTCTAACCGTTTCAGTCAACTCCCTTGAGTTCGATAGGATATTTTGGAAAACTGAACTAGCTGAAGGATCCAACCTTCCTAATATTTCAGTAAAATCAGACTGTTCAAGCAATAACTCAAAAATGGCCCTATAGTTTGGATCAGTGAAATCATCCGGTCCAATGCGTTCGCTCGTTCTCTCAATCATATCTACATCTTTAACTAAAAGAAGCAAAAGTTCTTTTTCTGCTCCCATGGAGGGAACCGACAGAGGCCTACTGCGATACTTATGCTTTTGAGGATTTAGCTGCCTGACAGATCCAGAAGTCTTTGCATCGATCTTGGATAACTCCGACTCCAGAGTTTCTCTTTTGACACCGGTATATTCTGCTACTTTGGAGACATAAATATCTTGTAATGCAGAGTCCTGTGCCGCACGGATAGTAGGGAGAAGTCTATCAATCGACATCCGAGTCTTCTCTATATCCGAAAAATGATCCAGCTCGCTCAGAACCTGAAGCTTCCGATCAAGAACATCTACAGACCCATCGATATAAGTGGCTAAGGCATCCGCTCCTTCCTTATGTACCACTCCATCGGGATCTGTCCCAGGAGGCAAAGAGCTTACCGATGGATGCACCCCACTTGCCAGAAGAACGTCAGCTGATCGAAAGGTGGCTTTCAAACCAGCCTTATCACTATCAAACAGTAAACACGCCTTTGAAGTGTAACGACCGAGTAACTCTGCCTGTTCCTTTGTGAAACCAGTCCCAAGAGCAGCGACCACATTTTCGAAACCATTTTGAGCCAGAGAAATAACGTCCAAATAGCCCTCTACTATCAAAGCTACCTGCTCTCTGCGTATGGAATTTTTAGCCAATCCCAGACCATATAGAATCGAACCTTTTTGATATATAGGAGTTTCCGGAGAGTTCAAGTATTTTGCCCCTCGCTGGCCTGGAATATCAAGCAACCTGCCACCAAAACCTAAAACCTTTCCACTGGTACCCTCTATCGCAAATGTGATCCTTCCTCTGAATCTATCAAAGGGTTCCTCTCTCCGTTCACTTTTAGAAAGAAGACCGGCCTCCAATAAATTACCATCATTCATGCCATGATTAAGAGCAGCTTCACGAAGACCATTCCAGTCATTTGGGGCAAAGCCGACGGAGTAACGATCACACATTTCCTTACTAATCTTCCTGTGTTCGAGATAGTCCCGTGCTTGTTTACCCAATTCCTCATTCCAGAGGGAATCCTTGAAATATTTGAGGGCAAAAGAATTCACCTGATAAAGGTGTGAGAAAGGGTCTATTTCTCCGTCTAATCTTGTGTCCTCCTTAATCTCCATCCCTACAGACTGGGCCACTTGTTTCACTGCTTCTGCAAATTCTAGACCCTGCAAATTCTGTAAAAAAGAAAACACATCTCCTGATTCGCCACACCCGAAGCACTTATAAAATCCTTTTGCAGGAACGACGTAAAAACTCGGGGTTTTCTCCTCATGGAAAGGGCAACAAGCCTTGTAGTCTTTCCCAGATTTTTTCAATGGCAAAATACCGTTGATTATCTGAACGATATCAGCCCTACTCCTTACTTCCTCTATTTGATCTTTATGAATCACAGAAACAATACCTTAGCTACCAAAAAAATCTCATCCAAAGTGGATCGAAATCCCGTCGATTAAGCCTTTTCGAACAAGAAACTCATCTAGAATAGAGATTATAACTTCAGTTCTTCTCTAACGATACGATTAACTTCCCTGCCGTCGACTCGTCCTTGCAGTTTTGGCATGACCTCGCTCATCAGGCTCCCTAGTTGGTCAAAACCTTCCTGCAGGGCATTCCTTACTATAGCTCTTACGTCAGATTCGCTCAGCATGGCAGGAAGATACTCCTGGAGAATGATCATTTCCTGCAACTCTTTATCGGCTAGATCTGAGCGTCCTCCCGAACGCATCATCTCCGCTGCTTCTCTTCTCTGCTTTACAGATTTTATTATTACTTTGGTCACATCTTCATCACCCAAGTCACGTCCCAATTCGATCTCTCTGTTTCGAACCTCTGCCAGGAGAGAACCAAGGACTGTGATTCCTAGGCGATTTCGATCCTTTCTCACTTTGATAAGATCGGACCGCAATTGTGATTTCAAATCTATGGACATGGAGTGGAAACTATCCAGCTTAACAGGGGTGGTCAACGACCCGGAATCAACCACTGTGATCTAACGAATTAAAATTATAAAAAATACCTATGTTTAACTGCCTGCAGGTTTCAGCCATCTGATTCAAACCATGCTGAGATCCACCCTTTTTCAGCATCCATACCTCTCACATTAAACTTACATTCCTCAGTTCTGCTTAAAATAGAAGTCCATTCGTCAGCCATAATTCCACTAAGAACTAACCATCCTTGCTTATTCAGTGCATTTTTAAATCCATCAATCAGTGGCAACAAAGTATCACTCTGTATATTGGCGACTATGCCTTCCCATTCCCCATTATTTTCCAGCCATGACTGACTGGCTTTCTCAAGCTGGACATTCACCTTTTCTACTATGCCATTCCTCTGTAAATTAGCTGAAGTTGCTTCGATTGCATAAGGATCACTATCCAGGCTAAGAACATGGGACGCTCCAAGCCTGATAGCCGCGATTGTTAATATCCCAGATCCGCAACCTACATCCATTATTTTTTGTCCGGGAGACAAAGCTTTTTCTACCAATCTGAGGGCGCCTCGGGTTGTAGGATGTTCTGCTGTTCCAAAAGCCATCCCTGGATCGATCACTACTGTTACAACATCCTCTTGGCTTTCTGTGGCACACCAGCTCGGTTTTACGACCAATTTTTTAGATATCTTCTTGGGAAGAAAACCTCTCTTCCACAAATGAGACCAGTCCTCATGTCTTTGCCAAGAGTAAGCCAAAAACATCTCTTCAATTTCCAAACCCTCATTTAAATCCATACGAATCAAGTTTAGGAAATTTCCGAGATTGTCGGGAGGGAGGAAATAGGTAATGAGATCACCGTTGATTTCTTCAACAGCAGTGGCCCCGAAATCAAACATTACGCCAGAACATTTTTCTAATTCTAGTGCGGAGCGGCAAGACACGGACAGCACCAACCAACTGTCTGGAACCATTTAGAGGGATCCAGAATTACTTGGGAGCATCAGCGAAACACTTCTTTTACCCGCGACCAAACGCTCTTATCACCTTCAGACCTAATACTTTCAGGAGCAGTGTCTTCTACAGACCGAAGAGTTTTGAAAATATCCTCTTGCTCTTTAGTCAATTGATCAGGTGTCCATACAACAATCCTAACCAGTTGGTCACCTTGACTCTGTCCCTGCAGTTCCGGAAGTCCTTTGCCTCTCAAGCGAAGCACTTCTCCACTCTGCGTGCCCGCTGGAACCTTTAGGTTTATTTTTTCTAGTATGCCAGGAATCTCTATTTCAGTCCCAAGAGTGGCCTGTGAAAAGGTTACTGGTAACTCAAAGTACAGGTTGGATCCTTCTCGGAAAAATATGTCGTCTTCCTGCACGTCAAGAAGCACCACTGTGTCTCCTCTCGGACCATTTTGAGAACCAATATTGCCCTGACCCCGCAGCGTGATAAAATTTTCCGATGTAACACCTGGAGGCACCTCAACTTCGATACTCCTTTGAACTCGTATTCGTCCATCTCCGCGACAAGCGCCACATGGATCCAATATTACAAGCCCTTGACCCCTACAATTGCTACAAGCTCCTATATTGACGAATTGTCCAAACATTGTTCTTTGAGATTGTCGTTGTTCGCCAGATCCTCCGCATTTAGGGCATGAAACCGGACCAGATCCCTTGGCAGCACCAGCGCCAGAACATTCCCCACAAGCATCCAATGCCGCTATCTTGACTTTTTTAGTGGCTCCAGAATGAACCTCCTTAAGAGTCAATCTGATCCTAATTTTTATCGTTTCACCTTTAGGTTTCGGCCTGTCTCGAGGATTTTTAGATCGTCTCCCAAAAGCATCGTCCAGATTGCCAAACCCTCCAAAGTCACGCATAAACACTTCTATCGCATCACTGAAATCAAAGTTGGAAAATCCAGCAGGTCCTGAACTAGATCCCTTCAGCCCCTGTTCTCCATATCTATCATAGATAGCACGTTTCTCTGGATCACTGAGGACCTCATAGGCCTGGGTTCCCTGTTTAAAAAGCTCATCGTTTTTCTTGGATCCACCCTTGTTCTTATCAGGATGGTACTTTAATGCAAGTTTTCGATAAGCTTTTTTGATTTCCTCTGTACCAGCATCTCTCGAAATACCGAGAAGATTATAATAATCAGCCATTTAGTAACCATTTGGACAACGTTAATGTGCCTCAGAGTTCTCCCCACTACCCCTCAGGCGAAAGACCAAACTATCTCTGAATAATATATACACAGAGAACGAATCCTATCAGTGCCTCCTCAAAAAACACCAGGGCTTCAAACATCCATTCAGTTAAATACAGCTTGTGATAGTTCCGAATGCCTAAGCTAGTTACTAGTTAGTTGTTCTTCCAATTCCAACGTTAAGCGGTCCATGATCAACCATCCTCTAGGAGTCAAGCAGATATTGCCATCTCGTTCGACTGCCAGGCCGTTTACTACCCAATCAGCAAATTTATTTTGGACTATAGCAGTGAAGTCATCGATCCTTAGTCCTGTGTGGGTCCGCAATCTTAACCAAAGATACTCCAACCTATGCTCTTTGTTGCCGATATTCTCCTGGTTCTCTAAAGGTAAAGAATGCTCCAAAGCCTTCTCGCAGTAACTGTCCCAATCTCTAATATTCCACCGTCGAATAGGATGCAGGTAGCTGTGAGCCCCATTTCCCAAACCCAAATAAGGCTTGCCTGACCAATAATTGGCATTGTGTTTAGATTCTTTTCCAGGTCGTGCGAAATTGGAAACCTCATAAGCCTCATAACCGTTCGATTCAAGCCAGTCTACTGCAAAAAGATATTCCTCTCGGTATTGCGAGTCAGAAATAATATCTTGCTTCCCTTCTGAAACAGCACGTCCCAATGGAGTTCCATTTTCTACCGTTAAGCCATAAAGGCTCACGTGATCAACTTCCAGTGACATCAATTCTTCAAAATCCTTCTCTAGGTCTCTCTTCAGGGACGGAGGGAGCCCAAAAATTATATCCACACTGACATTAGAGAATCCCTCTTCTCTGGCAATTCTGACGGACTCACGAGGCTCTTTAGCGCTATGTAACCTTCCCATCCAACGCAATGCAGGTCCCTGGAAAGTCTGCACACCCAAACTAATCCTATTGACGCCTGCTCGAATCCAGGCGGAAGCTTTATCCCTATCAAAGCTTTCGGGATTGGCCTCACAGGTCCACTCAAAATTCTTCCCTTGCAACCGTCCTATCCCTATCATACTTGAAAGCTTGGCCATCGAATCGTTGCTCAGTAGAGAAGGGGTTCCTCCACCAACATAGAGTGTCTCTAGTGAATCACCTATGTTGAACAATTGCTCTTCAGAGATAGCTCTCAATTCTCCATCTATGGCCTTAATCCAAAGATTAGAATCAGATGAAGACCCCACTTTAACGGCGAAATCGCAATAATAGCAGCGACGTGAACAGAAAGGAGCATGCACATACAGCGAAGCTACAGTCTCCAACTTATTACTTTCTCCTGATCTGGTACCATGAACTGTTCAGAACTCCCAGAAATCGCCATCCTCAGAATTTTTTTCCCTTTCAAGTGACTGCTGAGTTTTTTCCCAAACACTCTCTAAGAAAAGCTTTATCCCTACTTTATTGATGGAGGATAACTCGAAAATCCCCCAAGCTTCTGGGAAATCATAATCTCCCACTTCATTTTCGTGGATATCTATATCTTTTTTTGTGAAGACTACACAATGTGGACGCCCAGAAAGCTCCCCCGAGTAATTCCCTATTTCCTTTCTGAGCAGCCTATATACTTCTTCGGGGTTATCAGAATCTATCGGAATCAAAAAGGCGAGAACTCGAGTCCGTTCAATGTGTCTCAAAAACCGTAAGCCTAAACCCTTCCCTTCGTGAGCTCCTTCTATAATTCCTGGAATATCAGCCACCGCAAAACTTCGGAAATCTGAAAGCTGGACTATTCCAAGATTGGGTTCCAAGGTCGTAAAGGGATATCCAGCCACCTTCGGACGTGCTTTCGATATTGCCCCTAACAAAGTAGACTTGCCGGCATTTGGCTCCCCAACCAAGCCTACATCAGCTATGAGTTTTAACTCTAACTCCAACCTGCGTTCCACTCCAGGTTCTCCAGGTTCCCATCTAGTTGGAGTTTGATTAGTGGGAGTTGCAAAATTGGCATTGCCCCTTCCTCCACGTCCACCTCTCGCTAAGACGACCCTGTCTCCTGGCTCTAATACCTCTCCTAGAAAGTCCTTCGTTTCAGCATCTCTTACTATAGTGCCAGGAGGAACACTTACTTCTAGATCTTGACCACTTTTACCAGTCTTGTTTTTCCCTGACCCATGCAGCCCTCTGTCGGCCCTGTAATGTTGCCTCATATGAAAGTCTAGAAGAGTAGAAAGTTGAAGATCAGCCACGATAACAACACTCCCGCCGTTACCGCCATCACCACCAGCGGGCCCACCTCTAGGAACGCCTTTCTCTCTGCGCATAGCCTCGGAACCTGAACCACCAGTTCCTCCGTATACATGTATCACTGCTCTGTCGACAAACATAGACAGATAAACTCCCTTCTAAGTGTACCTTGTGAGACTCTAGACCATCATTTCACAATGGAGGCTACCAAAATATTCTCTTAAAAAAATAAACTTTCATAAAAATTCATTTTTACACTAGACCATACAATGAGCTTACTGGCTAAACAAAACGGGCGAATCAATTGAAAGATCTTGGCTGATGGCACCTAGAGGCATACCAGGTCAAAATCTGAACTGATTGCACCGACAACCTCACCTAGAGTATTCCTGATCATTGGGGAGGAAAAAGCGCTTAGGGATTCTTTGTTTGTACCTTTCAGCAGATTAAAGTGTTCGAGGATTTGTATAACTACTAATGGAGTAGCTCTCTTCGTGCCGTCCTCCACCTTGATGGCAATTCCAAATTCTCCCTTTGTACACCCAACGGCAAAAACTCCCTCAGCTCCAGTTTTGGCAAAGATCCGACCACCTAATGCTTCCACCAGGGCCGTCCCGAACCGTCCTGTCCCAGCTACCATATCTGGATGAGCGACCATAGATGATACAATTCTTTGGTTAGAATCCTCAGCTCCTCCGAGTTTACAAAAAGCTTGAGCCAAGCGAGAGAGTGGTAGACCAAAACATACTACTCCACATCCATCGATACCTAGCTTAATACCCGACTTATCTAAATCGGTCCATCTCGATATTTCGGATATCATTCTAATTTGGACCGGATGTTCTTGTTTTATATACCCACCTGTTCTCCAGCCCTTCGAGAGTGCTAAAGCAAGCATCCCCGCATGCTTTCCAGAGCAATTGTTATGCACTGCTGTAATTTTTTTTCCTTTGGCATATAAATCTATTGCTGCATTTTCTTCAAAAGGAGGGTGTGGACCGCACTCAAGATCCTCCTCAGACAGACCTATTTTCGCCAAAATAGACTTCACGGCAGCAACATGTTTAGGCTCACCACTATGGGAAGCGCACATAACAGCCAGCTCTCTGGAACTGATACCAAATTGATCTATGACATTTTCTTCTATTAGGGGCACAGCCTGAAATGGCTTGGCTGCCGATCGGCAAAAAACTATTTTTTCAGGATCGCCGACCTTAGCAATCATTTCGCCTGCGGAGTTGACAACTGCAACATGGACTCGATGGGTAGATTCGACTATTCCACCACGTCGTACCAATATATCTTCCATAACATTCCCTTTCCTCATAGACAGAACCCATTACAAAGCAACTTGTTACTCCACCTATGTATTTTTAAAATGCCCCGGGCTAAGTACCCTTTGGTCCCAGTGTTAGAGGCCAATTGCGGCTTCCAGAAGTTTTTCTGGGGACTGAGCTTGTTCCAAAACTTCAAGCGCCCTCAGAATCTGGAGATCTGTAGGCCAAGTTTGCTCGAAAGCTCCCTCCGGGCCCCATGCATGAAGTGCAATTTCTCGTTCTAGTTGATATTTTATAAACCTACGTGCAATCTCTAAGTCAGACCTCTCCAACATAGCCTCATTATCCCTCAATAAATCTTTGTAAAAGAGTTCTAGTTCTGAATTTTTCAATTGCAATCGACTAAGTATAGCTGGATTTTCCTGGACATGTCTGACGGCATAGTTAAATAGACCAGCCGTAAATGAACCTGACAATTGAATCCTATGTAAAGCTTCTTCTTCACTCAAAGAAAGAGTGTCTTGTAACACAGAGATATCAGGAGTGATACCTCCTCCCCCATAAAGCTTTCGTCCTCCGACAGACTTCAAGAGTGGTCGACCATTCAAGTCATCCATCCTCACCACTCGACCATTCAACGACAATTTAGATGACTCCGAACTTATTAGTTCCAATTTCTCCTCTGAATCCATATGAATAGAACGACCCATCGGAGTATACCAACGAGCTGTAGTGAGTCTCAGAACATCACCACCGCTCAATTTATAAAGAGTTTGAACAGAGCCTTTACCGTAAGTGCGGCTTCCAATTATCAGAGCTCGGTCATGGTCCTGCAGAGCTCCTGCAACAATTTCTGACGAACTAGCGCTATTTCCATTGACTAATATCACTAAAGGAAGATCAGCATTTGACTCGACGGTAATAGATTCGATACGCTCCTTTATATCGGAATTTCTTCCCTTGGTCTCCAAAATAGTTAACCGATCTTTCAGGAAAAGGTCAGTCACAGCTACGCCTTCTGCCAGAAGTCCTCCGGGATTATCTCGGAGATCGATAATCAACGATTTCATTCCCTGTCCGCGCAAGGATTCAACAGCTTCTTCCACTTCTCTGCCCGAAGTCTCACTGAAAACCTGCAAAGGAATATAGCCGACTGATCCCTCCAATAACTTCGTAAATGGAACCGAGCGTAATTCAATTATTGACCTTGTAAGTCGGAATGGGATTAGCTTGTCGGCACCTGGCCGATAGATAGTCAAATTGACATCGGTTCCTTCCCTTCCTCGTAAGCCATCTGCCACTTGGTCGGAATCCCAATTTTTAGCGGAAACGCCTTCTATCGAAAGAATTCTATCTCCCGGCCGGATTCCTGATCTCAGGGCCGGGCCACCTGGGATAGAAGTAATAACAGTCACAAGACTGTCACGTTTGAGGATCTCTAAACCTACACCACCGTAATCGGCTTCTGCCCCTGCCTGAAGGCTAAAGCTTTCCCAAGCTCGATTATCTATAAATGAGGTATAAGGGTCATCTAACCCATTCACCAAAGCCTCTATGGCCGAATTGACTAATTCTGACTGATCAACCGAGTCAACAAACTGCTCAGTTATGTGATCCAAGACCTCTTCAATCACCCCAGTATCAACAACTCGAATTGTTCTCTCTACAGCTCCCTGGAAAAACCAATACGCGATGATAGCAGAAACCGCCATAACAGTAACTCGAGACATAAAACCAATTCTGGCCATACGGATTATCCAGTCTCCTTTTGATTCCAAGGTAAATCTACCATGGATCTAACCTCTTAAATTCCAAACGTAGCTGGCATTTCTCTAATAAGAATTTCTCTAATTTTCAGGTGGATCGTTTCTGGATTTTCAGTTCCGTCTACTACTACTGCATTTTCCATCTTCCTTGAAATATCCAAGTAACCTGATCGGACTTTTTGCATGAAATCAACTCCTGACAATTCCAAGCGATCTTTCTTCTTCTTCGCCAATGCCAACCTCTCACGTGACAATTCTGCTGGGATATCCAGGACTATGTAAAGATCTGCGTTCAATCCAGCCGAGGCGAAATCATTCAACCTGCCCACCTGAGTTAAATCTAATCCTCTGGCATAGCCCTGGTAGGCCAAGGTAGACATAGAGAAACGATCAGTTAGAAAAATTTCCCCTCTGTCAAGAACTGGAATTGCTATTTCCTTGACGAAAACAGACCTCGCCGCCAAGTACAGCAGCAATTCTGTTTCAGGAGGAATATCCAGGTCCAAATTTTCTTGGACCACACTCCTAATAGCTTCCCCAGTCTTTGTGCCACCTGGCTCCCTAGCTACGGTGCACTTCAAATTTTTTGAAAAAAACCATTTGGAGAGCAAGTCGACCTGTGTAGTCTTTCCAGACCCGTCCATCCCTTCCAAAGCCAGGAAGAAGCCTCGATTTTCTCCTAGGAAGCTACGATCATTCACCGCTAGTAATGTTCCCTCCCAAGATGGGTGATCTGCTCCTCACCTCCGAGCCACCGGAGAGTATTTTTCAGTTTCCAATTTTGAATAAACAAATCATGCTCGGGATAGAGGCCTGGAGCACACTGAGGACTCTTGAAATAGAAAGATAACCACTCTTGGATTCCTCCTAAACCAGCTCGCCCAGCCAAATCCATAAAAATAGCCAAGTCCAACACAATCGGCGCCGCCAAGATTGAATCTTTACAGAGGAAATCGACCTTTATTTGCATCGGGTAATTGAGCCAACCAAAAATGTCTATGTTGTCCCAACCTTCTTTGTCGTCACCTCTGGGGGGATAGTAATTTATTCTTACTTTATGATAGATATCCCCATACAAATCAGGGTAAAGTTCCGGTTGTAGTATGTGATCGATAACGCCCAGCTTGGATTCTTCTTTTGTCTTAAAACTGGCAGGGTCATCCAAGACAGCGCCATCACGGTTGCCCAAGATATTGGTGCTGAACCATCCCTTTATTCCAAGCATACGTGCTTTAAATCCAGGAGCGAGGATGGTTTTCATTAAAGTCTGTCCAGTCTTGAAATCCTTCCCAGCTATCGGTATGCCCTTAAGTTGAGCATACTCTTCAAAGGCAGAGAAATCAGCTGACAAATTAGGGGCTCCATTTGCATAGGGGACCCCTTCTTTTAACGCAGCATATGCATAGAGCATACTCGGAGCAATTGATGCATCATTTGCTTCCATTCCTCTTTCGAAAGATTCCATGGTTTGGTGAACTAATCCAGGGCGCAGGAAAATTTCCGTGGAACCACACCAGACCATGACTAAGCGGTCACATCCATTCTTTTCCTTAAAAGAGCGAATATCGGCTCTTATCTGTTCTGCTATATCTCTCTTGTTCGATCCTGTTTTCTTATTAGGACCATCCAGACGTGTAACGTATTCGGTATCAAAAGCTGCAGACATAGGCTCAATCTTTATCATTTCATCCTTGACCAATGCTAAGTGTTCATTACTAAGCACACCCGCATTTACCGCGCTTTCGTAAGCATTGTCAGAGATGGGATCCCATCCCCCGAAAACAATCTGATCTAGTTCCGCCAAGCCAATGAAATCCTTAATCAGTGGAGATCGATTTTCTGTTCTTTGGCCCAACCTAATGGTATTCAATTGTGTCAAACTTCCAATCGGTTTCGCCAAGCCCTTACGGGCCAATAGCACACCCGCGATAGTGGTTGTAGCTACAGCACCCATCCCCGGAAGTAGAACCCCCAAACGGCCTTTTGCACTAGAAATATCTGGCGTTTCTTGCAAAATAGTATCTCCTTGCTTTACGGAATTATCATTACTTAGGTATCTAACGGAACTCCCGCAGCCGCCCGATAAACCCAAACGATCCTTCGAATTGCTGTCAAATTGGTCAGTATAGCGAATACTACAATGATCGCACTTAATACAAAACCATTCCAGCTCAAACCAAACATTAGCGAACCTAAGCCCAGCAGAACTATTCTCTCAGCCCTCTGCATCAAACCAACTGTACAGTTCAATCCTAGGACCTCTGCTTTTGCTCTGGTATAGCTGATCAGTAAAGATCCTGCCATTGCTAGGGCTATCATATAAATCATACCCATATTCAAAAGCGACATCTCATACTGATTATAAAGAGAGATCAAACCTAGATAAATCACAATTTCACTAATCCGGTCTAAAACCGAGTCGTAAAATGCTCCAAATTTAGACTGCAGTCCTGACAGCCGAGCTACACGACCATCGAAAATATCGTGTGCACCTCCTAGAAGTACCAGGGCACCTGCCGTTCGAACATGGTCAATACCATAGAAATAGCCCGCTACAATAGTTACCAGGAAGCCACTGGTAGTAATTACATTGGGATGTACTCTCTTCCTGACCAACCAATGTGTTAGAGGATCAATCACTGGATAAACCCACTCTCTGAGATCGTCTAGGTGCTTAATTTTTAGCCTTTACTCTTAAGGAAGGAGGATGCG
>TARA_B110000196_G_scaffold62667_1_pt1 | contig 21400 bp, 20 predicted proteins | sample TARA_B110000196 | Tara Oceans TARA_B110000196 (sample SAMEA4397072) | marine metagenome | biome: Polar Biome; feature: [MES] marine water layer (ENVO:01000295) within the mesopelagic zone...; material: water (ENVO:00002006), including particulate matter (ENVO:01000060) such as...... | reverse complement strand
ACCGGTCGGTTAAAAGCCGAATGCTCTACCGCTGAGCTAACGCCCCTTTTATCATTTAATCCTAATATGCGTTTTTTTCATTTTATTTGGCGAGGATGATACCGTACCCCACGTAAATCTCAAGAGAATATCAATATATATTACCTAGAAATTAAAATACTTCCCATGAAATGACTGGAACTTAATTACAAACCTCTGTCATTCATAACTTTTAATCGTTGCTCTGCTAATTTCGCAACAGTTGATTGAGGGTATTCATTTTGAATTTTAGTTAAAACCAACCGCGCCTGATCCCAATTGCCCAGTTCAAAATTACAATAACCAACTTTTAACAAAGCATCAGGTATTTTTCTTGAACGTGGATACTCATTAATAACTTTAGAGAATTGAGCCAATGCTTGTTCAAACTGATTTGATGCATAATAAGATTCAGAGAGCCAATACTGTGCATTATCAATCAAGCTACTACCTGGGTAGGCAGCCAAAAAACGAATAAATGAAAGTGAAGCTAACTCATAGCTTTGCTCTTTCAAGAGCTCAAATGCTGCCTGATAATTTTCTTCGTCAGTCCCACCGGGTACGGGTAATTCTCCAAATATGATTTCTTCTTCATTGACAACATTCATCGAATTTAGAGCACTAATTGACCTTTCAAGATCTTGCAAGCGATCATCTAAATCAACATAAAGGGCTCTTTGCCTGTCTTGTGTTGCTTGCGACTGGTAAATCAAGTCTTCTGTTTGCCCTTGGATCTGACTAACTTGCCCCTGAATATCATCTAACTGGCGAGCGATCTCAATCAAACTTTGATCATTTGACCTTTGCGTAACATTAGAATTTGAATTGAGCGTACCTTGGTAAGTATTATTCACTGGTATATCAGCGCATCCAACAAGAGCTGAAATACCAATAAAAATGTAAGCACACTTTGACATATCAAATAATTTATTACTTAATGTGCCTAATTAATTACAAGCTCTACCCTTCGATTTTGAGTGTATGAACTCTCATCACTTCCATATGAATTAGGTCTTTCTTCACCAAAACTAACGGTAGTTATCTGTGCTGGCGCTACGCCATTAAGAAGCAACATACGTCTAACAGCTTGGGCTCTTCGCTCTCCCAATCCAATATTATATTCACGAGATCCTCTTTCATCTGCATGACCCTCTAACCTCACAGTTAATAATGTATTGGCATTCATATTGAAGGCATGAGCACTTATCAAGGCGTCGTATTCAGGTCGTAAATCAGAGCGATCAAAGTCAAAATATATAATGGTTTCAAGATCTTGTGACATACTATCATCTGACATTGCCTCAAGATTGTTATTACTGTCCATGCCTACCCCATATGTCGCAGCAGTATCACTGACAACCGAACTATCCATAGAGGAGTTATTACCTACATTGCCTGATTTACTACTCGGTGTTGCGCAACCCGAAAGAACCAATACCAATAATCCAATTAAACCAAACTTAAAACGCTCCATTTCAACTACTCCTAAGTTTCAATTATTCAAAATTTTAAAAAAATTAACTATAAATCGTAAAGTAACACATTACTATAATTTTAAAAATGGTGACCATACCGGCTCTCTTATATCGCCAAGTTTGGAGGCGATTCTTTGACGGACCAGGCCATCTGCTGTTACGGTTTCCAAGACACCATTGCCTTTCATTTTTGTAGCATAGATAAGTGTATCACTATTAGGCGCAAAACTTGGAGATTCATCTTGCATGCCTGAAGATAATACCAATAAGTCTTTTTTAGCGATGTCGTGAATTGCAATGCGGTAATCACCCCTATAAAGATGCACCATTGCCAATTTTTTGCCGTCGGGTGATAGGCGAGGCCTAGCATTGTAATTACCTTGAAATGTCACTCTCTCAGCTTTATCGCTATTTAAGGCAATTTTATATACTTGTGGAGCACCACCTCGATCAGAGGTGAAATAAATTTCATCACCATTTGGAGACCACGTAGCTTCAGTATCGATCGCTCTATTGTAAGTCATTCTTTTTAAAGATCTGGTTGCTATATCAAGGATATAAATATCTAAATTACCATTCACGCCACCCAATGTAAGAACTAATTTTCTACCGTCTGGTGAAAAAGCAGGCGAACCATTGATTCCTGGGTGATCTGAAATTTTCCGTCGATTGCCAGTTCTTAAGGTTTGAAGAAATATTGAAGAGGCATCTCCCTCAAAAGATACATAAGCTATCTGCCTACTATCTGGAGACCATGCTGGAGACATAATAGGGTCATTTGAAGTAACGACAATTTGCTCATTCCCCCCATCAGAGTCGGCCACAATTAATGAGTAATTTGTTTCATTGCGCGATACATTAGTTTTGACATAGGCGACTTTTGTATCAAACACACCTCTAATTCCGGTTAACTCTTTGTAGATCATGTCAGCAATACGATGAGCTGATCTTCTCAAAGTTCCCTCTTTGGCTGGCATCCTATAACCTACAATTTGCTCTCCTTTGAAAATATCAAACAATTGGAATTGGATATTAAATGAACCCGTTTTCATTTTGATGATACGGCCCACAACAACCGCTTCGACCCCTAAAATAGACCAGTCATCAAAATCAATCTCGGCTCCCGTGGTTGGTTTCTGAAGCATATTCTCTATCGGAGTTGCTGAGAAGCGCCCGCTCCGTTTTAAATCATTAGTTATTACATCGGCAATACTCACAGCGAATTTAGGTACGTTTCTGCCCAACCCAAATGGCACAATTGCGACCGGAGTTTGTTTGCCAACACCTTGTGTAATTCTTATTGTCAGCTCTGCGTAGAGAGCGTCATGAAACAACAAGCAAAATAATAAGAATATTTTTTTCTTAAGCTGCATCTATACCTCGTAACCACTTAGTTATTGATAAGGTTCAAATATGAATCGTAAATTTCTTTCGAATAAACTCGGATCTTCCGGGTCAGGCAAAGGTGAAGCTTTATAAACAGCCGCCTCCACAGAGCGACGAACGGATTCATCACCATTGCAAGTCTCTACTGCTACACTGATAACTTCACCACCAGGTAACTGCCGAACATTAACAACGCAGCTGATACCTTTGTCGGCAGATGCTGGTTGTATCCAGTTATTTTCGATCTTTCTCCCTAGTGCAAAAGTATATCTTGTAAGGGCTCCCGAGCGAAGGGCTTCAAGACGATTTTGCTCAATTGAAAGCTCACGATCTAATTGTGCTTTTCTTTCGGCCTCTTCCAGCTCATTGCGTTTCTTTTCATTTTCTGCACGCTGTCTATTGATATCATTAAGGCGTTCCTGCTCTGCATCAACACGCCTTTGCTCAAGCTCTTCTTCTTTTCTTTGCTTAGCTAATGCCTCTTTCTTTTCAAACTCTTCTTTTTGTTTGCGTTCTTCTATTTTTTTTAATTTTACTTGTTTCTTTTTCTCAACTTCTGCTTCTTTCTTTTTCTTCACTCGTATCTTTTCAGCTTGAACATCTGCTTCACGTTTTTTTTGTTCAGCTTCTTTTTTTTCCTGCGCAATCTTTTTTTGTGGGGTTAGTAGATTATCTTCTTTAATTAATGCTGCTTTTATCACAAGGGGCCTAGAGGGAATATTGGCATCCGATCTATCGAACGCCAATATCATGGTTGTGAAAAGGATAAGATGCAATCCACAAGCAAATGTGAGTGGAATAATATTGTATTTATCTCGCATTGAATTATTCGCTATTGCGTCATTCCGGCACTGGATAGGACTCTAACGCATCCGTCACAAAGCCTATATTTTCTGCGCCACCTTGTTGTAAAAGAACCATTGCTCCAACAACGTTGCCGTAAGGCACTCTACGATCCGCTTTAATTAAAACCATTGTAGTAGGTTGACTGGCCAAAACTGCTCTGGTCCTCGATACTATTGACTCGGCATCTTTTGGCTTATTCTCCTCATCACCAACATTAATAAATAATTCGCCTGTTGCGTTTACGCTTAATATTAATGGAGCCAGGCTTGAGGTATCTGAAATTGGTTCTGCCCCTGCCTTCGGTAATTCAACTTTTATCCCTTGGGTCAATAATGGCGCTGTCACCATAAAAATAATCAACAACACAAGCATCACATCAATATAAGGGACTACATTGATCTCACTGATGACTTTTCTCTTTTTTAACACTTCAGCTTTTAATCGCGTTTATATAATTCATGACGTTGCAAGATGCTCACAAACTCTTCAGAAAAACTGTCATAACGTATCTCTAATCGAGTGACTTTATCTACAAACCTATTGTATGCAACAACAGCGGGAATTGCGGCAAATAAACCCATTGCAGTGGCAATCAATGCCTCTGCAATTCCAGGAGCAACCATTGCTAATGTGGCAGACTGGACTCCAGCCAGAGCTCGGAAAGAATTCATGATACCAATTACTGTTCCAAATAGGCCTACATATGGACTGATTGAACCAATTGTAGCGAGTGTAGCAAGGCTTTGTTCTAATTTATCGACCTCTCTCATTTGAGCAACTCTCATTGCGCGTGAGCACTCCTCTACCATTTTATCTTTTGCAATTGATGACTTGGTAGACAAACGGGTAAACGTTTGAAATCCAGCTTTAAAAATACTTGGCATGCCCAAATCATCATGATCGCTTTTAATTGATTTTTGATACAGAGTATTTAGATCGCCACCCGCCCAAAAATTGGATTCAAATTTATCCGAAGCTATCTTTATTTTTTTTATCAGCTTTTGCTTTGTAAAAATAATACTCCAAGAGCCAACCGACGCTACCAACAAAGACAACATCACCAACTGAACAACAATACTCGCGTTCAATATAAGATTTATTAACGACATATTTGTTGTCATATTATGAATTCCTTAAAAAACTAATCATAAGTAACTATCCCAATAAATCCCGATTAACACTTTGATCTTGGTTACTCGGGTTCAATCCAAAATGTAGATATGCATTCTTTGTTGCGACACGCCCTCGTGAAGTTCGCATCATAAAGCCCTGTTGTATCAAATAAGGCTCTATCACATCTTCTATTGTTCCACGCTCTTCGCCAACTGCCGCGGCAAGACTTTCTATCCCAACGGGACCGCCATCAAATTTTTCTATTACGGCTAATAGGAGCCTTCTATCCATGCTGTCAAATCCATTTGGATCTACTTCCAGCATATCTAATGCATCATTTGCAACTTTTTCTGTCACTTTACCATCAGCCTTAACCTCAGCATAATCTCGAACCCTTCTTAGTAGTCGATTAACTATTCGTGGTGTACCTCTAGCTCTTTTTGATAATTGATCACTACCACCTTCATCTAGTTCTAAATTAAGTATATTTGCAGAACGATTTGCGATTTGAGCTAATTCTTCAACTTCATAGAAATTCAATCTTTGCACAATACCAAATCTATCTCTCAACGGCGAAGTCAATAAACCAGCCCTAGTTGTTGCCCCAACTAATGTAAATGGCGGTAAATCCAATTTTATTGAACGTGCCGCAGGCCCTTCACCAATCATTATGTCTAACTGAAAACCTTCCATAGCAGGATATAAAATTTCTTCTACCACGGCATTCAAACGATGAATCTCATCGATAAATAAGACGTCATTTGGCTCTAAATTTGTAAGCAATGCAGCTAAGTCACCCGGTCTTTCCAATACAGGACCAGATGTTTGTTTTAATTTAACGCCCATTTCATGAGCAATAATGTGCGCCAAAGTTGTTTTTCCTAGACCAGGAGGGCCAAATATCAATACATGATCTAATGATTCAGAGCGTTTACAGGCGGCCTCTATAAATATCTCCATCTGCTCTCGCATATTATTTTGACCAACATACTCTGCTAATGTTTTTGGTCTAATAGCGCGATCAAAGATTTTGTCATCACTGACTTCATCCCCACTAATTAAGCGATCATGCTCAATATTATCCATTTAGTCAGTAACCTTTTTTAGAGCCCGTCGTATTATATCACTCGCCGTTGAATCATCGTTTTGAATTGACGCCATTAATTTTTTAATCTCAGAAGCTTTATAACCTAAGGCTAATAATGCGTCAAAGGCTTCCTCTCTAGCATTATTAGCTCCAATTTCTTGGTGACTCAATGAAGAATTATCGATAATGTCAGTCAATCGATCGCGCATTTCTATAACTAATCTTTCTGCGGTTTTTTTTCCAACACCAGGGATCTTGACAAGTGAATTACTATCTTCAGTTCGCACACAACGTTCGAAGTCACTAACGCTCATTGCAGATAATATTGCTAATGCCAACTTAGCCCCCACACCGCTAATTTTCAAGAGCATTCTAAATAAATGACGATCATTGAGACTTGAAAAACCAAATAAAGTATGGGCATCTTCTCTGACTTGAAGGTGAGTATAAAGAAAAATCTCTTCGCCTATTCCTGGCATCTCAATGAAGGTATTTAACGGAACCTCTATTTCATAACCAATTCCATAGGTTTCAACAAGCACTTGCGGCACATGTTTAATTAAAATCTTTCCTTTTAGCGATCCAATCATTTATTCCACCATTAACTCATAGCTTTCAGTGAATCATACATTGCTCTTTGATTGCTGTAACAAAGAGCAGCTGCAATTGCATCTGCAGCATCCTCAGCTGGCGTTCCATCGAGATTAAGTAAAGACACCACCATGTGTTGAACCTGCTCCTTTGAGGCTGCTCCGGTACCAACTACGGCTTTTTTTATCTCTCTTGGCGAATACTCAAAAACACTGACATCAAAATCAAATGTTGCGCATAACGCGGCAGCTCTTGCGTGACCTAGTTTTAATGCGCTAGATGGATTTTTATGCACAAAGACACTTTCGATGACCATAATATCAGGATTATATTCTTTTATGAGCTTATACACAGACTTATGTATTACTTTTAGACGTTCCGTAAAGTCACCCTTAGTACTTTTAATAACTCCACTTGATATGTATTTGACCTGACTGCCAATTAGATCAATCAGTCCAAACCCTGTCGCTCTCGAGCCAGGATCAATACCTAATATTCGTTGATCATTTTTCAATAAAAAACCTCATAATTTCGCTAATATTTCATCCGTAATTTCTGCATTACTGTAGACAGTCTGAACGTCATCAAGATCTTCTAGTGTTGAAGTTAATTTTATCATTGTTGATGCTTCATTTTCATTCAAATTGGTAATGGTTGAGCAGCGCCATGTCATCTCTTTAGTCACTGGGTTATAACCCTTTTCTGACATAACTTTACACAGCTCATCATAGTTATTAGGATCAACAATAACTTCAATAGAGCCATCATCCTCTGTAATAATATCATCGGCGCCAGCATCTATAGCTGTTTCCATTAGAGAATTCTCATCATCATGCTTGTTGTATGACAAAACACCTAACGAGCTAAACATATAAGCAACAGATCCATCAGCGCCCAAGTTACCCCCATATTTACTGAAAGCATGCCTGACATCTGCAACTGTTCTATTTTTGTTATCAGTCAAGCAGTCAACAATAACTGCGGCACCTCCTGGCCCATAACCTTCGTAGCGGATCTCAAGATAATCAATCCCCTCCAACTCGCCTGCACCACGCTTAATGGCTTTTGAAATATTGTCTTTTGGCATACTTTGAGATTTTCCTTTCTCAACGGCCAGTCTTAATCTTGGGTTAGAATTTAAATCTGAACCGCCCAATTTAGCAGCAATAGTTATTTCGCGTATCAACTTGGTAAATAACTTACCTCTTTTCTTGTCTTGAGCTCCCTTTCTGTGCTGAATGTTTGCCCATTTACTATGACCCGCCATAAATGATTTCCATTTTTTATTTAATTATTTAATTATTTAATTGCTATCATACCGATTAAATACAGAGTAAGCATCACCAATGAAATCTAATTAAAATTAACATAAATCATGAAGATAGAAGCAAACAAAAATAATTTAATATTGAAAAATACAAAATTGTTTCTTACTAAAATAAAAAATAACTCATTATCATTGACGTTTATAAGAGAGAGTAAACAGCTGGCCCAATTAATTGAACCATTGGAGCTGGGTGATAGTTTCTTATCAATAGCAATTTTATATCCCATGTACCGTGAAAAACTTTTTGATTACGATGATCTTAAAAATAACAAACTAGATGATTTACATTCAAATCTAGAGCATCTATCTCAATTAGATAAATTAGCACTGCCGTCTAACTGGTCAGCCGAGCAACAATTATCCAATAAAACTTCAAAATCCTTAAAAAAAATGTTGCTGTCCATAAGCAACGACCCTAAGTTAATATTAATTAAGATTGCCATTCATCTGAATCACCTTCGACATGCCAAGAAATACGACAAAGAAACACAAAAAAAATTAGCGCTATCAACAAATGAAATATATGCACCATTGGCAAATCGATTGGGAGTCTGGCAATTAAAGTGGGAATTAGAAGATCTCTCATTTAGATTTTTAAATACAGATACTTACAAACATATTGCAAAATTAATAAAAGATAAAAGATCAGAAAGAGAAGTATTTATCGCTGAAGTGACAACTGAAGTAAAAGAAGCATTAGAGAGAGAGCCTTTAAGTGCAGTGGTATCGGGTCGCCCAAAACATATATTTAGTATATGGAAGAAATTACAACGTAAAAATATTTCCATTGAGAATATTTTTGATATTCATGCAATACGTATTTGCGTTGAAACTATACCGAACTGTTATCGCGCACTAGGAACAATACATAATTTATGGACTTGCTTGCCAGATAATTTTAAGGATTATATAGCGAATCCTAAAAAAAATAATTACCAATCTTTACATACCTCTATTATTGGTCCAAATGGTAAAACCATTGAAGTGCAAATTAGAACACATGCTATGCAACATCATGCAGAATTAGGTATTGCGGCACATTGGCGCTATAAAGAGGGTACTAAAAATTACAAAAATGATAAATATATTGAAGAGATTAGAAATTACTTAACCACGGATAATTATTATTCTGATGCGTTAGAAATATCGCAAAAAAATGAAGACCGAATTTTTGCCATCAGCCCCAAGGGTGATGTAATTGAAATGATAGTGAATTCAACACCGCTAGATTTTGCCTATCATGTCCATACAAATATTGGCCACTCATGTATCGGCGCTAAGATTAACGGTAAAATTGCACCTTTAAATCGTAAAATACTAAATGGAGATTTAGTGCAAATCATAACTGGCGCTGAACCCAACCCCAGAAGAGATTGGCTTAACCCCCAACTTGGCTATATCGCATCGACAAAAACTCGTAGCAAAATTAATAACTGGTTTAGGGCCAAAAATAAAGTATTACACCTAAAAGATGGCAAGGAAATTTGCGATAATGAGCTAAAGAGATCAAATATCTCTAATATAGCCTTAGAAGTAATTTGCAAACAAATGAACTTAAAAAATGCTGATGCTCTTTATATTGGGCTAGGTAGTAATGCTATCAATTCAGCTGCTATCGCCATGGCGATACAGGTACTACAAAAAGAAACAACTCCAATTAAAATAAAGAAAACTGGAGCTAGTCAAGTAAATCAAACGACATTTAACAGAGTATCAATAGCGGGAATGGAAAGATTATTAAGTAGCTTCTCACAATGCTGCAAGCCCCTACCACCTGAACAAATTCTGGGTTATATAACCGTTCAAAAAGGAATAAGCATTCACCGCTATGACTGCAAAAATGCATTAAATTTAGCAAAAAAATCTCCTGAGAGAATTATTGATGTTAATTGGAATTTTCCTGCAAATCAGAATAGTTACCCTATCGATCTAGAAATAACAGCTTACGATCGAAGAGATCTTTTACGTGATATCAGCAATATACTCTCTGAAGAGAAGATTACAGTAAGGGATATTAAAACCAGTAGAAATCAAAATTCGTTGGAAGTAGTTATGACCTTAAATATTTTAGCTGTCGATTTACCATCTCTAAGTAGACTAATGATCCGTTTTGAGCAATTAAAAAATATAGCATCTGTAACAAGAAAGTAAATTTACTTTTTATTTGGAAAGTTTAAAGCTCGATTATCCGCAGCCAATGCCGCCTCATGAATTGCCTCGGATAGACTAGGATGGGCATGAATTGTTCTCTGCAAATCTTCTGTACTGGCTTCAAATTCCATTGCTAGAACAACTTCTCCAATCAATTCGCCCGCCATAGGACCTATAATATGAACACCTAATATTTGATCGTTTTCTTTAGAGGAAATTATTTTAACCATTCCAGAGCTCTGATTCATTACCTTTGCACGGCCACTAGCAGCAAATGGAAACAATCCTATCTTGTAATCGACACTCGCTTCCTCCAATTCCATTTCATTTTTACCAGTCCAAGCGATCTCTGGAGAGGTATAGATAACCGAAGGAATAATATCGTAATTTACCTCTGCGATATCTCCAGCAATTAATTCTGCAACCATGACACCCTCTTCCGAGCCTTTATGAGCAAGCATTGGACCTCTAACACAATCACCAATAGCGTAAACCCTTGGAATGCTTGTTTGGCATTTATCATCAACATTTATACGTCCCGACTCATCCAGTGTTATACCGCTGTCAATTGAAAATAAATTATCGATATGTGGTTTCCTACCAACTGCTACAATTACCCGATCGAATTCTTTTTCAGTTTCATTATCATCTTTTAAATAAGTCAAACATAAAGCTGAAGTATTGCTCTTAACTGCCGTCACTTTTGTATCAAGATGAATTTTTAGACCCTGTTTTGTAAATTGATTTTTTGCCTCTTTTGCGATATCTCGGTCTGCCAAATTCAAAAAATCTGGTAAAGCCTCAAAAATCTCTACATTAGATCCAAGCCTGTTCCATACACTACCCAATTCCAGACCAATAACACCTGCACCTATTACAGCAAGCTTTTCTGGGACCTCAGTAAAATCTAGAGCACCCCAGGAATCAACTACACGGTCACTATCAAATGGGATTGACTTTAATTCTATTGGTGATGAACCTGCTGCAAGAACAATATTTTTTCCTTGAAGAATACTGCTGCTTCCCTTTAAATCTGTGTATTCAACTTGATTTGATCCTAAAAACTTACCGTGACCAACCAATGTCTCTATTTTATTCGCCTTCAAAAGTCCTGATATACCACCAGTCAGTTGCTTCACAATATTATTCTTTCGTTCTTGCATAACATCAATATCAATTATTGGTGTATTAATATTTATGCCATGATCCAAAAACTCATGCGAAGCACGATGAAATAGTTCTGACGATTCTAGTAATGCTTTGGATGGAATGCACCCAGCATTTAAACAGGTTCCACCGAATGAATTTGATCCATCACGATTTCTCCACTCATCTATACAAGCTACGCTTAAACCATATTGACTGGCGCGAATAGCTGCAATATAACCTGCGGGCCCAGCACCAATAACAATTACGTCAAAATTCATATTCATTATCGATAATCAAATTTCAAACATTAAGCGTTCAGGATCTTCGAGTGATTCCTTAATACTAACCAAAAAGAGAACCGCCTCCCTGCCATCAATAATACGATGATCATAAGTCAGGGCTACATACATCATTGGCCGAATAACAATTTCGCCATCAACAACAACAGGACGTTCCTTAATTCCATGCATACCAAGAATTGCACTTTGAGGCGGATTGAGAATAGGGGTCGATATGAGTGAACCAAAAGTTCCTCCATTAGTAATTGTAAAAGTTCCACCACTTAAATCATCCATACTGATCGAGCCTTTCTTTACTTTAACTGCTAAATCCGCTATAGATCTCTCGATATCAGCGAAACTCAATGCATCTAGATTCCTTATTACCGGTACCATTAAGCCTCGTTCTGAGGATACTGCAATCCCAATATCATAACGATCATGATAGACAATATCTTGACCTTCTACAGACGCATTAATAATTGGAAATTTCTTCAAAGCCTCAACCGTGGCTTTACTAAAAAACGACATAAAACCGAGCTTTACTGAGTGTTCTTCGAGAAATGATTCTTTGTATTTTTTTCTAAGCTCAATCACTTCATGTAAATCTATCTCATTAAAACTAGTGAGCATCGCTGAATTTGTTTGAGCCTCAACCATTCGTTCTGCAATTTTGGCTCTTAATCTTGACATTGGAACACGCTGCTCGTTATTACCTTGCGATTCCTCTGTGGGAGTAGATGATTGCTGTATAGGCATATCAATGTCGTTTGCTCTAACGCTTTCCCCTTCATCATCCCTAAGGTATTCCAAAACATCAGTTTTTGTTATACGCCCATCTTTACCACTCCCATTAATCATGGATGCATCTAAATCATGCTCTTTAAGCAGTATTTTTACCGAAGGGCTTATTTTTTTATCCCCAGTATTATCTTGTGCGACGCTAACATCTGAACCAATATTACTGGCTCGTTTATCAGAGTTTGAGCTGTCAGTTTGATTGGAATCATTAGAGTTAATGACGCCGGATGATTCGGTCATGATTGCCAAAAGATCTCCCGCCTTAACAATCGCACCATCTTTTACTTTTATTTCGGTTAAGACTCCAGATTTAGGCGACGGGATCTCCAAAACAACTTTGTCCGTCTCAAGATCTACTAAATTTTCATCACGAGATATCTGATCACCGGTCTTTTTATGCCAATTGATCAAAGTGGCATCTGATACAGACTCTGGGAGTGGTGGGACTTTTATTTCAATTGTCATTATTGTTTAAATCCTGTATTAATAAATACTAAATTTTATATAATAGATTAAATTATATACCTAAAGCACTGATAATTAATAAATTTTGCTCTTCATTATGTAATTTTAATAAACCAGAGGCTGGTGCAGCAGCGCCTTTCCTTCCCGAGTATATTAAATTCTCTTTTTCTATCGCATGCTGTAATTGATGGCGTATCTGATACCAGGCGCCTTGATTCTGAGGTTCCTCTTGGCACCATACTACATCTTTAAGATTGGGGTATCTTTTAATAGTAGCGGCGTATTCATCTATAGGAAATGGATATAATTGCTCAATACGTATTATTGCCACATCATCCAAGCCTTCATCCGTCCTAAGTCGATCCAAATCAAAATAAACCTTTCCGCTGCATAAAACCAGTCGCTTCACTTTATTATCAGTCAAATCAGATTGATCTTCGATGATTTGTTTAAAATGACCATTTGATAGCTCCTCGAGTTTTGAAATTGAAGCTTTATTTCTTAGTAAACTTTTTGGCGACATTACAATTAATGGTTTTTTATACCCGCCTACCATTTGTCTTCTGAGCATATGAAACATTTGTGCTGGCGTAGATGGGACGCATACTTGCATATTATATTCTGCGCATAATTGAAGAAAGCGCTCCAATCTAGCTGATGAGTGTTCCGGCCCCTGCCCTTCAAACCCATGCGGCAATAGTAAAGTAAGGCCACATAATCTGCCCCACTTAGTTTCACCAGAGCTAATAAATTGATCAATTATTACTTGCGCACCATTTGCAAAGTCGCCAAATTGAGCCTCCCAAACTACCAGTGTCTCAGGGTGAGTTATCGCATATCCATATTCAAAACCAAGAACTGCCTCTTCAGATAAGTATGAATCTATAATACGAAATGGAACAGGTCCTTTAAGACTATGCAAAGGCACATATTTATCCTTATTTCGTTGATTATACAATACAGCGTGCCTATGAAAAAACGTACCGCGTGAGCTATCTTGACCTGTTATGCGGCAATTATAGCCTTCATCAATTAAACTCGCATAAGCCATGCTTTCCGCAAAACCCCAATCCATTGGCAATTTGTCTGCCGCCATCTCTACACGAAAATCCATTATTTTTTGAACTCTATTGTGTAATATCATATCTTTTGGCACAGCTGTGATCGCGACTGCAAGCTTAGATCTGGTTTTTTTTGAGATTTTTGTTTTAATCTTTTTGGTCAAATCTTTTTGTTGGAATTGACTCCAATCTGCCGTGAAATCATCACCAACCATTCCTAAAGATAGTTTTGGTACGGGTATCCCTTGATCTAGAAGATCTCGATACTCATCCTTCATTATTAAGGGCTTACCTTCATCAATAATGTTACCCATGATTAATTTATCGGCATAAATTTGTCTTGGCGTGTTATGTTGCTTTATCTTTGAATACATCAAAGGTTGCGTGGCACTTGGTTCATCGGCCTCATTGTGGCCATGCCGCCGATAACAAACTAGATCAATAACTACATCTTTTTTAAATTTACGTCGATAATCCATCGCCAAGCGTGTCACGAAAATAACCGCTTCTGGATCATCGCCATTGACATGAAAAACTGGCGCTTCAATCATTTTTGCAATGTCACTGCAATAAGGAGTAGATCTTGCGTAAGAAGGTTTACTAGTAGTAAATCCAATTTGATTATTCACCACTATATGGAGCGTTCCACCAGTCCTAAAACCATCTACTTGAGACATTTGAAATGTCTCGGTAACTACCCCTTGACCTGAAAACGCTGCATCGCCATGTATTAATATTGGGAGAACTTGATTGTGTTCTATATCACCGCGACGATCTTGACGGGCTTTTACCGAGCCTTCTACCACAGGATTAACAATCTCAAGATGAGACGGATTGAATGCAAGCGAAACATGCACATTACCACCATCAGTTTTAATATCACCCGAAAACCCAAGATGATATTTAACATCACCAGAGCCGATCATTTTCGGATCAATATTTTCCTCAAATTTATCGAATAATTCATCGGGTGATTGACCGAGTACATTAACTAAAACGCTCAATCTTCCTCGATGCGCCATACCAATAACCACTTCCTTCACTTCATCTTCACCTGATCGCTGTATAGCATCAGAAAGCAAAGGTATGAGGCTATCACCACCTTCTAGTGAAAACCTTTTTTGCCCCACAAACCGAGTATGTAAATATCTTTCTATACCTTCAGCAGCTGTCAATTGTTCCAAAATGGTTATTTTTTCTAATTCTGAAAACTTAAAAGATACCGCTTCTTTTTCGTAACGTCTTCTTAGCCATATACGTTCTTTAGCTCTTGAAATATGAGCGAATTCGACGCCAATTTTTCCACAATATATTTTTTTCAGTAAAGCCAGCAATTCCTCGAGCTTCATTCTTGGACTGTTGGTGCCTGCAAATCCACTGGTTGAAAACTCACTCTTTAGATCATCCTCGGTCAAACCTAAGTAGTCTAGTTTAAATACTCCAGGAGCTTTTCTTTCCATCATACCTAATGGATCTATATCGGCGATTTGATGACCCCTAAGACTATAGACTTGAATTAATCTTGATACCGCAGCTTGTTTATCGGCAACAATCTCAGTTCGGCTTGATATTTTTCTGGATTTATTTTGCTTGAGACGTGATTTATCTCTTAAGTTTTGCCTCACAGAGGCATGAAGAACATCACCATCTTCTTGCTGATAAGAGGAAAAGTATTTTTGCCATTCTGCTGAAACAGATTGCTTATCAGTTAGATATGCCTCATACATCGCCTCGATTGCTGATGCATTGACACCCGAAAGACCGCTTGTGCGATTTAGCTCTTTTAAAGATTTACTCATTAGATGCTGTCGGTGACGCTCATGCTATGTAAATTTTTATTATCAACTGTGCTAAAAAACGCTAGTGTATCGCATGATCAGTACATTAAAAAGAAAAATTATTAAAATATATTGTATATTATATCAAGCTCCTTTTGTGAGGCAAGATTGATATATAATTGTTCGATCGAGTAATAAATATTTTCTAGTTTATCGGTGAAAAAACTTAAAAAGATGACTAAATGAAAACATACCATGCTTACACAAAATCTGGTGCAGAGATATCTTACACTGATAAAAAACGATGGTTTTGGCTATTGTCATCTTTCTTTCCCTTACAAGCGCTGATTGGAATATATTTTCACCATATTACTGACAATCAATTATGGTTACTTCTGCCGTTCATCATTATTTATATTCTAGCCCCATTAATTGATTACATTCTCAAGGAAGATGTGAGTAACCCGCCGGACGAAATCTCTTTAGCGCTTGATGCAGATAGATATTATCGAGCCTTAACCTATCTTGCCGTGCCTATGCACACTCTATCACTGCTTGTGACCGCTTGGTGGATAGGTACCCAAAATTTAGATTGGTGGGCATACCTTGGTCTTTCGATAATAGCTGGGATTGTCAGCGGCCTAGGAATCAACACCGGACATGAGCTGGGTCACAAAAGGACGAATTTAGAAAAGAATTTAGCAAAATTTGTTCTCGCTATCCCTTTTTATGGTCATTTCACGATCGATCATAATCAAGGTCATCACAGAGATGTCGCCACTCCTGATGATGCTTCTAGCTCTAGGATGGGTGAAAACTTCTATCAATTTTTATACCGAGAAATACCGTCCGCAGTTACTAGATCTTTTCAAATAGAAACGCAAAGACTGTCACGTAGAAATCAAAATTTCTTCTGCCTGAACAATCAAATTCTTCAATCCTATGCTATCTCAATTGCCCTGCAAGGCTCAATCGTAATAATATTTGGTTTAGAAATGCTTCCGTTTTTGGTTATACATAATGCTTTTGCATGGTTTCAACTAAGCAGCGCTAATTATATTGAGCATTATGGCTTACTTCGCCTAAAAGAGAAGTCAGGACATTATGAGCGATGTAAGCCCCATCACTCATGGAATAGCAATCATATTTTTAGCAACTTAGTATTTTTTCATTTGCAGCGCCATTCAGACCATCACACTCACCCAACGCGTCGTTATCAATCTTTAAAACATTATGAAGATCTACCCTCTTTACCAAATGGTTACCTAGGTTGCTATTTAATTGCCTATCTACCTTGGCTATGGTTTTATATTATGGACAAACGTCTACTGCAACTAAACCATATCAAAGGCGACCTTACGAAAATCAATATCCATCCGCAGAAAAAAATATTTCTACTAGATAAGTATCGTCATAACGAATACCAAGAGGCGCAAGAGTCATGTTGAAACACCAGTGTCCAGAATGCTCATACATTTATGATGCTAAAATTGGCGACCAATTTGAAGGATATCCTCCTGGTAGACTTTTTTCTGACTTACCGGATGATTTTACATGCCCAGATTGTGCTGTCCGCTTTAAGATCGACTTTATTGAGGTATCTTCAGCTTAATTTTATCTAACTGCGGTTTTCTCTAACAGCATCCTTGAAGCGATAAAATTGGATCATTCCCTGCAAATAATACCTACGTAAAGCGCTTAATGGGAATTTTGGTGATAAACCTTGGACTAAATTTGGTAGATTTCTAGGTATTTGATTATTGTTACCATATTTTCCGAGCCATTTTGCAAGTTGCAGACCCGTCCATGTAGAAGTGTTGACACCATTACCATGATATCCAAAGCCAAAGAAAACACTTGGATCATCATCAAGGCGCCCTATAGATGGTGTCAATCGTCTTGTGAAGCAAACAAAGCCATGCCATTTATGCTCGATTTCGACATTCGACCAATGCGGCCAGATACTTCGCATTACTTTGATAAGGTAATTATAATTCTTTTCTGCACCGGCTTGATCGCCAGAAGATGAGCCTCGCCCACCAAATAAGAACCTATTATCAGGTAACAATCGATAGTAATTCACTAATTTTCTAGAATTAATGACCGGGTTATCTGTTTGCCATTTATGGGCAGCCAATTCTTCGGTGGTTAAAACTCTTGTGGTAATAATTGAACTGATAATGGGTAAAGCTCGTGCCTTAAAATTTTCCAATAAATACTCAGGCATAAAGCCATTGGTTGCAAAAATAACGTACTTCGCTTTTAAAGTTCCTGACTTAGTTCTTAGATAATGAGAACCATTATTTTTTTCCCAATCGATAACCTCACTATCACTAAAGAGTTTCGCTCCATTCTTAATGGCCGCAATTGCTATGCCATTGGCATATCTCAATGGATGCAATCCAAATGTAGGTTTTAAAGCAACTCCGCCCCATTGCTCATTTGCATCAAAATATGATTCTTTGAGATTTTCTTTTGAAATAACAGTTGCATTTAGGCCAAGATATTTCCTTTGAAAGTCTGCATGTTCCGTCATCTCTTCTAAATTTCTTTTTGATCTTGCTACTTGAATTTCAGCTGATCCTTGGATTTTAATGTCCATTTGCTCATCTATGATGTTGCTTCTAACAAGCTCTATAGCTTCTACTTGAGATTGATAGTAACTTCGAACATCTTCAAGACTGTATTTTTTGATTAGATTTTCCGAAGATTCAGCAACGCCACCAACTGAACAAAAACCACCATTTCGGCCTGAAGCTCCCCAGCCAATATGACCAGCTTCAAGTACAACTACATCAATATCATAATCTTTTGCAAGGTGATAAGCGGCTGATAAGCCTGTGTAACCACCACCAATGATTGCTACATCACATGAATTTGAGTCTTCCATTTTCTTGGTATTTACAACGGCATCGCCTTGTGTTGACTCCCATAGAGAGTCTTCCGGGACATCGTATTTATACATATCTTGACTATAAAGGGATGACTTCATAAATTTACTTAACCGACAATTCTTTATTATTGTTATTGCTTGGTGGCAAACAACGCTTTCGTTTCATTATTAGTCATTCTTAATCCCACTGCAATCATGAGCAAAAAGGGTAATGGAATCAATACTAAGGTATACCATCCATAATGATACATAATGGTACCAGCCAACAATGAACCTAATGCTGACATTCCAAATACGCAAAATTCATTAATACCTTGAGCTTTAAATCTTTCGCTGACGCGATAAGTGTAGGTGAGCATAGTAGTACTGCCTACATATAAGAAATTCCAACCAATACCCAGCATCACCAGAGCTGTCCAGTAACTAAATATGGATTGACCAGCCAATCCGGCAAAGCATGCGAAAAGAAGACCAAAAACACCGAGCATCATTATTTTTGTAAGACCAAACCTTTCGATTAAAAACCCAGAAATTAAGGATGGAATATACATCGCTAAGACATGGCTCCTAATTACATTGGCCGTCGCTTCAATAGAGTACCCATCAATAACATGCATGCTTAAGGGTGTTGCAGTCATGATGAAAGTCATTGAACCGTATGCAACAGTACCACCAAGCATAGCCATAATAAAAACTCGCTGACCCATAATTAGAGATAGTGGACGACTAGTATCTCCAGCAGCTTGAACATCAGAGCTCCGAAAAGGTTCAAGTAACAACAATAAAATAGACTGCATTCCAAATAAAACAGACAAAGAGATCAAGCTACCTGCATAAGGAATACCTTCAATCCAATTCTGACCTCTTGTCACCAATTCAGGTCCTAATATAGCACCACCAATTGCACCCAATAAGATCATGGAGATTGCCCGGGGAACAAATTTTTGTTCAACACTTTCTGCTGCAGCATAACGATATTGCTGGGAAAAGGCAGTATTAATCCCAAACATAGCTGCTGCAAGAACAAACACATTGAAACTTTGTATCTGTAATGCATAAGCAGCAATCAAAACAGCGCTTGCTGCTGAAAGAGAAGCAATACTTGAGCCCAGCTTACGTCCAATCTTCTTCATTAGCATCGTGGCAGGGATCGCTGCTAATGCCGTTACCACTACCATGAGTGATACAGGAAGTGTCGCAATTGACTGATTATCAGTCAGCGATGAACCAATAATTCCACCAAGAGTAACGATCACAATTTGACCGGTAGCTGATATTAACTGACAAAAGAAAAGTATGAGTAAATTACGAGAATTCATTTTCCATCTTTATTAAAAATACGATATTTAGAAAACTAAAATGACAACGCATTCTACATAATTAACAAAATAATAACCGTAAATTTTATAGCAATAAATTGATTCATCATTAAGATGTACAATCACGAGTAATTAAAATCGGATGCCTTAATGATAAATAGAGAGAATTATTTTCAATATTTCAAGTACAGTATTTATATATTATTGACGATCAATTTCTATTTCTTTTTTACAGAAGATCTCGAAGCTTTCTCAATACGCTTCCCAAACGGGATCTCAATAGACCAGGTTATCAATGCTTATGCCACTACTATCGATACGGTTGCATGGCTGGCGCTCCTTTGGATACTAGAGCTCGAAACATACGTGCTTGAAGATGAGCAAATTACGCCGCTGGTGACACTGCTGTCGCTAATAATCAAAGTAATCTGTTACGGTTTTATTGTCTATGCATTTTTTGGTTATTGTGTAAGCCTACTCTTCTACTATAATACTAGCTCCCCCCAAGAGATGGATTTATGCTCCCTAGTTAATGAAAACTGGAGCTATTCGCAAATGATTAATGAATACACGTCTATATCTTCTGAAAATTGCTCATTACTAAGCACAGCCAATGAATTTGTGAGATTCGGCGACACCTATGCCATCGTAGATGTTGCAGGTTCAAAGGATATTATCTGGCTCGGATGGGTTGATGTAATTAATTCAGGAGTTTGGATACTGGTGGTCTTTATCATTGAATTAAACATCAGGCTTCAAGAAAAAAATACTCATCAAAATATGTCACTAAAGCTTAGTAAATTCAATCAATATTTCCTGTACCCAATTCTTTTTATTAATGCATTTTATTGGGGTATAGAAGGAGACTTTGTAGATTTCTGGGACGCCTTCTTATGGCTTGTTGCTTTCATTTTTATTGAATTAAATATCATCCAATGGCGAGATGAAAATACAGAACAACCATGATGAAATATTACTTCAATATGGCTAGCATAATACTTGATCATAATACTCGCAGAGTTTACATTGAGTTAAAAACTCAATAAAAATATTAAATATAGGAATATAGTGGATCGTAGAACAGCTTTAAAAAATCTTGGGCTAATGTTTGGAACTTCGTTAATATCACCATTAAAAGCTGCTATTGATAATGATTTCGATCCAATCACCCTCACTGGTGCAGATCTATTTACCTCCAACCAAAGGGCGGATATTGAAGCATTATCAGAAATTATCATTCCAGAAACTGACACGCCTGGTGCAAGTGAAGCTCAAGTATTAAATTACATCGAAAGTATGCTTCAAGAATGGTATCCAATAGATCATAGAAAGACTTTTATGGATGGTTTCAAATATTTTCAAGATCAATGCTTTTTATTGCATAAGAAGCATTTCAACGAATTAAGGAAGGAGCTGCAGCTTGATTTTGTAGATTCCCTTAATACAACGATAGATAGACCTAATTACAACGATTACGCTAATTTCTTTGAAGAGATGAGGCAGTTGACGATCACAGGGTATTATACCTCAGAAATAGGTATGACTATAGAAAGACATTATTTACCTATCCCCGGAAAATATGATGGCGCTTATCCATATGACAAGGTTAAAACACTTTTTACTTCTTAGGGTTATAAAATGAACAATAATATAATTATTAAG
>TARA_B110000196_G_scaffold117382_1_pt1 | contig 21560 bp, 11 predicted proteins | sample TARA_B110000196 | Tara Oceans TARA_B110000196 (sample SAMEA4397072) | marine metagenome | biome: Polar Biome; feature: [MES] marine water layer (ENVO:01000295) within the mesopelagic zone...; material: water (ENVO:00002006), including particulate matter (ENVO:01000060) such... | reverse complement strand
AGCGGATGGCAGTGCCGCCGCTGGTGGCAAGTGTTAAGTAAAAGTAAGTCATTAACTAAGCTTGTAAACACAAGTCTATATCCCATACACCTAACTCCTAATTATTTTTAAATAGCCGACTACAGTAAACTGTTAACTTTTAAGGTTTAAAATGTTGATGTTTGTTTTTTTTTGTTAATATGCGTCGGCTGTTAAACTTTAAGGAACAAAGTGTGAAAATCTCGTTTTATCCCAACAATAATCTTGTACCCCTTGTTTTTTTTACTATATTGCTAAGCGTTTTTTGCTTTCCTGCAAGCTCTATGGGGATGTTTTATCCAGTAGAACCAATAACAATTAATCCAAAAGCTCCAACAGCTTTCGCATTTACAAAAGATGAGAGTTCAATCAGAATTTCTTGGAGTTGGGGAAGCTATGATGATGGTGGAGGGTTGTTATATGGTAGTGGTAGTTCATCGGCAGTAGCACTTCCGTGCAGCGGTTTTTGCGATTCAGAAACCACTTTTTCGGTCGAAGTATCTGAGGATGATAGTTCTTTTAGGGTAGTAGCAGAAGGGTTAAGCTACAAGAGTTATTACTTTTCATTAGCGGGATATAGCAAACACGTATTTAGGGTTCGAGCTGTAAAAAAAATTAATGGCGAAAATAAGTACAGTGATTATTTAGTTAGCCCTCCCATAATAGTTCCTGAAGTAAAAAAACTACCTAAGCCAATTATTGCTCCGTCGACAAGTACTATTCGGTACAACACTTATGTTTCAATTACTTCTGAGCCTTCTGCAACAATATTTTATAAAACTATTGGTTTAGGTTCATCATGCTCAAATCTTGATGGTTGGAAGGTTTACAAAAATGCATTTAAGCTTTCTTCGTCAGCTAATGTATGTGCTAAAGCTAATAAAAGCGGGTGGAAAGATAGTGACACACAATCTAAAAGTTACACTTTGCAATTAGAGCCTCCAATCTTTAATGTAACAACTCCATTAGTTGATGGCGCCAAAGTCTCAATTTATTCTCAGCAAAATGCATCTATTAAATATAAATTAGTTTCAAGAGGAAGTAGTTGTACAAATGGTTCTGTAAATTCTTATTCGTCACCAATTACTCTTAGAGCAAGCCAAAAAGTGTGTGCTTATACAGTAAAGGCTGGTTGGAAAAATAGCGACACTGTAAGTAAAGACTATTTACTTAAATTAAATAAACCATCTATTAAACCTGACTTAAATAAAGTGACAGCTGGCGACAATATAACGATAACCTCCAATCAAAACGCAACTATAAAATATAAATTAATATCACTTAATGCTAGTTGTACTAATTCAGGCTGGCAGTCTTCTGCTCCTGTTTTTTCTTTAACTCAGAGCAAAAGAGTGTGTGCAAAAGCAGTTAAATCAAATTGGAGTGACAGTGACATAACATTCAAAGACTTTACTGTTTTGTTAACCCCACACTCGACACTTACTACACAGACCCCAAATGATGCAAGTAACTTTATTGACACCGTTGCTCCTAGTAGCCAATTAATAGGTACCTTGGAGGGGCAAGCTGGTGTAAGTGGTGGCGCCTCAACGTATCATATTCCAATCCAATTACCGCCGGGCAGAGCTGGCATGCAGCCTGAAGTATCACTTAATTATTCATCCCGCAGTGGTAATGGTATTGCCGGAATGGGGTGGTCGCTATCTGCTAGCTCAAGTATTACAAGGTGCGCAGCCACATATGCACAAGATGGCTTCATGCAAAACCCACAATATAATAGTAATGACAGGCTGTGCTTAGAGGGTCAGCGTTTAATTAATACATCAGGTAGCTATGGAAGCTCAGGGACTGAATATCGTACTGAAATAGATAGCTTTGTGCGTGTAACACAAAGTGGTTCACTAAATGGCTCATCTACATGGTTCAGAGTTGAATATAAAAATGGCCGAGTTGCTTATTTTGGTAAAGACGCAAAATCACGGTTAGTTCATAGTGGTAAAACGGCTACTTACTCTTGGTTAATGCAGTATCAACACGATGCAACAGAGAACAACTTTATAAACTATGAATACGGTGACTTTGGTGTTAGTGAGAAGCTTTTAACTGGTATTTATTACACTAAATCGAGTGCTAATATAAGTAGTTCTGGCGATAAAATGATCAGCTTTGTATATCAATCAAGTTACAAATCAGGTTTTGGTTATGTATGGGGTGGCAAATACGAAAACACACAGAACCTTGCTAGGATAGATATCATTCCAGATGACTCTACGGAGAGTGTCGAGAAAAGTTACCACCTTATTTATGATGAGCATTATTTAAGTCGCCTAGAGCTGTGTAAGTCATCCACTTGCAATACGGGCAATCAATTGGCTGCTACTGATTTTGCATGGAATATAGAAGAGCTTTCTTTTAGTAATACCGATGACCATCCTTATGCAAATGTTGCGATAGAGCCAACAGATATGGTTTTGGCTTCAGGCTCATTTTATGACACCAGCAGCGATTATACTGGTGATGGTCTGAATGACATAAAAATGCTTGAACAGGTGCAAGAAATTGCAGGTAATCAAACAACTTTTGATATTACGAGTTTCCCTGACTATTCCCAGTTTAATAATGGTGCTGTGAATGTTCATAAAATTAGTGGTTATATCGATTATAACTTGAATGGCATCGCTGATTTTGTTTATTTAGACTCCAATTTAAAATTATCTATTGTTGAGCTAAATCGTGAGACAGGAGCTTATGAGGATGTCTTTTCTACAAATATCCCTGCGGCGTGTGATTTGGTTGTCGTTAATGATGGTAGATATAATCCGATGAGTGAGCCTTGTAATAGTTTTGCTCAAGACATGAACAGTGATGGCTACGCGGATTTTATCATCCAAGATAGAGCGAATGGCCAGCTCAAAGTTTACCTTAGAAACACCGATGCTACAGGTAAGCCTATTAGTGGCTTCATTCATATTGGTAACGTAGCCTTAAGTATTCCTAAATTTAGTATTGCTGATATTAATGGGGATGGTACACCTGATGTTTATTATCCTGATTTTGGGAAGTGGGTTGAGCTCTCTGTAGCAGGTAGCACATTGTTATTCACTAATCATGATTTAGGAATAAATCCTGACTTCTTTCCTTCGCGTATGAAAAAGGCTATATGGCTTGATGTCAACGGGGATAACTTACTTGATATAATGACGTTAAAAGAAGATGGGTCAACGAACAAGTTGTATTGGTTTATGCACCTTAATTTTGGTGGCGGGCAATTTTCAACAGGATCAAACACAGGGCTACCAGAGTTTAATGTGTGGGCTGATGCACGTGAAAATACATATGAAGAGTCGACAATTAATAGCTTTGTACAAGTGTTTGATTATGATAATGACGGGCGAATGGATATTCTTGCCCCTTATAGAAGAGCATATGCTTACCATTGTTGGGATGCAACCAACAATCAAGTTTGTTTAATTAGGGATGAAGATACAGGGGAGCGTAGTTATTATCATAAATATGATGTGTGGACTTGGCGTGTTCTTAAACCGAACGAAAATGGTTTAACATTTGAAGAGATAATATTACAAGCCGATGGTGCAGATTTATTAGGCGGCTTAGCAACAACGAGTGTTGTTGATGTAAACGGTGATGGCTGGCAAGAAGTAGTTACAGCTCTTGGCTTTAGGCAACATTCTTCAGATACATCTTGCGGTGTACAAATACCTTATTCAAGCGGTCGTTTTTATTGTTATCCTGATGCAGCACCTGATGCGGGGATTTATACATATGCATTAGAAGGTGGGACAAGTCGGACGTTAAAACGCATTGATAATGACTTTGGTTTAGTGGCAGAGTTTGAATACCAACAACTTGGCCGCAATGCAAACTTGAGTACAGGTATTTACAGTGTTAATAATGCGCCTTTAGCTGATGTGACATTGAGAAAGCTAGGGTCTTCACAAAAAGTTGTTGCTAAATTTAAGCAGCCGAACGGGCTTGGTGAAACACGTAGTAAGCAATACCACTACATTGATGGTGTTTACCAAACGCAAGGCCGTGGTTTTATGGGTTTTAAATCAATTATAGAAAAAGATGTAGATCGTGCTTTAGTCACTCAAACTGATTTTGAGCAAATTTTTCCGTATCAAGGCAAGCTAAAGCGACAAGCTACATTTAGCGAAGATGATTATGCAACAAGGGGAAGCGGGCACCTAGGTATTAGTGATAATGAAACCTATGCGGTAAGTTATTCAAATACTGAGTGGCAAGAGAACTCAACTCACAGTGTAACTGACGTTTATAATTTATACCCAAATGAAACTACACAAATTACTCGAGATTTAGTTACTAAACAAGATCTAACACGCATCGATAAAAATATTACTAGGTTAGATCAATATGGCAATGTAACTGCATCATCTACGCAAGTTGAAGACGCTTGGGGTACGTATACCACAAGTGAAACACGCGAGTATGAGGGTAACGAAAGTAACTGGTGGTTAAATAAACTTAATACTAAAATACAAACTATAGCTCGTGTAGCTGGGCGCAGTACAAACGACCCAATAACGGATGCAGACTTAGATCAAGAAACGAGCATTAGAAGTGAATACAGTAATTACCATGGTAGTAGACAGCCACAAACAATAACAACTACAGCAACACTTGGTGGCTCATCATCTGGTTATGGGAGTGAAATAGATACTATCTATAATGCCTACGGCCTTCCATTATCTGTTAGTCAAACCACAAAAGTGCGTAATAGTAGTGGTAGTTGGATCGACCAAACACGTACAACTTCAACCACCTACAGTAAAGACGGAACTGTTGAAGCTACTGACGGTTATTTTCCATATAAACAAACTAATGCTAAAGGGCATATTAGCTACACCGAAGTAAACCCTGCAACAGGGCAGATAACCCAAACTCGTCAGCAGCTTAGTAGCAATAGCTATCAAGTGACAAACTTTGGTTACGATGATTATAACCGCCCTTACAGTATTCAGACTGATGGCAGTCCGGCCCGTTACAGTGCAATGCAAACACCTGACGCACAAGCACCAGCTAATGCAATAATACAAGTGTTAAATGTCTCAGCAGGGCAGCCTATGCAAAAAATCTATCTAGATGCGCTGGGACGAACATTACGTACAGCTGTGCAGAATTTCGATGGTGACTGGGTGTTTAGTGACGTTAATTATAACAGCCTTGGCTATAAAACGTTTGAATCTATGCCCTATAAAGAAGGAGGTGCAGTTTATGGTACGTCATACACCGAACACGATGCACTTGGCCGCGTAATCGAAAAAGTAACCAATCAACATTGCGGTAACATGACTACTAATTACAGCTACAGTGGACTTAAGACAGATATTGAGGTCTATGATAGTTGTTATGGCATCACCTTGGATATGTCGCGTACCTACAATAGCCTTAAACAGCTTATGCAAACGGTGGATGCTGATAATGGTGTTACTCGTTACAGCTATAATAACCAAGGCTTACCTATTGTTATTCAAGATGCTAATGGCAACAACATAGAGGCAACCTACAACGGCTTAGGCCAAAAAACACAGGTGGATGACCCTAACCAAGGCGTCACTAATTTTGAGTACAACGGCTTTGGTGAGCTGCAACGAGAGGCACGCGTTGGCAGTAAAACATTGACTTATGTCACCGACGTATTAGGCCGTGTAACGCGGCGCACCGCCACAGGTGAAAATACATTAACGTATACCTATGACAGCGCAACGTATGGTTTAGGGCAGTTAAACCAAGCCACAGGCAATGGCGTAACCAAAACCTACACTTACGACAGTCGCGGTCGCCCAAGCGGTCAAACCATTGCAGGCAGTGGTAAAAGCTATACCACAACCACCTTCTACGACAGTAATTATGGCCGCGTAAAAGGGCTGCGTTACCCCAACAACCTCACACTTGAATACAGTTACAATGACGTAGGCTATCAAACGCAGGTAAAAAATGCGGCTAGTGGTTATGTGTATAAAAATATAACTGAATTCGACATATTTGGTAATGGCTCTCAAAATACGCTAGGTAATGGACTCACTGAAAATACTGCTTACAGTAACAAAAGTGGGCAAATGCTCCTAAAAACAATAGCTAAAAATAATAGCAACATTATGAACATCGATTACTCCGCGTACGATGGTTTTGGTAATTTAAAAGCAGTTGATATTACGACAGGTAATATTGGCAATCAGCATAGCTTTAGTGAAACTTACAGCTACGATGCACTACACCGTTTAGAGAGTAATGCCGTTAATGGTATCAGCACAATCAACTATAGCTATGATGCGGTGGGTAATTTGTTATCAAAATCAGACTATGCAACGCAGTATGATTATGAAAACGGCGTAACAGGCGGGCCCAATGCAGTAAAACGTGTTTATCGCGGTGGTTGGAAGTCGTTTGGTTATGATACGAGAGGCAACATGACCAGTGGTGATGGTTTAACCAGCGCTGCCTATAACGCGATGGATAAACCCACACAAATAGTAAAGGACGGTAAAACTCTCAATTTTACTTATGGCCCGCAGCATATGCGCTTTAAACAAGTAAATGGCAGCGTGACTACTTTTTACAGTGATAAATTATATGAAGAAGAAGTTACTGGCACAAAAACCACCTGGCGAGCTTACATAGACGACATTGCCGTAATAAGCCAAACCACTAATGAGGGCGCAACCATCCGCTATACCCACCGCGATCGCCTAGGCAGTGCGCGGGTATTTACCGACCACAACGGGCAAGTAGAATCAGAGCGAAACTACGACCCATTTGGCAAACCACGTTTAGCCAGTGGTGGATTAAAATCATTTGGGGCTTCAAAACTAGATGATTTGGCGGATGCAAAAACGAATCGAGGCTTTACTGACCATGAGCATTTAGATAGTGTAGAGCTAATCCATATGAACGGTCGGGTGTACGATTATAACCTAGGTCGGTTTATGAGTGTTGATCCTGTTATTCAAAGCCCAACGAATAGCCAGAGTATTAATCCTTACTCGTATATAATGAATAATCCTGTGAATGGGCATGATCCTTCAGGCTATGAAGAGGAGCCTCTTGATATTGTGATAACTTGCGCTCCGGATCCTTGTGCAAAGGAAGAACAAAATAACCCTAGTAATAGCGCAGCATCTGGAGATACGAGTCGAGATGGTAATAGTGATAACCCTAGTGCACCCATAAACAATACACCTAGTAATGGAGCACCAAATAAACAAGAGAAAGCGCGAGCTACAGGACCAAATTTACCAGATATAAACTCACCGAGCGAAACTGCTAATAACTTAAGTGACTTTACTTCAGGAAGTATAACGCCTATATCAGGTAGTCGTGCCTTTGGCTATCTTAAGTCAGTAGTTAAGACAGCATCATTTGATATTTTGTACGGAAATAGTTCGCGACTTCCTTGGTTACATCCATCTCCACAAAGTGTTGCTGATATGGATGCATATGAAAAAGAAGCAGGGTGGGAACAGTATGCTACATTAATAATTCCTGGAACTTTGGCAAGTAAAGCTCAGCAAGGGATAAGAGCATCATTTTCTATACCAATAATTAGTCCTACTTTCGCCAATTTGCAAGGAATTGCGAAAGGCTTTCAAGCGCATCATATTTTACCTAGGTATTTAGGGAAAATGTTAGGGTACACTGAAAGTATGATGAAAAATCATCCTGCTACAATGATAACGCAGTTTTCTCATACAGGTGCGGGAAATCCAAAATCCATGCACAGTGCAATTAGAAAGTACCTCCCCCCAATGGTTGGAGGTAAAAAAGCTGAATATAGTTCAGAACAAATAAGAACAGGGTTAGAAAAAGCGTATAATGATTTAGGACGGCCTGATTTATATCGGTCAATTGAACATCTGATACAATAAGGTTGATTAGATTTGGATAAGCAAGTTTATGATTTAAAAGAAGAAGACATTAAAGGGTGTCCAGTGTGGTATTTCCCATTGGATGACTCAGTTGAAGATGAACTTACAGTACGTCCGCTTAAAAAAGAAGACTATTTAAATAATTATCAGTTGTTAGTTCGAACTAATTTTGAAGATAGTTTAGGTAATATTTACATGGGATATGTTTATTGGGATAAATCTAATTCAGTTGAATATATTCAGCCAGTAATATTCACTAATAATGACGAGTGTATCAATTTATGGAACGGTATGATTGAAGCTACATGGGAAGATTATAATAATGAACAGCAAAAAATAAGGAATTACTTCCCTATTAAATATACTTCTCAGTGTTTCTCTAATTTACCATCATTAGTTGGTACACTGGATGGTATTTACTATTTAGCAGGTAATAAAATTAAATGTAAACCTTAATGAATTTATCCTTTGAAAAATTAACAGGGTCAGGTCTTGCATCTTGCAAACCCCTTAAAAGTCTACAAACTGGTACTATAATTAGCCTCGTTTTTAAAGTGATTAGGGTCAAATCTTGACTTCAGACATCAAAGATCTAAATTTATGTCTACAGCTAATTGCTTATGGGGTCAGGTCTTGTTTTTTGCTTTTTAGCCGACTAGTGCTTAATCTTTAGTTATTAATTTACTAACATAGATAGGTAAAAAAGTGGCTAGGCCGTTAATATTAGAGTTCGAAGGTGCTTTGTATCATGTTACGTCGTGAGGGAATGAGCGAAGAAGGCGGCTTACGTGCACAAATTTATCTGCCTATAAAAATACAAAACTCTGCACAATAACCTGTGCAGAGTTTTGTATTTGTAACACTTAAATATCTGTAAAACTGATATAACCGTGAAGCCTAAAGTGCTTTAAAGCGGATGGCAGTGCCGCCGCTTGTTGCTAGTTTTAAAGTTAGCTTATCGTTTGCACTAACTACGCGCTTTTCGATATCTAAATCATACGGCTTGTTTTTCCATTCAGCGTTTTTGCCGTCTTGGTATATATGCGCTTCAAACTCTTTACCCTTTTCTAAAAAGTCGAGTTTTACTTCAATAGTGCGGGCTTTTTCGTCAGTCACTGCACCTAAGTACCAATCGTTTCCTGAGTATTTATCGCGTTTTCGTTCTTTACGAGCGAATACAATAAAGTCGCCCACCTCGCCATCAAGCGCAATACTCTGCTGCCAATCGGTTGGTACATCTTGAATAAACTGAAAAGCATCGGGTTTAGCTAAGTAGTTTTTAGGTAGGTCGGCAGCCATTTGAATCGGGCTATACAGCACAACATAAAGTGCAAGTTGCTTGGCAAGCGTTGTTTGTGGGCGGTTTGTATCATCGCCTAAGCCATTAAAGCCCATATCAAATATACCGGGAGTAAAGTCCATTGGCCCTGCCAGCATACGGGTAAACGCAAGCATAGGGATATGCTCTGGCGGGTTAGGCGGTGTGCCCCATGCATTAAACTCTTGCCCACGTGCGCCTTCGCGCGCAATCCAGTTTGGGTAGGTACGGCGCAGGCCAGTGTCTTTTATAGGTTCGTGAGTGTTGATACTAATTTTATGTTTAGCAGCGAGCTTTACGTTATAAAGGTATTCGTTAACCATAAATTGACCGTCGTGCCACTCATGGCGGGCAATGCCGTTTTCATCTATGCGTTTTATGTTTCCGCCATCGGCCACATAGCCCGTTTTAACTTGGCTTACGTTTGACTTTTCGTAAAGGGCAAAGGCATCTTCCATTTGATTGCGATAGTTAGTTACATTGCCTGAGGTTTCGTGGTGGCCAATTAACTGCACCCCTTTTTGCTTACCGTAGCGGGTAAGCTCCTCAATATCGAAGTCGTCGTAGGGTTGTGTAAAGCTAAACACATCGCCATTAAAAAACCAGTCGCCATCCCAGCCTATGTTCCATCCTTCTACTAGCACGCCGTCAAAGCCATACTCTGCGGCAAAGTCCATGTAGTATTTGGTTGTTTGAGTTGTAGCACCGTGTTTTTCACCACTGCCCCATGTTTGCGTATTTATATGCATACCCCACCAAATACCGACGTATTTACCCGGTTTTACCCACGAAACATCACCTAATTTATTTGGCTCATTAAGGTTTAAAATAATATCGGAGTTAATCAGGTCGACTGCTTTACTGCCTATTTGAATAGTACGCCACGGTGTATTAAATGCGCCTTGCTTTTTTACTGCAATGCCGTCAGACCACGGTGTTAAATCAGCTTGAAAAACACCTGGTCGACGCTGGTTAAGGGTCATACCTGCATAATCGACAAGGGCTGCTTCGTGAATGCTAACGTGTACGCCCTCTTTGTTTTTAAACGTAAAAGGGGTGTGTACTAAGGGAGCGTCGTTAACTGGGGTGGTGTTATAAACATATTCGTAACGGTTCCAGCCTCGGGCTGGGATCCACCACGCTGTTGCACTTTGGCTGTCGGTAATGGCAAATTCGGTAAGTTCTTTTGTGATTTCTATATTTTCAAAACCGGGTTGCTTGGGTACTTCGTATCTAAAGCCCACGCCGTTGTTAAAGGCTCTAAATTTAACAGTAAATACGCCGCCTTGTGGTTTTTTAAATGTAACAGCAACTTCGTTATGGTTGTCGGTAACGATTTGTCGTTCGCCCCAAGGTTGTTGCCACTGGGTGTTTTGTGTGTTTTGTTGTGTGTGGGTTATTTTAAAACCTTCGCTAAAGGGGGCTTGTTGTTTAAATTTAAAACCAAGCGCGGAGCTATTAATAACCGGTTTGTTTTTAAAGTCGATTGAATAGCTTGGGGTCGTTAATTCGTCAGAAATAGTTATTTTAATATTGCCGTTGGGCGATTGTAATGTGGCTGTTTGTGCAAAACAGCTGCCCGAAAAAGCGAAAAGCAAAAGTGCTGATGTTCTCATTTAAGAGATCCTTACTGTGTCAGTGTGACTTATCAGAATAAAGGCTGTTGTTAACAAATACGAATATCTACATACGTATTCATTTATCAATAAAATAGAAAGAAATAAGTAATCTAATAGGTCTATACTGTAAATAATTTGAAAAATAAGAATAGTAAGATGATGTTCAAATATTTAACGTTAATTATAGTCATGTTATTAACTTGGCAGGCGCAAGCGGTTTCTATCACGGTTAACAATAATAAAAACGAGCCTATGGCTGATGCCGTGGTGTGGCTGACTTCTGAGGTGCTTTCTAGTCAATCCAGCCAAGCGGATACGCTTTATTCTATGGTGCAAAAAGATAGGGAGTTTACACCGCGCATTTTAGTTGTACCACAAAATGCAAAAGTGGAATTTCCAAACGCCGATTCAATTTTGCATCATGTGTATTCGTTTTCTGAGGCAAAAACGTTTGAATTAAAGTTATATAAGGAACAACCCAAGGCGCCATTAGTGTTTGATCAAACCGGTGTTGTTGAGTTGGGATGTAACATTCATGACTGGATGCTTGGTTATATTGTGGTTGTTGATAGCCCTATTTTTGATATTACCGATAACAGCGGACATGTAAATTTAACCGTAGAGCCAGGTGAGTACACACTTAATGTGTGGCATTCTGGGTTTGGCGATATAAGCCATGTTGAGTCTAAAAAAGTAACCATAGGGCAAGCTCCATTTATTTATAAAGTGAAGCAAGCCATAACCGAGCAGTTTGATTTTGCTACGGATGAATTTGATGATTATTAACCACATGCTCAAATATGCGGTTGTGAGTGGTGTGCTTTTATTTAGCGCGTCAATCAGTGCACAGGTTAAGGGGCTGCTACAAGTGCGTGCAGTTCAAGGTGATGCGCTAAAAAGTTTTCAAGACGGAGGCACCGGCTTATACCGACACGATGCTAAAAGCGATGGGGTTTTATTATCGCAAGGTATTATTGACGTGCGCGCCGATTTAGCAACAAGTTGGTCTGCTCATGGGGTGTTAAACGTTAATCAGGACCCTGATGTAGGTTTAGGTTTAACACAAGCCTATTTTACATATAAACCATTAACTAGTAGCGCTTATAAGTGGCATGTACGAGTGGGTGGGTTTTATCCGCTAATGTCGTTAGAGAACCCAGATATTGGCTGGACATCTCCTTACAACTATACCAATTCAGCAATTAATAGTTGGATAGGTGAAGAGCTTAGAACCGTTGGCGCAGAGGTAACAATAAAACGCCCCGCTAAACGTTTTAACAGCCCGCATAGTTTTAGTTTAGTGGGGGCAACATTTAAAGGTAACGACCCTACAGGCACGCTGCTGTCTTGGCGTGGCTTTGCCATGCACGACAGGCAAACTACATTTAACGAAGGTATTAGGTTTGCACCCGTTGCAGCACTTAGCGAATATGCATTGCGTTGGCAGGCAAATCAGGTTTTACCATTTGAAGAAGTTGATGGGCGCTTTGGTTATTACCTTGGTGTTCACTGGGATTATTTAAAACAATCACAATTTAGAGTTTATTATTACGACAATAATGGCGATCCAACTAAACTGAACATTAGCTCAGGACAATATGCATGGAATACACGTTTTACCAGTGCTGCATGGTTATATAAATTTAATAATAAAATGCGTTTTATAACACAGGTACTAAGCGGTAAAACCGAAATGGGGCATAGCAAATTAATAGATAACGACTTTTATAGCCATTATTTAATGCTAAGCCATAAAGAAGGTAAGCATAGAGTATCGTTGCGGTACGATTACTTTAATGTAACCGATAACGACACGACGGTATTTGACCCAAATGCAAGCAATGGCGAAGGGGTAACAGCCTCTTGGCGTTACGCGTTTAGCAAACATGGTCAAATTGGTATTGAAGGCTCAGCACTAAAAAGTTTTGTAGACAATAGAGCTGCAATGGGGCTGCAGCAGCGAGCTTCGCAGCAGCAAGTAATGATTAACACGCAATGGAAGTTTTAGGTTATATCAACCTACTGCAATTTTAGGTTTAATTTGTAAGAGGCGTTTAGGGCCTTGTAGGGTGATAGAATGAATTTACATAGTATTCGCGTTAAAGTGTCGTTTCCTATTGTTGTATTAGGACTTGCCATACTCTCGTTAATTGTGGGGTATACCTACTTAATAACCTTACAAAAAAATGCACTTGATGTGCAGTCTGAAAAGTTTATTAAGGCGCTGTCTCTTGCTTTAAACGCAGACCGCGACCTATACCAAGCTAAAGTGGCCGAATTAAATTTAGTAACTCATTCAAAAAATACAGAAAAGTACCAGGCAGAGCACGAAGAAAATGCAATGCAAGTTACTGATAAACTTAATCAGTATTTATCTTTAATGAAAGATTACCCCAGTATAGCTAAAGAGCTAAATGGCTTTGAAAACGACTTTAATGCTTGGCTTGCAGCGTCAAAAAGCTACATGGCTGATAAAAATAGCCAAGCTAAACAAACGAATTCAGAGCAAGCATTTGCCACTTTAAGGATTAGGCTTGATAAAGCCGGTGAGCTGGCTGAAAAAACCTCGGAGCAAGAAATCATCACGCTTTCATCCAATATCATTTCAACAAAAATGATGATGCTGACAGTGGTTGCTATTATTTTAATTGCAGCGAGTTGGTTTAGTTACATTGTGCCTAAACAACTTACTCGCCAAATCAATTATGTGACTAAGCGTATTAGTGATATTGCCTCAGGGGATGGCGATTTAACTGGCCGAATACAAGTAACGTCTAAAGATGAGTTTTCTGACTTAGCCACCGAATTTAATACTTTTTTAGATAATTTACAGCAATTAATACGCGATATATTAGAGCAATCTAAAGAGTTAAATAGTTTAGGTGTTGAGCTTAGCAAAGTGGCCACCCAAAATAACAGTGTAAACCAAGCCTTGGGGCAAGCGTCGGAATCTATTGTAAGCGCAGTACATGAAATGAGCACCGCTAGCAAAGAGGTTGCAGGGGTTGCACAGCAGTCATCAAGCGAAGCCGATAATTCGTTAAAACTAGCGCAACAAGGGCTTAGTGCGGTGGCCAATTCTAGTTCGCGAATTACCTCTCTTTCTAGCAACATGGAGCAAGCTATGGCGCGCTCTACTGAGCTGCAACAAAGTTCTGACAACATCGCCAAAGTCCTTGAGGTGATTCGTGCCATAGCAGAACAAACAAACTTATTAGCACTTAATGCAGCAATAGAGGCGGCACGTGCTGGCGAATACGGACGAGGCTTTGCGGTTGTGGCTGACGAAGTAAGGACGCTCGCTACGCGCACACAAGATAGTACCAACGATATTCAACAAATGATTGAGTTGTTTGCATCGAGTGTATCGCAGTCGATTAATGCTATAGGTGAGAGTAAGCAATTTGCAGATGATGCTGTGGAATCGTTTTCGCAAACTAACGATATACTCAATGCCATGCAAAGTTCATCTACTAAAGTAAACGATATGGCTATGCAAACTGCGCAAGCAACCGAAGAGCAAACAACGGTTTCTGATGAAATAAGCCATAACTTATCATCACTTAACGATCAAACCTTAGAGGGTGGGTCGCTGGCGCGCACAACGCAAGATGTATCAAATAAAATGGAGCAGTTAACAGACGAGCTTAATCGATTAGTTAACCGGTTTAAGGTTTAACGTAACAAAAAGGGAGCGTGTAGAGCTCCCTTTTTAGAATATTAACACTGATTATTTTTTATCAAACGCGCGTTTCATAAAGTTAGGTGTTGCTAAAGCCCCATGGTGAATACCACTGTTGTAGTATTCACTTTGCGTTGCAACGTGTGCTGCGCCGTCTTCTCTAAAACCATTAAATGCTTCAGACTTACGAGCAAGTGTTACCGACCATAAACCACTTGGGTAAATAGGCTGAGGGAATGGCAATGTTTGTAAATCGTTAAAGCCAACGCTTAACATCGCTTCACGCATTTCAACCAATAGTGGCATATGCATAAGTGGCGATTCGCTTTGTTGCACTAAAATACCGCCAGGGCGAAGTGCGTTTAAGCAGCTAGTGTAAAACGCATGGTTAAATAAACCTTCACCTGGGCCTACTGGGTCGGTGCCATCAACAATAACCACGTCGATAGACTCACCAGCCACTTCGCGCATGTACTTAATGCCATCATCAAACATAACTGTAGCGCGTGCATCGTTATTAGACTCGCACAGCTCTGGGAAGTATTTTAACGACATTTGTGTGACTACTTCGTCTATGTCAATTTGCGTTACGCTTTCTACGCCAGGGTGTTTTAATACTTCACGTAACGTGCCGCAGTCGCCGCCGCCAATAATAACCACATTTTTAGGATTTGGGTGTGCTAAAAGTGCAGGGTGGCTGATCATTTCATGATAAAAAAAGTTTTCGCGGGTTGATACCATGGTACACCCGTCGATGATCATTAAATTACCAAAGTCTGTGGTTTCGAACATTTCTACTTTTTGAAAAGGAGACTGTTTTTCATCTAACTTTTTGTTAATGCGTAATGAAAATGCGCTGCCGTCACGGACGCTAATTTCAGTAAACCACTTACTTTGATCTAAGTTTGCCATAGTTGCTGATACACTTTTTAGGTTAAGGTAAAAAAAGGGCAATTCTGCCAGTGCTTGGCGGTTTGCTCAATGACATTTTAACTGATTTAGCGAATAAAGTTAGTGAGGAGTGAGTGAAAGTTCAATTTTTGTTAGCCTAGGGGATAGCGACGTATTAAAATGCGCCTTTATACCTAATTGACTAAAGAAGAGTTGCCATGACCTGGGGTTTAGAAACAGCACGTGCTACTTATAATGTTGCTCATTGGAGTGATGGCTATTTTGATATCAATGCACAAGGCGAATTGGTTGCCTACCCCGACGGCGATCAAAATAAAGCCGCAATCTCTTTAACAGACTTAACAGAGCAATTTAAACAACAAGGGCTAACATTGCCTGTTTTAGTGCGCTTTACCGACATTTTAAAAAATCGTGTAGATACGCTTACTAATGCTTTTACCAAAGCGCGCAGTAGCCGCGAATATAATGGCAAATACACCTGTGTTTATCCTATTAAAGTAAATCAGCAGCGCTCTGTGGTGAGTAAGTTATTGGCGCACCCAAGTGGTTTAGTTGGTCTTGAAGCGGGTTCAAAGCCTGAGCTAATGGCTATTTTAGGTGTGGCAAAAGAGCCAATTACCATTGTATGTAACGGCTACAAAGACAGTGAGTTTTTACGTTTAGCGTGTATTGGTCAGGCCATGGGGCACAGCGTAAAAATAGTGGTCGAAAAGCTATCAGAGCTAACCACCTTACTTGAAGAAATAGATAACTTAGGCATAGAGCCTGCAATTGGCATTCGTATACGCTTAAATTCGGTGGGTAAAGGTAAGTGGCAAAATACGGGTGGCGAAAAAGGTAAGTTTGGTTTAACTGCAGGGCAAGTATTAAGCGCAGTAGAAGTGCTTAAAAAACACAATAAATTACACTTAATGCAAATGGTACATTTTCATATTGGCTCTCAAATTGCCAATATTCGTGATATACACCGCGCACTTCGTGAGTGTGCGCGTCACTTTGCAGAGTTAACGCAACTAGGCGTACCACTGAATACGGTTGATGTAGGTGGCGGTTTAGGCGTTGATTATGAAGGCTCGGGCTCTCGCAGTGCGTGCTCAATGAACTACACAGTGGAAGAATACGCCCGCAACGTAGTCAATGCGTTTGCGGAAGTGTGCGACCAACACGATTTAACCCATCCAGCTATTATTACCGAGTCAGGCCGCGCTTTAACAGCCCATCATGCGGTACTCATTACCGACGTAATTGACGTTGAAAAAGCACCCAATCATTTAAATCCTGAACCACCGCTTGAAAACAGCGTGTTAGTGCTTGATGAAATGTGGCAATGTTTACAGCGTTTGAATCCGCGTATGGCGCTCGAAATTTATCACGATGCGATGCACTTATTTAGCGAAGCACACGATCAGTACGTACACGGTTTAGTAAGCATGCTAGAGTGGGCGAAAATAGAGCAGCTTTACTTTACTATTTTGCATCGCGTGCGTGCGTCGCTTAGCAATAACGCGCGAGCTCACCGAGAAGTACTCGACGATTTAAATGAAAAATTAGCCGATAAACTGTTTGTTAATTTTTCACTGTTTCAGTCGTTACCAGATGTGTGGGGCATACAGCAGTTGTTTCCGGTTATGCCAATCGAAAACTTAACGCAACCGCTTACTCAGCGCGCCATTATTCAAGATATTACTTGTGACTCGGATGGGCAAATTCGCGAATACGTTGAAGGTGCAGGTATTGAAACCAGCTTGCCAATTCCTGAATATAAGCATGGCGAACAATACCACCTTGCTATGTTTATGGTTGGCGCGTATCAAGAGATTTTAGGCGATTTACATAACCTATTTGGTGATACCGATTCAGTGCATGTTGAGCTAAACGACGACGGCTATGTATTAACCAATGCCATAAAAGGTGATAGCGTTAAGGATGTATTAAAGTTTGTTGATTACGATAGCGCTATTTTAGCCGAAAATTTTGCTTATCAAATTAATAAACTAGATGCCTCAGAGCAGTGTAAAGCGGGTTATTTAGCCGAGCTCAATGCGGGCCTTGAAGGTTATACCTATTTTGAAGATTAATTTTTAAGTATAAATGCGCAGTGTTTAATGCTGCGCACCGTTAAAGGAATAGAAGTAATGTCAGTTATTCGTAGTGTTTTTAGTCTTATTTTTTATGCATTAAACACACTTTTTTGGTTTATACCTATTTTTATTTGTGGCTTATTAAAGCTTATTCCTATCAAACCATTACAAAAGTTATTGAGTTGGGTTGCTAAACAGTGCGCTACTATTTGGGTGTCGTTCAATACCTTAAACCAGTTGTTACTTACACCAACAAAACTTAACGTGACGGGCTTGGATTCTCTTAAACTAAAAGATTGGTACTTGGTGATTGCCAATCATCAAAGCTGGGTAGACATTTTAGTATTACAGCGCGTATTTAATCGTAAAATTCCGTTTTTAAATTTCTTTTTAAAGAAAGAGCTTATTTATGTGCCTATTTTGGGCTTATGTTGGTGGGCGCTCGACTTTCCATTTATGACGCGCACGAGCAAAAGTCAGCTTAAAAAGAACCCTAAATTACGTGGCAAAGACTTAGAAACAACACGTAAAGCCTGCGAAAAATTTAAAGAAATGCCTGTAACGGTAGTTAACTTTGTTGAAGGTACGCGCTTTACACAAAGTAAACATGCAAAACAGCAAAGCCCATTTCCGCATTTATTAAAACCAAAAGCCGGTGGCATTGCCTTTGTTATGCAAGCAATGGGTGAGCAAATTTCTCAAGTAGTGAATGTTACTTTGCATTACCCTGACGGTATTCCTACGTTTATGGACTTTGCTGGTGGGAAAGTAAAAAATATTAATGTACACGTGAATGTCATGCCGGTAAGTGATGAGTTAATTGGTGATTACACGGGTGATTCTGAATTTAGAGTTCGTTTTCAAAGCGAGTTAAATCGTTTATGGGAAGAAAAAGAACAAACGTTGCAATCACTTGACGCCCCAACAAGTACAAAATAACACGGTGAGCTTACAGTTATGCTAAAAAAATGGTTACCAAATTGGCTAAATGGCCTAATTGTAGGCTGCGTATTATTTACTAATCTTATAATTTTTGGCGTATTGGTATTACTTTTAGGATTAGTGAAGTTATTACTGCCTATCCATGCTGTTAATCGTTTATTACATAGCGCTTATCGGGGATGGTGTAACGGTAATCGGTTAGGTTTATGGCTAGGCTGCCCAGATATTAAAATTGATGTAAAAGGTGATTTAAACTCAAAAAGTTGGTACTTACTAATTTGTAACCATATGAGTTGGTTAGATATTACGGTACTTAGTTCGATGCATGCGTTACCCGCCCCTAAGTTTTTTTTAAAAGACGATTTAAAGTATGTGCCATTTATTGGCACAGGTGCGTGGGCGATGGGAATGCCATTTATGAAACGTGTAAGCAAAGCGCAAATAGCTCAAAACCCAAAGCTTAAAGGGTTAGACATAGAGCGTACCAAAAACAGCTGTCGTAACTTTCGTAACCATCCAACAACTATTATCAACTTTGTTGAAGGAACGCGTTATACCCCCGCTAAACATGCACAACAGCAAAGCCCGTTTAAGCATTTACTAAAGCCAAAAGCAGGCGGAATTGCATTTGCACTTGAGGTACTCGGAACCCAGTTTGATGCTATGTTAAATACCAGTTTGGTCTATAGGGGTAAGTCAGATCATGTGTGCCGCAACTTATTAAAAGGTGAGCTAGACTCTATTCACGTATCAATTGATGTAATGGCTATTACCGACACTATGTTAGGTAGTTACCAAACAGATGAAGCGTTCAAAGCTAACTTTCAACAATATGTGAACGACTTATGGGTTGCAAAAGATAAGCAATTGGCAGGTATTTATGCTCAGCAAGCTATGCCAGATGCACAAATTAGTAAGGAAGCCAAAACACTATGACCAACACCCATATACAAGAGCTAATTGCCCCTTGGTTTGAAAACGTCCCCGACGCTGCTTTTTTTAGTGCATTAACGGCTACCGCCATTGGCATTTGTTCGTTATTTGTTGTGTATTTATTTACTCGCAGGCTTATGCTGCCAGGTATTCAAAAGGTGGTTACTAAGTTATCGCCTGAGCGTATTGGCGCGCTTTCTCCAATGTTAACTAAGCTTAATAAGCGTATTGCTGGGCTACTGTGTTGTGTATTGTTTTTAGCCACCTTCGACAGTTTTTATCCGGTTGGTGAGTTAGCGGCTGAAATACTTAAAACCATAGGCCAAGCTTTATTAATTATTTACACCGGTTTTATTATCAGCAGCATTGTCAGTATCGCTGCTGCTATTTATAACCAATTAGACTTTGCTCGAGAAGTCCCCATTCAGGGCCTTGTGCAAGTTGTAAAGCTAATTACCTTTATTGTTTGTGGCATTTTAATTGTTAGTATTGTGCTTGAAAAATCACCGACGTATATTCTTTCGGGTTTTGGTGCGATTGCCGCCGTCACTTTATTAGTATTTAAAGATACGATTTTAGGGTTTGTTGCCAGTATACAAATTGCGGCTAACCGATTAGTGACTTATGGCGATTGGATCCAAGTTGATAATTATGGCGCCGATGGTGAGGTAATAGACTTAGGCTTAAACACGGTAAAAGTACGTAACTGGGATAACACTATTACGACTATTCCTACGTACATGCTGGTGGCAGGTTCGTTTAAAAACTGGCGTGGTATGCAGGAGTCGGGTGGAAGGCGTATTAAGCGCTCACTCAATATTGATATGAACAGCATTTGCCTAGTAAACGACGAGTTTAGAGCGCAAATAGACGCGGCTATTCCGCTGCACGAGTATATTCGTGTATCGGCATTGCCAGAGCCTGTGTCTAACTTAGGACTGTTTCGTCGTTATGCCGAAGGGTATTTAAAGCAGCATAGTAAAATAAACTCTTCGCTTACTTTAATGGTGCGGGAGCTTCAACCTTTAAACCACGGTTTACCTATTGAGTTTTACTGCTTTAGTGAAGATAAGCGCTGGATTTCTTACGAACATTTGCAAGCTGAAATAATGGATCACTTACTTGCCGTGCTGCCTATTTTTGGATTGCGCGCCTATCAAAGTGTGAGTGGGCAGTTAAGCCCACCAACCAATGCAGGGCAAACTGAAAAACCCAGTATTAAAGTGCCCAATAATGCTGTGCAAGACCCACACTAATAAATAATATTAATAGCCACCAAATAGGTGGCTTTTTAAGTCGTAGCCATGCAAAAGCTACAACAACTAACCCAATATGTAACCAGCTGTGCACTGCCGATGTCCAAATAGGTGAGTATAAAGCTGCGGCCAAAAAGCCCACAACGGCGGCATTAAGTGCGGCAATTGAACTAGCAAAACGCGGTTTATTAGCCAAGTTAAGCCAGCTTTTTTGAAATGCTAACATCAATAAAAAGCCGGGTGCAAAAATTAATAACGTAGCAACCAGTGCGCCAAATAAAGGCTGCGCAGTATTAAGTTGTGCACCTAAATAAGTAGCAATAGTAAACATAGGGCCAGGTATTGCTTGAGCGCTGGCATAAGCACTTAAAAATTGGTCATCACTCAGCGCAGGTACACCAGCTTGCAATACGGGTAATACAACGTGCCCACCACCAAACACCATAGCGCCTGCTTGGTAAAAAGGCGCAAATAATGCAAATTCATTTCCAAGCGGGGCAAAGCTAATAGCCAGTAATAATGCAAATAAGCTCAGCGCAACCCAGTTAATATTACTTTTTGTGTCGGTATTCGTATTTTGGTTTGCCTCGCCTAATTTTAATAAAGGCCATATAGCACCAACAGTTGCAGAAATAACTAAAACTGCAATTTGTGTGCTTAACACGGGCAGTAAAACAAGCGCTAAGGTGCTAAATAGTGCAAGTAACTTAAGCACCGCACTTGTGCAAAAGCTTTTAGCCATAGACAGTGTGGCATCAGCTACGATGACCACGGCAAATAGTTTCAAACCTGCAATAATCGCATAGTAAACGGCATCAAATTGGTGTGCACTAATGGCCAGTATCACCATAATTAAAAAAGATGGCAGCGTAAAACCAACAAATGCGGTAATACCACCTAATATCCCTGCGCGTTCAACGCCAATAGCAAA
>TARA_B110000196_G_scaffold102279_1_pt1 | contig 22086 bp, 14 predicted proteins | sample TARA_B110000196 | Tara Oceans TARA_B110000196 (sample SAMEA4397072) | marine metagenome | biome: Polar Biome; feature: [MES] marine water layer (ENVO:01000295) within the mesopelagic zone...; material: water (ENVO:00002006), including particulate matter (ENVO:01000060) such... | reverse complement strand
GAGTCGCTGGTTGGATGCGGAAAGTGGAGAAGGCTCGCGAGAAGTTGCGGGTTACCGAATCTGAGGTAAAGGCAAATCGTCAGACTCGGCCAAATGAATCAGTGCAAAATACGATTGATTCAGGACAGTTAAATAAGGCACTTAAGAAAATTAAACCAGGGTCGTTAGTAACCCATAATCGTCAGAGCGGTCAACGACTATTGCTAGTAATTGGAACAAGCACGCGTCGAGACGGCACAACAAGATTAAGGGTAGTCACAACCCGAGGTAAGACTTTACTTGTCACATCGAGCGATTTCGAAGAGTTACCTGAGGTTTTGGACCAGGTCGCCTTGCCAAAGCCGTTTGCCCCAAATAGGCGCGAATTTCAGCGTGCTGCAAGCAACGCCATGAAGCGACATATTATCGAGAAAGAAATTCCACAACCAAATCCGAATTCTAAGACTAATCGGGCAAGCATTGGAAAGAGCGAAGCGCAAAGAAAGGCTACGAACGCGCGGATAGATATCAGGGTCCTGGAGAAGCAAATTAGAACAGCGGACGGCGGCTTAGGTAGAACCCTTGACTTAATCATCGAGGTGCTCGAAAAATTTGATTGTGTCGAGGGTTGGTCCCTCAGACCAGCTGGGCAACGATTGCAACGAGTTTTCAACGAATTAGATTTATTGATAGTTCTATGTATCGAACATGGACACTTTGATGGCTTGGATCCAAGTTCGTTAGCGGGTCTAGTCTCGCTGTTCACTTACGAACATCGAAGTCGAGTCGAGCCTCCGTCTCCATGGTATCCAAGCGCCATGCTCAGAGCGAGAGCAAAAAATATTGATGGTCTTTGGTCAAAACTGCGGGTGGAAGAATCAAAACGTGGATTGTCGGTAAGTAGACAACCAGATCCAACGCTATTTTCTGCGGTACACGGTTGGGCAGCAGGCCACTCGCTAGACGAGGTCCTTGATGAAGACTTCTTGGTAGCAGGAGACTTTGTGCGTCACATTAAGCAGGTAGTAGATTTACTATCGCAGATAGCCGAAGTTACCCCTAATTCTGACACGGCCCGGACAGCACGCCGAAGCATTAGTGCTTTAGACCGAGGTGTCGTTGCCATCGCTACTCGACTAGGAGACAACGAACCGCCTGAAGCAGTGGCTTTCCAGGACGCCGAAGCGACGTGACTATAAAAAATGGCGAGCCGTGGGGTCAGCTAGGTTCATTACCTGAAGCCGGTGTGGCGATAGAGTCAGATAACGAGTTGCGGAGCGTCGTGACGAAATGCATGCGCACCGATACGCCACTTCCAGTGTTTGGGCTATTGAACGGTGACTTATGGCGTGCTGTTGGCGCTCCTATAGGCGGACTTAACAGACTCAGAAGCGAAAAAGCTCAGACGGTCACAATTGATTTAGTGGAAGTACGCATGGATGAGCAAACGAGCTGGTTTTGTTCACACATGTTCATTAGGAACCGACTCTGGCTCGGGAAAACAGTAGCCGTCATGAATAGTGAGTGGATGGGTCCATGGCGCGTAGCGCCCCGAGCGCACCCTAACGACGGCAAAGTTGACATAGTCGAAGGAACGCTACCGTTCGGGCAGCGGCTTATCGCTCGACAACGGATTCGCACAGGAGATCATATTCCGCATCCGAAAATAAAGGTGTCTCAGAGATCGGCTTGGGCTACAACGACAGAACATCCAAATAATGTTTATTTAGATGGTCACAAAGTCGGCAAGTTTAAGGCTATTGAGCTTCAAGTTTTGCCTGATGCTCTAACTGTAGTGTTCTAGGCTTGATCGAATTATTTGTCTATTTCGTAGATGACTCAGGGAGGATCCTCCTCTAATGCTCGGAAACCTTCTACGATCTGGAACTCGACCCAAAACTCCTGGATTTAGGCTGTGAATAACTACGCGTCAGAAGCTTTCTCAACAGATGAAGAAGATGTGCTGCGTCGGTATTTCACGAATTTGGATCAACCAGTATTCGCCCTAGTCAATTTACCCGAAGTTGTAAAGGGTGCCTTGTTCGCTCGTTATAGCCGGACTCATAAGAGCTTGCGGCGCTTATTTCTAGACGAATTCGTAGATGATTTAGATATATCCGGTGACCATTCTATTGATGCAACTGTGGGGCTCGCTAAGGCAGAAGAGCTTTATCAAAGAGTATTCGTAGAGTACGGAGATGACTCAGTAGCTCAGTTGGGCGGAGTTCACCTAGCATGTGAACAATCTTCTAACCTGCTTACCAAAATTCTTGAGCGGGGCAGACTGATGTCCTACTTAGAGCAGTCAACGCGGTATTTGAGTTATGACAGGCGATTGGATGGCAGGTACCGGTACCACCGAGACCCCGCCGTCCTTGCCTCGAACCTCGGAACCCGCTACGTGGGTGATATTGATCGTATTTTCGACCGGTACGCCCAACTCGTTCCCGAGATGCAGGAGTTCTATAAGCTCGCCACACCACAAAGCAATGAAGTCGGTGACCTAGCTTACCGCCAGACTATTCGCGCGAAATCCTTTGATGCTGTCCGGGGGCTGTTACCCGCTGCAAGTTTATCCAACGTTGGGATTTATGGCACGGGTCAAGGATATGAAGCACTCTTATTACGAATGCGTTCTCATCCGCTGCCTGAAGCCAGAGCGTACTCGGACATGATGCTCATGGAATTACGAAAGGTTATTCCATCATTTCTTAGAAGAGTAGATATCGAAGATAGAGGTATCGCCTGGTCCAGATACATGGCAGAAAATCGCGAGGCCATGGCTTCTGTTTCGAACGAATTGCTAAAGGACTTGGAGCCCACAACTGTCGATGAGGTAAGCCTAATAGATTGGGATCCAGACGGAGAGCGGAAAATGTTGGCGGCGATGCTGTATTCGCAAAGCCGATTAGGCGAGGAGCAACTAATCTCAGTTGTTGACCGCATGAGCAATGATGAGAAACTTACCTTAGCTAAAACCTACGCAGGAGAACGTACCAACCGTCGGCATCGTCCGAGCCGTGCGCTCGAACGGCTTGGTTACCGCTTTGACGTGCTCTCAGATTATGGTGGCTTTCGCGATATGCAACGTCACCGACTGCTAACAATAGAGTGGCAATCCTTAACGCCGTATCACGGATATGAGGTGCCGGAGGATATTGAAGCGTGCGGCCTTACTGATAAATATGTCACTGCATTGGAGCGGTCAAAAGATCTCTACGAAGCTATGATAGAGCCATTCCCAGAGCAAGCTTCGTACGCAGTATCCATGGCCTATCGGATCCGTTACGTCATGCAATTCAATGCACGTGAAGCGCTTCATATGCTCGAGCTGCGCAGTCAACCCCAAGGACACCCGAATTACCGTCGCGTGGCACAGGCAATGTACCGACAGATAGGTGAGGTCGCAGGCCACAACATCGTGGCTGGAATGTTTAATTTTATGGATCTTACGGCGGCAGAAGAAGGCAGATTGGAATCCGAGCGTTCTCTGGAAGACCGTCGCGAAAATAAATCCTGATGGAAGAACAAGCGAGAACTGCGTCATCCACCGAGCTTTCGATAATCGCAGAGTTAGCTGCTGAAGCCGTGCGGGAACAAAAAGACGGTCGCGGGGGATACATATGGAGCCGCCGCGAAACTTCGACAGTGCCATATATTTTGTCGTTAGAAGCAGCGATGTCTAGTCCAGACGAAGAAGTATGGGTCGGTACTCTAGATAACGTCATTCTTAGTTATGCCCGTGCGAAAGTAGAAGTTCTGAGAACTGGTGAATACCTGGGTCTCGTTACTGACATTTACGTTACGTCTGAAGCTCGTAGCGTCGGTTTAGGGGAAGCTTTGATTAACGTGATAATCACTTGGTGTAGCGAACGGAAATGCGTTGGGATCGATTCGATGGCATTACCCGGAAATCGTGAAACAAAAAATTTCTTCGAGACTTTCGGGTTTAAAGCTCGTTTGTTAACGGTACATAGATCTCTGTAAATCAATGAAAGGCCCAGAGTTGTGCGCTGGTGTCATTGTGTACAGCGAAGATCAGGTGTTGCTAATCAAAAGAGGCACAGAACCTGAGAAAGGACTTTGGTCTCTGCCAGGAGGTCGAGTTCAACTTGGTGAGTCGATTCGTCATGCCGCGCTACGAGAGTTAAAGGAGGAAAGTAATTTAGAAGGACGATGTGAAGAAATGATCGGCTGGGTCGAACTCAAAATAGACCAACATCATTTTGTGATCGTCAACTTGCGATGTAGCGTTTCTGATTACTCTAAACTCGAGGCTGGAGATGACGCTGCAGAAGTAAGCTTCTTCAAGCGGGAGGAACTCCAACAGTTGGAGATGAGCGCAAGAACACGAGACTTCTTGTTTTCTTTACGGCCGCCGACACCTAAGTAGAGTTCTTATCTACCTTTCCAAACAGGATCACGCTTTTCCACAAAGGCCAGTGGTCCCTCTTTGAAATCTTCGGTTTTGACTACATTACGGAAGTGAGCCTTAGTAATTGCCCAGCCTTCACCTTCAGCGACGCCCAGAGTTTCGAGGATCACTTGCCGACTTTCCCTTACGGCAATCGGGGCGTTCGCAGTTATTCGCTGAGCAAGCTCGATAGCTGTGTCGACCACGGTTCCTGCTGCACAAAGTTCATTTACGAGACCTAGAGAAAACGCTCGCTCTGCAGAGATTGGGTCTCCAGTCAATGCTAATTCCATAGCGACATTTTTAGCAATGGCTGCAGGGAGCCTAAATAAACCACCTGCACCAGCTATGAGCGACCGCTTTACTTCAGGGATACCAAAACGAGCTGCCGATGAAGCAACAACTAAATCACAAGAAAGCACGATTTCAAGACCACCGGCGAGAGCTGCTCCATCAACAGCCGCTATCAAGGGTTTGGTTCTCGGGTAACGTACAAGACCTGCAAATCCGCCCTTATCTGTTTCGATCCGCTTGCCTTGGCTAACTGATTTAAGATCTGCACCTGCGCAAAAGACTTTCCCTTCGGCTTTAAGAATACCCACCCATAGAGTTGGGTCGGATTCAAACGAGTCCAAGTGCGCTTCAAGTTCCTGTGAAACCTCATGATTAACTGCATTACGGGCTTCAGGTCGATCAAGGGTAAACAATGCAACTGGACCACGAGTTTCAAAATTTACAGCCATGTGAGCTACGCCCCTTCAATCGTATCAACGTTGACAACTTCAGCGTCAGCAGATTCCTCCGAGGCTGAACCTCCGCCTGCTTCGTCCAGAGGTGCAGCTGTTTCAGTTGCACCGTCAGATTCAGTTTCGATGTCTCCTGCTGCCGCTTCTTTTGTTGTTGCAGAATCGGGGACCGGGTCAACCAGATCAGCTAAAGCAGGATTAGCTGGAGCTGAACTTACGCTGTCATTAGAAGCGTTCAGTTCAATGGCTGCACCCTCTACATTCTGTTGAGGAGCGGCTTGCTTAGGCTTACCGGGGCCTTTGCGTCTTGCTTTTCCGCGACTGGGTTTAGATGGTTCAATTCCAAATCGGGCAGCAATTTCTGGAATTCGATCAGCTACCTTGCGTATAGTTTCAACCAGCTCTTTCGTCGGCTCAGCCGGAACGGTTGCAAGAACGATGTAAGGTCGTATCGGAGAAAATGCTATAGCTTCGATGACAATAGCCAAGCGTTGTTGGGTTACTTCACCGCCAAGTGCCTGATTTGCTTGCATGGTTAGTTGCTCAGCAATATCTGGAGGAAGTGGAGCACCAGCTTTTGGCGGCCTGGAGCTGAGTCGTAGAGCACGAACGATTCGATCCCCAGACAGTGTTGAACGAAGTTCCGCATGCCACTCGGCTTGCGCCTTTTCTACTCTTACGTTAAGTCCATCGCGGATACGCTCTGCTATTTGACGGCTTTCGTCGTCGCGAGCGTTATCTTCAGCCGCAACCAAGATCGTGCGAAGGTCCCGAATATCGACCTCATCCAAGTCCGAAACTACCGCATCGGCGCGATCTCTCCACTCAGCTATTTTGATACGAGGTACAAGACTTTCAGCTAATGCCAGCAAGGCATCTGCCTTCACTACCGGCTGTCCCTCTTCGAGAAGCCGCTTATTCTGAGTTTCAATTTCATTTCGTACCGCAGCAATACCACCGCGAGCAACTTGCTCGGCAATGACACGCTGTTCTTCTGGCAGACTCTCGACTAACTGCTTTCTGTGAACACGGCCTGGTCGAAGCTTCTTTACTTTAGGTCGCTCTGGAGCTTGGTCACGATTGTTTGTTTTGTCACGTGCGGGTCTCTTCGAACCTGATTCTTCGCGATTGGGTTTCGCGTTGCGGCTATTAGGTCGATCACCCTTTTGTTTGGAGTCGTCGCTGCTGTTTCGTTTGTCATCGGAGCGTGGCTTACCTCGCCGCTTCTTATCATCACCGTCGCGACCTCGCCCGCCTTTGCTTTTGCGCGCTAGCTGGGTGGTTACTCCCGGTGTATCTTGTTTGCCGGAAATTATCTCTAATCTTTCATCAGCAGGTCGCCCGCTGCGAGACTTTAATGGAGTGACAGCGGTGACAAAAATGCCATCAATCTCAAAGTCTGCCTCTGCCCGGACCACATCACCAACAGCGGCATCCTTGGCTAATAGGGCGGCATCTAAGATGCCCTTTGGTTGCTTGGCGCCGGCGGCTCGCCAGGTCCAGGTTCCGTCGTCTTGCTGACTAGTCAGCTCGACCTCGATACGTCGGCTCATTGTTGCTCCGGGTCTTCCGGCAGGGGAGTAGGTAAGGGGTGTGTCTTGCTCGAAACAGGTAGTCCGAGAACGCGATAATCACGCGATCGGTAACGATAGCGAAGAACTAGCACGAGTGTGCATTTAAACGGCTAACTCTCCGAACAACAAACAAATCATTAAGAAACTTAAGCTACTTGATCTGCCGAATTGGTCTTCTGATTGCCACCCACTTGTCCCATCAGCCTCGTACTCTCACAAGTCGTAGATGATTTTTTGACTATGAGGACCCTCTGAACTATGGCGCGGCCGAAACTACCTGAATCGATAGCTAAGGAAATCATCGATATTGCAGTCGATGATGAAATGCGTGATTCGTTCATGCCGTATGCGCTTTCCGTTACGACTAGCCGTGCTATCCCAGACGTTCGGGATGGACTGAAACCAGTGCAACGCCGGATTCTGTTCGTCATGAATGATCTTGGGCTTCGACCTGGTACTCCATTTAGAAAGTCTGCGGGAGTGGTAGGTGAGGTTATGGGCAAGTACCACCCGCACGGTGATGGTGCGATCTACGAAGCTATGGTGCGAATGGGTCAAAAGTTTTCAATGTCCGTGCCGTTGGTTGCACCAAAAGGGAATTTTGGAAGCCTTGACGACCCGCCCGCAGCATATAGATATACAGAAGCTCGTTTGACAGAAGCTGCCATGGCAATGGTCCAAGACATTGATGAAGAAACAGTTGATTTCCGACCAAACTTTGATGGAGAGAGAGATGAGCCAGAGTGTCTTCCAGCGATGTTGCCCAACTTACTTACAAATGGTGCTAGTGGAATAGCTGTTGGCATGGCCACAAACATGCCGCCGCATAATATTAGTGAAGTGGTGGCGGTGGTGAAGCACATTCTTCACAATCGTCGACCGAAACCAACATTAGATGAGTTAGTTGGGTTGTTGCCTGGCCCAGACTTCCCTACGGGTGGGATCATCATTGACGATGGGACTTTGCGGGATGCTTATGAAACTGGTCGAGGCACATTTCGTATACGGGCTAGAGTGGAGATAGAGCCCATCTCAGCCCGAAGGCAAGCTATTATTGTCACGGAATTGCCTTACACGGTAGGTCCTGAGCGAGTGCAAGCAAAAATACGAGAACTAATAAACAAGGGTCGTCTCGAAGGTGTAGCTGCGGTCACTGACTTATCTGATCGTAATCACGGACTGCGCCTTGTAATCGAATGCAAGTCAGGAGTGGGACCCCATAAATTATTAAATACTTTATACCGCTTAACTCCCTTGGAAGAAAGTTTCGGAATTAATAATGTCGCTTTAGTGTCCGGAGTCCCTTCCACGTTGGGGCTGCGCTCAATCTGCCAGCACTTCATTGACCATCGGCTCGACGTAGTAACTAAGAGAACCGAATACAGACTCAGAAAAGCGCAAGAACGGGAGCATATTCTCGTTGGATTACTAATCGCCTTAGATCACATAGACCAAGTAATTAAAATAATCAGGGGCGCAGCTGATGTGCCAACTGCACGATCGGAGCTCATTGAAGAACTGAAGCTTTCTGATATTCAAGCAAACCACATATTAGACATGCAGTTACGCCGGCTAACTGCTTTAGAAGTTGACAAGTTGCGAACAGAACTTGCAGAACTTGAAAACGCCATAAAGGGCTACTTGCTCGTGCTTAATTCCGAGCACCGCCGACGAACGATCGTTAGCGATGAACTTGACTTCGTTGCTCAGGAATTTGGAGAAACGCGCAAAACGAAGATAGTCAAAATTGAAGACATCGTCTCAATCGACGATGAAGCCGTTCAAACTGAGCTCGTTCCACAAGATATTACGAACCTTGAAGTTACGCTAGTTACCCTTTCGTCCTCGGGTCTGATAGGGCGTTTCTCTCCGGATGACTCGTTTATAGCTAAACCAGGGCGTCACGACGTTCTAGCTGCCTCTGTCGAAGCCTCTACCATGGAGCCGATCTTTGCTATTACAGACAAAGGCAGACTCCTTAGTGTGCGTGCTAGTGAAATCCCGGAGATGATTCGCGGAAGTCGTGGAGCGTCTTCTACTGAAATGTTTTCGTTGAGTCGTGGCGAAGGGGTTGTTGGGTTATCAACTATCGGGAATAGCGAAACAGTTCTGGTGACACGACAGGGTGTGGTGAAACGGATCAGTGCCGCCGACTTGGCACGTACGCGTAACGGAAATTCCTTGATTAACTTGAGGCAAAATGATGTTGTTATCTCGGCGTTTGAAGCAGAAGAGAGTTCAGAAATAGCAGTTGTTGCGTCAGATGGGCAGGTTCTACGCACGGCCGTAGCTGGAGTGCCTATTCAAGGTCCAGGAGCATCTGGGGTTTCGGGAATGAAACTCAAAACCGGATGTTTTGTGCTATCGGCCGGGAAAGTGGAATTCTCGACAATCGTGGTTGTCGTGACAGACGAAGGTACATGCAAAGCAACCGACATGTCTGAGGTTCCCGCCAAAGGTCGAGCGACTGGTGGTGTGCGTGTCGTTAAATTTAAAAATTTCGAAACAACACTTGCCTACTCATGGGTCGGACGGAATCAGCAGCTTGCCGGAATAATAGCCGACTCAGTCGACCCCAAAAAATCTGATTCAACTCCTGTGCCGATTAGCTTCACAAGTACGCGAAGAGATGGCCCGGCTATAGATCTTGGATTCGGGCTACAACAGCTGGGGGAGTACCGCTTCCGATGACCCAAGACAACGTAAGTGCGCAGTCCCAAAATGAATCGTTAAATAAGTATGATGCCGACTCGATCGAGGTATTAGAGGGTTTAGAAGCGGTTCGAAAACGACCAGGGATGTATATCGGCGGGACTGGTAGTCAAGGCCTGACCCATCTACTTTGGGAAATAATTGACAATGGCGTTGACGAAGCCGCTGCCGGCTTTGCAAGTGTTATAGACGTGAGTTTTCATCCTGACGGCTCATACGAGGTGTCTGACAATGGACGCGGAATCCCTGTAGATAAAAAGTATGGTGATATAACAGCCCTCGAAGTCGTTTTCACTGAACTCCATGCAGGCGGTAAGTTCGGAACGGGTGCTTATGGAGCGTCAGGCGGGCTGCATGGAGTTGGTGCTTCTGTTGTGAATGCTCTTTCCACTCGAGTGGATGTTGACGTGAATCGCAATGGTAAAACTCATCACCTCTCATTTCGAGATCGCGTCGCTGGACAAGTCGGTTCTAACGGCCGGTTCAAGCCGGGGCACGCGCTGAAACATACAGGTAAGGTTCCGACCCGGAAGACAGGAAGCACTGTACGTTTTTGGCCCGATGTTCAAGTATTTGATATCGATGCTTCTATTGATTATTCCGAAGTTCGGGAACGACTTGGGCAAGTATGTTTTCTGGTACCAGGCTTAAAGATACGTTTAACAGATCGACGAAAAGGACTTCAAAAGCCTCAGGAAGAGTTTGTCTCCAAGAGCGGTCTCGGAGACTTCGTCGATTTTCTAAGCGGTGAAGCAGGACCCGTTACTTCGATTATTAAACTTAAAGGTTCTGCAGACTTTAATGAAAAAGTTCCTGTTGAAGGCAAACTTACCGAAGTAACACGTAGTTGTGAAGTCGATGTGGCTATGCGATGGGTGAGTACCTACGAAACAAAAATTGTCACGTTTGTAAATACGATCCCGACCCCCGACGGCGGCACCCATCTCGCAGGTTTTGAACGGACTCTGACCAGTTCGGTCAATACTGCATTAAGCAAGCATGAGCTTAGGAAACTCCGCAAGCTGAAAGACGATGGGAAAGCGAACAAAGAGGACTGTCAGGAAGGGTTGATAGCAGTTATCCGTGTCACCTTTCCTGAACCGCAATTCAGAGGCCAAACTAAACGTGAATTGGGGACCCCAGATATCCAAAAAATTGTCAGTACTGTAGTGAGAGAGACCCTTGGTGCTTGGTTCGAAGGTGAACTTCAAGGCTCCAAAAAAATTCACGTAAAGGCAATTCTCGATAAAATAGCTGATGCAGTAATTAACCGTGTCAGTACCCGTCAAGCTCTCGATAACCGCCGAAAGGCGGCGCAAATAGGAAATAATGGCCTGCCGGATAAACTTTCTGACTGTCGAATGCATCCAGAAGGAGAGTTGCTTATAGTGGAAGGCGACTCAGCAGCTGGCCCTGCCAAACGAGCAAGAGACAGCGCCTGGCAGGCGGTTCTACCATTGCGTGGCAAAGTTGTGAATGCGGGGAAAAGTACTAAAAAGGCTGTCCTGGATAACGCTGAAGCCACAGCTCTCTTTACGGCAGTTGGAGCAGGCTCAGGCGCCGAGTTCGACTTAGGTTCGGCGCGCTACGAACGGCTAATTCTTCTCGCAGACGCTGACGTAGACGGCAGCCACATACGATGCCTGGTCTTGACGCTGATCTATCACTATATGCGTGATCTGCTGGCAGCTGGGCGTGTGTACGCGGCTCAACCTCCGACTCACGCCTTGACAATAGGGCAGTCTAAAGAGTTTCTCTACTCGGAACTAGAACTGGCGAAGAGAGTGTCAGAGCTAGATGCCAAAGGTCGACGGTACCGCGTTACGCGATTTAAAGGTCTGGGAGAGATGGATGATGATGAGTTACTGGAAACGACATTAAATCCTGAGACTAGGCTGCTGCGGAGAATCACTCTTGACGATGCAAGGCGCGCAGAAAAGGCCTTCGAGGTAATGATGGGGGCCTCGGTAGAGCCTCGTCGGGATTTCATTGTGAAGCACAGCGAAGCATATGGCCATGCATTAGACGTTTAGCTACTTCTCTAGCAGGGGATACCTAACCACTGATATCCAGATTAAAGAACTCATTAAAGTTCTTCGCGTAACTATCTTTAGATGAAACCGTGGTGCCGAGGTTGACCCACTCTTCATCGGTCATAATCGCTCTTCCTTGTGCTATCTCAGCGCCACCCCAGCCACATACGTGTCGTAACTTGTAGTCAGGACTCGCTAACGCACGAGCAATTGTTTCTGCGACGTCATCGGCCTGTACCGCTGCAGCTATCCCAGCGGCGTAGAAATCGAACATTCGGTCATAATGTTCTTGATAAGCGGTTGGCAAAGGGTTTCCTTCATTTTTTGGCAATATAGCTGTGCGCGTCACGCCCGGTTCAATCAAGTAAACCCGGATACCGAAGCCTATTAATTCTTGTGCTAACGCCTCACTCATTCCCTCAAGTGCAAATTTAGAGCCAGCATAGACAGTTTGACCGATAGCCCCTATCAGACCAGTAATTGATGAGATTTGCACCACATGGCCAGTTCCTTGGGCTCGCATACCTGGAACAAATGCCTTTATGCAACGCACTGCACCCCAGACATTTACGTCCATTACCGCCTTAGCCACTTCGAGATCAATGTCTTCTGTCACTGCGTTGTAACCAATGCCAGCATTATTTACCAGCACGTCTACCGAGTCATCGTTCTGCTCGATCGAGGCAGCGCACCGTGCTACCGAATCATCATCGGTGACATCGATTTCGATTGGATGTAAGTCCAAACCAGAGGCAAGCTCGATTAATTTAGCTCCCTTTTCCAAATCGCGCATTCCTGCATAAACCTTTTGGCCTTGTTTCGCTAACAGCAAAGCAGTCGCTCGCCCTAGCCCTGAATTAGCTCCGGTTACAAGTGTGACAGTCATATTGAGATGTTAGCTCTTCGCAGCGGTTGGATCCGAACTAAGCGAATACAGGCGTGATTGAAGTGGTAACGTTCGAACAAAACGCCGATAATCCTCATTATGTAAAGCTAATGATCGGAATCAATACGAATAGAGAAAAACCGGTTAATGCGTTGCGTATTTGCTAGAGCGTATCCTCTAGTCCTTTGTCCTCAGCGATCTCCGTTTGTCTCGTGGCTCGCCGAGCCTCCGAGGACGTGCATGATTCGTTGGGAGATTTCACAATGGTCGAAATGTTAGAAAACGCTCGAGCCTGGAGTTTCTCTGTATTCGCTGCGTCTGACCGAATTATTGACGAAATCAGCAAACTACATTGATGCAATTTGCTTGCTGTCAAAACCCAACATAAATACGTGTCGTCATTATCGCCGTCGTTATTAAGTTGACCAAATCAAAAACCGATGACGTGTCCGCCTGTCGTACTTACTCCTTCTGACTTTAGTAGCTGGCTCTGCAACAGCTCCTTGCCGGGTACAAGTCGTCCCTTGTGATTCACAACTCGCCACCACGGGTAGCCCTCAGACCTCTTCAGAAAATGCCCAACTGATCTACTTCGTCCGGGAAACCCTGCCTCAATAGCTATTTCGCCGTAGGTCGAGACATCTCCTGGCAGCAGGTTATTCAGGATTACAGCCACAGCTAGCTCGAACTCTGATTGGGGCTTAACGGACTTTGGCGACACATGGAACCCAACTTCAGATTATGGTTATTCTAGTGAACGTTGATTATCTTTCAGTTCTCGATGGGGGCACTAATGGAAAATTTTGATATCCATATCAGTGGAGGCACGATCGTCGATGGAACAAGGGTTCCACGATTCAAAAGTGATCTCTGGATCAAAGATGGCAAGATAGCTAAAATCGGCGGCCGCACCAACGCGTCCAGCGATCGGACCATCGATGCTACTGGGAAAATCGTTGCGCCTGGATTTGTTGACCTTCATACTCACTACGATGCTCAAATTCGGTGGGATCCTTGGTGCACTATTTCTGGATATCACGGCGTGACGTCAGTGGTGTTAGGTAATTGTGGCTTCGGGTTTGCGCCCGTTCGACCGGACTTTCAAGAGCGTTCAATGTTAACTATGACACGGACTGAGGCAATACCCTTTGAGTCGATGAAGCAAGGTATGGACTGGGATTGGGAGACCATACCCGAGTACCTAGATTCGCTAGAGCGAATTCCTAAAGGTGTCAATGTCATTCAATATATGCCAACGGCGTCTTTGATGACTTATGTTATGGGTTTGGAAAAAGCCAAAGCGGGCGAACCGGCTAACCAGGCGGAGCGTGAAGAGATGGCTCGGCTGCTGCACGAAGGAATGGATGCCGGACTGTGTGGCTTTTCAATCCAGAGGCTCGGAGAAAATAGCGTTCAAGCAGACTACGACGGATCTCCGATGGTGACTGACATCATGTGCGATGAAGATATTCTTAATCTCGCTCGAGTGTTGTCAGACCGAGATGAGGGGTTTATCCAAATCACTCAGGGCACAGGAGATATAAGATCTGATATAGCGTTCCTCGAGAAATTAGCAGCTGTGGCTAAGCGCCCGATACTTCATAACGTGGTAGCCCCATCACGGCAGGACCCGGAAGTTCACAGGCGCCCGCTTCGATGGATCGACAAATGTTGGGATGCAGGTCTCCCTGTCTACGCCCAGTGTGGAACTGGTCGGGCAGGCTTTGCTTTCACGCTCGAACATTGGAATCTTTACGATGCATCTCCAGCCTGGCGGGCTGTGACCACAGGAAGCAAAGAAGAGAAAATTAAAAAAATGAAGGACCCGGAGCTCCGAAAGGCGCTTGTGGCGGAAGCTGCTGAGGCAGATCGTCGCCTTCAAGTTATTCAAGCAGGTGTAGGTGGAAATCCTAAAGGTCTAGTAGTTCAGGGCGTGAATCGGCAGGCTGATTTGCAGCAGTATGTAGGAAAATCTGTGGGTGATATTGCGCAAGCAGAAGGCAAGCACCACGTAGAAGTAATGTTAGATTTGTCGCTTGCAGGTGATTTAAACGTTGAGTTCTTAGGACCGGACAAAGGCTCTAATGCGTCATTCATGGCGGAAATGATGAACGACTCACCCTATGCCATTCCAGGCGTGTCAGATGGTGGCGCCCATACGAAGTTCTTTACTGGCGGCGCATATACGACCGATTTCTTGACATGGCTTGTTCGCGACGAGGGAGTCGTAACCCTTGAAGAAGCGCACTATCGACTATCGGCGCTTGCAGCGCATGCAGCTGGCTTCCGTGATCGAGGGACTCTCAAGGAGGGCTCTGCTGCCGACGTTCTGGTCTACGATATGGAAGAACTGGAAATACTGCCTAACTGGATAGGTGAAGTTGAATTTGATTTACCTGGTGGCGAATGGCGTCGAGTTCAACGTGCGAAGGGTTATAAGCAAATTATTGTTAACGGTGAGATCACTTTCGAGGATGGTGATTGCACATCAGCGACGCCCGGAAAGCTACTTCGTCATGGATCAGCGTCATAAATTTATCACTGACTCTGAGTAACTTAGGACATCTTCGGTCCTCATGAAAAACTTCGTCTACTAAGTTGTATTTCATATTCTTAGGGTCGTTAGAATATTCGAGTGACGAAACGTATCCCGATACATCAACGAAATTACATTACGGAGGCGTTCGACGAGGGTGACGGTCGCATGCGCGTTAGCGGCCGACTAGTCGACAACAAACCGCAGGGTCTCTGCCTTGAAGATGGTAGTGACCTTGTAATTCACGATATGAGTATTGACCTACTCATTGATCCACCTAGCTTCACTATCGTTGATGTCGAAAACCATATGAGCACAAGGCCTTATGCCCAATGCGAAGAGATTTTAGATAGCTATAAAGCTCTCATCGGACTTTCAGTAACCAGAGGTTATGGCAATAGAGTAAAGAAGCTCTTCGGCGGACCTAACGGCTGTTCGCATATGGGTGCGCTGCTGTTGGCGATGGGCCCTGTTGCAATACAGGCGAGCTGGAGTTTAGTAAATTTGCACGAGTCCCTCGAGTCAAGATTAAACAAAGTAGATGATGACCAAGATCGCGAACGTCGTTTGCAACTAAACATGAACACTTGCCACGTCTGGAAACAAGAGGGGCAACACATACAGCTAATTAAGCTAGGGAAACGCGCTCCCCTGCCGGGTTGGGAGTCGGACAGATTAATGTCATTAGGTATAGAAGAACCAAAATTGTGAATTGGAACTAGCTGTTCGAGAAGGCCATTTGCGTCTTGCCTGAAGTAGTCAGCGAATTCAACTCGTTCGAGCTAATATCACTATGTCATTAACAAAAGGAACTCCTTATGACTGACTTTGTTCGCCCCACAACTCTTGACTACCACTTCGATGTTATGTGTCCCTGGGCGTATCAGACTTCTTTGTGGATGCGAGATGTTCGTGATCAATTGGATTTAACAGTCAATTGGAAGTTTTTCAGCCTCGAAGAGGTGAACCTACGTGACGGCCAGAAACATCCGTGGGAGCGCGAGTGGAGTTACGGATGGTCAATGATGCGTATCGGTGCAATATTGCGGCGCATCGACATGAGCCTTCTCGATAAATGGTATGCCGCAAGTGGTCACGCGTTGCATGTCGAAGGCAAACAGCCACACAATCCCGACGTCGCTAGAGATTTACTGATTCAGATCGGAGCCGATCCGGCAATTGTAGATATGTCTATCAAAGACGAGACGACCCATGATGAGATCCGCAACGAGCATGATCGGGTTGTTTCTACCGGTGGGTTTGGCGTTCCAACGCTATTTTTCCCTGACGGCCAATCTATTTTCGGCCCTGTTCTACTGGACCCTCCAACCGGGAAGGCGGCGTTGAGTCTATGGAATATAGTTATGGGTTGGCTCGAATTTCCGCACCTTTACGAGATTCAACGCCCTAAAAATGCGTCCGATGAGAAAGCGATCTACGATACATTTCGGCCATACCTTGAGGCACGTGACTGGGTCAGTATCAATCGAGGTAAAGAAGTTGGCTTTGAACCCAAAGAGACGTAAAGGCCTCAATGGCCAGTTGTGGTCCCAGACTGAATTTGCCTATTTGGCGAAATAATTATTCAGCGTTTTCTTCGCTGACAAGGTCCGCAGCAGATGCCAAGGCCGATGCTAATCCAACACTACGTTGGTAGAGGCCCTCAAAGTATTTCTTTGACGCATCCTCGATGCCTTCGAGAGGAGCGGGACCTAAGGATCTTATAACGGCCCCTGGGTCAGCAGTAACAGCAATGTATTTTGGGGTATCGGGCAAAGGCGCGTCGCCTTGCCAAAAGCTGTGCTGTTTAGATTCTTGTTCACTCAGTCGATCGCCTGGACCAATTTTTCGTGTTCGAGGCGTTGAAGTTCGAAGTCGTTTAGCCATTTATGTCCGTCACCCGCTTACTAAGTTGTGCTCGACAGCCAGTCCGGTGTCGCCGTCATCTGTGAGCAGATCTACTTCGTTGAGCCCTAAAGCAGAACGGAGCTGCTCAGCATCTAGGTCACTTATCGAGCTGGATTTAGGTAACACCATATCGGCGATCTTTCGCTTACCTTGAACTACTTCTTCTACCCTCTCATCGACAGTACCTGGACATATAAGTCGATGGCAGATAACAGTTTTATCCTGACCAATGCGCCATACACGATCTCTGGCTTGGTCTTCTACAGCTGGGTTCCACCAACGGTCATACAACACTACATGGCTCGCTGCCGTCAGGTTAAGGCCCGTTCCTCCGGCTTTAAGAGAGAGTACTAAAGCGCCACGCCCTTTACCTTTTTGAAATGTATCAACAATTTTATCACGGGCCGTCCTCCCGAGTCCGCCATGGTAACAGTCAACATTGGTTCCAGTTCGTTCAGCGAGGTACTTCGAAAGACGTTCGCCCCAAGTGGCAAAGTGAGTAAATATTAATACTCGTTCTTCTGCAGCAAACACCGTATCCACGATTTCATCGAGGCGAGTCAGCTTTCCGCTTCGCCCAGCAAGGCTCTTGTCGGTTCCATCAGGCTGATAATTTAAAGGATGATTACAGATTTGTTTTAGTGCTGTAATGGCTGCGAGAACGGCTCCCTTACGGGCTTTCTTGGTGTTGATGCTCTCTGCAGTTTCCAAAACGAGCTTGTCAAGCACAGCCTGATACAGGCCGACTTGTTCCGGGGTCATCGTACAATGCGCGAGTTCGTCGATACGGTCTGGTAACTCAGCGGCAATAGAAGGCTCCGACTTGGTTCGCCGGAAAACCAATACGCCGTTAAGTGCGTGTAGCGCTGATTCTGCGGCCGCTTTGGTGTCGCTCAATTGATTTAATTGAGCAATGAACTGTGGTCGGCCTCCGACTAATCCAGGATTGCAGAAATCCATTATTGCCCAAAGATCTCCCAGTCCATTTTCAATAGGGGTGCCGGTCAAAGCGATTCGAACTCTTGATTTAAGCAAACGAAGCTGACGGGCGGTTTCACTCGTATGGTTTTTGATTACTTGCGCTTCATCAAGTATCACTCGATCCCAAGGCGTTTTCGACAACTGAGAAATATCACGGACAGCCGTTCCATAAGTTGTAATTACAAGGTCTGCACGGCTGATCTCATCATCAAGTGATTCACCTGATGATCTATTCGCTCCATGGTGAACCATCACTTTGAGATGAGGAGTGAAACGTCGGGCTTCGGAAGCCCAGTTTCCGACTACGGCCGGTGGAGCGATTACTAAAGCCGAACCCTCTGTTTTTTTCATACCAATCTGAGCCAAAACCGTGGGGGTTTTACCGAGTCCCATGTCTAGCGCTAAGCAGCCACCTAGGCCTGCGCCGTCTAAGAATTTAAGCCACGTTAATGCTTCAGCTTGATAGCTACGAAGCTCCCCATTGAAGAACTTTGGTCGCGTTTCAATGGCAGTTGGAATATCCGAAGCAGCCCTCAAAAGCCCTGCAGCCCAACTAGTGCCGGCGAGACTAACGCCACCCGTTACATCTCCACCTTCTAGTCCTAACGCATGTCGGAGCATCTCGGCTCCGGTTAGTGAAGTTGTAGCCGAACGCTCAGCTAGGGCTGCTGCCGCTTCTGCAAGGTCGGCGTGATTCAACGCAACCCACTTGCCTCGGGATTGGACAAGTGGACGAGCCTGCAGGGCCAACCTTTGAACATCCGCCGCAGTTAATTCTACATCACCGAACATAGCGGTCCAACTCACTGCGGTGAGCTGTTGGGCTCCAACGAGGCTGTCGTTGTCATCGGCTGTGAGCCGGAGCGCAGCCGCCGGTCGGCGACGTGAAAGAGAGGGCACCCGAACTTCGAAACCAGCTGATTCAAGCGCTGGTCCGGTAACTGACATCAATTCCCAGGCTTCATCTTGTGTAAGAACTACCTCTCCCCTACGGCGACCGCCCGGGCGCAGCAGTGCTGGCAGCAAGCGCTCCATCCTTGCCAATTGACCCTTGACTTCTGTACGGCGAGTGCTTGACCCGCTAACGAGAGCGACCTCGACTGGGTCGAGGTGATTATCTGGTCCGGGAGAAAGTACTTTTAGATGCCAGGTTCCATTGTCATCTGGCTCATCAAGTTGGACTGCCAACGCATACTTTGCTACCGCAGTTACTGGTCTTGCCCATTGATCAAGATTTCGCGCTAAATCGGAACCAGCAGGCACGGCTGCTTGGAACTGTTGACCACCAAGACGGGCTAAAAATGCCGCCGACAGTTCATCTTTGGTAGTGGGCTCATGCGGGGCTGCAGGGACGTCTAGTCGTTGGGCGGCGGTTGCGACAATTGCATTAACCATGCCGCCCAGTGCTGACTGAACTAGGGCTCGTGCGTCAGGTCCGGGGTCTGCAGCACTAACTGCTCCAGGTAACGAGTCAGCAAAGCTCTTCAATTTTTCTTGACTAATGATGCCGGGCATCCATTGCACCGCAAAGTCACCCTTGTCGCCCCGATTTTTCTTGTTTCTGCGCTTTCGTATTCGTTGGAGGCGAGGCACAGTTCGGCCCTGGGCTACAAGTTCAACTGCTGCTATCGCTACAAGACTTAGCCAACGAGCGCTCATACCGAGTGGGTCGCCTGTTAGTTCTGGTTGGATATCAGTCGCTGGCAGCTCGTCAGGATCAAGAAGGTCTTCAGGTATGAAGAATTTCCGCTTAGTAAGTTCTTCACTGGGTGTCTTAACAAGTGGTACTAGCCAACCTAAGACATCCGTAACCTCAGCACTCAAGGCGGGCGCCTTGATTTCAGAAGAAATAGCTACCGGACGACTATTCTTCCAGGCGCCTTTGGGAGCTCCAGTTGCAAGTAGGCGATCCATAACCTGTTCTGCGGATTCTGGAACGTTATTACACCCTGCAGCCCAGGCAATAATCTTCCCAGAAGCCCAGGAAAGCTGGAGCTGGCAGGGCTCTGCTTCACCGGTAACAACGTCCGGTTCTGATGGACCTACCACCGAGACGGCAGGCACGTCCTCAAGCGATGCGCCGGTAAGCCGCTGAAATGCCATCGCTAACGTGTTCAGTTCGGCCTCAAAATCATTGACTACCTGGTCACGAGTGCTTCCTGTGATTTGCTGGACCGCAAGCAATTTATCTTCTGTATCTTCAAGTAAATCGAGTAGGACCTTTTGCCATCTCGGTAGATCTGATTTCAAAGCGTCCAATTGAGCTGTGGTTATGTATGCCTCTGCTTCAGCGCGAACTAGAACTGCAAACTTTTCCCAGGACAGGTTCGACGAAGTCATCTGAGTGGTACGACCGACAGAGTCGCTCTGGGTTGAATCACCTTCTGTTTTAGCCACAATATTTTGCACCGACGGTGCTCCAATCCCCTACCGCACAGACTCAGGCGTTCGGGACTATCACTCGGTGGTTCATCACCGATAACTCGCCAAATAAATCTAACTTTCCAGTTCTTTGTCGCACGAAACAGAAAATTAAATAAACGCAGTTGCTCGGAAGCTGATACACACGAACCGAGCAGACTTCACTATATATGACAACGGTTGGGTTAACACGAATTACTGCCAGCGATCTGCTCTATTGCGATGATTCGATTAGGCATTGGATAACCGAAATGCCGAATTTCTGCTCTAGTGTGTGGGGATGCGCTGGTCCCAAAGCTTTATCCCGACACTCAGAGATGCACCAGCTGACGCTGAAGCAGTAAGTCACAAGCTGTTAGTCAGAGGTGGTTATATTCGACAATTACATTCGGGCCACTACAGCCTGCTTCCATTGGGTTTAAAAGTCCACAATAAAGTAGCGGACATCGTTCGAAAAGAGATGGACGCAATTGGAGGGCAAGAGTTTCTGCTACCAGCAATGCACCCAGCGACTATCTGGCAGCAGAGCGGGCGGTGGGACGTGATGGGCGATGAAATGTTCCGCTTGAAGGATCGAAGCGGTGTTGATCTAGCCCTCGGCATGACTCACGAAGAAATTTTCTCAACATTAGGCACTGAACTAAAGTCATACAAAGAGCTACCTCAAACCTGGTACCAAATTCAGACAAAATTTCGCGATGAACCGCGACCCAAGAGTGGACTTTTACGCGTTCGAGAATTTGCTATGAAAGATTCTTACAGCTTTGATCTTGACCAAGCTGGGCTCGACAAGTCTTTCACATTACACCACGACGCCTATGTTAAAATATTTGACAAGCTGGGAATTATCGCCTTACCCGTCCAAGCATCATCTGGGTCTATGGGCGGCTCAGCCAGCATCGAATTCATGGTTCCTTCTCCAGCTGGTGAAGACGATGTTATTCGCTGCTCAAGTTGCGATTATCGGGCTAATGTCGAACGAGGAACATCTGCGCTTGAAGCTATCGAGGATAAACCGGGACCAGATTCACCGTTCCGCATCGCCACGCCTGGTATCCGCACAATTAGCGCACTCGCTGCTATTTCAGAGGAAGCCTCAGCTTCGCGACAGATAAAAACTTTAGTAGTAGTAATTGATGATGTATTGAGTTTGGTTTTACTTCGTGGAGATCATCAATTAAATAATCAAAAATTACAAGACTCCACATCGGCAATGAACGTCCGGCCTGCCGATCCAGAAGAGATAATTGCAGCTCTTGGAGCTTCGCCAGGAAGCCTCGGCGCCGTTGGAGTAGCGGACCTACCGATTTACGCCGACCATGGACTAAACGGACGAACCAACATGACGACGGGTTCGAACGAAGATGATTGGCATTTAGGAGGCGTGGACATAAGTCGAGATATCGAAGTAAGTGTCTGGCATGACCTACGAGAAGTTGTGGCAGGAGAGAGATGCATCGAATGTAGCGCTGAACTTGAAATTATTCGCTGCATAGAAGCAGGTCACATATTTAAACTCGGTCAGAAATACTCTGACGCTATGGGTATTTCGGTCCTCGATGAAAACGGTCGCGCTGTCGCCCCTGTCATGGGCAGCTATGGAATTGGCATAGGGAGAGCCGTGGCTGCAATCGCCGAGAATTGCCACGATGATAAGGGCTTAATATGGCCACCCTCTGTTGCTCCATTCACTGTGGTCATTACGTTGCTTAACATAGATCAGACTGATTCTATCACGGTAAGCGAAGCGTTATATAAAGGCCTAACTGATGCAGGGGTCGAGGTAATCTTAGATGACCGCAAGGCACGTCCTGGAGTCAAGTTTGCCGATTCCGAGCTATTGGGCATCCCGATTCGAGTCACAGTTGGCTCTAAAGGTCTTTCGAACGGCACAGT
>TARA_B110000196_G_scaffold5178_1_pt1 | contig 22260 bp, 12 predicted proteins | sample TARA_B110000196 | Tara Oceans TARA_B110000196 (sample SAMEA4397072) | marine metagenome | biome: Polar Biome; feature: [MES] marine water layer (ENVO:01000295) within the mesopelagic zone...; material: water (ENVO:00002006), including particulate matter (ENVO:01000060) such as...... | reverse complement strand
GAACGGACTGTTCTAGTTGTGAAGAAGAATTCTATGGTGGTCGATTGGTATTGAGGCCAACGAGTATGGGAATATGGCCCGCCCTGCAAGAATCGATTCGGCTTCGGAGGGTGATTATAATGATTTATATTGGTATATTTTATTTGACAAAATCCTACCTTAATTGACGTAAGGTATCTTTAATCATTATAATCATTGATTTTATTAAGATCAAATAGTGACATTTATGATTGTTTAATATTGTCACATCTTGATTGTTTCTGTTAGATTGTCACTGGCTGGTCACGCATTCCTGATTGATAAATCAGGGCATGCGGGGGAGCTCTATTGTATTTTATAGGTGAGAGATTTAATAGTGACAGGTGATGAATTACACTTAGGTGCTCTAAGTAGACTGCTACGTGACAGGCCCGATCTAGTTCTGGATATGTCAGAGATAGAAAGACGCTTGAAAATTGATGGTGCTTTTCCTGCTACGGTTAACATAATTGAATTTCTATTAACCCACCTAGAAAGTCTCTCTGAATTCACCAATAAACCTAATTGGTTGGCTGCACTTAATGTTGCAAAAGTTAGTTTAAAGCAGCAGCGAAAATGGCATAGAACTAGCTCTCAGAGAAACCCTTTACACGGTAATATTCAACAATACGCCATCACTGCATTTCTGCTGCAAGAGCCCTCGAGATACAAAAAACAAATAAATGGCATTCATTCTCTATTCCTATTCACGCTCATTAATCAGCCCCCTGACACTGTTGGGTTAGATCATTATGCAAATGAGCTAAGGGTTGCTATAGGTCGATTTTCTGAGAATGAGGTGCTTACAGAGCTGCCGGAGTTGAGAGCTGATTTTGGTGCTTATTTCGACGAATTAAAGGCCAAGATTCATCAGCTATATGATGCCAACACTTCCTCAGAACAAAGAATCATATCCAGTTTATATAAGCTAATAGAAAAGAATGGGAATGCACCACGCTTAGCACCTATTCAGCAGCCACCTGATATCAGTGTTAAAAAGCCCCTCATATCTGGATTCGGTTCTAATCAAATTGAAATACTCTCTATTGATGTGGGTAATCCAGAATCTGCCGAACCACCCAGTCTTATTAGTGTATTGGTTGATGACGACGTTAGCTCAGGCGATGATGACATTAGACTAAGCGGTGCTGATTCGGAGTTTAAAACTGACCTCAAGGCGATGAAGTCAGATTACTGGATTAGACGGCTTAGTAGGCTGGTAGCTCAAGACTCTACATGCCTCACACCTTTGGAGAAAAGTAGAGTTACAGATTTTATAAGCCAGGGGCTTAAAAACGCTTCCAATGAAAAGGTCAGAAACAGGGCTGGTATCGTATGCATGCTATACATCACGGGCCTAACGTTGGATGAGCTACTAAATATTAATCTAAATAATGATGAGGTAATCACAAGAGACGGGCAATTTAAAAAACTAATTCAGAGGCCAGAAAATGCTTTTAAACCTAATTCGCATCAAGCTAATTGTTTAATGTCTGTTTCAACGCAGTTTAATTTTGAATTGCCGGAAATGCTCACCGAATGGTTGCAAGAGATAACACAAGGCAACCTTTGGGAAGTATTATCGGATACCAAGGAAGGTGCTAAAGACGTTATTGATGCAACTTTGGTGGATTTAAGACGGGATGGGCAGTACCGTCGTATCATTTTATCAAGACTGACGGCAGCATTAGCGTTAGAAACGACTGTGAAATTTCGTGATCCAGTTATAACGCACTACCTGGCAGGACGAGATAACCAGGCCGCCCCTATGCTGACATATTATGTGGCACATCCCGTTTCTGAGGTGGAGCAAGCCTATCAGAATGTCGTGCAAGGGATGTTATCGCAATGAATTTAACTAACTATTATCCAACCCAAGAAACTCATAAAAATATAATCACTACGTTATCTCAGAGCATTAACCTAGCGATGGATAATGAGAGTCTTATAGAGCGACATAATGCATTTGTTGATTATACTTTAGCACTTGTTTTTAGTGCCACTGGTCATCGAGCGGTTAAAGATCCAATTTCAAGCATTCGTCAAATTGATCTCCAGAATGGATTAGTCCTTATATCTGACAAAGTGACACATGAAAACCGTGCATGGCGATTAGTTGCACTGCCAGCTATCGCTTGCGAGCAAATTCAAAACTATCTAGATTACCTCCCCAAATTGGCTGCAAACCTAGAAAATGAAGTAGCAGGAACGCTACTACCAACGAAAATAAGACAGCTATTCTCACATAGTGAAGCCATTCCGTTGTTCTTTTATTTATCGGATACGAGACTTGGTGACATAGAAAATATTACTCCTAAGCTAATGGCACAAAGATGGTCAAAGTGCTGGAGTCTTCCCATTAACTTTTTACGACATACAGCCGCAACTGAATTACTAAAGCTTGAAAGTGCAGATTATGCCCAGATTCAGTTGGGTCATGCTTCTGGAAATGCTCATCAATTTGGTGAGAATGCAGCAGAATCAGCTAAAGATACCCTTGCTAAAATTGGATTAGCGCTCAATAAATATCTAAGAGAAATGGGCTGGAAGCCTATAAAATCTCCGGTTAGATTGCCTTATGGTTTTTCAGAAGAAAAAATAATCCTTAGCCAGCTTGAACCCTTATCCACCAAAGAGTTTGGACATAATGCGCGACGCAAAAATCGTTTAAAGAGCGCCAAGCAAAAAAGAGTTAAACTTAAAAGCTATATCATTAATGCAAAAAACTCAGTTCTTAATGATCAGAGCGATATCTCAACGGTAGAAGAAGTCCGTGGGTTAGTAAATTATCTTGTTCAAAACACACCGGAAGATCATTTAAATCAAGCTCTGCGCCTCTTATATCGTCACGTTTCTCATTTTCCAAAGGGAAAAGAGATAGTTAAAAGAATTGCCCCGATTAGAGTCTTAAGAGTAGAAAAGTCGCCATTTGATGAAAATACAATCTATGCATATCAGCAGGCGATAAAAATCCGTAAAAACTTCACTGACTATCTGGATAGCTGTCAGACCCAGCCAACAAATCTTCAGCGTACTTCAGAAATTCTTATTTCCACTGCTGTGTTTGCAGGCATATCAGATACAAGAAAGCTTGAGGGATTACTGCTGCAAGCTTTGAAAGAAGGTGTTCATCAACTTACTGGTGGTTTGTATGTTGATATTCCTTTAACGGATAAAGAGAATCCCCCCATTTATCGCTGGCGACCAGATGAAGTATGCCAAACATTAATACAGGGTCTATATAAATGGGATTTGCAAGGCACATATAGTACTCAACAGATTAGGAAAACATTGAGTGCACTTATGGGGTCCATAGGATTCGAGGATGTTAAAAACCCTTTCGACACACTTAGTGAGGCCGCCAAGGCTATTGCTGATATTGAAGCTCCAGGACACTTAAGAAAGGTGCTCTCGGGTGAGCTTAATGTTATTTCTTTGCCTTATACGTCATGGGTAAGAATGCATAGCGGTAAAGCATTAGACATTAATAGCATTCCACTCATGGCTGATTTTCACAGCAACATAAGTAATGAACTCAATGTTATTCCCGATAACAAGTACAGTTTTAAGCGTGATAAAAAGTTCATAGTAGAGCTAAGACAAGTATTTAAGGAGGCCAAGGCCATACCGCTAGGTGGCAAAGCGAACTTATCAACGAAGTTTAAAAGCAACTTACCTAAATTAATAAGAGCAGAATTTGATGGTGCCGGTGAGTTTCATTCTAAAATGTTAAGTGTCGCTGCTTGGTCAATTTACTTATGCAAGGAAGGAACAAGATCTAAAAAACGGTTGGCAATTTCAACTATAGAAAAATATACATTTTTTATTGCTAACTCCTTAGCACAAATTGAGCTGAACAAAAGTTTCGATTGCTTGGACAGTGATGAATATGAAAGCCTCTATTTACACATTATTGAGATGGCTCCAGAAAGTCGTCGACATGAACTGGCCGGACGACTGCGTGAATTCCACTGGTTCTTGGAATCGGCTTATGCTGTCGAGCCGCTATCATGGTCCGAAATTCTAAAAATTGCCAAGATTAACATTGAAGACCATTTTGCAGATGCAAATATGGTAAGTGAAGATGAATACTTAGCAATTATTAACGGAATTAACAATACAGCAGATTTAGATAGGCATACAAGAATCCAATATATTTCTTTGATCATGCTGGGCTATCGATTTGGCTTGAGATTTGGTGAGGCACTTCGCTTACAGCGACTGGACGTCTTGATTGAAGGTTCTCAAATTGAATTGAATATAAGAAATAATATTTTTGGAGAGACAAAAACCGAGTCGGGTGTTCGCCCCTCTATTTTATTAGAAGAAATCACAGAGCTAGAGAGACAAAGTTTTAATAGTCTTGTGCAGTACGCAGAGCAGAGATTATCATTCGACAAGCAAACAGCTATTTTCTCTTCTGTAAATAATCCTAGGGAGCTAATCAGTAGGAATCAAACATCCTTACAGATAGGACTTTTTATAAAGTATATAACGGGTGATTCAAGCCTGCGGTTCCATCACCTTCGCCATAGTTGGGCAAGTAGAATGTATGCCTACTTCGCACAAAGCCAATCGGGCGTACCGAATCAGATTGCAAATAGCTCCATTATTAGTAGTCGCTGGCAAAACTTTATTGGTGCTCATGAAACTCGCTACATCCTTGAGAGCATTTCTCATGCTTTAGGGCATGCTTCTATTTCAACCACAATAGAGCATTACAATCACGTAACATCTTTAAGTTTGTACCAGTACTACGACACTAAAATAAAGCCTATGAGCATGAAAGCTTATGCTTATGCTCTAGGCATAAGCTATGACAATGCGAAGCAGCGTTCTGTAAGGGGAGTACTTTTAAAGATGAATAAGTCCATCCCTAAGCCGAAAGTTAAACTTAAGCCTCGCCCTATTAAAATGAAAATATTATCCGATACTGACTCAAAGGTAATATTAACGAGTTTAGAGATAGAGGTATTCTTAAGTAGATTGCGTGCTACGCAACAAAAATCAAAACTAATTGCAGAGCAATTGTTAATTGATCCTAAAGTGGCTAATGAGATCGTAGACAGAGCTATTCAGGTTGAGCGAACCTCAGGCGTTGGCTATTACCAACTGATTAGGCACGATCAAAGCCATCTATTTTTAGGCGAAGAAGAGAAGCAAGCGAAACTGGCTGCTTTAAACAATAAAGCCTTTATTCTCCAGGATAAAAATATTCAAACAGTGCTTAGAGATTATGTTGTGTTACTGGGTGAGCTACCAGAGAGTGAAATTTTCAGCTTAAGTACAGCTTTTTTAATCTGGCAAAGAACACTGAAAGGTGATGTAAATATAGTTAGTGATAGGCTTGAGCTTGAAGCAGTGAAACTCATTCATAAAGTCTTTTTCTCTGATTTGAAGTTAACCTTAAATGGCGAAATTAAACTAGTTTCTACTGAAAAGGTTCCTCTAAGAAAACAAAGTAAAAAGGCAATTAAATTTGGGTTGAATAAGCGAATCAATACTCAAATTATGCTTCAGCGAATAATGTTTATATTATCGATTACTCTGAGCTTAAAATTAGGCTAATAGCCTATGTGGTATTTTTTTTGTATTTTTTAGTAGCTGGACACTATATGTTGTGTGTGCTAAATTTTTATTATCTTCTGCGATTATAAGAAAAAACACAACTTATGACTACTAATAAAGAGTTTAAAAAACAGTTAAATAAGCAATTGAAATCTAGAGATGATAGCGACTTGGCAGGACGCAGCGAATCATCTGAGTTAGTAGAAATAAATATAATTGAAGTACCTATTTATGAAACTTATGAAACTTTTTATAAAGATGAAGACAAATCAATTGAGTGGAAAGAGAATAAAAAATCGGCGGCTCAACTTAAGGCAGTAGACGGTTTGTTTAATATATTAAGCAGTTATTTAAAACCTCAACTTCCCACCGGTGCTTGTATTAACAAAAATACATATGGCTTGTTGGATAAGGATACTTCTGATTTTCAGACGGGCAGTGTTTATGTTTCATTAAAATTATCTTATCCGCATAAATTATCGGATCTTTTTTCTGACGATTTTATAGGCGAAATACGAAACTTTGCTGCGGAAGCACTAGATAATATCAACAAATTTGCAGTTATTGCAGAAAATGAACCTGACGAAGTGAAAATTTTCAATATAGATGAGATAAAAACACCTGGCCTTAAAGAAAAATATCAAAAATATTTAGTCGTATCTTCACCCGAACAGCAAAAATTTATGGAGCATGCAGTATCTTTTTTGAGAAAAGCAAACACGGACGTTTCTCTAGCCTACGAAATAAACGGTAAAAAAGATGTCGTTAATATTCAAAAAGCTAAACCTCTAAAATCGTTCGAAAATGATGAGTTAGAAGCTCTTCAGGTTGAAGCTTTTATCATTAATATATCATATAGACTGAACGCTCCTACAGTTGTTATAGATCCGACAAATAAAAGCAGTAATATGATATGTCAGTATGATGAAGAGCATTTCGATGCTATTTGCGATATCGCAAAATCTAGAAAAAAATGCTATTTGACGGTTAGGACATATCAAAAAATATTTAATGGTGAGTACATTAATGATTTCACAAAAGGAAAAATTTTAGGGTTGAGCACAGCGCCAACTGGCCAAGAATCTTTCGTTTACTAATATTAAGATAGACAGCGTGCAAGCCCCCTGTAATACTTTTTATCAAATGGCTATTTATTAGACGACAATTAACTTGCCGAACGGCTAAGGCTGTTGACGTCTTAAAGCTGTAGAGTTATTGGGAGTGTTGTTTATTTCTTAGAAAACCCCTAAAACGAGCCTACTATTTTATCCCCCTTCTTTTGCATTGAAACTACCAAATTAAAAACTCTCTATTTGACGGATGGTCATGTTGGGTTTTCAGGTAGCGAGGGTCATAGAATTTGGTGATGTGTATGTTCTATGCTGTAATCCCATCTAACTTAAACAATGTCTACCAGAATGGAATCTTCAGATGAGCCGCTTGTCTTTACTGATCATATTGCTTATATCTACACTCAGTACTTGGGCCGATACAAAAGAATTCGTTCGCGATTACACCTATATTGCTGGCGAAGCTGACAGCAAGATATCAGCGCGCCAAATGGCTATGCAGGAAGTGAAGCTAGAGCTGCTAAATGAACTTGGGACTTACATCTATTCACGAATAGACGTTTCTGAGAACTCAAAGGGTAAAACAGATGCTAAGCAAGACATTCGGGCGATGACTGCTGGTTTTGTGAAAGTTGAGGTTCTGGAAGAGAGATGGAATGGATATGTGTTCTACATAAAGGCCAAGATGGCTGCGGATCCTAAAGATATCCTGAAACGTATTAAAGAATTGGCTTCTAATGATGAAGAGAAGATCAAGCTGAAAGACCAATTGAGCCAAAGTGCAAAAGCATTTGAAGACATGAGGTTGGAAATGTTGGCGCTTAAAAATGCTTTGGAGAATAGTAAAACTGACAATGAAAAGCAAAAGCTCGCTTTGGCATTCGCAAACAAATCAAAAGAGTTGTCTGCAATTGATATGTTTGAGAAGGGGAATGATTATTACTGGGGGCTTAAAGGGGTAGAGCAGAACTCTCTTGAAGCTAGTCAATGGTTTTTGAAGGCAGCTGAACGCGGAATTGCGGGGGCACAATTGAATCTAGGTAATCTATATATAGGAGGCAAGGGTGTTAAACAGAGCTACACGCAGGCTATTTACTGGTACCAGAAGGCAGCAGCACAAGGGGGAGGAGGCGCACAAAGCAATTTAGGTAATATGTATTACAAAGGACTAGGAGTGGATCAAGATTACAAGATGGCGGCTCACTGGTATCAAAAAGCAGCCGATCAGGGTTACGCGTCAACTCAGGACTTTCTTGCTGGAATGTATCTTAAAGGCTTGGGTGTGCAGCAGAGCGATAAACGAGCATTTTATTTGTACCAAAAAGCGTCTGATCTGGGAAACGCTCGTTCTCAGTACAATTTAGCTCTTTTGTATAAGCACGGGTTGGGGATTAAAAAGAGCTACAAGCAATCAGTTTATTGGTTCCAAAAATCAGCCGAACAAGGCTATGCAAATGCTCAAAATGAACTCGGAGAAATTTACAGTACGGGACGTGGTGTTGTGCAGAGCTATAAACAAGGATTTTATTGGGCGCAGAAAGCAGCAAATCAAGGTCATGCTGAAGCTATGTATAGCGTAGCTTTTCAATATGCCAAGGGTAAGGGAGTTAAACAGGATCATGATCAATCCTTATACTGGCTTCAAGAGTCAGCAAACCTAGGTAATGAAAATGCGATGAATATGTTTAAATCAAGTAGATAGCCCAATTTATGAACCAAAAAATGTAGTCATGAAATAGAATTAGTGCTATTTCACATCTAATTAATTAGTAAGCACTAATAGCCTGGCGTTAGTTATATCTAATAAGCTTGTAACCTGCTTGATTCCTTATTTTTACAAGTCTCATCAGCCTACGACATAGCGGTACTAGTTAAGTATTTGCCAGAAAATATATAAAGCCATTTACGAGATATCCTAAATAGGATCGTTATAATGAAGTCACTTATATGAGACATATCGATCGCCCCTAGCCTAATGATAGATAATTCTGATTGGTAAAGTGTAGTTGACCACCATAAAAGCCTTCTCAGATCCCTGCCAAACGATTAAACACGATAGCAAAATATTTTTTAAACTAAGGGATTAGTAATGATCAATAACTTAAAAATTGCCAGTACAGCCAGCTATGATGCCAGCGGAATAAGCATTAGCGAATTAAAAACAGTTAATTTCTTTTACGGAGCCAACGGTTGTGGAAAAACAACCCTATCAAATTTTCTAGCTTATCCAGATAGTGGAGTATATGAACATTGCTCTATAAGCTGGGAAGGTGGCAGAGCTCTTAAAACATTGGTCTATAACAAGCGTTTTCGTGAACAAAATTTTGGCTCGGGAGAGGTAGCGGGTGTATTTACCCTAGGAGAAGCTACTACTGAAGACATTCAACATATTAATAATAAAAAAAGGCAGGTGTCGGATTTAAGAAGTGTTCAAGTTACACAGCAAGCAACGATTGGTTCCCAGCAAACACGTCTTGACGATCTTAAAGAAGTATTCACCAATGATTGTTGGGCTGTGTATAAACAGTATGAAGCTGATTTGAAAGAAGCGCTGCGAGGAAGTATTAATACTAAACCTAATTTCCGAGATAGAGTCCTGGCCGAAAAGCAATCAAATCGCAGCCAGGTGCTAATGCTAGATATGCTGATATCTAAATCAGAAACCTTATTAGGTGAGCAACCAATTCGTATAGATACCATTCCTCTTATACCTGCTTATGAAAACTTAGTAACACTGGAGTCGAGCGCTATTTGGCAGCAAGTGATTGTGGGTAAAACCGATGTGGATATAGCAGGCTTAATATCAAAGTTGGATATTAGTGATTGGGTCAACCAGGGACGGAATTATATTCAAGAAAGTGAGGATTGCCCTTTCTGTCAACAGCCTACGATTGGTGATGTGTTTCGTGGTCAAATTGAAGAATATTTTGATGAAAGTTTTGAGCAGGATAAGGTAAGGGTTACTGCACACCAAATGGCATACTTGAGTCTGACGAGTGCTGTATTAGACACTCTCGATCGAATTGAGGCGTCAGAGGCTTCCAAAATAGATTCTAAATTGGACGTTGACGCATTCTCTGCTCACCTCCGAGCTCTGCATAGTCAGATTTCCGAAAACAAATTGAAGATTCAAGATAAATTAGAGAAAACCAGTCAGCAAGTAGAATTAACAAGTACAGCACCAGATATTGAAGCGCTGACTGTTCTTATTCGCCAAGCGAATGATTTGATTACTCCGCATAATCAATTAGTCGCTAACTTTAACAATGAAGTTGCGGCATTAAAACAATCTGCGTGGCGATTTATGGTAGAGCAACTCACAGCCAAAATAACTGCTCATGAGCAACGTGCGAATGGTTTGCAAAGAGGTATAGATAGGATGTCGAGTCAAATAAGTACGAGAAGTACTGAAATTAGTTCTTTGGATGCTGAGATCGTTGATTTGGGTAGAAATGTCACCAGCGTTCAGCCTGCAGTGGATGAGATTAATCGCTTGTTAAGAGCTTACGGGTTCACTAATTTCAGTATCGTACCCTCACCTAATGTGGAAAATTATTATTCAATTCAACGAGAGAGTGGTGAATTGGCATTGGAAACATTGAGTGAGGGCGAAATAACTTTTATTACATTCCTCTATTTTGTGCAGTTAACGAAAGGCGGTAATGATGAAGGGTCGGTCACAGATGATCGCGTGTTAGTTATTGATGATCCCATCTCTAGTTTAGATAGTAATATTCTTTATGTCGTAAGCACTATTGTAAAAGATCTGATTCGACTTTCTAAGGATGGGAGCAGTAATATAAAGCAGTTATTCTTACTGACACACAACGTATATTTTCACAAAGAGGCATCATTTATAGGTAGCCGTTCAAATGGAGATGCCCAGACTGGTTTTTGGATTCTTAGAAAAAATCAAAATAGGACCTCACTTACGGCATACGGAATGAACAATCCAATTGAGTCGTCCTATGAATTGCTCTGGCGCGAGATAAAAGATTGGCAACGTAATTCTGGTATTACCTTACAAAATTCCATGCGTAGAATTGTGGAACACTACTTCAAAATTCTTGGCAAACTTGAGGATCCTACATTAGTCGATCGGTTTGAAACATTTGAAGAGCAACAAGTATGTCGGTCGTTAATAAGTTGGATCAATGATGGCTCACACACGATTCCAGATGATTTATATGTTCAGACACCTGATGATTCAGCTGAAAGGTATCTAGCGGTATTTAAGAAAGTGTTTGAATACACTAATAATATTGGCCACTACGAGATGATGATGGGGGATGCCGCTTAATCACTTTTAAATATCAGTAATTTTTTCTCTAAAGAGCAATTAATATCAATTCCTGACCTTGAAGAAGAGCAGTTAAAACTAGAACAGGCAAAAACAAGATTTAATACGGCACAAAATCAGCTTTTAAGACTGCTAGAGCTAAACTCATCAAGGCCGTAAGCCAGGGTTACATTGCCCCTTGGCTGTAAAGTGAGTATAAATACCGCTGTTAATTAAAATATCATCAAAGCAAGTGATGAGAACAATATATAAGCACAGGAATCGTGGGTTATAAGTATTATAATGGCCTCATATTCCCAACATCATAATCTAAGAGGGCGCAAATTATCATGGTCACAGAACACAAAAAGAACCTAGAAAAACAACTCTGGAACATCGCCAATGCCCTGCGCGGCAACATGAGCGCCGATGACTTCCGTGATTACATCTTAGGTTTCATCTTCTACAAATTCCTATCCGAAAAAATCCACCTATACGCCGATAACCTATTAGCCGAAGATGGCATCAAATTCATCGACATTGATGAAGCAAGCGAAGATGGCCAAGAAACCCTAGAAGCCCTAAAAGAAGAAACCATCAACCACCTAGGTTACTTCCTAAAACCCAGCGAGCTATTCCATGTGTTAGCGCAAAAAGGCGAGCAGGGCGCATTCATCATAGAAGAACTGGGTGCAGTACTGCGCCATATTGAACAGTCCACCATGGGCACCGACGCCGAAGACGACTTCAACGGCCTGTTTGACGACCTAGACCTAAGTTCCAATAAACTGGGCAAAACCGAAAAAGCCAAAAACGAACTCATCTCACAAGTATTAAGCCACCTAGATGCCATCGACTTTGCATTAGGCGATACCGAGATCGACGTACTGGGCGATGCCTACGAATACCTCATTGGTCAATTTGCCAGTGGTGCCGGTAAAAAAGCCGGTGAATTCTACACCCCGCAAATGGTCTCTAAACTGTTAGCGCAAATCGTCACACACGGTCGTGATGACATTCGCAGCGTATACGACCCTACCTGTGGTTCTGGCTCCTTGTTATTACGTGTGGCCCGCGAGCTCTCTGAACGAAAAGCAGGCACTCACAAAAACGGCGAGCAGTTAACCAAAACCTTGCAGTACTTCGGGCAAGAATCCAACCCAAGTACCTACAACCTAGCGCGCATGAACATGATCCTGCACGACGTGCATTACAGCCGCTTTGATATTCAGCAAGACGACACCCTAGAAGCGCCACACCACATTGAAAAACGCTTTGATGCAGTGGTGGCCAATCCTCCTTTCTCGGCCAATTGGTCAGCGGATGCCGGCCACTTAACTGACGAGCGTTTTCAGGACTACGGAAAATTAGCCCCAGCCAGTAAAGCCGACTTTGCTTTTGTGCAGCACATGTATCATCAGTTAGATGAAAACGGCACGCTGGCGGTGGTATTGCCCCATGGTGTGTTATTCCGTGGTGGTGCTGAAGGTCACATTCGTCAATTCTTAATTGAAAAACACAACGCCTTAGATGCAGTAATTGGTTTACCTGCTAACGTCTTTTTTGGTACCTCCATTCCTACTTGTATTTTAGTGCTTAAAAAGAATCGCAACAGTCCCGTTCATAATAAAGAAGGGCAAAGCAAAAAAGCAGAAGATATTTTGTTTATTGATGCCAGCGCCCACTTTGGCAAAACTACCAATCAGAACTTCCTGCGTGATGAAGATCTAGCGCGCATCATGGATGCTTATGCCCAGCGTAAAAATATCGACAAGTTTGCCTTTGTGGCTCCTATTAAATCTCAGCTAGATGTTAAGGGTGAGGTGCTTGAAGAAAGCAATGGAATTGAAGATAACGACTACAACCTGAATATCCCCCGATATGTGGATACCTTTGAAGAAGAAGAGCCAGTAGATTTGGCGGCGGTGACTATAACCATTTCAGGTATTGAAACTGAGCTTGAAGGTGTGGATGAAAAGCTGGTGGATTTCTGTAAACAGCTTGGCGTTCAGGCACCTTAGGAGGCAGTTATGGGTAATGTAGTAAATGCAAAAAGCAAAGTGCCTCAGTTACGGTTCCCTGAGTTTAGTGGGAGTTGGGCCAGCTACAAACTGGGTGCTTTATCTGAAATTAGATCTGCCTCTAGAGTTCATAAAGAACAATGGACTGAATCAGGGGTGCCTTTTTTTAGGACGAGTGACGTTGTAGCTGCGCATAAAGGCCGGGATAATAGAAAAGTATTTATTTCGAATGATTTATATGAAGAGCTCTCGAAAAAAACAGGGAAAGTAAAGGCGAACGATGTGCTAGTTACAGGTGGCGGTTCTATAGGTGTGCCCTATTTAATCCCAAATGATGAACCTCTATATTTCAAGGATGCAGATTTATTATGGTTTAGCAATAAAAATTCATTGAATGGTTTGTATTTATATGAGTTTTTATTGTCACCAAAATTTAGGCGTCATTTAGAACGAATCTCACATAAAGGGACTATTTCTCATTATACGATTGAGCAAGCCAAAAAGACTCCTATTATCTTGCCGAAGTTGAGTGAGCAACAAAAGATTGCTGATTTACTATCCTCGGTTAACAATAGAATCAGCCTACTAGAGCAAAAGCACGAACAACTGGTGCAATACAAAAAAGGCATCATGCAGCAGCTATTTAGCCAGAAACTGCGTTTTAAAGATGATAATGGGCAGGACTTTCCGGATTGGGAAGACAAAAAATTAAACACGCTGTTAACTGAGCATAAGAAGCGCAATCGAGATTTAAAATATAATAAAGGTGATGTGTTATCTGTTTCTGGTGGACTAGGTGTGATAAATCAGATTGAGCATTTAGGACGCTCCTATGCTGGCGAATCAGTTCGCGATTACCATATTGTTCATGAAGGGGATATTGTTTATACAAAAAGCCCACTCAAGGCTAATCCTTACGGCATTATAAAAGCAAACAAGGGTAAGGCAGGTATTGTTTCGACTCTTTACGCTGTTTATAGCTGTAAAAACACAGCTAATTATGAGTACTTGGAATATTACTTTTGGATAGACGCTAATACCAATCGATACTTGAGACCTTTGGTTCAAAAGGGGGCAAAGAACGATATGAAAATTAACAATCAGCGAGTTTTGATTGATCGCATATCAGTACCTTCTAAGCAGGAGCAAGATAAAATTGTTAAATTCTTAAAGGCGCTTGATGAGAAAATTTTTCTAGCTGGGCAGAAATTGGAACAAACCCAAGTCTATAAGCAAGGCCTGTCGCAACAAATGTTCGTGTAATTTTTTGAAGCGTATTAATAGTGATTAGAAATAGCGGTCAAGTAGAAGAAGGCCGCTAATAAGGTAAGGAACACCATGGCCATTCAACCCGAAGCCGTATTAGAAGGTGAGCTGCTTAAACAGCTAAAGAAACAATCATTTGAGTTGGTCAGTGTTACTGACGAAGCAAGCTTGCTTGCCAACCTAAAAGTCCAACTAGAAAAGCTGAATGATGTGCAGCTAAGCCAGACTGAATTTAAGCAGATTCTAAATCACCTGGCTAAAGGCAGCATCTTTGAAAAGGCCAAAACCCTAAGGGATCGCTTTCAATACGATAAAGACGATGGCACTGAAGGCTATGTGCGCTTCTTGCACGAAGACCATGCTGCAAACCAATGGCAAGCCACTCAGCAAGTCACCGTAGAAGGTCGCTTTAAAAACCGTTACGACGTCACTATTTTAGTGAACGGTTTACCGCTGGTGCAGGTAGAGCTAAAGCGCCGTGGCCTAGAAATGAAAGAGGCCTTCAACCAAATTCAGCGATATCAACGTCACAGCTATTGGGCAAGCTACGGCTTGTTTCAATATGTTCAAATGTTCGTCATATCTAATGGCGTAAATACCAAGTACTACGCCAACAATAAAAAGCAAAGCTACAAACAAACCTTCTATTGGGCCGATGAAGACAACAACCGTTATACCAAGTTAGAAGACTTTACCCGTGAGTTTTTTGATCAAGCACAATTAAATAAAATGCTAAATCGCTACATCGTGCAAAACGAAGCGTTAAAGTGTTTGATGGTCATGCGCTCATATCAAATCTATGCCACCGAAGCCATTATTGAGCGTGTAAAGAATCCGCCTAAAGATGAGGGGCACAACGGATACATCTGGCATACAACGGGTTCTGGTAAAACACTCACGTCATTTAAAACTGCGCAGCTACTCACTGGCTCAGAAGACGTTCATAAGGTCGTATTCGTAGTCGACCGTAAAGACCTCGACTACCAAACCAGTAAAGAATTTAATAGTTTCTCAAAAGGCTGTGTAGACGGCACCGATAAAACCAATGTGCTAGTGCAGCAGTTTACCGATACCTATGTGTCTAAACACAATAACAGCACCCGCAATAGCAAGCTGATTGTCACCACCATTCAAAAACTGAATAACGCCATTACCAAAAAGCGCTATACACAGCGAATGGAAGGCTTAAAAGATAAGCCCATTGTATTCATCTTTGACGAATGCCATCGCAGCCAGTTTGGTGATACCCACCAAAACATCACAGGCTTTTTTAACAACAGCCAGATGTTTGGTTTTACCGGCACACCGATCTTTGTGGATAACGCCCACACTAAAGCCAGCCGCAAATACACCACCAAAGACTTGTTTGATAAGTGCCTACACAAGTACACCATTGTGGATGCCATTAAAGACGAAAACGTACTCAAGTTTGCCATCGAATACGTGGGCCGCTACAAAAAGCTAGACAGCAAAAACGAAATGGATATCGAAGTAGAAGGCATCGATACCAAAGAATTAATGGATGATGAGCGCCGCCTGGAAAAAATCACAGACTACATCATCGCCCACCACAAGCACAAAACTCATTACCCTAATTTCACAGGCATGTTTTGTGTGAGCAGTGTGGATACGCTGATTAAGTATTACGATCTGTTCAAACGCAAAAAAGAAGAAGGCCTACACGACTTAAAAATCGCGACTATCTTCTCTTACGGCACCAACGAAGACGACCCAGAAGCCAATGGCTTTTTAGATGGAGTAGAAGAAGTAGATGGTGTTGATTTCAGCAAAATAGCCGAAGAGCAAGCCGCTTATGGTAGCCAGGTCTTTACCCATAGCCGTGATAAATTAGAATCGTACATCGGTGATTATAATGAGATGTTTGGCACCGCTTATACCACCAAAGACAGCCAGTCGTATTACAACTACTACAACGACATCTCTAAAAAAGTACGTGATAAAAAGGTTGATATCCTGTTAGTGGTTAACATGTTTTTAACGGGTTTTGATAGTAAGCCGTTAAACACTTTGTACGTGGATAAAAACCTAAAGCACCATGGGCTAATACAAGCCTTCTCGCGTACCAACCGCATTCTGAACGAGCAAAAGTCCCAAGGGAATATCGTAAGCTTCCGCAACCTTAAAAAAGCCACTGATACAGCTCTAACGCTGTTCAGCAATAAGGAAGCCAAAGAAACGGTGATCATGCCGCCGTTTGAAGACTTCGTAAAACTCTTTAATAAAGCCTACTTCGAGATGAAGGCTATATGCCCTGATTTTGAAGACGTAGACGACCTAAAAGATGAAGACGCCGAAGTAGAGTTTGTACAAGCCTTCCGCGAGCTTATTCGCCTGCGTAACATCCTAGAAAGCTTTGCCGATTTTGAGTTCGATAAAGTCAAAATGGATGAGCAAGAGTTTGAAGACTACAAAAGCAAATACCTAGACCTGTACGACAAGGTAAAAACAGACAATCAGAAACAGAAATCTTCGATACTCGAAGAAGTCGATTTTGAGCTGGAACTGATTGCCCGTGATGAGATCAATGTTAAATACATTCTGAACCTCATCGCCATGCTTAAAGGTGCAGACACCGACAAAGATTACGAGTATCAATACAAATCCATCATGGATCTGCTGGGCGGTTCGCCAGAGCTACGCAACAAGAAAGATCTAATAGATGACTTTATTCAGAAGAATATGGGTGGTCTAGATACAGAGGAACAAGTTCTAGAAGCATTTGATACCTACTGGGAAGATCAAAAAGAAGCCAGCTTAAAAGCGGTCTGCGATGAAGAACACCTAGTGAGCGATACCTTTAAATCACTAGTAGAGCGAATGGTATCTAGTAACCAAGAACCGTTGCGAGAAGAGATTGTAGAAGCAATGGAAACAAAACCAACACTAATGCAGCGTAAGAAAATGATCCCTCGTATTGCTGAGAAAATGAAACAGTATGTTGATGTGTTTTATAGCGGATTTTAGGTAGGAACTTATGATAACAGGTGCATTATTAACCGTGCTGTCGATTCTTCTGGCGTGGGAAATATTTACTGAGAAGTTTATTAATGAAAAATAATTTTATTATTACTGAAAAATACAAAATGCCCGGGGAAGAGGCTGAGAGAAGGGTTTGGGCAAAAATTGTTAAAGATTTCTCTGGTAACTGTTGCCTTGCTTACTGGCGCTACCCAATGTTTCTTAAGGTTGGGGAGAAGCGTCGCGAGCCTGATATCTTATTACTCGATCAAAAACTGGGCGTTGTGATCATTGAAGTTAAAGGCTTGAAAATTGAACAGGTGGCGGCTATTGATGGTCACCGCTGGTCTTATGTCGATTTCTATGAAGATTTTGGTAATCCTTATGAGCAGGCTGAAAATCACCTGTTTAGTTTTCTTGGTTTGACGGATAGAAAATCGACTTTGCGTCGTCGTGTTGCAGGTCGTGCCGTGGTTGCTTTGCCCAATATTACCCGTAAGCAGTGGCAGGCCAAGGGCTTCGATCAGCAGCTTAGTAATCCTCCTATTTTATTCAAAGATGATCTTAGTGGCGATATACAGCAACAGCTGAAGACTGTTGCGGCTGTTGCAGATGGCGATCCATTGGATGATGGTAAGTGGCAAGATCTTTGTCATGTCGTGGGTGCTACCTCGGTACTGCGTGTGCAGGAGGTACCTAGTGTCGAAAAAATAGTCACGAAGTCTGACGCTATCAATGCCGCTAAAGAGCGGGTCATGGCGATGGACATTGAACAAGAGAAAGCTGCCAAACAAATCCCCGAGGGTCCACAACGTATTCGTGGTATTGCTGGTTCTGGCAAGACCGTACTGTTGTGTCAGAAGGCAGCGGCGATGCACTTGAAACACCCCGATTGGGATATCGCTATGGTGTTCTTCACGCGCTCGCTCTATGACATCGTCATTGATTTAATAGGGCGGTATATTAGCCACTTTACACAGGGAGAGGTGATTTATGACCCCGATACGAGCAGGCTTCGAGTGCTTCATGCCTGGGGTGCAAAAGGGCAGCCGGGGCTCTATTCTGAAGCTTGCAAGCAGCATCATGTCACTAAATTGACTCCCAGTACTGTTGGCCATCAAGGCAGCCCCACGGAGTTACTGGTGGTAGCCGCGACTAAATTTCTGGATCAGCTGGATTTGCAAGGACGTCAGCTAGAGGGGATGTTTGATGCTATTTTGATCGACGAAGGTCAGGACTTGGTGGTTGATGAGCACCTTAAGCGTGAAGGGCGGCAATCCTATTACTGGATGGCTTATCATCTATGCAAAGATATCCCTGTTCCTCAGACATCGGATATGTTCGATAAGGGAATAAAACCAGATAATAAGTTGCCATTGAGGCGCTTAATTTGGGGGTATGATGAGGCACAGTGTATCGAAGCCCCTGTAATACCATCTGCTGCAGAAGTCTTTGGAGCGGAGAATAGCACTCTGATGATGGGGCAATATCAGGGTGGTATTAAGCGCAGTATTGTTATGCAGCGCTGTTACCGAACACCCGGTCCTATATTGGTGGCTGCGCATGCGATTGGCATGGGGTTGTTACGAGGCGAGGGTATGATTTCTGGGGTGACCAACCAGCGGGACTGGAATAACCTTGGATATGAAGTCGAGGGTAAATTTTTAACTGGCCAGCAAGTGAAGTTATGGCGACCGGCAGAGAACTCCCCCAATCCTATGTCCGAGTTGAGTGCTGAGCCAAGTATGGAAGTAGCCTATTTTCATAGTCGCACGGAAGAAATTCGCGACACAGCGGCGCGTATTGTTGCAGATATTAATATTCAAGGCTTAAAGCCGTCACGGCAGATACTCGTGGTGATTCTAGGCAATAAAAAGTTCGACTACCTAGATATGAACTCGGATATAGAGCAGTTGAGCACAGCGCTGCGGCAAGCGGGGATTAATTTCTATATTCCCTCGGCGACTAAAGTAAATGAGCTAAAACCCAAATATCCGAATACCGATCCCAACCTATTTTGGTATGAAAACGCTGTGACTATCGCTGAAGTAAATCGTGCAAAAGGTAATGAAGCTGAGATGGTTTATGTTGTCGGCCTTGATCGTATTGCGAGTCTTGAAGCAAGTATTAGCGCAAGAAACCAACTGTATGTTGCACTAACCAGGGCTAAAGGATGGGTACGTTTAAGTGGTTTGCAGGGTTTTTCATTAAACGATGAAGTTAATACTGTAATAGCAGCAAAGGGCGTTTATGAATTTTATTTTAATAAGAAGCCGCAGCGAGACATTAGTGACATTGAACTGACGCCTGAGTGGAGTGAAGTTTCTCAAGGGCTGGATGATGAATTTGATAATTTAGTTGTCGATTTATTTTACGATGATGTAGAGGCACCGACTCTTTCGTATGAATTATTTGATAGCGCTAGGGTAATTGTGCAGCCTTTATTTAGTTGGCCAAAGAGAAAGTTGGCAATAACTGAGACTGCCAGTGAAAAGAACCGTATGGAAAAGTGTGGTTGGTCGGTTATTACCAAGGCTGCTGTGTTAAGAAAACCAAGTCTTTTGAAAAATAAATTTAAATAAGCGGTGAATAGCACCTAGTTTCCTAGGCACTCTTTACGTTTAATTGTTTTTCAAAGATCCACATGATTTTCAATAGCTTGTAGAGCCTCTAACCCTGCTAATGCGATTGACACTACGTTATCAGGGCCATGGCTTTCTCTAGGGTTGATACGAATAATATCGGTGTTCATCGACTCAGAAGCGTATCGCACCGAAGGAATAGCAGTACCAGCCCCGATCTCTATAACTAAAAGTTTTTGGTCAGTGTTTAGCAGATCATCTTTCCAATACTGAAACCTATTCTCTTGCATCTCGCTGCGCTCTGGCTGCCAGTTATAATCATTGAACATTAGGATGTTAGGTCTGGCTAGGCTCAGGCAATGTGGGCATTTAGGTAAGTCCGACTGAGCAGATAAATTTTTCGTATCAACTTTTAAAGACTGTAAGTTTGAATCCTTGCTGGCAGCCCATATCCCAGAGCAAGGGCGATCATCGGTTCCTGAGCATTGAAGGTGATTGATGGAACCATGACATTCAAATACCTGAGCATCTTCAAAACCCGCCTTTTGGAAGTGACCATCGACGTTAGAGGTGAAGACAAAACTTGGGTTGCTCTTTAGTGAACACCACTTCTTCAATATCTGAAAACCTTCATGGGGGACTGTTTGATTATAAAGATGATACCTATGTCCGTAGAAGCCCCAAGCTCGTTTTGGATTAGTTTCGAAGCCTTGAGGGTTTGCAAGATCGATGAACGATAAGCCTTCTTGCTCTAATGCGGAATAAGCTTTCCAGAAGCCATGATTACCACGAAAATCAGGCAGCCCTGAGTCGACACCCATTCCAGCGCCCGCGCAAATAAGGAGTGCATCAGCCTGTTTGATTAATTTGGCAACTTCTAAAAATAGGTTAGAATTTATTAGAGAATTCATATCAATTAATAACCGCGTTCAAAAAAGCTCTGTACAGATTTCCAGTCTGGAAATTCCTTAGAGCCAAACTGCAATATCTTACCCTCAAAGTTTTCCTGCCCCTTGCCTTCTGTATAGTCATCAATTAAATAATGCCCTTTATTCAAACCCTTGTTTGGACTGATAATCAATTTATAGGCAGCTTCAAGTCCTAAGTGTTTTTCGACCCATAGACGCTTTTCTGTGTAAGAGTGTGGATTGCGTATTGAAGGAGCGGTTAAAATGTATAGATCAATATCCTGTTTTTCATTGAGCCACTGAAAAGTCTCAATAGCACCAAGAGTTGGCGCTAATCCGATAAAGAATCCAGGCACGCTGTGAGGAAAGGCTTCTTCAGGGTGTAATTGTTTGTATTGCAGATACGATGCCCCAAAATCACACAGGGTGAAGTCCATATCAACATATACAATTTTCTTCTCAAGGTTATTCATATTAATTTATCTAGCCGCTCTTTTCAGTCAGTGACCCTAATACGCTGCTACAGAAAAGCCTGGGGCAACGATAAAAATATGATTGCTACTTTCATTTTTAACCTATCAATAACATGATTGTTGCTTTAAGTATTACTGTGAATAGCCAAATAAACAACGCGATATTTAACATAATTTTATAAGATAATGATTGGAAAGTAAGGCATTCAGCCTAGTGCATTACGTATCCCACTCAGTTCATTTTTCGAAATACATTCCTTACCTGCTTCGGATCGTTTCTGGTGATTAATCAACATAGAAACACTCTTGGTTGATACGCCATTACACCGAGCCCACTCCGCCTGACTTAGTCCCTCAGCGCTCAACGTATCTGAAAGACGGCTTGATAGGGCATGAGCTAGTTCGGAATAATCGTGCCTTGAATCCTCCGCTGTTTCAGGTTGTTTCGACTTTACCGAAATTCCCCGTAACGCCTGAATAGTAAGGACTTGAGTCAATAGCAGCACGGCCAGTCCTAGCACCTCTATTGCAATAACTAACCAAGGCATTGGTGTTTGTTTCAGCTTAGGGCCTGCATTAATGAGGAGTTTCAGGTTTGCCGTTTCTGCCTGTAATGCATTTCGAGTTTCGTCTATTCGAGTAGCCCAGCCAACACGAGACAAGCTATTTTGTTGGTAGCTAGCTAATGATTGCTTCAAGGCGGTAATAGATGCTCTGGAAAGATCGATCTGTTGTTGATGGCTAGACGCCAAGGCAACTTCAGATTGTTTGCCTTCATAAACAGGCGCGCTTAATGAATACAGTGGCCCTGCCATTAATAGGGATGAAGCAATGAAAGCCAATGCCGTTTTCTTATGCCACCAAAGCCAAACTGCAGCCGCTTCAATGGCAATGCTCCAAAGAAACCCTATGCTCTCAGCAGCCTCCATCCAGAATTGGATAGAGTGCCACTGAATAATCGAAGTAGTAAGAATCAGCGTTACCGCTGAGAACTTATCAGAGGTCTGCATAACTAAATCCCATGCTCGGCATTGATTAGCTTCTTACCCAGCTCATTATGCAGGTGGTTTAAAGGATCAACGTGTAAGACTTTCAT
>TARA_B110000196_G_scaffold319751_1_pt1 | contig 22884 bp, 22 predicted proteins | sample TARA_B110000196 | Tara Oceans TARA_B110000196 (sample SAMEA4397072) | marine metagenome | biome: Polar Biome; feature: [MES] marine water layer (ENVO:01000295) within the mesopelagic zone...; material: water (ENVO:00002006), including particulate matter (ENVO:01000060) such... | reverse complement strand
GTAAGCTCAGGACTTCCTTGCAAGAAAATCATTTTCCCGTTTACAATGGAGGTATTTTTGGTTTCAGCAATATAACTCAATATTGCATCACGAGTAGCAGTAATATGATGTGGCATAGACTCCTTACTGATAGGAATATATTTTACGCCTGAAGTTGTTCCTGAAGTTTTACAAAGGTAAAGGGGTTTCTCTGGCCAAAGAATATTTTCTTTTCCGTCAATTATTTCTTGTACATAGCCTTTCAAATCTTCATAATCTCGTATTGGAACATTGTTTTTCCAATCGGCATAGTTTGCGATTTCTGAAAAGGAATGGTCTTTCCCAAATTGGGTGTTTTTAGCTTGTTTTACCAATGATAATAAAAGGTCATGTTGAACTTTTACTGCATTATTTTTCCACTTATTATTTTTGGAAACAATATATTTTGCGAAAGGTAAGCTCAAAGCTGATTTTACAGTCATAACTAAAAAGAAATATAGTTTTCAGGATTTACAGGCGTTCCTTTATGCCAGAGTTCAAAATGTAAATGAGGGCCTGAAGAAAGCTCTCCTGAATTTCCGATAATCGCTATTACCTCTCCAGATTTTACATATTCTCCTGTTTTTTTAAACAATATAGAATTGTGTTTATAAAGAGAAAAAACCCCATTAGCATGCTGAACACCAATCACATATCCAGTTTCTGATGTCCAATGGCTTATAACAATTACTCCGTCAAATACACACTTTATCGGCTCATCTTCTTTTGCCACAATATCTGTGCCAAAATGATCTTTTTTACGATTAAACTCATTGGTAATAACTCCTTTTATAGGGCTAAAAAACAAGATATTTTCCATATCAAGACTTCCTTTTTTTTCAGAAGAAGAAAGAGAAATTTTATCTTCCGCTTCCACCGCAATTCTAAGCAGGGAATCTTCTTTCGATTTTTTAAAAGAGAGTTCGGCTTCAAAGGAAGAAAGAGTAAGAATATTTTCAGTTGAAAGATTAATAGGATCTTCCCCGTTTACAATAGCAGAAATATTTTTGAGGTAGAGTTCATTCACCAATAGTTTTTTCTCTAAAGAATCAGTTTTAAGCGTTATAGCAATTAATTCTTTATACAAATGGTTACTTGCTTTCCCTGGCACATATTCATTTAAAGGAGTGTAGCCAACAAGCAAAAGAAAACAAACAAATAACAAAATACATCCAATCGTCAAAACAGTAATTACATCTACACCTGAAAAACGAAACGAAAGTCGATCTTCAAGTGTGCTATCACTCATAACAATTAAGCGATACTTTTGTTTAAGTTTGCTAAAAAAAGAATTACCGTTTTTTTCTTTCATAAATTAAGGCAAATATCAAAAAAATAAATTTTCTCCACAGCAGAATACATACCAAAAAATAAAATATTTTTGTGCAAAATTAGTTTAATTGCTGTAAATGAATTTGATAGAAAAAAATAAAGCCACAAACTTACTAATATTATTTTTTATTACTCTAGTAATATGCTCCTGTTCAACTAAAAAGAATAATTTTATGAACAGGAAGTATCATAATACTACTGCAAAATATAATGGCTATTTTAACGGAAAAGAGAGTTTAAAAGCCGGGATTAAAAAGCTAGAAGAAAACCACAAAGACGACTTTTCAGAAATAATCCCTGTTTTTAAAACAGGGGATTTAGCAAAAAACCAAACAATTCATCCATATATGAATAAAGCAATTGAAAAAGGGTCGATTGTAATTCAGCGCCACTCTATGAATATTAGAGGAAAAGAGTATAACAAATGGATTGACGATAATTATTTTATGATTGGAAGGGCTTATTTTTATAAAGGAGAATTTGATGAAGCCATCAAAACATTTAACTATATAAAAGAGAATTATAAACGCAACCCCATAAAATATGACGCATCACTTTGGCTGTCAAGATGTTTTGCGGAAAAAGAAGATTATGTGGGTGCAGAAATGGAATTAGACCAACTGCAAACAGATAGAAAGTTTCCTGAAAAATTGGAGAATGATTTAGCAACAATTCTTGCGGATTTTTACCTAAAACAAGAGAATTACATATTGGCCTTGGATGAACTGAATACCGCAATAAAACGCATTAAAAAAAGGAAAAAGAAAACAAGGTTTTATTTTATTTTGGCACAATTAAATCAGCAACACCAAAACTACAATAAAGCCATTTCCTACTATGAAAAGGTAATAAAAGCCAATCCGGAATATGAAATGGTATTCAATTGTAAGATTAATAAAGCGCAATGTGTTCAAGGTAATAGCAAACATTCTGAGAAAATGCGGGGGGAACTACTTAAAATGACAAAGGACGATAAAAACAAAGAATATTTAGACCAAATTTATTATGCCATTGCAAAAATGGACTTAAACCAAGAGGACACCCTTTCGGCAATTAAAAATTTCATGTTATCAACGGAGAAAAGCGAGTTTAATGATGAGCAAAAAGCCAGGTCCTTTCTGGAATTGGGAAAAATATATTATTCCAAATCAAAATACATAAACGCTTCCGCATTTTATGATAGCACTATTGCATTTATGGACACCGAACATAAAGAATACAGCCAAACCAAAGAAAGACAAACATTACTTGCAGAGCTTACCGGATATATCAATACCATAAACTTGCAAGATAGTTTGCAAATATTAGCAAAGATGAGTGAGGTAGAATTAGATCAAGCAATAAACCAGCTTATTGCAGCCGAGCAAAAAAAAGAGTTAGAAAAGCAACAATTGGAGAGGCAAAATGCCAACCAAAGATTTGAAAACAATAGATTTGGAGAGAGAGAGAATAATTTTGGGCAAAGAACAAGTGGCGGAAGATGGTATTTTTATAATCCAGCTACTCTAAGTTTTGGCTATTCACAATTTGTAAAAAAATGGGGTAAACGAAAAAATGAAGACGATTGGAGAAGAAGCGATAAAAAGATATCTACAGAATTAGAAAACGATTCTACTGCACAAAACCAGAATCAAGAAGGCGGAAGAGAATCAACCAACAAAAAAGACCCACAATACTATAAAGATAAAATACCACTTACAAAAGAGAAAATAGAAGCATCCAATTTAATGATTATGGAAGCGCATTATCAGGCAGGGATGATATATAAAAGCTATTTGAGTGAAAAAGAAAAAGTTGTAAAAATATTAGTTTCCCTTTGTGAAAGATTCCCTGAAAACGAAAATTATACCCCCCTTGCCTATTACAATTTGTATCTTATTTACACAGAGCAAAACAAAAACAATAAAGCCAAAAATTGTAGAGAAAGATTACTAATAAAATTTCCAGAAAGTAAATACAGTAAATTGCTAAACGAGCCAGACTATTTAGCAAAAATTGAACAAAAGAAAAACAGCCAAAAAATCCATTATGAAAACACGCTATTTTTATATAACAACAAAAACTATTCTGCTGTTATTGCCTTATGCGATTCGGTACTAATAGAAACAGAAAATAAAGAATTAAAACCAAAATACGATTTACTTAAAGCATTGGCAATAGGCAAAAGCAATGACAGTTTAAGCTTTAGAAAACAGCTAAATGAAATTGTAAAAAACCATCCAGAAACAGAAGTTAAAAATAGGGCAGAACAAATCATTGCGCTTTTGGATAAACCGGAAAAAATGTTAAAAATAAACAGGGAAACAGTAAGCGGAACCCCTTATGTTTTTGATCAGGGGGAGGCACATTATTTTTTACTTATAACGCCAAAAGAACAAACAGATGTTAACTTTATTAAAACCCTACTTTCCGATTATCACAGCAATAGATATAGCATAGAAACTCTTGAAATTACAGCCGTACTTTTCGGACAGGACAGGCATCTTATTATGATTAAAACATTTGAAAACAGCACAAGGGCTACAGAGTATTTCAATGCCTTTTCAACAGCAAGTAAAGTAAATAATGAACTATCAAAAACAGAGAGTAAAAAACTAATAATATCAGCCGAAAATTTTCAATATTTTTTCAAACATAAAGATATAAAAAACTATTACGAATTTTTTACTAGCAATTATTTGAGAGAACTTAATAATTGATAAAGAAATTGTTACATTTGTCCGTTCAAAACAAGATTATCATGTTTACAAATAAAAAAGAAATGACTAAAGAAAACGAAACTTCAGGAGCGGTAAATATTATTGGTGTTGGAACAATTATTACAGGGGATATTCAGTCAAAAGGCGATATTAGAATTGATGGCACCCTAAAAGGAGCTGTAAAAACAAAAGGGAAAGTTGTTGTAGGCCAAGGCGGAACGATTGAAGGAGATATTGAGTGTAATAATGCGGATATTGCAGGCTCATTAAGTGCAAAAATCACAGTTGTCCAACTCCTATCACTTAAAGCAACCGCAAAATTAACCGGAGATTTGGTAACTAACAAATTAGCTATTGAACCGGGAGCTGCATTTACAGGCCATTGTAGTATGGGAGCTGTAATAAAAGACATTAAACATGTCGAAAAAACAGAAGCCAAAGAAAAAACAGCTTAAAAGTTACGCTCGTTTTTCTTCCCTAATGATTCAGATGGGAATTATTATTGCTGGAGGCGCCTATCTAGGTAAGTATTTAGATTTGCAATCGGAGAATCAACCCCCAATCTTTACTATTATCTTTTCACTTCTTGCTATTTTTATGGCCTTGTACATAAGTTTGAAAGGAATGATGAAAAAATGAAACAGCTAAAATCATTTCTGTTTTTTTCGGTAGTTTGTACCATACATATTCTTAGCTCAGAATTTTTATTAAAACTGGAAATCAATTTATTTCTGATTAAAAGCTACTTCTTTTTGTTTTTACTCTCTCTCTTTTCAGTAGGATGTATATATTTACTAAACAAACTTAAAAATAAATCTCCCTTTTATTTTCTAACGATTAATGGGTTAAAAATAATCGCAAGCATTTTATACTTACTCCCATTTTTATCAAACAAAACAGAAATGACAATTTATTATATCATGCATTTCTTCATTGCCTATTTTATAATACTTATAAAAGAAGGCAGAGAAAACTACATGCAACTTAAGGCCGAAAATAATCACTAAAAAGAATGTAAAAACATTTTACATTTCAATTATTTACATACTTTTGCACCGATTTTAAAAAAGGGAGTAAAATGAGAGTATTTATCCGATTAATAATGTGTTTTTTTGTACTAAGTTTTTTTACAATTAAAGCACATTCTTTTTCGTCAAACACCGAACAGACAAATCAACAACAAGAAGCATACGACCCCGTTCCAAATATTATGCACCATATTTCGGATGCACATCAGTGGCATTTGTGGGGAGAAGGAGATAATGCATTTAGCATTCCGCTTCCAGTAATTTTGTATGCTGATGGCAATATAGATGTTTTTATGTCTTCTAAATTTCATCACGGAGAATCAATAGTTACAAAAGGAAACAGAACATATTCAATAGATTCGCATGGCCACATACATGAAGGAAGTGGCCTTTCAATTATTGATATTTCAATAACAAAAAATGTAGCTTCAATGCTTATATCTGTTTTATTATTATTATTAATTTTCTTCTCAGTAGCAAGAGGATATAATAAAAACAATAAGGCACCAAAAGGGCTTCAGGCTTTTTTAGAACCATTAATCCTGTTTGTAAAAGACGATATTATTAAAGAGAATATTGGACTCAAATATGAAAAATATGTACCATTTTTACTTACCGTATTCTTCTTTGTACTGATTAATAATTTAATGGGAATGCTACCAGGTTCAGCCAATGTTACTGGAAATATTGCAGTGACACTTGTATTATCTGTTTTTACATTTATACTCACAACCATTTCTGGAAACAAAAAATATTGGGGACATATCATCAAGCCCCCAGGCGTACCATTAGCACTAATACCTATCATGGTTCCAATTGAAATTATTGGAATTTTTACAAAGCCATTTGCTTTAATGATTAGATTATTTGCAAACATTACTGCTGGGCATATTATTATATTGAGCCTAATTTCTTTAATTTTTATTGCACAAAGTACAATTGGGAATGCTGGCGCTTGGGCGGTCGCTCCGGTTTCAGTACTATTTGTATTGTTTATTTATTGTATAGAATTATTAGTAGCTTTTTTACAAGCTTATATATTCACACTACTATCAGCCGTATTTATAGGCTTAGCGGTAGCGGAAGATCATTAATTATTAACCAATTGTTTAACTAAAACTAAATTAAAATGTTATTACAAGCACAAACCATGGATTTCGGAGCATTTGCAGCTATTGGAGCTGGACTATCAGCCATTGGAGCTGGAATCGGTATCGGTATGATTGGGGGCAAAGCTCTTGAAGCAATGGCCCGTCAGCCCGAACATTCAGGAATGATTCAAACCAATATGTTTATTGCAGCAGCCCTTGTTGAGGGTGTTGCTTTATTTGGTGTAGTGGTTGCACTACTAAAGTAAAACAAATTAAATAATAATTACCTGTAAGGGTTGCTTACAGGTAATTATTTTAAAAAAACAAAATTATGGAATTAGTTACGCCCGCAATAGGTCTTATTTTTTGGACAGCAGTAGTTTTTATATTGCTTGTTATTTTATTGAAAAAATTTGCTTGGAAACCGATTTTAACGGCTGTTGATAAAAGAAATGAAAGCATTGAAAATGCCCTGAAAGCAGCTGAAAAAGCAAAAGAAGATATTGAAAATCTAACAGCAGATAATGAGCGAATTTTAAATGAGGCAAAATTAGAAAGAGACGCTTTATTAAAAGAAGCAAGGGAGATTAAAGATAAGGTTATTGCTGAGGCAAAAGATAAAGCAAAAATAGAAGCAGAGATAATATTAGTATCGGCAAAGGAGCAAATTACAAACGAAAAAATGGCTGCAATTACCGAATTAAAAAATCAAGTTGCAGAGCTATCTATTGAGATTGCTGAGAAAATTATTAAATCAGAGCTACAAGATTTAAACAAACAAAAGGAATTAATCACATCCGCAATTTCAGACAAAGACTTAAATTAAAATAAGCAATGAAACAAACAAGGGCAACAATACGCTATGCAAAATCTTTATTCGGACTTGCACTTGATCAAAACACACTTGAGCAGTGCAAACAAGACATGCAGTTTATAGCAAACACATGTGCTAACAGCAGAGACTTATCGTTACTACTGAAAAGCCCAATTATAAAAACAGATCAAAAAATTTCAATTTTCAAAGAGATTTTTTATGATAAACTGAGTGAAATAAGCGTTTCATTTGTTAATATTATTACAAACAAAAAAAGAGAGTCCCTACTAGAGGGGATTGCAAATAGTTTTATCACTCTTTATAAAGAACACAAAAATATTGAAACAGCATCAGTAAGCACTGCTTTTCAGCTTGATGATAGTTTACGGCTTGAGATTCTAGACTATATTAAAAGTAAAGGGAAACAAGATGTTGAGCTAACTGAAATAGTAGATAAAAAACTAATTGGAGGAGCAGTTATTCGAATGGGGAATAGGCAATTGGATGTAAGTGTAGCAAAAGTAATTAAGGATTTAAGAAAATCATTTAGTAATAATTTATATATAAAGGACTTCTAAAAAACAAAAACAAAAATAATGGCAGAAGTAAAACCAGCTGAGGTATCAGCAATTTTAAGACAACAATTAGCAGGATTCAAATCAGAATCTGAACTACAAGAAGTAGGAACCGTATTACAAGTAGGGGATGGTATTGCTAGAATTTATGGCCTAACAAATGTTCAATCAGGAGAGCTAATTGAATTTGAAAACGGAATAAAAGCAATCGTTTTAAACCTGGAAGAGGATAATATTGGAGCGGTTCTTTTAGGTCCATCAAAAGGGATTAAAGAAGGGGATGTAGTAAAGCGAACCAAAAAAATTGCTTCTATTAATGTGGGAGAAGGAATGTTGGGGCGCGTAATAAATACTATTGGAATTCCAATTGATGGAAAGGGACCAATTAAAGGAGAAACTTTTGAAATGCCCATTGAAAGAAAGGCTCCAGGGGTTATTTTCCGACAGCCAGTAAATGAACCACTTCAAACAGGAATTAAAGCGATTGATGCTATGATTCCGATAGGGAGAGGGCAAAGAGAATTGGTAATTGGTGATAGGCAAACAGGAAAAACAGCTGTTGTAATCGATACGATTATCAACCAAAAAGAATTCTACGAAAGAGGTGAACCCGTATTTTGCATTTATGTAGCAATTGGACAAAAAGCATCAACTGTTGCAGCATTGGCCAAAAAATTAGAAGATGTTGGAGCTTTAGCATATACTATAATTATTTCCGCAAACGCTTCTGATCCTGCGCCAATGCAATTTTATGCGCCATTTGCTGGAGCTGCTATTGGTGAATATTTTAGAGATACAGGTCGTCCTGCACTAATTGTATTTGATGATTTATCAAAACAAGCAGTTGCTTATCGTGAAGTTTCCCTTTTACTTAGAAGACCTCCAGGGAGAGAAGCATATCCTGGGGATGTGTTTTATTTACATTCAAGATTATTAGAGCGTGCTGCAAAAGTGATTAATGATGATAAAATTGCTGCCCAAATGAATGACTTGCCAGAATCATTAAAAGGAAAAGTAAAAGGTGGCGGATCATTAACAGCCCTCCCAATTATTGAAACACAAGCAGGGGATGTTTCTGCATACATCCCAACCAATGTAATTTCTATTACTGATGGACAGATTTTCTTAGAATCCAATTTATTTTTATCAGGTGTTCGTCCGGCAATTAATGTGGGGATTTCAGTTTCTCGTGTTGGCGGGAATGCGCAAATTAAATCCATGAAAAAGATTGCAGGAACCTTAAAATTAGACCAAGCACAATATAGAGAATTGGAAGCCTTTGCAAAATTTGGTTCTGATTTGGATGCTGCAACTACTGCTATTATTGAAAAAGGGAAAAGAAATGTGGAAATTCTTAAACAAGGGCAATATTCCCCACTAAGAGTAGAAGAACAAGCAGCCATAATTTATTGTGGGACCAATGGACTATTGATGGACATTCCGGTTAATAAAATCAAGGAGTTTGAAACCGAATTCATTTCTTTTATGCATCAAAAACACCAAAATATTTTAGATGATTTGGCAGTAGGGAAACTAACAGAGGAAATCACATCTACTATTAAAAAAGTAACTACTGACCTTTCAAAAAAGTACGTAAAATAATCTATGGCAAACCTTAAAGAAATACGAATAAGAATTTCTTCTGTTGAATCTACCATACAGATTACCTCTGCCATGAAGATGGTATCTACCGCCAAACTAAAAAGAGCTCAGGATGCAATTATTCAACTAAGACCATACGCAAATAAACTAACTGAGATGCTTGTTAATTTAAGCGCAAGTTTAGATAGCAGAGATGGAAATACATTTTCGAAAGAAAGAGAAGAAAAGAACATTCTTTTTGTAACAATAACCTCAAACAGAGGACTTTGTGGAGGATTTAATTCTAATATTATTAAACGCACATCAGCATTAATAAAACAGGAGTTCGAAAAGTGTAATTCTAGCATTATTTCGATTGGGAAAAAATCATCAGAATATTTTCCAAAAAATGGGTTTAATGTAATCAGCACTCATGATGATTTGTATAATGAGATTACATTTGATGCAGTTTCCGAAATTGCAGAAAGTATAATGAATGATTTTGCTAACGCAAAATACGACAAAGTATTTTTGGTATATAATCAGTTTAAAAATGCGGCAACCCAAATAATTATGAATGAAAATTATTTACCAGTTGAAATGCCAGAAGATGAATCGGCTACTATTGGAGATTATATTTTTGAACCTTCCAAAGAAGAAATTGTAGATGTGTTAATCCCAAAATCTTTGAAGACACAACTTTTTAAGGCGATATTGGATTCACATGCAGCAGAGCATGGCGCAAGAATGACTGCCATGCACAAAGCAACCGACAATGCTAACGATTTGAAAGATGACTTAACCCTTTTCTACAACAAAGCAAGACAAGCGGCTATTACTGGAGAAATTCTGGAAATTGTAGGTGGAGCAGAAGCGCTTAACGGATAAAAAACAAATTAAATATAATTGTTAAAAAACCCACTATTAGTAAGTGGGTTTTTTATTTTAGAAATGATTGAAACTTTTATATTTGTATAAAAATTATCTAAAAAGATGGACTACAAAAATATATTGTTTGAATGCAAAAATGCAATTGCATACATTACAATAAATCGCTCAAAACAACTAAACGCTTTAAATGCGGAAACAATAGCCGAATTAAGCAGTGCAATCACTTTAGCAGAAAATGATAAATCAATAAAATGTATGATAATTACCGGAGCTGAAGATAAAGCTTTTGTAGCGGGAGCGGACATAAAAGAATTTGCTAATTACTCGAAAAAAGAAGGTGAAAACCTAGCAAGAAAAGGACAAGAAATTTTATTTGATTTGCTTGAAAATTGTGGAACTCCAAGCATTGCGGCAATTAATGGTTTTGCACTGGGAGGGGGATTAGAACTTGCCATGGCTTGCCATATTCGCATTGCATCTGAAAATGCAAAAATGGGATTACCAGAAGTTTCCTTAGGCGTAATTCCTGGCTATGGAGGAACTCAAAGGTTGGCTAATTTAGTAGGAAAAGGAAAAGCAATGGAGATGATTACAACTGCAGGAATGATATTGGCAGCAGATGCAAAAAGTTGGGGATTGGTAAATTATTTTTGTACCCAAGAGGAATTAATTCCATTAGCAGAAAAAATAGCTTCTAAAATTATTCGTAATTCACCTAGTGCAATTGCTAAAGCAATTAAAGCTGTGAATGCAGGATTTGAAGAGGGTATAAATGGTTTTGAAGTGGAGAAAAAAGAATTTGGAAATTGTTTTGAGTCGGAAGAATTTAAAGAAGGAACAAATGCATTTTTAGAAAAAAGAAAAGCAAATTTTTAACAGTTGAATCCTTTAAAACAATTAGCTGGGCAAACCGCTATTTATGGGTTAAGCACCATAGTAGGGCGACTGCTCAATTATTTATTAGTTCCCCTTTATACGCGCTATTTTATCCCAGCTGAATATGGAGTCGTCACCGAGCTATATGCCTATGTTGCTTTTTTGGTAATTATACTTACTTACGGATTAGAAACAGCTTTTTTTAGGTTTTCCCAAAAACAATACGACAAGAAATTAGTATACAGCACAAGCTTAATTTCCTTAATTATTAGCTCAATAGTCTTTGTAGGACTAATGATTTTTTATCAACTACCCATTTCCAATTGGTTAGAATATCCAAACCATCCTGAGTATGTAATGTGGTTTGCACTTATTATTGGGCTCGATGCAATCTCCTCAATTTCATTTGCAAAACTCAGAGAGCAAAGACAGGCAGCCCGTTTTGCCCTGGTTCGTTTGGTGAATATTTTTATTAATATTGGACTAAATCTTTTCTTTATTATTTATTGCCCTTATGCAGTTGAAAACGGTCTGCCGACTACTGGTTTTGTGAATTCAGTGTATGATCCAGCTGTGGGTATTGGATATATTTTTATTGCCAATTTGATTGCTAGCGGGGTTACAATACTTATGTTATTCCCTGAAATGATAAAATCCAGCTGGAAATTTAACACTATGCTTTGGAAAAAAATGATGTGGTATGCACTGCCGCTATTGGTAGCTGGTTTGGCCGGAATGACTAATGAAACCATTGATAGAATTTTATTAAAACATTTGTTGCCAGACACAGTCGATAAAATGGCAGTAATTGGTGTGTATGGTGCTTTTTATAAGATTTCAATAATTATGATTTTATTTATTCAAACTTTTCGTTTTTCAGCTGAGCCTTTCTTTTTTTCACAAGAAAAACAACATAATTCTAGAAAAATATATGCGGATGTACTTAAATACTTTACCATTTTGGCATCTTTAATCTTTTTGGCTGTAATGCTTTATTTGGATGTGGTAAAACATTTTATTGGCAGTTCTTTTCATCACGAAAAGGGAATAGAAATAGTGCCGATTTTACTTATGGCGAATTTATTTTTAGGGATTTATTACAACCTTTCGATATGGTATAAACTAACAGAAAAGACAGGGTATGGCGCAATGCTTGCTATTTTTGGAGCCATCATCACTTTAGGATTAAATATATTATTGATCCCAAAAATTGGTTTTGTCGGTTCAGCATGGGCAACATTGGCTTGCTATTTTAGCATGATGTTGGCATCTTTTTTAATAGGAAGAAAACACTATCCAATTCCTTATGATTTTAAAAGAGTGTTTACCTATATAATTCTTTCTTTTGGGCTTTATAAAATAAGTGTTTATTTCGATACTTCTATGCTAATAAATACCGTTTATTTATTTGTGTTTATAGTAGCAGTTATTATTTTAGAGAAATCAAAAAAAGAAGTAATTTCCGAACCTGAATTATTCGACTAAAAAATGAAAGTAAAAATTGTAAATAAATCAAAACATGATTTGCCACACTATGCGACAAATCAGTCGGCTGGGATGGATTTAAGAGCAAACTTAGAAGAGCCAATTGTCCTTAAAACATTAGAGCGAACATTAGTAAAAACAGGACTTTTTATAGAACTTCCTGTTGGCTATGAAGCACAAGTCAGATCAAGAAGTGGATTAGCATATAAAAAAGGAATAACCGTTTTAAATTCACCCGGAACCATTGATGCAGATTATAGAGGGGAAATAGGAGTTATTTTGGTGAATTTATCAGATAAAGAGTTTGTAATTGAAGACGGGGAAAGAGTGGCGCAAATGGTGATTGCAAAACACGAACAAGCAAATTGGGAGGAAGTTATAGAACTTGTAGAAACCGAAAGGGGATCAGGAGGATTTGGAAGCACTGGCGTAAAATAAAACAAATAAAATAATGAAAATTATAGTTCCAATGGCGGGTAGAGGATCGCGTTTAAGGCCACACACTCTCACTATTCCAAAACCACTTATTCCGGTTGCAGGAAAGCCCATTGTACAGTGGCTAGTGGAGGATATTGTAAAAGTATGTGGAAAAAAAGTAGACGAAATTGCATTTGTGATTGGTGATTTCGGAAAAGAAGTAGAAGAAAGTTTAGTAAAAGTGGCAGAAGAACTCGGAGCAAAAGGAAGCATCTATTATCAAGATGAGCCGCTTGGAACAGCTCATGCAATTTTATGTGCTAAAGATTCTTTAGAAGGAAATTGTGTGGTTGCCTTTGCAGATACGCTATTCAAGGCTGATTTTACTTTAGATAGCAGTAGGGATGGAATTATTTGGGTTAGCCAAATTGATGACCCATCCGCATTTGGTGTTGTAAAATTGAATGAAGAAAATATAATTACGGACTTTGTAGAAAAGCCAGCAACCTTTATTTCTGATTTGGCAATTATTGGAATTTACTATTTTAATAACGGAGAATATTTAAGAAGCGAGTTGCAATATCTTTTGGATAATAATATAAAAGACAAAGGGGAATTTCAGCTTACAAATGCTTTGGAAAATATGAAAAATAAAGGCACTAAATTTTCTCCAGGAAAGGTAGAGGAGTGGCTGGATTGCGGGAATAAGGATGCAACTATTTATACAAATGAAAGGGTTTTAGAGTATAATGGAAATTTGATTAATGACAGTGTTCAAATTATAAATTCAGAAGTGATTCCTCCCTGTTTTATAGGAGCTAATACAATAATTAAAAATGCTAAAATTGGCCCTCATGTTTCCCTTGGCAGCAATACAGTAGTTAAAAATAGCGTTATCAACAAAACCATTATTCAAAACGATAGCATGATTACTAATGCAAAGCTTAGCAACTCCATGATTGGAAACCATGTAAAATTTGATGGCAAAAATATCCAACAAGAGGTAAGTATTGGCGATTTTTCTGAAGTAAAATAAAAGGTGAAAAAAGGGATATTAATTATATTATGTCTTATGAGCGTGCAAACTTTTGCACAATGGAAAAGCTATTATCCAGATGGAATTACAAGAAAAAATACTAAAAAAGAACAAAAAAACAACATTGAAAAAGATAATAACCAATTCAAATTTAACACTCATTTTTACAATGCTCTCAGCTTTAAATCCTTGGAAAATTTTGAAGAGGCACTAAAAGAATTTGAAAAATGCATTAACATAAATTCAGAAAACCCCGTTCCTTATTACGAATCAGCAATCATTTACAAATTATTTGCTCAAGAAGAATCGGCTTTAGAATTTTCGAAAAAAGCATATCTTTTAAATAAAGGAAATACATGGTATCAGTTACTTTATGCAGAACTACTCTCAACAAATGGGCTAAACACAAAAGCTGCAATTATATACAAACAGCTGATAAAAAAATACCCTGGTAATCAGGAATATTATTATTTATTGGCTGATAATTACATTTATTCAAGAAAATTCTCAGAAGCAATAAAAATTTACAATCAATTAGAAAAACACAAAGGATTTGATAAAAATCTAATTATCCAAAAGCAAAAATTGTTTTTGGAAAAAAATGATGTGAATGGGGCAATTTCTGAAATTAAAAAAATAATTGATGCTGATAAAACGGATATTAATGCCTATGAAATATTATCAGAACTTTACTTGCTAAACAATGAAAAGGATAAAGCGTTTGAGGTATTTAAAAAGATATTAGAGCTAGACCCTGAGGATGCAAAAGTGCATTTAACTTTGGCTGATTATTATAGAAATCAGGGGAATAATGATGAATCCTACAAGGAATTAAAAGCTGCTTTTTCCAGTGTTAAATTATCGATTGATGTAAAAGTGAGCATCCTTATTTCTTATTATTCCCTTACCGATTATTATGAGCAAGTAAAAGAACAAGCCATGGAACTTTGTAAAATTTTGGTAAAAACGCACATTGGAAATCCAAAAGCCCATGCTATTTATGGCGACTTTTTGTATAAAGATGGACGAAATTTGGAAGCAAAAATACAATATAAAAAAGTGATTGAACTGGACCAAAACAGACCACAAGTTTGGAGCCAGCTTTTGTTTATTGAATCGGAATTGGAAGCTTATAATGATTTAGAAACAGAAAGCGAAAAGGCATTTCAGTTATTCCCTTCTAATCCAGTTTATTACTTTTTTAATGGCATAGCTAATTCTCAGCTAAAAAACTATAAAAAAGCTATGATTTCCTTAGAAATGGGCTTGGAATTTGTAATTGAAAACCCACCCCTTTTAGGTCAGTTTTATTCTACTATGGGCGATATATATCATACGATTAATGAGCACCATAAATCAGATTCTCTTTATGATTTAGCACTTGTTTATGAACCAGATAATGTGCAGGTTTTAAATAATTACAGTTATTATCTTTCTCTTAGAAACGAAAACTTAGAGAAAGCAACCCAAATGTCAAAAAAGAGTAACGAGCTGTCTCCTGAAAACGCTTCATTTCAGGATACCTATGCTTGGATTTTATACCAAAAAAAAGAGTATGAATTGGCAAAAACCTGGCTAATAAAAGCCTATGAAAATGGGGGAAAATTGAGTCCTGTAATTACGGAGCATTTGGGGGATGTATGTTTTCAATTAGGCGATTCCAATATGGCATTAATTTATTGGGGAAAAGCAAAAAAATTGGGAGAAGGATCAAAATATTTAGAGCAAAAAATAGCTGAAAAAACCCTTTATGAATAAGCAAACGCTAATTTTAATTTTGTCTTTTTTTTGCATTGCAGCATGTAGTGTAAAAAAAAATACGACAGCTAATATCACTACTCCTCCAAAATCAGCAAAAGCACTTATCAGCAGGATTGAGGCAAATAATAAATCACCAGAATGGCTATCATTAAAAGGAAAAATAAGTTTAGATAAAGACGGTCAGGAGATTAACTTTTCAACTAATATTCGTATCAGAAAGGATAGTATAATTTGGATGTCGATTAGAGCACCATTTGGCATTGAGCTTTTTCGCGCATTGCTTACGCCAGATAGTATTTTTTTTATGAATATTCCTAAATCTACTTTTATAAAACAACCCATTTCCTATTTGCATGAGCAGTTAAAAACAGAGATTAACTTCTTTCAAATTCAACAAATGTTTTTTGGTACTCCCTCTATTTTAAAATCAAAATATAGTTTTTCAGAAGAAGAAAAATACGCTATTTTTGGTAAGGATAAAAAAATAGGGGAAATAACTTATTTTGTAGAAAAAGAAAACTTTAGAATAATAAAAGGTGAATATTTCAAAACTAAAAATGAATATTTTAAATTTAGCTTATCCGACTATACTACAAATAATGGCTTTTTAATTCCTAAAAGTTTAATGCTTAATGTAAGGGTAAGCGATAACTTTTTGGCTGAACTCAATTACTCTAAAATTACCGCTGACAAAGTATTAAAAATGGTTTTTTCTATTCCAAAGAACTATGTTGAAATTAATTAAACATATATTTTTCATAGTACTTATTTTACTTTCTACTACGGCTTTTTCGCAAAGTAAAAAAGCATTGCAAGAAAAAAAAGCACAAATAGAAAAGGATATTCAATACACCAATAAGTTATTGGGAAAAACAAAGAAGAGTAAAGAAAAATCCTTAGCATATTTAAGCACGCTAAGTAAACAAGTAGATAATAGAGTAGAATTATTACAAATGCTAAATACCGAAATAGGAGTAATTGAAAAACAAATCGGGAAAACCGAAATAAAGATAGCGGAAAATAAAATAAAAATACAAGATAAAAAACAGGACTTAGAAAAATTGGAACAGGAATATGCAAAAATGATTTATTATGCATACAAAAATAAACACGCGTATGATAATTGGGTTTTTATTTTTTCTTCCAAGAGCTTTAATCAGGCATATAAACGGCTAAAATACTTGAAACAATATGCTCAACACAGAAAAATGCAAGCCGAAATAATTACAGCTACAAAAGAAGAACTCACAGAAGAAATAATCGATTTGGAAAATCAGAAAAACAATTTACAAAAAGATAAAGAGAATAAAAAAGCACTTATAATATCTAAAAAAACAGAAGTAAAGCAGCTAGAGACACAAAAAAATGACAAAAAAACATTGATTAAAAAGCTTAAAAAATCTGAAAGCTATTTCAAAGAAGAATTACAAAAACAACAACATGCCGCAAAACAGCTAGATGAAAAAATACGAAAAATAATTGAAGAAGAAATCAGAAAAGCAAGAGCTAAAGAAAAAAAGGGAAACAAAGAAGGGTTTTCGCTTACTCCTGAAGCAAAGGCACTTTCAGATAATTTTTTAGAAAATAAAGGAAGGCTTCCTTGGCCACTTGATAAAGGAATTATTGTGCAAGGATTTGGGAAACAACAGCATGTTGTTTTCAAAAATATTGAAACGCATAATAATGGAGTAGATATTGCTACTGATAGGGGGGCAAAAGTAAGGGCTGTTTTTGACGGGAAAGTGTCAAGAATATTTTTAATAAAAGGGGAAGGGAAAGTAATTTTGATTAATCACGGAGAATATTTTAGTGTTTATTCTGGACTAAAAGAAGTAAGTGTACAAACAGGAGAAAAGATATTTGCCAAACAAGAAATAGGCACAGTAATGACAGATAAGAACAGGCAGAAAACATACCTTCATTTTGAGATTTGGAAAAATTATGACAAACAAAACCCTTCCCATTGGCTTTATAAGGCTTACTAACAAAGAAATTACTATTTTTGTAGAGGAATTAAAAACCAATTAACATGAACAGTCTACTTTTAGCAATACCCGGTGGAGCATCAATAGCACTAATTGTTGTTGCAATTCTATTACTTTTTGGAGGCAAAAAAATCCCAGAATTGATGAGGGGTTTAGGCAAAGGGATTAGCGAATTCAAAAAAGGAAAGAATGAAATTGAGAATGAGATTAATGACACAAACGAAAATAAGGAAGATAATTAATTAGGCCTATTCCTATTGAACTCCTATCGCTCCTTAAATAGTATAAAAGATGCTATAAAAGCTAAAAAAACTACTTGCCTTGGCCTAACCAAATACTATTTAGAAAATATTGAGGAGCTAAGAACCCTTAATGCTTTTGTTGAAGTTTTTAAAGAAGAAGCAATTGCAAGAGCAAAAATAATTGACAACAAAATAGCAGAAGGAAAGGCTGGAAAACTTGCTGGAATGGTGATTGGTATTAAAGACAATATTTGTTACAAAAACCATAAGGTAGGAGCGGCCTCAAAAATGTTAGATGGTTTTGAATCCCTTTATAATGCAACAGTAGTTGAACGGCTGTTAGCAGAAGATGCCATTATAATTGGTAGATTAAATTGTGATGAATTTGCAATGGGCAGTGGAAACGAAAATTCATATTACGGTCCAACAAAAAACCCAATTGACGAATCAAAAGTTAGCGGAGGCTCTTCCGGAGGTGCAGCAACAGCTGTTGCGGCAAACCTATGTTTGGCAGCTTTAGGAAGTGATACAGGAGGATCTATAAGACAACCAGCATCCTTTTGTGGAACGGTAGGATTGAAACCAACTTATGCTAGAGTTTCAAGGTTTGGGCTTATTGCTTTTGCTTCTTCATTCGACCAAATTGGTCCAATTACAAATACAGTTGAAGATGCAGCAATCATATTGGAAGTAATTGCTGGACAGGATGATTACGATAGTACAATATCGACAAGAAAAGTGGAGCAATACACTAAGCTTTTAGACGATAAAAAGCCAAAAAGAATTGCTTATTTCCCAGAATGTTTTGAAAGTGATGGTTTAGATAGTGAAGTTAAATCTGCAATATTAAAACAAATTCAAACCCTAAAAAGTAAAGGTCATATTGTTGAGAGAGTTTCTTTCCCTTACTTGGATTATTTAGTGCCAACCTATTATGTCCTAACTACTGCTGAGGCATCCTCTAATTTAGCTCGATTTGACGGGGTGCATTATGGCTATCGTAGCAAAAAAGCAGATAATCCTGAAACCACTTATCTTAAAACAAGAACAGAAGGTTTTGGAAAAGAAGTTCAAAGACGAATCATGTTAGGAACCTTTGTTTTAAGTGCTGGTTATCATGATGCCTATTATACAAAAGCGCAAAAAATGAGACGATTAATTCAAGATAAAACCAAAGAAATATTAAATGAATTTGATTTTATCCTTACCCCAACAACGTCTCATACTGCATTTGAGTTAGGGTTAGAAGTAAAAAATCCGGTTGCCATGTATTTGGAAGACATTTTCACGGTTTTAGCAAATTTAAGCGGAAATCCAGCCATATCGCTACCTCTTACAGAGCACTCGAACGGAATGCCTTTCGGGACACAACTAATGGCAAAGCCATTTTATGAAAGCAAACTCCTAGCTTTTTCACACAATCTAATGAACAGTTTGTAGTTAAAAACTACAAGACTTAATTTTTATCTTAAAGCAAATTATTCCGAATTTTGCTCTGATAAATATTTCTTATGAGAAAAATAATAGTTACTATAATAACACTTTTAGTATTTCAGTTTACTTTTGCAGGCAATACACATCTCTTTTTTTCTGATTCAATAAAACCCAAACAAATAAATTCGGAGAAAGATAAAAAAGAAACAGAGTCAGATTTGATTCAAGCACGCCTTAAAATATTGAACGAAAAAAGCCCAATAGATTTGGTGTATAATAAAGCAGTTGAAAATTCTATAAATTCATACTTGAAAAAAAATAAAAAGTTAGTATCAAGAATGGTGGGTTTGGCACCACAGTATTTCCCAATGTTTGAAAGCTGTTTAGATAAATACGACATCCCATTAGAATTTAAATATTTAGCTATTGTAGAGTCTGCCTTGAATCCAAGAGCTCGTTCTCGTTCTGGGGCAAAAGGCTTGTGGCAGTTTATGTATGCAACCGGAAAGCAGTACAATTTAAATGTAACTTCTTATTTAGATGAAAGACAAGATCCGTACAAATCGACAGAAGCGGCTTGTCAGTATTTTGCAAAGCTCTATGAAATGTTTGGCGATTGGAACTTGGTATTAGCGGCATACAATGGAGGCCCGGGCTATTTATCGCGAACGATGGCAAAAACAGGACTGTATGATTATTGGCAGTTAAGGCCTTATTTAAGAAGAGAAACAAGAGGATATGTACCCGCATTTGTAGCGGTAAATTATGTAATGAATTTTTATCAGGAACATGGAATTGAAATTGAACTACCACAAAATTTCATAGCCCAAACAGACACAATTACTTTAAAAACCCAAATAGAATTCTCGGTTTTGGCGGAACTAATTTGTATTTCAAAAGAAATTATTTCCCAATTAAACCCAAGCATTACAAAAGGGGTTGCCCCTAAAAATACCAACATCACCCTTCCTTCTGATGTAATGATAGATTTTGTTGTAAATGAGCAAGCAGTTTATACTTTTATTAAGGCAGTGGAGCAAAAAGAAATATTAATAAACGAAACACGATTTGTATATGTGGTAAAACAAGGAGATTATTTAGGAAAAATTGCCCAGCAACATGGAGTCCCAATTAATGATATTAGGAAATGGAACAAACTAAAAAATGACAAACTTACTATTGGAAAAAAGTTAGTGTTATTTCTTAAAGATGATTTTAAAACAACAGTACAAAAAAAGACAGAAAACCCTGTATATATTGTAAAGCAAGGCGATACGCTTTGGGATATAGCAAATAAATATGAAGGAATTAGCGTTAGTGAGTTAATGCGGCACAACAATTTAAATTCTAATCAACTAAAACCAGGAGAAAAAATACTTCTTCCTACAAGCTAGCTCATGCGAAATCGGTATTTCGTTTTACTTTTTCTCTTTTGCTTTTCCTGTGATGGAGGGAAGAAAATTCTCCCAAAATCAACTGGCTCAGTAAATGAAATTATCGTGGTTGTTTCGGATGCTCTATGGGAAAAGTATCCAGGAAAGGCAGTAAAAGAAATTTTTGCAAAAGACTATCCTGGCCTACAGCAATCAGAACCGATTTTTAATATCATTAGAATTAAGCCATCTGATTTTACTACTATTTTCAAAACTCATCAAAATATAATTTTGATTTCCGAAAACGGAGAAGAAGGTAAAAAAAATAATTTTTGGGCAACTCCTCAAATAGTTGTTGGCTTGCAGTGGAATACAGAAAGTGATAAGACGAAATTGATAGAAAAATGTAAAAACTATTCAGCTATTTTTTATCAAAATCACTTGCAAAAAGTGACAGAAAAAATTTCACAATCTAACAATACTAAAAATAATAATTTTGGAATAGATGTAAAAATCCCTTCAGAATATACAATAGTATTTGATAGTGAAAATTTATTTTGGACTACATATAATCCTCAAAAAAGCGATTTGATAAAACAAATTTTAATCTTTAGAATAAATGTAAATGAATTAAATTTTCAAGAGAACCTAATAATTAAAGTAGATTCCGTTTTAGAAAAAACACTAAAAGGAAAGGGTGAGGATAATTTTGTTCAAATAGAAAAAAGATTTCCAATAGAAATTTCAGACAATACTTACAGAGGGCTTTGGAAAATGGAAAATGAATTTATGGGGGGTCCTTTTCTAATGAAAATATACAAATCAAAAAGTGGAAATGTAATCGTTTCTATTGGGATTGTATTTGCCCCAGGAGAAGCTAAAAAAAGATTTATGGTTGAAATGGATGCCTTGCTTTAATTGGGTAGGACAATCAATTTATCTCTAACATTACTCATCCCTTTTATACTTATTTCATAAATATAATAGCCGGAAGTCAATTTAAAAACATCAACAAATTGATTTGCACTTTTAATATTTTCAGATAAAACAACTTGTCCGGCTAAGTTATAAATATTCAAAACAGGATTTTTACTTATTGCATTTTCAGGAACATTTAAAATAAAATAATCAGTAGCAGGATTTGGATAAAGATTAACATAAGATATGTAATTGTTCGAAATTCCGTTTGGTTGAGAATGCAAATCACTTTCCCAAATCCCCCTACCAAAAGTTGCAGCTCTAATTTTACCAGCTCCATAATGTATCTCCAATTCATCCACTTGTACATTTGGAAGACCCGTCATAAAAGCTTGCCAATCGCTCATACTATTATCCTTATGATAAACCCCCACATCTGTTCCAATGTATAAATCATCATTTGTTAAATCTTGATAAACAATACAGTTTACAGGAAGATTTGGTAAGTTAGATCCAGAAATGTTTGTCCAACTACTGCCCCCATCATTTGACTCATAAACCTTATTGCCATTAGAGTAATTTGAACAAGTAACCCAAACCAAATTGGGGTTGTTTGCCGAAACAGTAACATCAGAAATAGAATTTGGAAGAGAGTTTGGAAGAACATTATCAATCCTATTCCAGCTAACCCCTCCATTAAAAGTTACATATAAGGTTGAGTAAGTAGCAGCATAAATCACATTTTGATCAGATGGAGCCAAAGCAATTATCTTGACGGAACCCATTTGATTGTTAGAAATAGAATCCCACAAAGCGCCACCAGTTATTGTGCGATAAACCTCATCATAGCCAGCAACAACCATGTTGTTGTTTAATGGATGCATTTTGTAGGGTGTAACCCAACTACCATCATAAGAAACGGGTTTAAAATTATTCCAATTATTTCCAGCATCATAAGTTATTTTAAGACCTCCGTATTGAGAAGAAGAGTATATAATATCAGGATCGTAAGGATCAATAATACACTCCATCCCATCAGACCCTCTAATAGCATCCCAACCAGAAGATGAAAGCCTTTCAGTACCATTATCTTGCGCTCCAGCTACTATAATATTGCTATTGCTTTTTGACAGACCTAAACGATAAAACTGAGAAATTTCCAGACCATCACTAATATCAACCCAATCATTTAAGAAATCGACATATTTGTAAAAACCACCGTCATTTCCTGCATACAAAGTATTATTAATTGGATTGTATTCCAAGGCATGCTGATCCACATGCATATAAGCGTAATTACCACTCCCACTACTTGCTTCAATATTCCA
>TARA_B110000196_G_scaffold229446_1_pt1 | contig 22945 bp, 9 predicted proteins | sample TARA_B110000196 | Tara Oceans TARA_B110000196 (sample SAMEA4397072) | marine metagenome | biome: Polar Biome; feature: [MES] marine water layer (ENVO:01000295) within the mesopelagic zone...; material: water (ENVO:00002006), including particulate matter (ENVO:01000060) such as...... | reverse complement strand
CAACATACTCATATTTTTCGTTTTCTTCATTTTCTTTTCACTTCCTTTAAAAATTTAGTTGTAGAGTACCCGCTGTTCTCTCTTTCCGGAAAATGCTCACGCCTATTTATTTCGTAAACTATCTAATCGGGAGGTTAGGATATTTAAGAAAAGTAAGTTGAATAATCGTTTAAACAACAATAAAAACGCTATACTGCGCGGATTTAAGTAATTTAAAAACTATTTTTTAATCTATTCAACTCCTCCTTATTCTATATCCAATCTCGCGGGCTTTCATAGGGAACCCTCTGTTCCCTCTAACTTACGGAGGTATGTATACCCTATTTCAAAGATTCGTGAAATAGAGTCAGGGTGTCAAGTTTGATAATTCAGCATTAAAACGAGATGAGCCTAAGAAATGCAATACAGGTGTGGCGAGAGTCCCGAGAAGTAAGGTAGTAAAAAATAAGTTTGACCAAAGTTCTATCTCATTGCCTAGAGTAAAGTAAAACGTCCAACCAATACCTATTGCCAACCATGACCTGTACCGGCGACTAAAAAGAGTGAATCGTGCTTTAACTAGATCGTCTGAATAAAATTGAGGAACTTCATCAATATCAGCAAGTTCATGCTCAATTGCACATCTTGCACAAACTAAGTGTCGAGGTCCATTGCCACTTACAAACTGACTCTCAGGGTAGTTTTGTTTGCATAATCTACAATATGCCATGTTGGTTCAACCCGCCCACTATGAGTTGCTAATTCAAGGCTACGGTCCCCTAACTTGAGTTTTAGCTAAAATCGCATCAACTAATACCGAGTTCTGGCTAATAAATGAGGAAATAAGATTCGAACCTAGTGGGCTACCTACTGACTCGGGATGAAACTGTATTCCAAAAACCGGGTATATTGGATGTCTTATACCCATAACAAGAGATTCGGTTTCATCCCAAGCCGTGCAAATCATCAATTCATTTGTTGGTTGAAGAATAAGGCTGTTATATCTCATTAAAACTAAAGGTGATTTTTGATTTTTATACAACCCTTTATTATCATGTTTTATCAATGATGGTAAGCCATGCACTGCGCCTAATGGAGATTCAATTAATTCCCATCCAACAGCCAAACCTAAAGCTTGCTGGCCTAAACATAAACCGAGTACCGGGATATGAAAATTTGCCACTATTAATTTCCCTTGCACTGCTAGTCGGGCTATTTCCATAGTTATTTCAGATTGCTCCGGCCGAGAGGGCCCTGGACCAATTATGATTCGCTTTGGCTTAAATGTTTGAAGCCAAGAATCTATTTTTTCTTTAGGGTTTACATTATACTCAGGACGGCCTTCGACTATCCTGACATTCCGACCTAGTTTGGTCAAAGAATTAGCAATGTTTTCAGTAAATGAATCAAGGTTATCAATTAGTAAAATATCAGTATGGAAAAGAGAATTACCCTCTCCCCTAATTATTTCCCCAATAGTTCTATCTAAGAGATTAGGTTTAGGTTTGGGTTCACCAATAGGCCCTTTAACATTAGGAATTGGCAACATTTGCACATTACGTTTTGGTAAGTCATCAATTGAGAAGCCTGTTCGGAAACCCCATGTTGCATCCGTTATGGCTGCTGCTTTCCACCTTGCTTCTTCAACTTCTGAAGATGCTTTAGAACCAATTACAATACCCCCTCCAGCCTGAACTCTACCATGCCAATTAGTTGGTCCAGAATGAGCTTCTAAAGTACGAATTAATATATTAAATTCAGAAATTCCCGATAGAGAATGAAAATGACCAATAGACCCTGTCCATGCACCTCTCGGGCTTTCTTCTATCTCATTAATAGCAGCGATTGAAGCAATTTTGGGGCAACCTGTGATTGAACCACCTGGGAATAATGCAGAGATTATGATTCCAAAGTCAGCACTCTCTTTTAATTCTCCAGAAACACCACTAACTAAATGTTGGACAGTTGGTAATGCTTCTATACGAAAATCAGACCAATGTACGGTACCGGGTTTACATATTTTTGATAAATCATGTTTCTTAAGATCGACTAACATGAGGTGCTCAGCAATTTCTTTTTTTGAAGATGCCATTTCATTTTGGAGTCTTTTATCATCTTTAGTTGACTTACCTCTTGGGAATGTCCCCTTAATTGGACGAGTTGAAACAATACCATCTTTTGTTTGAACAAGCCTCTCTGGACTTGCTGATGCTATACTCCAACCATGATCATGAACATATAGCCAAGAGGCGAATGGTGAAGGATTTGTTTCAATGATACGTCGAAAAGCATTCCATGGATGGTCGGGCATTTCCCCTTCCCATTTCCTCCCATAATTTAATTGATAAAAATGACCTTGACGAATGCTATCTTTAATACGATTTACCTTACTTGCATGGGAAGCGTCACTCTCCGAATTGGGTACTACAAAATTTTGTAATTTGGAACAGTTAGATATCGAATTAAATGATATTAAATCAGACTTGGCCTCTTTGAGCCATGGGTGATTAGGTGATGAAATCAATTTCAATTGTTTTGATTCTCTTTCATGCACCCACCAAGCATCTGCCCTCCATAGAACACCTAGTAAGGTTCCATTTCCAGGAATATTTTCTAGTTTAACACTAGCCGACCAACGATTAAGATCGTAACCTAATAATCCAGTGAATCCACCGGGAAGAATCGGTAAATCTTGCGAATGATCAAAAGAGATTTCCCATTTTTTAGTTAAATTTATTGCAATCTCTAATGTATCTACTTCTAATTCTTCAATAGTTTCCCAATGTCCATTATTATATTTCTGAATTAGAGTAATTAATGGCTCACTATGACCTAAATTTATTTGACCTTTCATAGCTAATAAAGGTTGAATCTCAACAATTTTCTGTGGCTCAAAAAATAATATTCGAATACTTTGCAAACAGGGTAGAAATGATCTTTTAGCTAAATCCGTTATTGGACCTCCTGAATGGAGTAATAATTCATCCTTATTTGGAAACTCTGATCCACGATAGTGCTCTAAAAGAGAAATTAGAGGATTTTCACTCGTTGTTGAATATATGAAACTGTCCGCTATCAATTCCATCAACTCAAATCTTCAAGGGTCTGCCATGCTGATGAGAGTTTCTCTAACCAACATGACATAGTAACATCATATAATTTCCCGCGGGGGGTACCGATTTTCCTGCCATCAATAAATCCTAATGATTGGATACCCATTCCACTACCTATAACAATCATTTCCTTAGCTCTTAAAATCAAAGGAATTGTTATTCTCGCGGGTCGCACAGGTATACCTGCTTTCTCTAAATCATTCTTTATTTGTTCTAAAGTAATCGAGTCCAGAGCCCCTTCATCAATCCTCGGATGATAAGCAAAGCCATCTATATCGAGTAATATTGGCATACATCTATCACCGTCAATAACTACCTCATTTTCTACCAATAAAGAAATATCTGCTTTATTCTCCAAGGCCAAATCTCGGGCATCCAAGTAAGGTTTCCAATCACCATGTTTCGTACCTCGAATTTTTGAGTTCCACTGAGGTGCAGCAACAGTTATTGCTGTAAGAATATCTGGCCAAGGCTGGTTAATTCGTGGAATTAAAGATATCTCACCTTTACTTGTTACACCTACTTTTACTAAATACGGTGGTTGCTGACTAGTAACAATTGGAGATTCTGAGAATTTTATCTCACTTAAGTGAGTGAAAACTTTTTTGCTAAAATCGTTAGGTAAATCAAATCCTAAACGTTTTGAATGCCTTTCAAATCTATCAAAATGTAGATTTGCAGCAAGAAGCTTATTCTTACCGTCCCAAGCGATTGTTGACCAGGCCTCAGAATATGGGTCGGAGCCAACTGACATATAGGGCCGTGAACTTACAAGGTTTCAAATTCTTCGAAAGGAATTCACAAAATATCGTCAATAAATGAGGTGTCAATATCATCAATTTCTTCACTTAAATCTTCAGCCATATCATCTAAATCATCAAAATCTAAGTCATCAAAATCGTCTGCTAAATCACTAAGATCATCTAAATCAATATCTTCATCCGTGCCAAGTAATTCATCAACTACCTCATTAGATGGAGGAATTGTTTGATTTTCTGAATAGTCTACTGGATCAATTTGATCGAAATTATCTGATTGATTGGTACTCTCATTTTCAATAGGATAGTCGTCATCATCCATTCCTAAATCTTGATCAAACATTTGTTCTTCAAGTTCAACTTCTAACGCACCCATTTCCCATGGTTGTGGTACAGATTGACCCTTAGGTTTCAGTACTAAAGCACCACCAATTAGAATCATTATTGCAGATACAAGAGCGATAATCATGTTCATATCGCCATCAATTAATTGATTAATCCAAGATATCCCTGAATCTGCCCCTGGATTATCAGTACCAAATGCTGACTCGGACCAAGGTTGGACTTCGAGTGGATTTACAGCAAGACGATGGACGGAACCATCAAATCCAACTATAGCAATCCAGTACGTATTTTCATTATTTAGAGCATATGAATTGCCGTCAATATTCTGAGAAATATCGGCCCGCCAAGAGTAACTAGAATAAGTTATTTCGATCATTTGGGATGCATCGGCATTTCTAGTATCTTCGAATGGAGTCGAGGATAAAAAGATGTAATAAGACTCAATAACTGGATCATTCTTGTCATCCCATTCTACTTGAATTCTAGTACCAGAACTATCCCAATAAGCAATAATCCCACTTATTTCAGGAATATGAAGCCCTGGATCAAGAATATTTTCATTAATCAAAGCAATAGATGAGGTTTTTACACCTTCACTCCAATAGTTACCCGAAGAATCAACTGGGATTATACTGACCCAGAATAGAATATTTGGAGCTAATGGGCTTCCATCTGAGAAGATTTCTAGAAGTATCGGCATCTCTAAATCTCGGCTAACTACCATAGCTGGTTCACGGCTTTCAAGAGAACTAAATGGTACTGTTTCGGCATAAATCCAGTACTCGGCAATATCTGACTCCTCACTTTCTTGGAAAGTAACAAACACACCATCACCATCATCAGAAAGACGATCAGAAAGTTGAGGTGGGTCAAGTCTTGCAGGAGGGAATACATCACCACTATTATCTGAAGGAATAACTAAAACCATCTGATTTTGCATCTCTGTTAAGAATACATTACCACGAATGTCATGAGTTGTAATAGTGACATATAATGGAATCTCAGGGATTATGGAAGAGGAAGAATCTTGAGAAATTGAGTTACCATAGTGTGCCTTGTAAATAGTCATCTGTAATTCGAATGCACCGGCAATTTGTTGCTGGTTTATTGTAATAAGCCCGCAAGACTCGGGAGATTCAGAACAACTCGACCAAGATTCTGTTAAATTATCTTGATAGAAATCGGAAGCCCATATGGTATAGAATGAGAAATCACTCGCTAAAGAGCGGTTCCATGAGACATCAATGGCAGTTCCATCATCATCTGGATGATCGAAGGCATTCAAGCCAGACACTCTAGCTGGAGGTATTCCTATTCCACCATTATTTGATTGAGGTTTAACTTCAACAACTAATACATCATTCAGGTCATGATTGCCCCAATCATCAAAGGCCACTACACCAATCCAATAAGATGTGTCATCGATTAGTGAGGTCTCTCCTATTGAAGATATAATAGTCGAATTAGTAGAGCAATCTGAAACATAGGAAGCAACCGGCCAACCGTCAACATTACTAGGAGGTTGCCAACTAGTAGCAGGTAAAGCATAAATTGTATAGTATGTGCAATCCCCCTCAGAATTAGGAATCCAAGTCACTTGGATTTGACCTCCTTCATCATCTAATACATCTGTTGCAGTAGTACCTTCTATTCTTTCAGGAGGAATGCCATCATCAAGTCCGCCTGCTGTGATGATAGGTCCGATTACTGTTGCATTCAGAGGGTCGGATTGTCCACCTTCATCAACACAAACTGCTGCGAACCAATAAGTTCGACCAGGATTTAGTTGAAGGACTGTATTATTGCCGGAGATAGAGGAAATATCAAAATTATCTGTCAATGCTAGAGCATTTGTTATTTCTTGCTCGACTGCCCAAATTCTTGTCTTATCTGCATCTATTTCGCTACAAGCAGACCATTCGGCATAAATTGTCCCAGCAGTTCCTCCTGAAACGGGATTAGCAACTAACCAATCTGGAGAGGATGGAATTTCGTCAGTAGGAGTCACATTAAACGGCCAAGTCATAGGTTCACCGAGTGAACCATCTGGATATTCAGTAACTATTGCTGCTCGATATTTATTACCATCAATTAATGGAGACATCGAACCATCATGATCTGCTTCGGTTATCGTGGCTGTTGTTTGGGACCAAAATGGTACATTCATATATCCTGCGAAATTATCTAAATCTTCTTCGACAGGTTGCCAATCAAGTATATTTGTAGAATCCCATACATATAGCCTGTAAGCGTACCATGCTGCATCTTCAGAAGGTAACCATGATGCTTCAAGAACTCCGCCTCCATCATTACCTCTATTTGAGAAAGAGGTCATGATTGTGGGAACCTCAATTCGTTCCCAATCATAGGTCATTCTCACACTAATCGTACCATTTTGAGGTGACTGCATTTGAACGTTCAATACGACCGAATTAGAACCGGGTCCTACATTAGAGATTGCTGTCTGAAAACCTGCTTCAATGGCAGGGTTACGACCCGCTAAATCCCATGAACCAGTATAATTCAAAGAAACAGAGCGGGCCCATACTGAAGACCCAGCTGTAGGACTGGAAAGAGTCATTGCTCCGTTATACATTGGTAATACACCAGGTAATGATAATGCGTCATTAGGAATTGATAATGGCTCTAAAGAATCGACCAATATTGAAGACATTCCCGGATGACTAGTGTCAGTTAAGTCCCACTGTTCTCCACCGTATATAGCAAATAAAGGCTCGGCTCTCTTCTGATATTCTCGCGGATATTCCTGACCACTTTGTGTATTGTAATGATGTAAACCATCTCCGCCCACAACGTATAGTGAATCAGAATTAAGATATCCACTTGATAACCCTGATAATGAAGAAGATAAAACAACCGAGTGATCTTTATCAACCTCTAATGCATCTATACCACCAGGACTGATAAGTACTAGATTTTCTCCATTAGAAAACATAACAGAAGGTGGCCATGAAAGTAAGTTGGACGCACTAGTCCCGGCTTCCATTTGCATCATTGTACCATTCCAGTGGACTAACGGAGAGATATCGGTAGCTACGTGAACACCCCAACTATCTGCTGCCAAAGTAAGCACGTTATTACTCGGAATCATATCAATTAAGTAAGTTCCATTCTGCATATCGGTATCAATATCCCATGCTGCAACCCCTGGCCGTGTAGCTCCTTGACCATTATGGGAAATGAAAACAGATGCATTATGGTACTGTTCTATTGTAGAGTTTCCGACAGTAACCTGCCTAGTTACAGAATCAGCGAACATAAGTCCTGAAACGCGATCTCCAATCAAACCATCTGAATAGCCTAATGTATTCAGTATTGTGAAAGTATCAGCTTCTAGAACTGTCAATCCTGCTAAACCACCTGCTAATATAGTACCATTACCTTGTATTGGATTATCTAAAAACATTAAATGTTCAATAATTGAAGAGGGGAGCCCATCGAAGGTAGTTATTGGGTTATCGAAAGTTAAACTTGAGGTATTAAACAATCCAATTCCTCCATGAGTAGCAATTAAAATATGATTATCTAAACTCAAGAAATCTCTGACAATATTACTCGGCAATCCAGCAATTAAACTACCAGCCCCCCAATTCTCAGTATTAGTATCAAAAGCTTGGTACCCTGCAGAAGTTCCTGATTCTCCCATTAATCCAACATACATAATTCCGTCATCATCAATATGCATTCCATCCATTTGCGAATGAAGAGCGGGCGATGCAGGAGATTTTGTACGTTGTAGAATATCAATCTTCCAAAGGCCGCTTCCAGCAGTAGTTACCCATAATTTATCTCCATCAAGAGATATTTCATTGATTATATCACCTTCAAAATTATATCCAAATTCCCATCTTACTGTTCCGTTAGTTAGTTCTCCTTGTAAAACAGAAGACGCATAATATGAGTTGCGATCTTGACTAGAGGTCACCCACACATTAGTTTCGTTAGATATGATGTCTAGAACTTGTCCGCTAGTTATTCCCACTAATTCATCATATCCACTTTCAATTAATCCAGTGGAATCTAATCTATCTACCCTATTTACTCCTGATGTTTGTCCTGAACGACCTATAGCATATACGGGAGTACTAGAAGTTGGAGCTTTAACAATCGAACATGCATCCATTCCAGGACTTAGTGTCTGACCATTTATTGTTGATGGACCCGAAGTAATGATTCTAGAAATGCCCCCTACATTATCGTATTGATGGGCAGCAAGTAGTACATTTCCGTCATGTAACATACCACCTGGGAATATTCTATCTTCTGAAATACCGTCTGCAGCATTCGTTAATGTCGATAAGAATTGATCAGTATTGTAATTATATCGAGCAATGCCAACTCCTTGTTCATCGAATCCTGCATACATTATTCCATTGGCATCATCACACGCAAGAGCTCGGACATCATTATCTGCTAAACCATTAGAAGTTAACACGGAAGTTATCCACTCATTTGTTGTACCGTCTGAATCATGATCAGCTAGATCATAACGGGCAATACCTCCTTGATTACCCCACCAATTAACTGCACCAATCGCTATGTGAACTATGTTGTCACAAACCTCAATATCTGCAGTATATCCATCTGGAATACCGACACTCCCTGTATCCCAAGTTGTCCAATTACCAGAGGTACCATTTTTACGAATAATTTGAGAATTTGTTTGGAATCCACCCCCACTATAACTTCCAGCCCAAAGATCGTCTTCAACAACAATCATTGTGTATAATTCATCTTCTGCATCTGAAGGTAACCCATCATTAACAACCCATGGATCTAGCCACGTTTCATTATTAGGTTCCCATCGAAGAATACCGCCCATACTAGCAAACAAATAATCACCTTGATATTCAACTATACCTCTAATTGGTCCAGGTATATCTGTCCATTCATCAAGAAGTGTCATATTTTGTGCGGAAAAACGCCGCATGGTATTGTCGCCATAAGCAACCCATAACTCACATGATGAAGCATTCATTGGGAAACAATCTCCAAGGAATTGAGCATTAACTCTCTCGACATTACCAAGTGTAGGAAGTGGATCTTCCCATGTTTCATTAGTCATATTCCAACGAGCAATTGTTCCATCGCCATCATTCCAATATTGCCGTGGCCTTATCCCGATCCAAAGTTCTTCAGAGACTTGCCCGATACTATGGATTTTACCATCCCAACCAATTTCTTGACCAACATCAATTGTAGATTCACTAGAATTAGTCGATAAATTAATTCTAAAGATTTCATCATTAGATTGTTGCCAAGAATTTGATCTTTGAGTAGAATAATACAGTATATCATCAACAATTAAAATATCTGCTGGCGCTGAATTTGAGAGTGTGGGGCCTCCTGAATTAGAACCACGATTCCAATCGATTAATACAGTATTATTCACTACATCTATAAGAGTCAATCCAAAGTCTCCACCCACCCAAATTGTATTTTCAATATGCCCTAGAATAAGTTCAGTGACATCATCGTCATCGATAAATCCTTGATCACCATCCCAAGTCTGAAGCCATGTTTGATTAGTAAGGTCGTATCTACCTATACCTGTATTCTCAAAACCAATGTACAGTATATTTTCAACTTCCACTACTTTAGCTCTCTGCGTATCATCTCCTGCTGTCCATCTTTCTACTACATCTAGTCCTACGTCTCGATTTATCAACGAGGCACCTTCGTTGTGACCTGCTAAGATTCGAGTACAACAATTGTCTGAAAGAGGGCTACTTAAGGGCACTAATTCTATGGAAAAAGTCTCACTGAATCGTGCTGATGTATTCATTGGAGAAATACATTCATCAAGTTCGTAGATATTTCCTTGGGTTAATGTCCAACCGGTCCAAGCGCAAACTCCACGATTAGTGGCCGCAACTACTCCCCAATCATCACTCTTGATATCATTGATTTTCCATGGGTCATTATTACCTCCAGGAATATCAGTTTCGAAATAATACCAGCTAGAACCATCCCATCTAGCCATTGCTTGATTGGAAGTACCACCCGTATTCTGGACTTCCATGCCAACAATTAAACCACCATAGTAGTCTATATGTAGGGATAAGACGTCATCATCAGGTAAACCACTATTTCCATCAGCATCCCATATATCAATAATATCGCCAGAATATCTATCTATCAATAATATCCCAAAACCAGTCAGTCCGAGGTAGATTATATCTCCGTCGACAGCTATTGGAGCTGCTTCTAAGTTATCTGCTCCAAGAGATTTCCAAGAGGAGAGAATAGATAATTCTTGTAAATCAATCCTCATTACTCCCGAATCTGGAGTAGCTAAGTAAGCTACACTATATCTTGTTACTACATCATTTATGAAATCTGAATCTAAGCCATCTTGTTCTGTGATTACATCTGATAGTGTCATCGTTGATGTATTAACAAAAGACACTCCATCTTCGAAATGTCCCACTACTAGAATCTCAGTATATTGATCATGAGCCAATGCTTGTACATTTGGTGAAGCAAGACCTTGTACGGTACCGATATAAGATGCATCAGTATTATCTAATCTCAAGATTCCTGAACCAAGGGTCCCTACCCATACCCAACCACTTGAATCCTGTACAAAGGAAGTTATCTCTAATGATCCACTGATATAATCAGAAATATCAATTGGAACTAGCCATGTTTGTGTCCCTTCATCGAACCGGTCTATCACAGTACCACCTGATATCCAGATCTCTCCATCTTCTCCATCATCAATAAAAATTACTTGATTCATAATATCTATAGATGGGCTACTAACTAATATTTCTGAACCGTCAACTAATTCTCCAATTAAACGCCCTAATGCACCTGAACCATCACCTAATAGTGCTAGACCTGAATCTGGACTTCTAGATTGACCGAGACCGGGCCATGAAATTACTTGTTTACCACTTTCTTTGAGATCAAAGGCGGTCAACTGCCTTTGCGAACTGAAATATCCTGCATTTGTATCATAAGAGTGAACTGTATTACCCGCAAGGATGTATAGCCAACCTTCTGTAACTCCTAAACCTACAACTTGATTGGATGAAAGCCAATTACTAGTAGACCAAGTTGCCATCCATGAGTTTGATACAAGATTACGGCGATTAATACCTCCATTTTCTGTAGCTATCAAAAGATGAGTATCCAATAACTGAAGGTCATTTATCAGATTTGATGTAAGAAAATTGTCAGTATTCCAAATTGTATTACTATCTACTGAAACTGATGTTCCATTCGAACCACTAGAGGTTGAATAGCCTAAGAAATGCAATCCTTGATACGTAGATATATACAAATTATCGCCATATGATAATACATCTGTAGCTGTTTTTATAGCTCCACCCGGACAATAATAGTAAGATGACCAACTACCTTCATCAGTGTAGTAAATATTACAGCCAGCAACTGCCCAAATTGTCCCATAATCATCTACTGTTATAGCAGTAATTGATTCAGAAGAATCCCCATCAACAAGATTGAAAGTTTCCATTAATGATGAATCGGAAAGACTACGTTGTAATATTGTACCATTGGATGTACCTACTATTAGGCGGTTATTTGGCGCATCAATAGCAAGACTCCTACCCTGAATACCTGCTTCAATATCAATTATTAACGTAGAAGATTGAGCATCAAGATGTAATAAATCATCGCCGAGTAAAATATACAATCGACCATCTATTGGATTTACTGCACTATCATATATTTCAATATCTAATGAAGAAAAAGAAACCTTAGGATCTGCTGGACGAAGTGCTTCCATAACAATATCAGTAATTGAAATACCTGTAGGTAACTGCCAACTAGTGTCACTGACTGAATTAGGTTGTAACCGTGTATCTAAAACACCATTGGAATTAACATCAGGCTGATTTTCAACAAATGATTCTTGTATGCCAAAACCGCCTAAATCAGTCCAATCAAGTATTGAGGTTTGAGAGTCTAATAGAGTGATTTGCGGTTCATAAGCCCATTCTCCGATTGACCCATTTACCTTAACTTCAAAAGTCATATTATCGATTACAGCACCGGGTGCGAAATCAAAAAATAAATCACCATAAGCATAGGTTCCATTCGAAGGATTTGCTCCTGTTGCCGATAGATCTAACCAACCTGTGTCATTACTTCCACTGGCCCCCCAAGCACCTGGTACAGAATATCGAGTATCGATATCATTCTCTAGATCATAGGATGAATATGCAGACCATGGAAGGAATATCATTAATGCAACTAATAAGATTGCCATTCTTTTCTGCGAGCCAGAATCCGAATGATAACCAGAGGTCATTGACTAACCGCGTGATTTTATACATTATCAAAGAATTGGGTTAATGTGTTTTACATGCTCCTAAAATAAAATATGATTTTTAGTTTTAAAAAATTAAAAAAAAGAATGTACAGAAGGCCGATAATACGAATCTTACATATCGGATAGCATCATAGGTAAGTGGTCTGCCCGATAAATAAAGGGGATGGAATCCTGACAGATAAGCAACTTCGAAAAGACGCATTGGATTACCACTCGTCCAAACCGGCTGGAAAAATTACAGTAGTGCCAACTAAACCACACGGTACACAGAGAGATTTGTCCCTAGCCTATTCCCCTGGTGTTGCCTATCCTTGTAAAGAAATAGAGAAAGACCCGGATGCAGCATTTAAGTATACTTCAAAAGGTAATTTAGTCGCTGTAATCAGTAATGGAACCGCTGTACTAGGGCTTGGAAATATAGGAGCCCTGGCAGGTAAACCAGTTATGGAAGGCAAGGGTTTATTGTTCAAAGCGTTTGCAGATATAGATGTTTTCGATATTGAAATTGATCGTACAGATGTTGATGAATTTGTTGAAGCAGTCAAGGCTATTTCACCTACATTTGGAGGTATTAATTTAGAGGATATCAAAGCTCCAGAATGCTTTGAAATAGAAAGAAGATTAATCAAAGAATTAGATATTCCAGTTATGCACGATGATCAGCATGGAACTGCGATAATATCAGGAGCTGCCTTGTTGAATGGTTTAGAGGTAGTAGAGAAAGATATTTCAGAGATAAAAGTTGTAGTTTCTGGTGCGGGTGCATCAGCAATTTCTTGTGCGCGTCACTATGTCCGTTTAGGAGTAAAAAAAGAAAATTTGCTAATGGTTGACTCCAAAGGAATTTTAACAAATAAACGTTCTAAGAATGGAGAATTAAATAAATATAAAGATGAGTTTGCAAGAGATGTTAAAGAAGGGGGAATAAAAGATGCAATGATTGATGCAGATATATTCCTAGGTCTCTCTAAGGGAGGAATCGTTAGTAAAGAGATGGTTACTTCAATGGCTGCAAGACCATTGATTTTTGCTTTGGCAAATCCTGACCCTGAAATATTACCTGATGATGTTTATGAGGTAAGAGAGGATGCTATTGTTGCAACTGGGAGATCAGATTATCCTAATCAAATCAATAACGTATTAGGATTCCCATATATATTCCGTGGGGCTTTAGATGTTAGGGCAACTGAAATTACTGAAAATATGAAAATGGCAGCGACAAAAGCGATCGCTGCACTGGCTAAAGAACCGGTTCCAGATGATGTAGCTGCAGCTTATGATGGCGAACAAATTCAATTTGGACCAGAATATATTATACCGAAACCATTCGATGCTAGAGTTCTGATTTGGGAAGCAAGTGCTGTAGCTCAGGCTGCTGTTGATGAAGGCGTTTCAAAATTTACTAAAGAAGAGTTTGATATAGAAATATATCGTGAAGAATTAGAGGCAAGACTAGGCCTTACTAGATCTATAATGCGTCGAGTAATTAACAGAGCGCGGAGGGATAAAAAGAGAATTGTTTTCGCAGAAGGAGAACATCCAACTATAATAAAAGCAGCAGCACAATGTATTTCAGAAAATATTTGTGAACCTATTTTACTAGGGCATACAAAAAGAATTAATGCTGTAAAAGAGGAATTAGGTCTTGAATTTGAATGTGAAACTATAGATGTAAGATATGACCCTCGAAGAAGAGGAGCTTATGCAAAAGAATTCCATAAACTAAGAGGGAGGAAGGGCCTCACTATGGAAGATGCTGTTAGATTACTCAAAACTACCACGTATTTCGGTCCTATGATGGTACATATGGAGGATGCTGATGGATACTTAGGAGGAATTTCTCATAATTATCCAGATATTGTAAAACCTTGTCTACAGACAATTGGGCCCGCAATAGACACGCATCGAATCGTTGGTATGTATATGATGACAGTTAACGGTCAGTTAATGTTTATTGGGGATGCTACAATAAATATTTACCCTGATTCTAGAACACTTGCTGAAATAGCGATTCAAACCGCTAAAGTAGCTAGAAGATTTGGAGTTAAACCAAAAGTTGCAATGCTTTCATTTTCAAATTTCGGAACAAGTGGCGAAATGAGAACTGACCGTATAGAAGAAGCGGTACAAATTGCTAGAGAGTTGGATCCTGGAATAATAATTGATGGACCTATGCAAGCAGATACTGCTTTGGTTGAAGAAATACAGGGGAATTATCCATTTATGGAATTTGAAGGAGCTGCTAATGTACTCATTTGCCCAAATCTAGCATCTGCAAATATTGCCTATAAATTACTACAAAGGATAGCTGGAGCTGAAATGACCGGCCCTATCTTAGAGGGATTAGCTAAACCCGCACACGTACTTCAGAGAGATGATAGTGTTAGAGAAGTAGTTCATATGGCCGCAATATGTGCTGTTGATGCACAAAGGCACTCTACTCAGAAATTGTGAAATAATATTTATTTCTAACCTAATACTTTAGGAGATGCAGATAGAACTTCTGCACTGCAACCTTCAGAATATTGTTCGAAGTTCTCAATAAACATTTGAGCTAACAAATTTGCTACATTATCATATCGAGTCTTATCTGACCAAGTATCTCTTGGTTGAAGTATCTCATCGGGTACGCCTTCACAAGAGGTTGGAATATGGAAACCAAATCTTTCATCTTCTACAAATATTACATCATCAAGAGAACCATCTAATGCCGCATTGAGAAGTGCACGGGTCCATTTAATCCTGATTCGGCTAGAATCACCATATCCTCCAGCCACCCATCCAGTATTGATTAACCAACAATTAGCACTATGATCACGGATTTTATTTGAAAGTAAATCTGCATAAACACTAGGATGTCTTGGCATGAATGGTGCTCCAAAACAAGTAGAAAATGTTGCTTGGGGTTCAGTTATCCCTACTTCAGTACCTGCGACTTTAGCGGTATATCCTGATATGAAATGATATGCTGCTTGTTCCGGTGTCAGTCGAGATAGTGGAGGAAGTACACCAAAGGCATCACAAGTTAGGAATACAACATCTTTTGGATGTCCCGCCATAGAATCAGGTGTTCGATTTGCAATTGACTCAATAGGATAGGACCCTCTTGTGTTTTGAGTTAGAGTCCCATCTTCAAAATTAGGCACCCCATTAGCATCCAAAATTACATTTTCTAAAACTGAACCAGGCATTCTAGTTGTGGCAAATATTGCCGGTTCATCATCTTCTGAAAGACCTATTAATTTAGCATAACATCCGCCTTCAAAGTTGAATACCCCGTCATCGGACCAACCGTGTTCATCATCACCAATCAATGCACGTCCAGGATCTGCCGAAAGAGTAGTTTTCCCAGTTCCTGATAGACCAAAAAATAATGCCGAATTAATGTAGTCAGTATTTGCAGAACAATGCATTGGAAGTAAACCTTGGGCAGGTAATATATGATTCATTATAGTAAATATTGCCTTCTTAATCTCACCGGCATATTGAGTTCCTCCAATAATAACAAGTCCTCTATCAAGTGCTAAAATTACGAAAACACCTGAGTTTATGCCATCTTCTCGAGGGTCGGCTAAAAGTTCAGGAGCATGGAGAATAGTATATTCGGGGATATGATTCACTAATTCACTAGGTTTACTTCTTACAAACATATTATGGAAAAAAGAGGCATGCCACGCTTTTTCTGTTATCAAACGAACTGGCATAGAATGTTTCTCATCAGCTCCACAATGAGCATCTTTAACAAATAGTACATCCTTATTATCGAGATAATTTTGAATCTTAGTAAGTAATTTATCAAATACTGCAGGAGTGGTTGATTTATTCACTTCACCCCACCATACATCATCTGCTAAACCTGATTCTTTGACTATGAATCTATCATTGGGTGAACGACCGGTCCTTTCACCTGTTGTTGCTAACAATACTCCATGAGTTGTGAGAGATGCTTCACCTCTTTCCACTGCCATGTGGTGTAACTCTTGCCAGCCTAAATTCCAATGCACTGCGCCACTTGGGTTGAGTCCATGGGTTGCTAAAGGCGTTGCAAATTCAGAAGAGGTGGGACCCCTCGACGTCGTCTCCATGTAGTTCGACAAAGTAAACCGCCTTTCAATGATTACGGAAGAGTAGAGGAAATAGACATATGGATTTTCATTTGAAGTAGCGATGTAATTATGTCATAAACACCCGCCAGAGGTGTCGTGGATACCGACAACTCGGATGATGAACTCATCCGAAAAAGGGCGTTTAAAATAAGTGATTCCATAGAATTAGAGGATATTTTAATTCAAGATAATACTGTAGAGGTAAAAAATAATGTTGAAGAAGAAATCGATGAAGCTTTAGGAGATATATTTGATCCATTCGCTCAAATTGATAAAAATTCACCGGGTAATATTCAAGATGATGGGACTGTAAATAGTCCTCCAGAAATTGATATTGTAACTGACCTTGCTCAGGAAGGTGAGAGGAAAGTAAATTGGATATTAATGGCTTCAATGATTCTAATATTTTCGGGAATAAGTATTGTAGCTGGAATCGCACTAGATCCATTGTATGCAACTATTCTATTAATGATTTTAGCATTATTTGGTTTGTCGCTGGGTGAACTATGGGTCCCCAAAAGAAACTTAAATTTACTTGGGATTACTTGGGTTATAATTTCAATGAAAATACTCTATGGTTTAGCAATAGAACTACAAAGATGGGATATGATTTCTATTGAAGTACTTGGTGCACTTTTACTATCACTTGTTACACTGAATGTTTATCTTTCTTATAGGCATAAACATGATGCCATTGCAGCACAATCAACTCTTATTCTACTAGTAATTGGTTCGGCAACTGGGTATGGATTTGGAGAAATTGGAATCGCAGTAATGATTCTAATAGCGACTATTTTAGTTCATGGATTAGCAATTCATAGAAAATCAGGAAATCTTGCAGCACTTGGTATAGCTTCAACTAATCTTTGGGTAGGGATGCATGCATTGACCAATGGCTTTAGTATTGGTCCATTAACTATTCTTCAAATAGATACACCCTTACTTTTATTCATATTAATCTTGATAGTAACGGGAATAAATGCAAGTATGGCAGCGAAGTTTGCTAAGGATGAGAACTGGTTTTCAAAAGCATTCAAAGTACTAGGTTTGGGAGAACCAGGATTATGGGGTGTTTCCATTTCTTTGGGGATGATTGGTGCCCTAATGGCTGTGGGAGCAAATAGACAAGATTTGGGATATGCTATCGGTTTGATTTCAATATTAGCTGCATCATTTGGAGGTTCTTACTTAGTAGTAAGAGGAGTAGAAATACGGAGAGTTCTCGAACCTTTACTGATTTCTGGAACACTACTTTCAATTCTTTTAATAGTTTTTGAATCATCGAATATTCTGCCATTTGATTCATATGAATTTTTTGCAATAAGTGGAGTTTTAGTTACTGGTTTTGTAATGCTAAGAGATCAAAATTCAGTTACAGACAGAGTACTTTGGACGGGTTCAGTTGCTATTCTAATATTACTTGTAATAATGATACCAGCAGAGTCATCTGAAAAAATTGTAAATCCTGAATCTTATGGCGATGGAGGATTTTTACTTCTAGCAGGATTATCTTTAGTCCATATTGGAACTGCTTTTTTAGCAATCAAAAGAAACTCGCCATCCCTAGCGGGAATCACAGTTATTTTACCGTGGTCATGGCTGATAATTGAGGAATTAATTGAAGAAACGATTAGAACACTTGTTATCGCTAATGGTGGATTAGATCCTGGTGCAATAATTCAAATCGAGCCGGCACCTCTTTTCGGATACTTGGCGATTTCTTCCTTACTAATGGCAATCGTAAATATCAAACTGGGTGAAAATGGAGTGAATCTAGCCTCAAAGTTCCTAGGATTAACTGAAATGTCTGCATCAATTAGGGATTCAGGAGCGCTTCAACTTTGGAGTATTGGATTGTGGTTGCCAATTATCACAATTATTTTCATGGCTAAGTTTGGTGGATTCACTGCTTTAACTCTCATAGGGACTTTTGCAATAGTTACTTTACTACATTTAATTTCAGAACTAGCAGGGAAAAGAATTGGAAATTCTTCGATTATGTTGATTACTCTTTCTTTGGGCTATCTCACAATACAATGGCAATATGGCCTTGAAGAAATTTTAATGATAATATATTGTATTGTTGCGATTACCTTGTTCATTAGAAATGATGCTACTAATGAATCTATTTTTTCTATTGGAATGTCTCTAATGGCAGTCCCTATGTTAATTAGTTTAGTTTCAAGAAACTCGGATGAACTAATCGATTCTAATATAATCCCAAGTTTGGGCATTGCCAAAGTATCATTATTTTGTACGGCTGGATTAATTTTAGTATATCTATCTAAAGCAAAGAAAATGGAGAAGTTGTTGAATCCTGCAATTGCTTCACTATGGCTGTTAGTAATCAATATTGTACTAGTATACTCTGAAGGAGAATTTTATGAAGTTTTAGCAGCAGTGACTATTTTTGCTTTGAGTACTCTTTGGTTAGTAGGTAATGGAGAAGTAAGAAGAGAACTAAAAAGCATATCAAAAAGAAATACTTTGAAAGAGTTGGCAAAAAAAGAATCAATCGATAACAATTATTCATCGATAGGAAATGTAAGTAGTTTTAATCCACAAATAGTAGAACTAACACATAAAAGAATGAAGAAAAGAGAAATGGGATCGGCCGAAGATATTGAAGAGCTTTATCTTACTGATGCAACTCATAGACCGGTGATAATATTACTAGTACTAGGATTAGTTATCACTACTTCCACAATGATTAGTTTCATAGGAGGTACAAATCACTTAGTTCTTCTGACTACTGGGATTTTTATATCAATACTAGGAATTGTAGCCCGGGAACGTACAAAAGAACTGGAATTAGAATTACCTCATTTTCTAGGTATTGAGATGCCGATTGCAATCGCAATTGGAGGGATTATAATGATACAGGTATCAGGCCATTTAGCGGCTGCAAGTAGGAACACTGAACTATTTGATATGGCAATAATGTTTTTTCTTGTAATGTTCTTATGCATTATTTCATTAATGAATCAGAAAAATCTCATAGATAGAATCCCCATTGCAATTGATTGGTTTATATTCCCGATATTTATTGGTCGATTAGTTGGGGTAATATTGTATGAATCTTTGCCAGCACCGTTTACAGTTAATCCAATCGAAGGTGAAATGTTAGAATGGATTCTTCCCTGGAATATTTTAGAAATTTTACTTCTATTAATGATAATAACTATGTCATGGATTGAAATGAAAAGAATCTCGATTGGACGATCTCCTACAAAAAATAATTCATTGAGAGCGTTGGCAATAGTATTCATTTCCACCGGTCCTGCTGCAATTTTAGCATTGATAATAGTAATTTATCATACAATCAAAAATCAGCAAACCGTAGAATTTGGATTACTTATACCCGCAATAATATTCGCCATGATTTCTCTTTCTAATTGGATTGAACCATTGAAAGGAACAATTGATGATTTGACCTTAATAATTGGAATAACTACGCTATTACTTTGTGCATCGACTGTTCCTTTCAAAAAAGAAATATGGACGATGACATTGGCAATAAATTCTCATTTACTCATCTATTCAGGGCTGCTGTTGACTGGTTTGTTCAGCACAATTTATCTTCCAATTGTTCTAATAAGTCTATCAACAATCATCTGGATTATTGGGATTCTTCAGCTTAGAAAGATCTTAAGAATTTGGGGGTTATTTGATCTTATAATTGCCATATTAGCATCTCTAATGTTACTCGGTTCAGAAATACTCGAACCTTCGATTTTATTGACTTCGTTAATTGTTTTGGCAATGGAATTAGGGCTAGTTGCTTGGCTTGGCCTTTCAAATGAAGATGAAATTGTAAAAGATTGATTTAGCATCTAAAAATCGCTTTACTAAGGCTTGTTTTATCAATTTATATCAAATATTATTTAGTAACGTGATATGCTAACCTTGATGATGGGCGGGCCCGACAAAGAACTGTGACGAGGTCTTGGATAGCCGATACATCGGAGGAAATTGAACATCCTCCTATACCTATTGGATTGAACAAAATGACTGTACCTAGGACCATGATGATACTATCATTCATTACAGTTCTATTGATTATATTTTCATCTATATGGTTAGCACTTGCAGCTTTATCTTTTCAAGATGAGTTAAATGATTTGTTTCCAAAAGATGGAGCAACTGAAGCAGATTTGAAGGAAGAAGGTAGGTGGACATGGGAAACTGACTTATTATTCGATACCTGTGATTCAAGGTTAGGTGACTGGGATTGGCCAGAATCTTTAGCCGAACAAGACGAATATTTCCTATACCCGGGGGAATTAAGATGCGATTGGGAACATCAGGGCAATGGAGACAGAGCGAGTTTTGTAATATATAATAGGGGAAATTCCACAGTTGATTTGATTCTAGAAATCATAGGCGGAGGTGTGGAATTTACTAATGAAGGTAGCACAAACCTACTGTTGAATGGTTTGGAAGGCGATAGTGTTGAGATCATTGAAATTTCTTTAACTGAAGATATCACTGAAAAAGATTTCAGCATTACTGCAACACATGTAGAATTTAATCCAAGCTCAATGGTAACTCTAGATGTTCATTTATTCAAAGGAACTGAAGAGAAGTCAATACATATAACGGATGGAGACAATATTGAAGTTCATTACATATTATGGGATGCAGATACTGGAGAACAATTAGATGAGGGAGATTTACTAGTAACTGGTGGAGATGATGCCAGATACATTAAAGGATTTGGTTGGGCTGTTATTGGCTTAGATATTGCAGACGATAGAGGTTGGGGAATAACCCCTGGAACCACGCATACAGTATTATTACCACCACCTATAGCATACGGCAATAGCGATGGTCATGAATTAGAAAATACATGGCTAAGATTTGAAGTAAGAATAGATAGAATGTTAGTTTAATAGTGATAAAACAAGGAGATGGTAAATTGTCTGAGGGTAAAAAACACATTGCATTGATACCTTCGGGAAAAATAGTAGAAGAAGCGAGTAAGCGCAATGAAGCTAGATCAATGCGGAAAGGAGAGCCTATTCTACATATGACTGAAGATATGAGGAGATTATCCACACCTTGGTCAATCTCTATAATGAGGGCTAAGCAAATCGAAGGTTTGGACCTACCTGCTGGAGTTATCCTCGATGCTGCTGCTGGCTCTGGTGCACAATTGATAGCTTTAGCAACTGAATTAAAACGACCTGCTTTGGGAGTTGAATTAGATGGAAATATCGCAGTACTATGTGCAGCAAATATGCACATAGCTTCAGATGGAGAAGAAATCCAACGAACATTGGATAGAGTAATAATAGGAGATGGAAGTGATGCTGAAGGTGCAATTACTGCTTACTGGAATAGTTTAAGAGATTCTGGAACAAGAGCATATCCGCCTATTGCAATGTTACATTTAGATCCTGCAAGACCAAGAGATGCTCAAAATCACCATATTGATGAAATGAAACCATCATTAACATCAGTTCTTAAATCATGGAATGAATACTTACAAAATGGACCGAGTGGGCCTGCTGTTTTACTAGATTTATCTCCGCGCCTAGGAGATGACCAGCAAGCAATCGTTGAAGCAATCGTTGAAACGATTTTTCCCGGTATTCCAAGAACTTGGGAGTGGTTAAGTCAAGGAGGAGGGAGAGTGGATAGATTGTCACTCTGGATTGGATCAATTTCTTCAAAAGAGGCTCGACGTTGTATCAGGATGGGGAAAAAAAATATCCTAGGAAAAATAGAGGGAGATAAAATGGGATCTCAAGTCCAGAGTCTGAGTAAGCCCCCTCCTTTTGGAGCATTTATCTCCATAATTGATCCTGCTTTGATTCAAAGTGGACTGCAAGAAGAATGGTTAGCCAAGGCAGTGAAGCAAGATAGTGGACATTCATGGTTAAGAATTGAAGGAAGAAGGCCATTACTAATTCATACCGAACCGCTGAACAACAGCGAAGAGATAGGGGGATTCGTAGTTAGTACTGGAGAAGTTGTACAACATAGGTTAACTCCTCCTGAATTACATTCAATTGAACAGGTTGCAAGTTCTGCATCAAAAAACGACATTGGGAAAATAACTCTAAGGTGTACTTTAGATCCAGAAATTCAGCCAACCCTACAACGCCGATTAGATAAAGCACTTCGCGATATAGATGGCTCAAAATCTTTCATGATAGATGTTGATTTAGAACGAGGGTCTGGCAGCCATAAACTATACATTATTTGTAAGGAATCATAAGATTTAGGCTAATTTGTCCTCCAAATATCAGCGGGTGGGTTGAAATAGGGTTGGTAAGTCGCGAGGTTGCCGTAAAGGCCACTGGAAACAGTGAACAC
>TARA_B110000196_G_scaffold244322_1_pt1 | contig 23368 bp, 6 predicted proteins | sample TARA_B110000196 | Tara Oceans TARA_B110000196 (sample SAMEA4397072) | marine metagenome | biome: Polar Biome; feature: [MES] marine water layer (ENVO:01000295) within the mesopelagic zone...; material: water (ENVO:00002006), including particulate matter (ENVO:01000060) such as...... | reverse complement strand
TATTAAAGAAGCTGTGGTGATTACCAATGAAGTCCACGATGATTAACAAGAGAAGCCAACTCAAGTAAAGAATCATCCAACCAACGCACAGCCTTCCCACGGGTAATATCACTCCCAAAACGATCAAGCCCAGCGCTGGTTCAACCGCCACCACATTCCAGCCTTCAGCCGCCAGCCAAGCCGTATCACGGCCAGAACCTGCACCAATGTCTAGAGCCTGCTTTGAAGAAGTAGAATTTGGCAGTTTAGGTAAATGAGGCAACCAAGCAGAATGAACAGCCTCTGGGGAAAGGCTGTTGTATTGATCAAATATGCGTTGGGCGTGGGACGTGTAGAAATCAATTTTTAAAACCTACTGAAGCACCCTATTTAATATTATAAAAATACTTGCTTGGCTGCCCATAAGATAAAACAAAGCTAATCTTTCTTGCCCTAGTCAAACTTACATATACCAAAGAGCGCTCTTCATTTTCTCTTTGACGGCGGCTAACATCATCATTAGCCGACTCTATAGATTGCTTCAGTGGCATAAAATTTTCATTCATAGAAGCAAGGAAGACAGCATCAAATTCAAGCCCTTTTACTCTATGCATTGTTGCTAAATTGATACAATCATCTGGCGAAACACTAGAAGAATTCCCGTCAATACGATAGGTTTTTAGGCCTTCATTATTCAGTAACTTTTCAATATTTTCTAATTCATAATTTGTTCGCGCTATTACACAACACTCATGAGGTGTTAACCCTGTATCGCCCAATACCGTTTTAATTACACCCGCTTGTTGTACAGGTGTATCAACATTAATAACTTCAGGAGACGGGCCATGCATTAAGGAGTGATAATACTTGGTCGTATCTTCCCCCCCATCTAAATCATCAGCCTTAACATTTTCTATAATACTTACGGCAAACTTACGGGTTTCGTCTGTGGTTCTATAGTTTATTTTTAATCTTGACGATCGCCCTCTGATTTCGATACCACAACGACCAAGTACTACTTTATTTTTACTGTAAATACGCTGATGGGCATCCCCAACTAGAAACAAATCATTAGCAGCGGGAGGAACAATCGCGCGAATCAAATTAAATGCTTGAGAGCCCATATCTTGTGCTTCATCGACAACGATTGAACAATAGCTTGGTGATTTTTCAATATTATTTTTAATAAAACTTGTGGCATCACGATATGCATCATCTGTCTCTTTCAATTGGCTACGTGATAACAGTCGTCTGTACTCTTCGAAAACTGGCCATATTTCTACACGCTGAGCACGATTTAAACGAGTACCACGACCTAATCGACTAGCTTTTTTATATTCGTCTAAAGAACTCACTGACTGAGGTTGAACAACCTGACTCCACTCCTCCTTGAAAAAAGCTTGATCAAATTCAATACTGGCTGGTTTCTCACTATATGCTTCTTGCCAAAGATTGGACTCTTCTTTAGAGTTAATAAGCAGTCGGTAGTCATAACCTTGCTTCTGTAAGAAGCGAACTACCCATGAATCAAGATTAATCACCTCAATTCGTTTCATTTCCTCTCGCGAACAAATTGTTTGAAGGTTCTCTTTTATGTCTCTTGCTAAGTTTTTGGTGAAGGTCGTGAATAAAACCTTTTTATCTTCAGTTGCAATATTCTTTGCCAACCATTTCGCTCGGTGCATCGCTACGACAGTTTTACCCGTACCGGCACCACCCAATACCCTAACAGGGCCTTTTTTTGTATTCTCGGCTAATCTTCTTTGTTTTGGGTGTAGAAATACACGCCATTTAACCAATGGTTTTTCAATAATTTCTCTCAATGCTTCATCGTTTTCAGCAATAATAAACTTCTCAAGAACATTAGGGTTAGAGAATGCTGCAAGGTAATCATCAACATCAACAACTTCTGGGAATTCAGGCATCACATCATTCATTGCCTCTTCAATGCTTGATCCTGCCATAAGCATATATAAGCCATCATAGGACGCTGAAGAAAGCTGAGTTTCCTCCATCACTTTATCTAAATCTGCTTCAATTCGAATCGCTCTGATTAGCGGAAGTAGGTCCCCTGGTATACCTAGCTGCAATAAGTGTTTATCGCGTACATGGTCATATACACCTGGTATTGCTAATTCATCAGAGCTCTTGCCTGATGTTATAACTTCAGTTTCTACAGCTGAATATACCTGTAAAATACCTGTATCAGGGTGTATTTTTATTTTTCTATTTTCTGCCCACTTATAAGCTGAATCATGATGATCGACATACAGTACGAGATACATGGAGTTTTCTTCTGCAACGGCCAAAATAATACGAACATCTTGATTGGCCCGGATAGAACGTAATTTTTTATCTTTAAAAGCCGTTAGCTTTTCATAATTCAACCCACTCGCATCCTTGTTCATCTGAAACTTTAGTAACGCCTTGTTAGCTAAATTTTGTTCATTTGGCGTTAATTGAGTTAACGCCTCCATATATTGGCTAGATAATGCAATTCTTATCATTGTTATTTCCCTATCTCTAATTCTTTATATAAAGCATCTACTGTATGTACTACATGCCAACCGGCAGTTATAAACGCATCACGGCTTATATCATCATCCTCGAATACAAATGCGAGCTTGGTTCGGGCGAGTCCCATTTCTGCTTCAGCAATGACTTCACCATGCTCACCCACTAATTCATACCCGATCTCGATATCAGAAGGCCATTCTTTGCTCATAGCCTCCATTTCAACTCGAATATCTTCATCCGCTTCTCGCATCCATTCTGGAATATCTTCATCTGTGCTATATAGCGCAGGTGCCTCACTCCAAGTTAATGCTTGAGCCTGCGCATCGCTCTCTGCTGTTGACGTGTATATATAGCTATTCGGTAAAAATTGAATGATATTGGAAAATGTCCAAAATAACTGCCATTCCTGTAGAGCCTTGTCTGTTTTACCTTTTTCTATATCAATACCCAATGCAAAAATACCGTTTTCAAGATCGCCTTTTAATACACTTTTATCAATGCAAAGCTGAGCAGATATTTCAGCATTATCACCAACCCATGTTGATGTGGATAAAATACTAGGGCTAATCGGTGCACTGTCTAGCAAGCTAACTGGGAAAGCATCTAATCTTGACTGAGCAACTTCACGGTTAGCTTTATCTTGCAATGCCGTATTACTGAATATTGCCATCAAGCTAATTAAAGATAGTCTTTCAAAAATTTCTTTATCTGGGTTAGCTAAATACATCATCAGCCTATCCATACTATTTAAGCGAATCCAGCTAGACCAACCTAATGCAGAAGCATCTAACAAACTTTCTGTTTTTCCTGCCATGCCGTGCTTATCAGCAAGAATTGTAGTAATCAAAGGTAACTTAGTATTGGACTCATCTAAGACAAGATTAATATCATGCCAATTTAGTGACCACACCAAATACCCAGCATTAATCAAAGCTTGTCTCTTTAAGCAATCCTGCTGCACGATATCTTTATGATATTCATAGCCATCCAAGAATATAGCGATGGGCTTAATACCTGTTCCTGCTCTGAGTATTAAATCTGGCTTAGAATAAACCTGAACGCCAATCGCAGGGCCCACCTCTGCTTGTAGTTCAGCAACCCAGTTCATTTCGCCTATTGTAATTTGATAGCCAGTTTTTCCTGCTACTACATCGGTGCGTACGGTAATTTTGTTACCGTCGACGATACTATCACCTGAATATTTCCCTAATGCAGCAGGAAATCTAGCTTCTAACTCACTATCAATCCATGGCAATGTATTCAGTGACGAAAGGCTTTTCTCAGATTTCACCCAAGTAATATCATCAGCAATGATATCTTTGAGCATAGCCAGTGCAATTTCTTTGCTAGTCTCTGTCATTCCAAATGAGTTTTTATATTCCATTATACAGCGATAACAGCCATCCATAATGCCATCATAACAACTGCAATCAGTCATTTTTGAGTACGCTTTTTTTAGCACCTCTTTTAGAACAAGCTGATCGGTAATTAATGACGGTAAGTAACCAGTACCACCAGGAACTGAGTCATATAATACAATGAAATGTTTGCGGGCACCTTGGTCACCAACCGGTTCGCTTTGATAAGCTATTTGTAGATGGTCTACTTTCCCACCAAAGTGAAGCTTCAACCCTAGCTGCATTGATGCTACAAATGAATTAACTTGCTGGTCAGTACCACCCGTTGAAAGCCGTGGTAATAAAATGCGAATCGCTTCTGAGTTAAATTGACGATAAAGATATAAGCAATTTTCAATGCCACCACCCTCCATAATAGAGCCATCAAATCGGCAACTCTTTAAATGCTCAGGTTTTTTTGTTTTTTGTACCGTTCCGCAATCTTTACAGATTTTAAATCCAGCTCGATTAAGTTCAGTCCCCGCTATCGAAAAGCTCTCTCCTTCAGCGTCTCTTAATCCAAAATTGACTTCAGTGAAGCGTGCATTGGTTATAAATTCAAAGCCAAAAGGTTTGCTCGAATCCTCTAGTGTCCAGGCTTCTCCTAAATTCTTTTTCTCAAAATCAACCAACAACTGCTTGTTGAACATTAACGGTTCACGATTGTCACTAGCATCATCTAAAACCGTATCTCTTGCATTTGAGAATGCATAAACCTGTGTCATTTTTAACAACTTGGTTTTGCATTGCGAATCAGACCACATCTTAGACTGGCAGCGAGGACACACAGGCGCATCAAATCCAGTACCCAAAACATTAAGTGCCGAATAACTGCAATCTGGGCAAAAACGCCATTCTTCAATATTTTTACCTCGGGCAGTATCAACCCGGGTGATTTCCACCTTTCTATTCCCAGCATAAAATATTGATGAGGGTGCAAGCTCTGTTAGGGCTGCTTTAGCTGGTCTCTGGTACTCATATTCAGTTTTAATAAAGTTTTGTTTTTCGGTTGCATCGGCTTCTACGTTCTTTTCTGTCCTAAAAATAACAGACTTTAAAAGCGTCCCTTCTTCAGGAAAAGCATAATTTGGCAATAACCCTTCATCTGTTAAATAATTCAGTGTTTCACGTTTATTAACATTATATTTTAGCTTCTTATGACCTGCTATTTCTTGATTAAGCTCTAATATAATATTGTCACGTTCGTCATCTTGCGGACGTTTATCTATTTTTTTTATCTGCTTATCTAGGTCCTTTATATACTCATCTAAACGCTTTCTCTCATCCGATACAATTTTTAGCTTAGTTAAGACATAGGTTCGTATATCATCCTCTGTACCATCACCAAAGAAATATCCCTGTAATGAATTAAGCTGTGTATTGTTTAACTTAGTCGCGATTTCGCTACTAAATTCATCCCAGATGGCTTGCCTATTTTTACTAATATAGTTAAACAAGGTGTAAGGAAATGCCGACTCATTTTCTTTTTCTACCGCATCCAATACCTTTGACATTGGCGAGGTTATTAATGCGCCTTCACCAAATTCTTTAACCCAATTATCAAATGTAAAAGCCAGCAACTGTCTGCGCAGTACATGCTTTGCTTGCAAAAATATGGCCGGTGAATCAATAGGTTCATCATACATACGACTTGGATCTGAAAAGAATACAAGATCATGAGGACGACCGTTTGCTACGGTTAAAACAAATGAATTGCCGTCTCTGCGGCCTCCACGGCCAATACGCTGAAGATAATTAGCTTGTGAAGGGGGCACCGAACACAATAGAACTGATGACAAATCCCCAATATCAATACCCATCTCTAAAGTTGGGGTTGCAGACAACAAGTTATACTCCCAAGGTTTAGACCCTTTGATAAAGCTATTCTCTACTGCCTCTCGTTCAGCTCGTGCAAGCAAGCCTGTGTGTTCATGTGCAATAACCCTGTGAATCACCCCATCACGATATAGGTTTGCAAATAAGCTATCCCGCACAGGAGATGTGCCCGAATAACAATCATCTGGACTGATTGCATCAATTATTGGATTCTCTTCCCAAGCTTCAGCGTGTTCCAGTGCAACCACAGGAGGACGCTTAGCAGTAGAGATAAGATTCAATAAGTGAGTACTAATGACAACACGGTCAATATTAACAGCCCAAACGACATCTTCCTTCAGAGTTGCATACTCTAGCAACCAGCCGATTTTAGTTAAAAATTCGAAGCTTGATTCTATAGCATTCATCAGCTGCTTTTTATCAAGCAATTGCTGTTCATCAGCAAATACACAATGCCACCACCTAATATACCAACTCGTTGTAGTATTCACTTGCTCATACACTTCACCGGCTGCCATAGCAGGGAATTTGGGTTTAGGGCTGCCCGGCCCCAGTTTTGGTAAGCCTTTTATGAATTGAAGCTGATACGTCTTACCTTTCTCAATATAGCTAGATAATGGCGCCCAAGAAATAGCCCCAATATTGCACATGTGCCAAACTAAACCTTGTAAAAACGTATTAGCTTTTTCAGGCTCAACAGTAATTCCAAAGTTATCCTTAAGTGGTTGCAACCAAGCGGAAGCATCTAACGCCAACTCATTGAGATCCCAAGTTAACGCAGCCACACCCACCCGGTTAAGTGAACGCCCTACTTTTTGTCGCCAAGATAAATCTTGCAACATTATCCAAGTTACTCGCGCTTTAATGGCATCCCGAAACTTATTCTCAGCAAGCACCACACCTGTTTTTTCAAATGCTTCAAAATCACTGGTATAACGCAAATCAGGGGGCATAAACTCACGAACATACTGTTTTATTACCAACTTGCCATGATAAGCATCACCACTTAACCAATAGCGCTCAAACGACTCACCAAAATTGGTTAATGTTACTGCGGCTTCATTTTCTATTAACTGAGTGATTGCCGTACGTATATTTTCTTGCCAAGTTCGCGCAGAGAAAAATCCAGCTCTGTGAGTAGCATCTTGTACAGAGTCACTAAAGGCAATGAGTTTTCTATCATCGTTATCACGACTACTAAACATTCTATGAATCGCTACTGAACTTAAGCTCGCGGCCCGAGACCCAAAAATAATTAACGAATTAGATGCGCTACAATAAGGGCAGTTTTTTTCATGCTTAACTTTATTAACCCCATCCTTTTTGTATTCCTTAAGCATGGGAACTCGATCAATAGCCACCAGCATAGACTCTGTAGCATTACAGTTAGCACACGCCCCTTTATGATTCTCATCATGATAGCCACCACACTGCACACATAACTTGCGACGCTGCGCCAGTGTCATCAAGCCCGTTTGCGACAAACCTTTTTGCACAGGTAATAGAACTGCTAATTCAGGGTTTTCACTAAAAAATGCGCTGTATATATTTTCAAGCTTTGTCTCAACGGGCAGCCCATTAGAGTGGCCCGGCTCAACCCTTGTTAGCCAGGCGGTGCCGTGACACTCTCGACACTGGGCTAAGGGTAAGCGTATGGCATCACTATCAGATACCAAAGCATCATCAGCAAACGATAACAGCGGCTCAGGCCTGTCTTCAAATTTTTCAGCACCACTTATTTTTGATAAGATTCGCCTCAATTCTCGCACCCATAATTGGATACGGGTGGTCACCAACGCCCTTCCATCCAATCCTCTTGCATGGGCTAACAAGCTAATCAAGGCCAAAATCACCAATTGGCCATCGTTTTTAAACGAGGCCGGTAATAGACTGCGCAATGCTACAGCCAAATCGTTAAGCGACAAGGTTTTATTATTAAGTGCATTTAATAAGTTTTGGGTTTGACCATGTGTTCTTAACTTTTTACCTAGCTCTATTTTTCCTACTTTGGAATCAATAGATCCTCCTTCATAAGACTCATTAAATATTAACTCATAACTTTTTTCTAAATAGCTATCTAACCCCTGTTCTAACGCTGATGATAAATCAGCAGGCTCAATGGAATCATTCAATTGCAAATAATCCAAGGTATCCATAAATTCAATAACCGATACCCTTTGCTCTTGAATAATGGAGGTCAATCGAAAGTTAGAAGAAAATACGTCGGCGGAATAATCAAGCAGGCCCTGAACTTGATCCCCCCCCCCTAACGTGGCAGACGTTCCTATATGGACAATATGATCTTTTGGTGTTTCTAAACGGCTTTTTAAGCGGCGCAGCAATAACGCTAAGTCCGTACCTTGTGCCCCATCAAACGTATGGAGCTCATCCACGACTAAGTACTGAAGAATTTCTGGAGTATTGTGCTGCCAAATAAGCTGGTCTTGCGCTCGAATTAACAAATAATCCAGCATTTTATAGTTAGTTAACAGGATATCTGGAGGGTCTTGCTGCATGGTGGTTCGGCAAGTAATGACCGAACCTTCTGTCATAGTTGTTTCGCCTCCACCGGTATCGCCACCGACATATAAACCAACTCGCAAATCTTTTAGGCCGGGCTGTGAGTGTATGGTTTCTGCAAAGCGTTTCGCCTGATCGGTTGCTAACGCATTCATTGGATAAATCACAATAGCTTTAATGCCCTTAGCTGCATTACGCTGACAGTGATCCAGCAGTGGATACATAAAACACTCGGTTTTACCCGAGCCAGTACCCGTTGCCACAATGGTATTTTCCGACAGTTTGTTAGACGCTATACGCTTCCAAGCATCTTCTTGGTGAGCGTATGGCGGAAAGTCCGTTTGGAAGGCATTAAAAAAATCACGATCAGATTTACCCGTTAAAAACGGCAGACCAATCGATACATAGGGACCTTTTAAAAAACCCTCACCATCATCGGCCTCTTCTACCAAGCGACGGAACTCACCGGTAAATGGCTCGGTTTCTGACTCAAAGCCTGTGATAATAAATTCTCTTAATGCGGTGGCCACTTCGCTGGCTAACAATCCTGGTATCACTATTACTTCCTTGCTTCAAATACATTGCTTAAAGCGTGTTTAATTTTTTCTTGATCTGAAGCTACAAATAGCTTCCAGCCTTCCAGATAAACGTTTAAGTTTTCTATCTCGTCTTGGGTTATAAACACAGCAATCTTTTCGTTTTCCCAAAGAAGTTCAATATCCTCTAATACAACCTCACCCAACTCATCTTGCAATTCACTGCCAATTTCAGGTAGTGGGTAAGTCATTTCATCACAATATTTAATTAACTCTTTGCAATTTTCATCATCTGTAAAAGTGATCATTTCTTCCAGTACAGACAAATTCGATTGTTGATTTTCTATCACGTTGATCGAGGTTGATAACCCCGACCAACCAGAGTCAAAGCGATACTCTGTAATATAACTGACGGGATCTCGAATATAGAGTGGTGCACTAGGAATCGAAACAAGATTATCGACAATAGCTAAATAATAAGAATTCGTTTTCTCAGATGCTAACTGATACTGGCGAGCTGAAATACCAACCCCCTTATCCGACCAAGCAAATGAATCACCTTTAACCTCAACGAAAATTATCTCTCCTGTTTGAGGGTCACGTGCCTCGATATCATAACCTGGATTATTTTCTGGCATTCGTTGAGCAAGATAACCTTTCGCTTTTAGGTCATCCAATACGATTAACTCAGCTTTTTCACCCAGTTTTTTCCTATAATTTCTTTGCTCTTCCGATAACGTTTCGTCTACTTCCCGATCAGAACTTTCAACGTTCGGTACAACATAGGACATGAGCCTATTGCGGCGGGCCTGATTAATATTACTTGCTGTATTAGTAGAACGTGATGATTTGCTTCTTAATTTATACTCTTTCCGCCCTTGGTTACTAGTCTGCCGCAAACTCGAACTACTGTCATTCCCGGGTCTGCTACTACCTACACTGTTACCTGAAGGCACAAAATGAGATGTTCCCCTAGCTTCCCTTTCATAACTATTTGCATCACCTACTAAGTTTTCAACGACTACATTTTCATTAATTTCCTGCTCTTCATCTCTTTCATCGTTACTGTATGAAGATATATAACCTCGATTTACAGTTTCGGTTTCTGCAGGGGAATCCACTTGGCGCTGAACAATAGGCGCAGCTCTGCTACTCTCGTTTTGTTGTGCTACAGATATTTCTTGCCCAGACTGATCTTGCAGCTCACTCGCAAACTTGTGCGGTTTTCTGACCTTAATCACTCTATCAATAAATGTTAAGATCGACTTGGGTATATGCCAATCTGGCTTTTTATCAATTAATTTCTTATTTCTCTTCTCAGAGACAACACCCAATACCTTAGAGATTGAATCTTCAAAAGACTCTCTACTAGTTCTATTAGTATATCGGCCTAAAATTTGGGTAATAATCAACCGCTCTAAGTCATCTTTAATATCATCTTCATCAGCGTTTTTATTTACATATAAAATCTTTTCAGCCGTATCGAGATAAACGGTGTGATCATAAGAATGCGTAGAAATTTCAGTATGTGGAACAGATAGTTTGACCTCAAGCTGATCTATTTCTATCTCACGAAGCTGAAACAAACTTGCTAATAAACCCTCTTGTTTTAATTTGTCTAATATCTCTTGCCCATCTTCAACCTTATTTGCTATTAACCTAATTAACAGCTTAATACTAGCATCAGTTAAATACCGATTTTTAGGCGATAAAGCTTTATCTTCCGTGTAAACAAGTTCTTCCTTTACCACCTCACTAAAGCATTCAAAATCAAGAAAGTTGATGAGAGGCATCATCCATTCATATGTGGAGTCTTCAACACGTTTAATGAAAGGTACTTTACCCGTAAATTCTTTTCTTAACTCTGCCACATCGGGCAAAAATGCAACTACGTCATCATTTGAAGAAACCCAGCTGTTCATATCGGTGTACAGCTTTGCTTTTGATTTAAAATCATTAAGCCAACTTGGTTTATCAACTTTCTTTATTATTTTACGTATATTCTTAAAAGCCTTGGAATATAAAAGCCACTCTCTCTCATTTAACTTAGCTTTGCCCTGAAGGTTTAGCCATAGCTCAGCGTAACTACTTGCGTCTATAGTTTCTTTAACGCCAACGGTAGCAACAAAGAACGGTTTTAATTCTTCTGTGTAATGTGACTCTAATGATTTGAAGGTACTATCATCTGTTAATAAAGAGATATCATCCCAAATAACCTGTGCACGCGTACACCACTCTGCTGTTTTTTCATTAGTGGCAGGAATATAAATAATCGCATGGTCTGAAAATAATTGGCTATCTATATCAATACGACCTCGTAAAGCGCTATAAATAGCCTGAACCGTTTCAAGCTTTACTGTCACTGAACTAGAAAGCTCTTTTAAATAATCTATTATTGTTGAAGTATCTGCATCCTTTTTAACACCTAAATAGCCAAGAAATTGCTCAGGTGCATCGAAAGTGACATAGGGAAGATCATTACCAAATATGCGTTTTAAATTTTTATCATTAACAAAACATTCTGAGGGTTTACGGAAACCTTGAGTTGTCTTAACCCATGGAACTTCGGTTAAGTATTGTTCAAAAATTGATTTGTGGTATTTATAATAACTACTGCGGTAAAACCAGGTCAACTTCACCTGTGTATCTTTCGTATTTAGATAAGTTAAATTTAGGTAATTAACTAAAGCATCATATTCAATATTAAGTAAATCTTTCACTTTCCAAAAAGAAGAAGGCAACAATGGAATTTCAGCTTCTTTCTGACGGGTACTATTAATTCTGTTATTGCGAAAGAACTCAGAATTAAGTGACTGATCGTAAAGTTCATATGGTTCACCAAGCTCAGAAACCCCTGTTTGTTCCGACTTAATAGGTTTAGGGTATTCACTAACACCGATTGCTGAAAAATAACCAGCTAGCACATCTTGAGAGAAGTTAAGATAAAATTTATTCAGTACTGAAAAGTGAGATTTTTCTGAGTCTTCTTGAAAGACTTTTTCCCATCCCTTTTCCTGGTATGCCTCTGGCACCAATATTTCATCAAGTTCAATTGACATCATAAGCTGATCATCATCCAAAAACACTGGTAATGAACCATATGCGTGATAACCAGTTTCTATTTCATCCCAATTATCCAAAATAAATGAAACAACCTTTTTCTTCTCTTCTATGCTTTCAACATCATCGCATGATTCGATTTTCGGTATGACTACATTATAGAAATAACCACTAATCGACACTTCCTGTAATTCTAATCGACTTATCCAATCCTTGCGTTTTTGTTTTAGCAGGTCGTAAACGTCATTTCTAATGGTTAATATTTTGGGAAAATACTCACCTTTTATATGATCCACCGTAGCATCTTTACTTGGAATAAAGGTTTCACGTGCGTTAACGCTTGTAATAGCACCTGATTGCAATGGGATTAAAGGGTACTTGGCAAATTGAACATTATTGGTTTTATTTAAATATTCATAATATTCGATAAACCACTCAGCTTTCTGTTTAATTAAATAATCTTTTTGAGTGAAGTAATATTCAGCATCGCTTACTGTTAATCTCTCACCACCTATCTGCTTCAACTGTGAGAAATATGGCTCAACCGCTTTGTGAACCCATTGCAGCTCATGTTTTGCCTCGCTAAATAGTGACCTTATGCCCTTAGTCACAAATCGAACATCTTCAGCATTACGGCAATGCCCATCCTCACACTGAATAAACTCTTTGCTCTTTAAGCTTTCTAATAACAAACAGTTTAAATTTTCAAACCTCTCAGCAACCATCTCTTCAAGTGGAATATATTTATACGCAATAACATCTGCTATGTCGCTCTTAGCCAGTCGTACTATCTCATCAGCTGCAAAGATAGCTAACTCTTCAAACAACCATTCATTCCATTTAGTATTATTAATAGTCTCGCGGCTTGCTGTTAATAAAAAATCTGCATTAATAATAAAAGGGAAGCCGCTCTCCATTTCTGTAGGAAGATAACCAAATACATTAAGTGATGCATACTTCTGAAGAGGGAAAGCGACTGATATGGTTCTATTCTCGATACCTATTCGCTTTTCTTCATGTAGGCCTTCTGGTACATATACTTTTTTATGTGAAATCAGAAATTCTTGATGTTTTGCCTTCTCATTATTAACTTCAGAAGAGAGATTTAATATTTCGCCATGTTGTTTTTCTTTGAAGGTAACTGAGTACCCTTCTGAAGGGATATTTATCTCAACATGCTTTAGCTTATCTAAAAACAAGGTTACTTCAGGCTTATGTCGCTTGAGTGCAGCCTTGATGCTATTATATTTACCCTTCTCTAGCGGTAATAAAATGCACGTTGAGCCTCTATTTTCTTTTACAATACAAGGTAGTTCTTCAACCCAGTATGGAATTATATAACTTAATCCTGTTAACTGATCATTCCCTAACAGTTTAAAATTGTAGCCATTTGAGAAAATATGCGGGAATGAAGACACTTTAAAAACTGACTTAAACCCTATGCCTTTTTCGCCGATATATCCTTCAGATTTTTTTTTGCTTTTTGTAGACTTCCCTGCTGAACATATACTTGTTATGTCTTTTTCAGAAAATCCAATTTCATTATTTATTACACATAAACATCCTTCTGACTCATCACTGTTGGTTGGGTCATTTTCTAGCAAAGTAAATTTCAAGTGGGGAATGATATTATCAGTGTATGAATTATCCTGAGCATTTTGAATTAGCTCATATACAAAATGTAAATCATCACTGTATAAATCTTTTGAAACGACACCCAATGCTTGTTCGAAAGACGCCCTTGCATGCTCAGGCATACCAGTAGGCCGCCCTTCGCTATCAAGACCAAACCCTTCTGTTCTTAACTTTGCTATAAATTCTTTTTGTGACATCACGATTTATCCTTAAAACGTTCAGTGAATACATTCCAAGCAACGCGGTAGTCTTCTTCACGGTCGGGTAAGTAGAATGGGGCAACGTAGGTGATGGTTTTTTCTCGTGGGCCACCGGGTAGAGTATCGTCCATAACTGTACGGTGTATTTTGGTGCCGTCTGGGATTTTAGGCTTGCCGTAGCTGTTGCCGTCGGTGTAATTAACACGACGGCCATTTTCTGTAGGGGCCCGATCTGGGCAGATGTCTTCCCAGCCTAGAGCCTTGCTTTCTTCAGTGCCATCTGGGTACTCGATTTCAACTGGGTCGTCTTTTTTACTGGCTTTACGTGGCAAGCCTACACCAACCAAGCCTTTGCTTGGGGTGAAGATGATACGGCCATTTTGATCGTAATGGGTTTCACGCTCGTATTGGCGCATTACAGGGAACTGTACGCGGTAAATCGCTAACAATTCTTTCAACGTTAACCCTAGCGCAATCGATACTAAAACATCAATCTCAATGAGCGCCTGACGCCTCTCAAAGTGTCCCCGGACAGCTACTTCATTATTCCAACTACCAGTTAACTTCGAAAAACTATTACTGGACACTAAAGACCCTTTTATGGAATAAGAGTCATTCTTAAATTCATCAGAAAAATTTTCTTCCCATAAACTTTTATAATCAAAAGTAATTGAATTAAGCAACATTACCCTCAATCTAATACCAGCGTTAAAAGCAATTGGGAATTTACGCAACCCTTCTCCATATAGATCTGACTTACCTGTTGATTTAATATAAAAATCAGCCGGTAACGAAAATAAAAAACCTGCGAAATCAAGTAACGTCCCCGATGATTTGAATACTGTAGAAACACACGTATTAATAACTCCTACTCCAGGTGGAATTATGCATGCCATCATTGTCCTCTCACCTGATTGACTTAACCTACGACGGTGAACTAAACGAAAATAATCAATCATTTTCGATGGCGATCCCTTCTCCATCGCTGGCCAGTTAACTACTGGGGATCTATCTCGATAAGCATTATCACCACATGCAGGAATATAGTTAGTACGCGGGACATAAGAATCAGGTAGCTCTTCAAGATCAATATTTTCGTACGCTCTATGCGTGTCACATATTGCTTTTGGTGTTTGATAGAAAGGATTACCAATAGAAAAATGAGGTCCAGATAAAATCCACCTATCTATACTTTTAGGGAATTGTGTATTTCTCAAAATCGTACCGTCATCTTGCGACTCAGTTTCATTCCAAAATATATCTACCGAATGGAAATCATTAGCATAGTCTAATATCCTTTCGGGATGATTTTCATATTTATTTAGTACTGAAATTAGTTCCGAGGAATGAATAGCTGGCAACCTGGCTTCGTTAGCAACAGTTCCAGATTCGTCAAACAATGAAACCAATGCCTTTAAATATTTAAGATCCATTCTAGTTATTCGGCTTTCATGCCCATCAACATTCCAATTATCGCTATCATCCTTAATTCCAGGAATAGCTCCAGAACCGTCATGCGAATAACATAAGTCTATAGTTTTAGGGGTGAAAAGATTTGAAATATGATCAAACGAGATCTCATCACATCGACTCCTATATATATTGAGACTGTATTCTCTAGTATTACCTATTGGGAATAGCTTTTTTTGATTAATGAAATGGAAGTGGGAAGTTAATCGCTGATAAATATATTTACGAAGTAAGCCTGCTTTTGGATCTCCATATGGACCATCAGGATGGATAAAGCCACTAATTCCAAATGCATTACCAAATCGCCATGCTTGCGGTAAAAAGCATTTATACAGATTTGCTTTTGAACCCTTTAATTCATGGTAATTTTGATAAGCATTCAAAAAATTTTGCGTACCCTCAGATGATTCCAGCTCATTAAACCAAGCTTTTTCTAATTCACTGCTGCGATCAAACGCAGACTGGCGTTCTTCACGCAACTTAGTCGCACTAAGCTTATGCAATACAAACCTAGGGTTGTGATCACCCAATATGCCTTTTTCTTCCCACTCTACTTTTAACCAAGGAGGGTTACCCAGCATGATGTCGAAGCCGCCGTTATTGGCGAAGACATCGGCGAAGTTTAATTCCCAATGGAAAAACTTGTAGTTGTCAGCCAGATCATTAGCCATTTTTAGGCCTTTGAACTGCGGGGTTTTAAAAAGTTTTTCTAAATTGAGTTCGCCACTGCGGTTATAGACTGATCGAGCCGCTTGGGTTTCTTCTCGATGAAGGTCTAGCTGTTTTGGCTCGTCATCAAATAAACCGCCTTGCTGTACTGCAGGTGCTAGCAGATCTTGTTGGTTTTGGCTTGTATTGTCTTCAACTTCAAAACCTAAGCCTTTTTGTTCTGGCTCGAAGGTAAAGGTGCCGTTGCTAATTAACAGTGTATTTAGGTCAAATAGCCATTGCTCGCGGCTTGGTAATTCATCTACTTTATCCAGCGGCCAAAACCAAAGCGCACACCAGTAATCCATGACCAATTTAAGAATACGATATGGAGAAGCTAATCGGGCGTTGTGGTTAAAGATTCCGTTAGCACGGATGCGGTCTTTCTCGCTGGTGCTGGTGTAGTGCTCTTGTGCTACCTGCCCCCATATATCGAAAATGTCTTCGGTGCGGTCACGGTCATCCGCCAGCATTTTGGTGTGTGTGGCCCATAGCTCATCAATAGCTTGGCTGAAGGCTTGTAACATTTGAATTTCGAATGCGTCAAACGGCTTTAGAAATTCTTTTTTCCACGCGGCAATTGTTTTGAATGTTTCTGGCTTTAATTGTTTGGCAACTTTATCAGTTACACCCACCATGCCTTGGTCGGGCAATAAAAAGTGGTATACCTCGTCGGGCTTTCTATCTGATTTTTTCTGTTGTGATAGAGGGTCCATTAACGTAGTTGGTTCAAGCCTTCGCGGTACACGGCTGTACCATAGGGAGTCTTTACTTTGTTTTTCTAGGCTATGAGCGGGGTACACGTCTCGGCGAGCGCCGATTAAACTGTTGCCGTTAAATAATTGATAACCAAACCACGGCACTTGATGCTCGCCGTTTAGGGCGTTAAGCCAGAGAGATACTTCAGCCAGCTCTACAGCAATTGGGTTTAAATCAACCCCGTACACGTTATGGTCGGCTATGTGCATTTTTACGCGCTGCAAGACGGCGGCGTATTCGTCATGGGGAATACGCTGGTTCAGCTCGGTTTGTCTGCGGGTTAAATACGCTTCGGATAATTGGTTTACGGCTTCGTTTAAGAAGGCAGCACTGCCCATGGCGGGCTCACATACGGTAAGCTTTAATATTTCATTTGCGCTGAGTGGCTGCTCTACCCCATTATCGTCTTTAGGGTTTAGTCGTTCTTTAAGGGTGTACTTAACCAGGGTTTTGGTGAGCACTTCTGGAGTGTAATAACTGGCGCTTTTTTGGCGATCTCGGCCCGCTAGGCGATAGATGAATTTACCTTGTTTGTGTATGCGCAATTTTTTTAGTTTGGTTTCTGGGTCACGGTCGTAGACTTTTTCTTCATCACTAAATTCGTCTATTTGTGCTGCGGTAACAAAGTAGCCAGTTTCTAAGTCATCTGGGCTGCCTTTTTTACTGGCTTCTGTCACTTCGTATAAATTTTCGTTGGCAAAAAACCCACGATAACTTAATAGGGCTTCGTATACGGCGCCCAATTGGTTAATGCCCAATTGTGCATAGCTAACACGACCACGGCCACGCTTTCCTTTTTGCTTGCGGGTAAGAGACATGGCTTGAATAATGGTTTGCAAGGTTTCATTGGTGAAGGCCACCTTGTTTAACATTGGCGTGCGGCTTGGATCAAACAGGTGACTGTCTAGGCCTTGCAAACTGAAGCTGAGTTTTTGACTTTCAAACTCGTCATCACTGCCTTGAGTTTCTTCTCCTAATTCCCGTTGCTTGTTTGGCTGATAACCTTGGTGAATTAGGGTAAACAAGCGGGACAGACTTTGGTGAAAAAAAGTGCCTTTTCGGCTTTCTTCTGTGGTGAGCTTAACGAGCTCTAAATCCCGTAGGGCATCTAGACTATAGCCAGTTCGCCATGCTTCTACTTGATGAGGGACGTAGTTAAGTTCTGGTCGCGCTTCGATATACAGCAGGAATAACATACGGTACATGTAGCGCAGGCATTCACGGCTTAGCTCGTTTGCATCAAGTGCTGATTTACCCGTAAAGGAAACGTCGTCTCTTGCTAATAGTTGTTGGGCGGCTTCGTTACCTAATAATTCGATGGCTTCACGCAGGGCGTATTTTAAATCTTCAGAAACACCAAACGCGTGTTTATGGCTGTTTTCTTCAAGCTTATCAAGCTGGCTTTCACCGTTTTCATTTACCAAGCTATCGCAGTGCAACAGTACCGCGGTGGCTTTTAAGGTTAGGTCATCACGACGGCCTAGGATTTCTTCAAAATCAAAACGCAGCATGCGATTTTGTGACCATTTGTAACGATCGATCAATACCAGTTGGCGATCACTAATGAGCATGACCCAGCGTGGTGGCTCATCAATTGAGAATATGTGGTCGTTAAGTAATGCGTAATAATCTTGTTTGGTGGCGTCTAATAAATGTGGGCCATCACCTAGGTATTGTTCTTTTAACGGCGCTAACGATAAGGGGTCTAGGCCTTCATCATCTACGTCTAACGCACCCAACACCCATAACTGGTTTTTTATATTGGCTAATACAGGTAACTCTATTTTGGCAGACAGTTTTTTATTTTGCGGTTGCCATTGAATGCCTAGTGCCGCTAATAGCTGCTTAAAAAACTCACGCTGAAGGGCAATTCGCTTGTCTTTTTTACGCTCAGTTTTTACTTTTTGGCGCAGGGCAAAATATGGCGTATTTAGCTTACGTAATGCCTTATGGGGTGCTTCTTGTTCTGATTCTTCCCATTGTTTAATTAGGGTACTTAGCTCACCCTTAAATACTTCGGCTAAGTAATGCTGACTGAAAAATTCATTTTCGTTATTTAAGCCTAAAAAGGTGGCGGTCGTTTCTTGTAAGCTCATGTTATAGCCCCCCTTTATAGGTCATGACGGCGATGATTTGGCAATAGGGTTGTGGCTCTATGGTCATGGTGTCTTCTACCCAAGTGCGGTGGGTATTAAATGCTTGCTCTATTTCAGTGGTGCGTTTAGCACGCTTGGCCTGTTTAAACTGCTCGCCTTGCTGATTTGTTTCTAATGTCATTTCTAATTGGTTGAGTTGCTTATCTTGTAATGCAGATAGGCGTTCTAGTTGCTCTTTTAATAATGGTTGATTGGTCTCGGTGAAGTGTTTTTGTTGTTCAGCCATTTTTTGTTCTACCTGTTGAATAACAGGTTTACGCATAGCTAATAATGATTCGATATTAATTGCATCATCTGAGTTGGGTCGCTTTTGGGTTAGGTCTATTTGCTTTAGCCAGCTTTCGGCGTCGGTTACGTTGGTTACCTTGCCATTTTCACAATGTACGGCAAACCACTGCCATATCACTGGGTGCGCTTTTTTATTGGGTATTAAACCCGACACCAGAAATATACTCTCACCTGGTTTAATGCCATCTGGCAAAGCAAGTACCGGGGCGCTATGACGAGACACCATGGCCATAATTTTGGCTTGCAACCATTCGACTACTGGGTGTTGCGCCCACAAGTAATGTACTTGTGGCCAATCGTTTTCTTGTTGGCGTGAGCGTTTTACTTCTTGGTCAAATTTTTCTTTATTTTGGGTAAGTGTAAAGCGGTTATTTTCCGGCCTGATTTCTGGTGGTAAAAATTTAAAGCGGTAATCTAGATCGTCTGGTGCAACCAAAGATAGCGTTTCATTTTTAGCTTCAAAGTCGATGGTATTATTTTCACGGTTAATGGCCGTCAATGCAGCTTCGCAAAAATGGAAGTCGCTTTGGTATAGGCTGTATTCGTTAACCAGTTTATTGTCTACCTGCTCTGGCTCTTCTTGGTCATCTGATAAAAAATCGGCCATAAAGTCATCTTCTTCGGCGTCATCTTCGTCTGGTGCTTGGTATTGGTTATCAAATTCTGTTGCGCTTACCCCGGCAGCCATGGCCTCTTGTGTTTTCTTTTCTTCTTCTTGGCTGTCGTAGACATTCATGAATACTGCTGGGTCACCGATATTTTTGTAAGCTTGCTGATCCTTTTCTTTTAGGATTTCAAGTATGCGGATATCGCCTCTTACGGTTTCATTTTCACTTTCGGTAATTAAGTACGTAATGATAGGGTCGTGGCTTTGCCCATAGCGATCCACACGGCCATTACGCTGCTGGAATACCATGAGTGACCAGGGTAAATCAAAATGCACTAGGCGGTGAGATAGGTAATGTAAGTTAATACCTTCGGAGGCCACATCAGAACATAGCAGCACCCTTAGCTTGCTATCGGCTCGGCCAAACTGCTCTACTATTTCTTGTTGTTCAATATCACTCATGCTGCCGTGCATGACTCTTACTTCCGCTTTTTTCTCACTAGCCCTCTTCTCTTCAGGGGTACCAGAGCTAATCACTTTTGAAAGTTTTAAATCTTTACTAAGCTGTTCTTCAAGCCATTTAATAGTCTCTATGCGTTCGCTGAATATGACTAAACGATCTTCGGTGTCTTTTTTATTCCAAGCATATTTCTTGGACTTTAATTGCTCTATTAACTGTTGGTATTTGCTATAGCGATCATCTGTTATATTTTTGACCGCTAGTGAAAATGACTCAAGCGCTTGAATTTCTATTTGTTCATCATCTGATGTATTTGTTTTATTACTCAGCTTTCTTATTCGCTCACGAGTTGATACAAGCGCAGCCTGTGGCGAACTAAACAGGGCTTTTTGTAAACCGATACGAATTAGCTGCCCCTTATTACCTTGAAATTCACCTGAGTTGGTAAAGGGAATCTCTAGTAATGATTGATATGCAGCCTCTTCCTCTAAAGTAGCTTTTGTATAAAGATCTTGAACTTCCCGCTCTTTAAATTGGCCCTTTACTTGGTCTTGTATGTCTTTTTTGAAGCGACGAATCACTAGACCTTTATCGCTAAAGTCATCTTTTACATAGTCTTCTGGGTCGCTGATAGCCGTGGCATCTAGCATATTCATTAAGCTGGCAAATGAACGGGCTTTACCGTCATGAGGCGTCGCAGAAAGCATGATCATAGTATCTGACCGATGAGATAGCAGCTTGGCTAATTTTGCACGCTGAGATCCACTTGTACCATTACTGCGTTCGGCTACATTATGCACTTCATCTATTACGATGATATCCCAATGGGCTTGCTCCAAATGACGGCGATACTCGTTATCTTGTTTAAGGGTATCGATGGAGATAATAGATTTGTCGTAATAATAGAATGGGTTGTGATTACCCGGTACATTATTGCGGACGCGTTGCAGGCCATTCGAATCTAGGCGAGTTAATGGTATTGTAAAACGATTCCAAAATTCTTTCTGAAATTGAGTCATCATACTTTTTAGTGTGAGCACTAAGATGCGCTTACCCTTACCACGGCGCATTAATTCACTAACTAAGATCCCCGCCTCTAGGGTTTTACCTAGGCCTACAGCATCGGCTATTAATATGCGTTGGCGCGATTGCTTTAATGCCTGCAATGCAGGGTCAAGCTGGTAAGGCACCAAGTCCATGGCCGCTTTATGACCAATGTGGATATTTTGATCGCTTGGAGTAATTTGTCTTAACTGTGTTTCGATAAAAAGACGGCTTTTTTCAAAGCTTGGACTGGTGTCTTGCTCTAATTTGGTTTCAGCTGGGTCTAATAAACGGATACTGTCTTGTTCTATATCTGTCAAAAATTTTGCAGTTTTACCCTGCACAAGCTCAGACAAACCATCAACGGTTAATAAATAGCCACCTTCTTCAACTGGGTCTGCACGACGCACTATCCACTCACAATCACGAATTTCTACTCTGGCGCCGGGGGCGTATATTTGTTCCATTAGCAATCACCTTTTAGTACGTAGGCTAGGTCGATGCAAGTGATTGCTTTTACTCTTAATAAATTGGTCATGGTGTCACTTGATATTGGCAAAGTAGGCTGATGGGGACAGATTGTACCCGTTATCTAGGCTGCCTTGGCTAATAAATAATTTGGGAGAGGCTTTAAAGTTAAAGACTCGGTATAGGTGGTAATCTTGCCCCAGCTGTTGAGATACTTTCAGTTCGTTGGGGCTTATATAAAACTGACGATAGCGGTCGTAATTGGTTGTTTTTACTTCTATGAATCGGTCTTTTCCGTTGGCATTGTATGAATGAATATCGTAGCCAACGCCATCGTCACTTAGACTAATATGTTCAATTTTATCCGCTAGAGATTCTTTGCCTTCATAAATCAGGCGTGCTTTTTCATAGTTTACGACGTGTTTTTCACCGCTAAGGCCGAGTGCTTGGTTCATGGCCTCTTGTGCTAGGTAATCTTTTTTAGGTAATGGGTAGCGTTTGGCTTCATATTCTGGGTTTTCTGTACGGGCTTCTTCACCCAGTTCTCTTTGCTTCTTATTATTGGTATCTATACGAGATTCAGGCGCATCGACCAATGATTGCAGTATATCTTCTACCGTTGGTACTTCTACAGGCTGCTGGTTTATTTGCTGTATTAATTGCTGAATGTCTTTGTGCTGTGCAATGGTTGCCCCTACTACGTCGGGTAATATATTACGCTGATAATTACTAAGAGGCTTATAACCATCAATTATCGGCATGCCCATTTCTTTTAAAATAGCGCTGATATTTTGGTGTTTGTTTTCTATAGCACTGCGATTTCGGCTTTCTTTCATCGCTTCTACTAAGTCACGATTATGCTGGGCCTTGTTATATTTTTGGCCGCTGAGTTCTTGTAGCAGCATGTCGAAATAGTCGTTTACGATGAGTTCGCACTCATTCCAGCTCCAGCCATTTGATGGCATTAGAATGTTCTTTTGCTGCTGTGAATCGAGCTTGCTTAATAGCGCTTGGGTAAGTGCTTCGCGCGCAATAGGGCTTTTAAAATATTCAAACAGTTCTGAGTCGACATAGGCGTATTGGATCAGTTGTTTAACTTTATTAATGCCGCCATGGTTTCGCTGCTTGGGTGCTGTGCGTTGTTGGTATTCTTCTGTGTGCTTTGTGATGACTTTGTGGTGCCAGAAGTCGGATGACTGCAAATAGAAAAACGGCTGACTGATGTCGCTTTTGTCGATGTCTTTAGCGACTTGGGTAAATGTTTGTTCGAACTGTTTGATTAGCTCGTCATTTAAGAAGATGCGGTTATCGGTAATGCGCTCTTCTGCGACTAGATCCATTACGGCTAATAATAAGCAGGCCTTGTGAGGGCTATTATGGCCACCCGAGGCATTCATTTTTATTTTTGAAAAAGCATTGATGTAGGGGCTTAAACTCATTGGTTTTCACTCCAATAGTCAGCCTTTTCAGGTACTAGCCAACGTACTCCACCACGAGGGTCTTTGCCTGCTTCGATATAGCGTGGAATAAGATGAATGTGCAGGTGTAGAATTGTCTGCCCTGCGGCTTCGCCGTCGTTGATGCCAATATTGTAGCTGGCTGGGGCATATTCTTGGTCGAGTTCAGCCTTAGCTAGATCAACCAATGCAAATAGGTCTTGGCGCTGTGTTTCGCTGATGCCAAAGAAGCTGCCTATGTGCTGTTTAGGAATTATTAGGGTATGCCCTT